>ENA-OQAX01000027-OQAX01000027.1-human-gut-metagenome-genome-assembly--contig:-NODE-27-length-27594-cov-6.600612_pt1 | contig 27594 bp, 29 predicted proteins | sample MGYA00242741_ERZ504539 | MGnify/ENA primary metagenome ERZ504539 (study PRJEB26092, sample SAMD00036277) | human gut metagenome | host: Homo sapiens | study: EMG produced TPA metagenomics assembly of... | reverse complement strand
GCCCCCGAAGCACGATGCGGGTACCGCAACCCGACATTATCGAGCATTTTGGCAACGCAGATGCCGTGCCGCAGCCGCCGAAGCGGTGCTTAAGCCGTAAGGCGGGAATTGTGCGGTGTTGCCCTAAAGTTTTGCAGTACCCCTCTGAACGAAAGGGTGGAGCATGACAATGTTGTGCAAAGATGCAGAGGCAAAAAACTGGCAATCGGCCTGATGAGCGGTACTTCGGCTGATGGCATTGACGCTGTGCTGGTGGAAATCAGCGGGTGCAGCACCAACACCCACGTGCGCCAGGTGGCGTTTGTCACGCTGCCGTTCACCGATGCTGTGCGCAGCCGCATTTTACAGGTGGCGGCAGGGAACTTTGGCGGCAGCGAGGAACTTTGCCTAATGAACTTTTTTTCTGGGCAAGCTCAGCGCAGACGCCTGCCTGGCAGTCTGCGCGCAGGCGGGCGTGGACCCGCGGAATGTTGCCTTTGTGGGTAGCCATGGGCAGACGGTGTTCCATGCCCCGGTGGAGCAGGACTACCTGGGCTACAAAGTGCGCGGCACCCTGCAAATCGGCGAAGCTCAATGATCGTGGAAGCGCTGGGCTGCCCCGTGGTGAGCGATTTCCGCGTACGGGATATGGCTGCAGGCGGCTTGGTGCGCCGCTGGTGCCGTATACCGAGTATCTGCTTTACCAGGACCCGCAGCGCAATGTGGCATTGCAGAACATTGGCGGTATTGGCAACATCACGCTTTTGCCCCGCGGTGCGGGCTTGAACGGTGTGCTGGCCTTTGATACCGGGCCGGGCAACATGGTGATTGATGCCCTTGCCGCCCGCATGACGAACGGAAAAGCCCGCTATGATGACGGCGGCAAAATGGCTGCTGCCGCTCAGGTCAACCCCGCCCTGTTAGCCTGGATGATGCAGGACGAATACCTGAAGCGCACCCCGTCCAAAACGACCGGCCGCGAAATGTACGGTGATGCCTATGTGGAACAGCTGCTGAAGAAAGCCAACGAGCTGGATGTGCCGCTGGGGGATGTGCTGGCCACCGCTACCCGCTTTACGGCGGAGTGCATCAGCGCGGGCGTGCGGGATTACTGCCCCGTCAAGCCGGACCGGATGATCGTGGGCGGGGGCGGCAGCATGAACCCCACGCTGCTGGCCCATATTGCCGACTGTCTGCCCGGCTGCGAGGTGATGACCAACGAGCAGCTTGGTTTGGACAGCAACGCGAAGGAGGCCGTGGCCTTTGCCGTGCTGGCGAACGAAGCCATGTACGGCCAGCCCAACAACGCCCCCGGAGCAACCGGTGCTGCACACCCCGTTGTGATGGGTAAAATCAGCCAATAACCGGAAAGGGGGACCATCCATGACCAGCATCGAAATCCGTGTGCGGGACTGTATGATGATTTGAATGATTCCGAAAAAAAGGCAGCGTCCTTCTTTTTAAGCCATGTGGACAGCGTGTTTGTGCTGCCCATTGCCAAGCTGGCCAAACAAGCCGATACCACTCAGGTGGCCTGGGTGCGGCTGTGCAAGCACATCGGCTTTGACGGCTTGAAGGATATGAAAAAAGCCCTGTTCAACGAGCTGAACGAGACCAACGCTCCCACTGCCCAGAGGGAGAGCAGCGGATTCTTTACTGATATCCGGGACTATAACACCATCACTGAGATGGCGGACGCGGTGAAAACCAGCAGCATCTGCGCTATTGAGGACACAATGAAGCTGCTGGATCCCGCCATTGTGGAGCGTGCCGCGGGGAAAATCATCCAGGCGGACAGTGTGCGGCTGTTCGGAGTGAATGCATCGTCGCTGGTAGCGCAGGACCTGTATTATAAGTTGATCCGCATTGGCAAGTCCGCCTGTTATGCGCAGGATCTGCACATTCAGCTTACTTATGCTGCAACTATGGGGCCAAAGGATGTTGGCATTTTTGTATCCAACTCCGGTACCACCCGCGAGGTGATGGAGTGCCTGCACCTGGCCGCCGCCCGGGGAGGCACCACCATTGCGCTGACCCGGTTCGACAACAGCCCCCTGGCCCAGGCTGCGGACCTGTGTTTGTACACATCATCGCCGGAAATCAGCCACCGCAGCGGTGCAATGAGCAGCCGCATTGCCCAGATGTGCATGGTGGATGTTCTGTTCACCGCTGTTGCCCGCCGCAACTACCGCAAAGTGGAAACCGCCCTGGAAAACAGTTATAAGAGCTGTATGACGCACAGGGTGGAAGCGGAAAACTAAGTTAGGGGCTTTTTCAATTAGGGCAACACCGCACAATTCCCGCCTTGCGGCTTAAGCACCGCTCCGGCAGCTGCGGCACGGCATCTGCGTTGCCAAAATGCTCGATAATGTCGGGTTGCGGTACCCGCATTGTGCTTCGGGGGCAAAAGCCCCTCGCACTCTGCGACCGCTGCCCCTGCTTCGGTTCGCTGTTTCCGCCACTGGCGGCGCTCACCTTTGCAGCATCCAGTATTATCTGCGCTTTTGGCTTGGCATCTGCCGCACCTCGCTCGCCGTATCGGCACTTAGAATTATGCGGTATTGCCTTAGGAATTAGCATGAGAAATTAGAAATTGGAAATAGAGCAGGGCCCGGTGCGGAAATGGCACCGAGCCCTGCTTTTTGAGTGAATAATGTAAAAAATAAAGAATAATGTTGGTGGACCGTGATGCGGTGTGTCACTCAGAAAATATTGGGTTTGCTGTATTATAAAAAAATATGTAAGAAGCAAGGAGATGCTCTGCAGGTAATGTTGACCACTGCGCCGAGGTGCTGCGCCAGGTAGGTAGAAACCAGCTTGTCCAGCACCAGAGCGCGGGCAATCACGCCGTTGTGCATGGCGGCATCCTTGCTGGAAAAGTCAAAGTTATAGTCCAGTTGCTGCACCAGCCGCACGGCGGTGTCATCGTGGATTGCGCCGTGGGTCTGGCTTTCCTTGGCGCGGACATACAGGGGTTGCAGCATGGGTTCCGGCATACCGGACAGGGTGATTTTTTTCATTTATGATATGAGTTAAAGCATATTAGCTTAAAGGTTGATAAAAACGCCCCTTTGCAGGCGGCGGGACTTCTTACAAAAGCGTTATACCATAAAGGAAAGAAGGAGAAAAGTAAACGTTAAAAGAGAATGTTTCTTCATGATTCTTTATAATTGTGCCTTGCTCCGCTTCAAATGGCGGCTTTCTCATTCCTAATGAAAATATATTTCCATTCGCCCGGCCATATGATATAATGTTCCCGTTTATAGCAATTTTCAATAATACAGCAGAGAGTACTTTAACTTTTGAGAAAAAGTGATATAACAGAGTCAAAGAATGTGAGTGCTATGCTGCACAACGAAGCTCGAAAGTTGATTTTGGAAGGATACGATAAGGGCATCAGCGTAAAGGAACTGGCAAAGGGCTTTTCTGTAAATACCTGTTCGATATATCGTTTGCTGAAGCGTCGGAACGAAACAGGCAGTTACGAAACTCAAACGAATCTCCGTGGAAAGAAGCCAAAATTGTCAGATGTAGATCATCAGCACATCCTTTCGCTTCTGGAAAAACAGCCGGATATCACATGTCTGGAAATCATTGAAACGTTGGATTTGCCTGTCAGTATTGATACTGTCTGGCGCTTTCTTCAACAGGCAGGATATCGCCGCAAGAAGAAGTCTCTTCATGCCAGTGAACAGGAGCGTCCCCGATGTGGCGCAGAAGAGAAAAGACTGGAACGGCCTTATATCTGGATTCAAGGCAAGTGACCTTGTGTTTCTGGATGAAAGCGGATGCAATACGGATATGACAAGGCGGTATGCCTATTCGCTTGGAGGAAGCAGAGCTGTTGATTCCGCACCACTTTCCAAGCCCAAGAACACGACCATTCTGTCATCGATTCAGTTGGATGGGACACTACGCTATACGACTTTCTCAGGCGGAACGACTGTGGAGAGGTTTAAGCGGTATCTGGAAACTGATTTGCTGCCTCATCTGAACGGAAATTCTGTTCTCATAATGGATAATATGAAGTCGCACCATGCAAAGGCAGTGAGAAATCTGCTGGACAGCTCGGAGATTCGATACATCTATCTTCCACCGTATAGTCCTGATCTGAATCCCATTGAAAAACTTTGGTCGAAGGTGAAGTCTTTCCTTCGTAAATTCAAGGCACGGATCCTGGATGCTCTTCCAAATGCGATTCAGAATGCTTTTCACTCTGTGACTATCTCTGATTGTTCCGGCTGGTTCCGCTTCTGCGGATATGCGCTTTAATTTTGAAAATTGCTATAAACAGAGCCTGACGGCAGCGCTGTAACCCAAAAAGAGAACCGCTGGCTGCCAAATTGGATACCGGAAGATGACAGCGATGCCCGCATTGTATATTTCCGCAAGGAATGATGGTGGACGATGCATTGCCCGCCAAGAAAGAAATCAAGATCACCGCGGATTCCCGCTATAAGCTGTATATAAACGAGAAGTTTGTTCAGGAGGGGCTACAGAAGCCCCTGGATCAGAAAGAATGGTTTGTTGATACTGCCAATGCTGCGCCCTACCTTGTGCCGGGGCAAACGTTGTGACGGTTGAGGTGCTGCGCTTTGCGGCAAGCCAGAATAATTCCCTGTACCCCACCAATACCCCCTGCCTGTACATTGAGGACTGCACGCTGATAACCCTTCCTTTGCCGGGAAAAAATGGCTGGAAATTCACCATAAACCGTGAAATTGCCATTGTAGGGGAAGCGGGCCGCCCTGCGCCGATCCACGCGCAGGAAAATGTCTATGCCACAGAATTTTTTGCGGGGTGGAAACTGCCCGGATGCAGCACCTAAGCTGATTTTTAACATTGCAATGGCAGATGCCATCAGCGCAGATGACCGTTTGGCACGGCAGGCAATGGAAGCATTCCGCCGCTCCCAGCGGCAGATGGCTTAATCAACGCAGATACCCCCACCGTCAAGAGTAATGTGATCCCGGCTTTTTCCATTTATTATTTGCTGATGGTCCACGACCATATGATGTATCTTGGCGATAAAGCGCTTGTTAAGCGCCATCTGCCAGCCATTGACGGTATCCTTGGATTTTTTGACAGGAATCTTTCAGAACAGGGCCTTGTGGGGAAAAGTGGCAGCCCGATCATGCGTCACCGCTATTGGTCGTTTATTGACTGGCTGGTGTGTGGATTCCGGTGTACCGGCTGCAACCGGAAAGGGCAGCGGTTCGGTTACAATGGAAGCCTACTTTACCTGTATGGCCTGCAAAAAGCTGCTGAGCTGGCTGAATTTGCAGGCAGAACCGATACCGCTGCGGAGTACCGGCAGCGGGCAGGAGCACTTTCGGATGCAATCCGTACCCATTGCTTGGGCAGTATCAGGGCACAACACTGGTTCAGGATGGACCCGGCATTGAAGAATATTCGGTACACTACCAGGTATTTGCCGTCCTGACTGGTATTGTTGAACCGGCGGAGGGAAAGCAGATGCTGGAAGCCGTTGTGGGGAACCCGGAAGTTCCGCAGGCTTCTGTTGCGTTCATTTTTACCTGTTCCGCGCGCTGGAACGCTGCGGCTGGTACGAAAAGACAGATGACCTGGGGAAAACATGGCGCCAGATGGTAGAGAATCACCTGACGACCTGCGTGGAGAGCGACACAGATACCCGTTCGGACTGCCATGCGTGGGAGGCATTGCTCTGTTATGAACTGCCTGCAGTGATCCTTGGCGTTCGCCCAGCGGCTCTCGGCTTCCAAAAAGTGCGCATCGAACCCCAGGTGGGTACGTTCCGTGAAGCAAGCGGCGATGTCATCACGCCGCGCGGCTTGATCCATGCGGAGTGGAAGAGAGATGAAGAGAATGCTTTGCACCTGCACTATACCCTGCCAGATGGGGTTGCCTATGCGAACGAAGAGGTGTGAAAAAGGGCTATAGTATAAGAACAGCAAAAGCATATGCTGAACGGCATATGCTTTTTGTGTTTTTAACAGATTGGGCCGTCGAAACGGTTGGTGATGTCATAGACATCAGCATAAAAAGTCAGCAACAGGCAGAGCCTTGTTTATGACGCAAAAAATTGCGCCCCTGCACGGCGGCAGCAGAACCGTACCCCCCGGCCATGACAGCTGTTTTACTGTCTGCCTGACATAAAAAGCAAAGAACCCGATATTGAAAATAACGAACACAGGGCCCATTACAACCACGCACCGGGCCCTGCTGTATCTCAAATTCCTAATTACTCATTCCTAATTTCTAATTGAGATAACTCCTCTTTCCTGTCTTCCGACGAACCTCAAACGCCCATATAATGCACTGCATTGTAAATGCTGATCAAAATAATAATGCCCATCAATACCAGGAACAGCTTGTCCACGGCACGGCTGCTCATCCGCTTGTTCAGCGTGCGGCCGGCAATGCCGCCGCCGATGCCGCCGGCAATCATCAAAACCAGGGCGGGCAGGGTGAACTCCGGCACGCTGTGGGTGATAAGGGTGGTCAGCAGGCTGGTGATCTGGCTGAACAGAATGATGTACAGACTGTTCTGCGCTGCGGTCTTGGTTTCCATGCTGAAAAAGTAGAACAGCACAACCAGATTGATGGGGCCGCCGCCAATGCCCAAAAAGCTGGACATCAGCCCAGCACCAGGCCGATGATAACGCAGAATTCCGGGTTGGTAATATGCTTGCCCTGGATGCGCGCCTTGAACAAGGTGTACACAAAAGTGCCAATGGTGATAATGGCCAGGCAGATCGACTGTACCACGCCAACCGTGTTGGGGTTGGGGAACATGCCCGCAATGGTGCTGAACAGCTGTTTGCCCACAACGCCGCCCACTGCGGCGCCAATGGCCAGCGGGGTGCCGGTGCGGAAATCTACCCGGTTATCGCCAGCGACAATATTTTTGCCCACGGTGTAGCAGCTCATGGAAAGCACGGTGCACCCCGAAAGAAAACTGATGGTTGCCACGCTGGCAAGGCCCAGCATATCCAGCACCGGCTTGATGATAACACCGCCGCCAATGCCGCAGATCGCCCCCGCAATGGACGCAAAAAAACTGACACAGAAAAACAAGATTGAACTCATGCGTCTTTTCCTCCTCCGGTACGTTGATTTTGATAAGTTCATCATACCGTTTTGGAAGAACGCCAAACTACCATAAATAAGAGCATTAGTGTCGAAAAATCGACAAGCATGCTCCGCAGCCTTGAGGAAAAACAGTATTTTGTGGTATAGTTTATCTGTAAAAATCCACCGGGGGGGGGTACACAATGCAAAACCTGAACTTTTTGATCAAGCCTGCATCCAGCCAGTGCAACATGCGCTGCCGCTACTGCTTTTATGCTGACGAAGCCGCCGTGCGCTGCGGCCAGAGCGCCGCAGGCATGACCCGCCCCGAAGCCGAAACATTGATTCGCTCTGCCTTTGCCGCCGCGGAACCCGGCGCACAGGTCAGTTTTTCGTTCCAGGGCGGTGAGCCAACGTTGGCCGGACTGGACTTTTTCCGCTTTTTTATGGCCAAAGCCGCCGAGCTGCGCCCGGACAGGGTGCACATCAATTATGCGCTGCAAACCAACGGCCTTGTGCTGAATGATGAATGGGCTGAGTTTCTGGCTGCCAACCAGGTTCTGGTGGGCATCTCACTGGATGGAACCAAGGAGCTGCATGATAATACTCGCCTGGACGCCAAGGGGAAGGGCACCTGGAACCGTGTAACCGCGGCATTGCATGTTTTGCAAAAGCATGACGTAGAAGTAAACCTGCTGTGCGTGGTCAACCGCGCGGTGGCCCGCAGCCCGCAAAAAGTCTATGCTTCGCTGAAAAAACTGGGCGTCCGGCATTTGCAGTTCATTGCCTGCCTGGATCCCATTGAGGGCGAGCGTGGTGCGCAGCCCTGGGCACTGACGCCGGAAGCATACGGTAAGTTCCTGTGCGGCCTGTTTGACGTTTACTACCGTGACTGGGTCAACGGCGACTACACCAGTGTGCGTCTGTTTGACGATTACATCCACATGGCGATGGGTATGCCTGCAGGCACCTGTGCCACCTCTGGCAGCTGCGGCGCTTATTTTGTGGTGGAGGGCGACGGCACGGTGTACCCCTGTGACTTTTACTGCCTGGACGAATGGGAGATGGGCCGCATTGGAGAGCAGAGCATCCCGGAGCTGGCCAACAGCGAAAAAGCCCGCCTGTTTTTGCAGCAGGGCGAGCGCAAACCCGATGCCTGCGCCGACTGTCGCTGGTACAGCCTGTGCCACGGCGGCTGCAAGCGCGACTGGGTGGAGAACGATGGCAAGCTGGAAAACTACTCCTGCCTTGCGTTCAAGGAATTTTTTTTTGCCTATGCCGAAAGCCGGATTTGGAGATCGCACGGGCGGAAGCGGAATACTATCGGAGATAGGAAGTAGGAGCTTTGGCGGCGAGTGAAAGCACGGCGAGAAAAATTAAGAATGAGTAATTAGAAATTTGAAATAGAGCAGGGCCTGATGCGTAATGGCATCGGGTCCTGTTTTTATTATAGATAAACAACAACCGCCTTTCCTTATGCTTTACCTAAAGCACAGGAAGAGGTCGTTGTTTAAACAAGCGTATCTTCTTTCAGAAATTTACAGCGCGCGGCCAGAGCATCGGCCAAAACCTGTGCGCGGTTCGGTTCGCCAAAATGGGCCTGTTCAAAAATAGCAAGCACATCGTCTTTGCATCCATCCAGCGCCGTGAGATCCAGCGTTTGCAGGCTTTTTTGCAAGCGCAAGCTGTTCCTGCTGTGTGGCAGCGAATGGTTTGGCTGGGGCATCGGTCAGGGCGTTGATTTTGGTGGCATATTGGTCAAACCACAAGCTGGTGCCGCTGTCAAAAAATTGGTGCAAAGCCCATCCATTCCAGCGTTACCGCGTCACGAATCGCTCCAAAATTGCCGAAATGCCGATCTTGATTGCAGATCAGATAGTCCAGAATCATCATCTGCTGCAGCTGTTCCGTAACATCCGGGATACCCAGTTTTTCGCAGCAGTTAAGGAAATGCGCATAGGCACTTACGTCGTCCCGCGGGGAAAAGCAGAAAAAATATAATAACCACTGACAAAATCATGACGGTCGGTCGTCATATTAGTGCAGACGGAATAAGGCTGGCTACCCTCAAACAGCAAGCTATACTCCACATGTGGGATTCCCAACTTGCGGCAGAGCAAGGATGCTGCTGCCTCATTGAACGGTTCCTGTTGCGCCATGCCGCTGCCGCCTTTTACCAGTACGCGCTGGCCGTTCAGTATCTTCCATTTTTTCTTCAACCAGCCGTCGGAGGTGTTGCAGGGGGAAACGAGATCAATGCTGTCCCGCTCCGGAATCTGCCCAAACAGGATATTGCCGACATCCTCCGAAAAATCGTTATGGTAGAAATTGACCTTGCGCCATTCCAAGGGCTGCTCTGCAGGATTGAGCCAGTATTGATCAGACAGACTTAGTGCAAAACACTTCATCATCAAGGTACTGGCGGATAGTTGTAGTTTTTTCTGGATCTGCAGGGCCTCCAGCGCATGGTGAAAGCCTGAATGGCTGGCCGGAATGGTACGCCCGGCCAGCCAAAGGTTCAGATTCTTTGCAAACTCCCTGCGGTCAGCAGAAAACAAACCTATTGGCAGATGGGCGGGCTGAACAACATCCTCAACGCGGTATACTGTGCCGCTGGTATCGTTAATGCTCAGCACAGCAACCGGCAATTCGCGGTGCATCAAAATATACTTCAACGATCCAGCCCACCTTTCCCTTCGATGATATCCATATTATACAAGGAACGGAATGTTTTCGCAACATTTTGGTGATTCAGTATCGCATACACAAAGATGGTAGAGCAGTAATGGCAGCACAGCGCACCCATACCTGATTTCAAACCCCTCTGCGTGTAAACAGCGGTTCCAGGGTCACGGTTTTGACAAAATCTTTCTGTCCATCGGCCAGCTGGTCGTTGATGATGGCAACAGCGGTGCGGGCCATTTCGCGCAGGGACACTTCAACACTGCTGATGGCCGGGGCCAAGTAGGGCATCAAGGTATCGCCGCAGGTAACAACCTCCACATCCTGCGGTACACGCAGGTTTTGCTGGTACAGGTATTGCAGTGCACCGGCGGCGTAAATATCACCCCAGGTCAGCACAGCGGTAATACCAGGGTGAGCCTGCTTGAGCTGCTCAAGCGCCGTAAAGGCAGTGCGCGGGCTGGAGGTTTTGCCGTTGTTCACCCAATATTTTACATCCGGGGCCGCCTGCATGGCGCGCAAAAAGCCATGCAGACGGTCTTTTTCTACATCGGAGTCCAGATCACGGTTCAGGTAAACGATTTCCTTGTGCCCCTGATCCAACAGGTAGCGGGCAGCGGTGTACATGCCGCTTTCGTTGTCGATCAGCACGCGGTTTACGCCGCGGCACTCCGGTGAGCGTTCCAACAGTACCACTGGCACGTTGGCGGCGCGCAGGTACATGCACACGTCGTCCCGCAGGGCGTTGGGTCCAAAGCCGCCCACCACAAGCCCGCTGATGTTGTAATTCTGGAAGGTTTCCAGCCGTTTGAGCAGGGTATCGTTATCCACACTGTCGCAGTAGAACAGCATGGTGTTAAACCCTTTGGCCGATGCCTCGGACATGAGTGCTTCGGATAGCTGGGAGAAATACGGCAGGCCATTGGCACTGCGCAAAATCAGCCCAATGAGCGGGGTCTGGGGGCCGGGCGGCACCCGCTGGGCGCGGTAGCCCACCGTGGAAATGGCCTGCAGGATCGCTTCGCGCTTGTCCGGCGCAACATACCCACTGCCGTTCATCACGCGGGAGACCGCCGCTACCGATACTCCCCGCCGCTGCGGCGACGTCTTTCATGGTTACTTTTTTCATGGCTCTACCTCATCAGCGAAAGATTCTTTATAAGCAGTATAACACAAGAAAGAATGTGAAAAAAGATGTAAACTAAAAAAATGTTTATATGAAAAGTTTCACATTGAATTTGATAAAAAGCGCCATTTTACTTCATGGAATCTGCGAATTGATTGGCACGCCACACCACGGTATAATACAGACAGAGCGACAAATAAACCGTGAAACGCAAAATAGAACGGAGGCTGTGCAAGATGAAACAGAGTAAAATTGGCATGATCGGCTGCGGCATGATCAGTGAGGTGTATGCAAAAAATATCACGGAACGGTTTGGTGATTTGCAGCTTGTTGCCTGCGCAGACCTGCGCATGGAGGCAGCGCAGGCCCGCGCCGAACAGTTTGGTACCAAAGCCATGACAGTGGACGAACTGCTGGCTGACCCCGACATTGACATTGTGCTGAACCTGACCATCCCCGACCAGCACGCCGCCGTAAGCATGGCGGCGCTGAAAGCCGGCAAAACGTGTACAGCGAAAAGCCGCTGGCCATTCACATGCAGGATGCCAAAGAGCTGGTGGAGTACGCCAAGGCCCACAACCTGCTGCTGGGCACCGCGCCGGATACCTTTATGGGTGGTGGTTTGCAGACCTGCCGTCAACTGCTGGACGCAGACACGATCGGCACGCCGATCGCCGCACAGGCGTTCATGATGAGCCGTGGGCCGGAAGCCTTCCACCCCAACCCGAAGTTCTTTTATGAAGAGGGCGCAGGCCCGGTTTTGGACTGGGGACCCTACTACATCACGGCGCTGGTCAGCCTGCTTGGCTCTGTCAAAAGTGTGGTGGGCCGCGGCAAAATCACCTATCCCGAACGCACAGCCAAAAGCCCCCGCTGCCCCTACCAGGGCCAGCAGTTCCCGGTGGAAGTTCCCACCTATGTAACCGGTATCCTGACAATGGAAAGCGGCGCGCTGGTAAACCTGACGATCAGCTTTGACATGCAGTTTGCCTATTGGGACAGCGACATGCCTTACCTGACGATTTACGGCAGCAAGGGCAGCCTGAATGTGCCCGATATGAACAAATTTGAAGGCCCCGTAACGGTGCGCAGAGGCGATGCCCCGGCTGAGGAAGTGCCGGTCAACTCCCCCTACACCGAAAACTGCCGCGGCCTTGGTCTGGCCGATATGGCCCATGCCCTGCAGACCGGCAAAGCTTACCGCCCGTCCGCTGAACTTTCGCTGCATGTGACCGAAGTAATGCTGGGGCTACTGGAATCTGTGGAAAGCGGCAAGGAATACCAGTTGACCACCACCTGCGCCCGTCCGGCTCCGCTGGATGCCGCCGCGGCTCAGGCATTGCAGCAATAACAGAGGAGGGAACCACCCATGATCGCCCCCAACTACCCGCCGGAAAAACAAAAATCTGCCATGCCAAAGCGCCCCAACGTGATCTGGGTGCTGGCGGACCAGCTGCGCGCCCAGGCGCTGAGCTGCAACGGCGAAACCAACATCTGCACCCCCAATATTGACCAGCTGGCCATGCGTGGGGTCAACTTTACGGCGGCGGTATCCGGCTACCCGCTGTGCTGCCCCTACCGCGGCAGCATGCTGACCGGGCTTTACCCCAACCACTGCACGCCGGGGCATGATAAAGGCCTGCCGCCGGAGCAAAAGACTATCGCCCATGTGCTGCATGATGCCGGTTACCACACCGCCTATTTTGGCAAATGGCACCTGGATGCCGAGGGCGCGGCTGCGGCCATCCGCCCCAACCGTGAAGTATTCCACATTGTCAAGCCGGAGCACCGCGGAGGCTTTGACTATTGGCTGGGGTACGAGAACAATAACGAACCCTGGGACTGTTACGTGCATGGTACCAACAGCGACTGCACCCGCCTGCCCGGCTTTGAAACTGACGCATTGACGGATAAATTGATCCGGTACCTGGAACAGCCGAAGGACCAGCCGTTCTTTGCGGTACTCAGCGTGTTCCCGCCGCACAACCTTATTTGGCACCGGAACAGTTTGCCGAAGGATTGTGTGCAGAAAATATTAAACTGCGGTCCAATGTGCCAAATGTGCCCTGGGTCAAGCAGCAGGCCCAGCGGGAGCTGGCCGGGTATTACGCCATGGTGCGCAACCTGGACTGGAATGTGGGCCGCTTGGTGCAGGCGCTGGATAAACTGAACCTTGCAGATGATACCTACATCGTGTTTTTCAGCGACCACGGCGATATGCACGGCAGCCACGGGTGGTTCCGCAAAACCAACCCATACGAGGAATCCTGCCGGGTGCCGTTCATCATCTCTACCGGGCACAGCTGCATGTACAGCGTGGCACCGGGGCTTTTGTACGGTGCCAACAACGCCTGCCTGTGCGATGCCCCGCTGAACCATGTGGATGTTGCCCCCACCACCCTGGGCTTGTGCGGCGTGGCCGTGCCGGATTGGATGCAGGGGTACGATTATTCCGGCTATGTAACCGGCAAACCGCTGCCTCCGCAGGAACCGGATTCCGCTTACCTGCAATGCAACGAGGTAACCGGCCACCTGAACAGCACCGCCGAACCATGGCGCGGTATCGTGACCCGCGAAGGCTGGAAGTACGTTGCCCTGCCGGGCGAACCGTGGATGCTGTTCAACCTGAAAGATGACCCCTATGAACAGATGAACATGGCACAAATCACCAACTACCGGGAGATATTGGCCGATTTGAACGAGAGGCTGCAAGCCTGGATTGACAAAACGGGGGATGATTTTACCCTGCCCAAGATCGAAGTGCCGCACATCCGCAAAAGCCGCGGCAACGGTGTGTATTACGCACCGGATAAAAAACTGGAGTATTAACGAAGCAATTATAGCAATTTTCAATAATACAGCACAGTACTTTAGCTTTTGAGCAAAAAGAGGTATAACAGAGGCAAAGAAGGTGAGAACTATGCTGTACAATGAAGCTCGAAAATTGATTCTGGAAGCATACGACAAAGGCGTTAGCGTAAAAGAACTGGCAAAGTGCTTTTCTGTAAACACCTGTTCGATCTATCGTTTGCTGAAGCGTCGGAACGAAACAGGCAGCTACGAAACTCAAACGAATCTCCGTGGAAAGAAGCCCAAATTGTCCGATGCAGATCATCAGCACATCCTTTCGCTTCTGGAAAAACAGCCGGATATCACTTGTCTGGAAATCATTGAAACGTTGGATTTGCCTGTCAGTATTGATACTGTCTGGCGTTTTCTTCAGAAAGCAGGATACCGCCGGAAGAAAAAGTCTCTTCATGCCAGTGAACAGGAGCGTCCCCGATGTGGCACAGAAGAGAAAAGACTGGAACGGCCTTATATCTGGATTTAAGGCAAGTGACCTTGTGTTTCTGGATGAAAGCGGATGTAATACGGATATGACAAGGCGGTATGCCTATTCGCTTGGAGGAAGCAGAGCTGTTGATTCCGCACCACTTTCCAAGCCCAAGAACACGACCATTCTGTCATCTCTTCAGTTGGATGGGACACTACGCTATACGACTTTCTCAGGCGGAACAACTGTGGAGAGGTTTAAGCGGTATCTGGAAACTGATTTGCTGCCTCATCTGAACGGAAATTCTGTTCTCATAATGGATAATATGAAGTCGCACCATGCAAAGGCAGTAAAAAATTTGCTGGACAGCTCCGGTGTTCGATACATTTATCTTCCACCATATAGTCCTGATCTGAATCCTATTGAAAAGCTCTGGTCGACGGTGAAGTCTTTCCTTCGTAAATTCAAGGCGAGGACGCTGGATGCCCTTCCGAACGAGATACAATGTGCTTTTCAGATAGTTTTGCCTTCTGACTGCTCAGGCTGGTTTCATTCCTGCGGCTATTCGCCTTATTTTTGAAAATTGTTATAAATTAAAGAACGATATGACACAACAAAACAGAAAGTGAGGAAAACAATGAAGTTCAAACGCGCATTTTTGATGGAGCCTCATCGCTTTGAGATCCACGAAGTAGAGGAAGAACCGGGGCCGGGCGAAGTAATGATGAAGGTTGCCAGCTGCGGCCTGTGCAACTGGGAACTGAATTTCTGGGACGGCAACCTGAACTTTATGGGCTACCCCCACAAGCTGGGACATGAGTTCGCCGGTACCGTGGTCAAGCTGGGTCCCGGCTGCACCAAATTCAAGGTAGGGGATAAAATCAGCGCCGTGGCCCGCGGCTTTGGCGGCTTTGCCGAGTACCGCGCCACCCCAGAAGCCTGCTGCGAAAAGCTGGCTGACAACATTGACCCTAAGTACGCTTTGGGCGAACCGCAGAAGTGCATCCTGACCGTGTTGCGCGCCACCGCCCCCCAGGCCGCCGATTACGGTGTGGTGCTGGGCTGCGGCCCCATGGGCATGTGGTGCATTCAGGCATTGGCCGGTAACTATCTGGCCGGGCTGATTGCCATTGACGTGGATGATGCCAAGCTGGAAATGGCCAAGGGCTTTGGCGCAACGGCCACCATCAACAGCAAAAATGAGAACGTGGTGGAGCGCATCCGGGAGATCACTGGCGGTCACATGGCAGACTTTGTGATTGAAGGTACCGGCATCCCCGCGTTGCTGAACGCTGCGCAGGATTACCTGAAAGTTGGCCGCGACAGCCGCCTTGTGCTGATGAGCAGCCACCACGATGTTTGCAAGGAGTTCGACTTCCGCAAGGCCATTGACCGCGGCTTAAAGATTCTGGTTGCTCACCCGCCGATGTCCGAAAGCGAGCCGGAAGATTTCCGCCGCGCGGTGGTGTACATCAACAACGGCACCTTCCAGAACAAGCCCCTGATCACCCACGAGTTCAAATTGAGCGAGATCCAGACCGCATTCGAGACCCTGGAACATAAACCGGCAGGGTTTATGAAGGGGATTGTGGTACCGGATTGATAGTTAGGAGTTAGGAGCTGGCACAATCAATTAGGAATGAGAAATGAGGAATTAGGAATTGGAGGCGGAGCAGAGGTTTGCATTAAAAATGTAGGGTAAACGGTAATTTTATTTGTAGGGCGCGATGAGGGTCATCGCGCCGGAGAGAAACTTTTTCGTCATCTGTCTATCACACCCAATCATTCTTATAACTGCCCGTTCATCTAACCTCAAATTACTCATTGCTCATTGCTAATTTCTAATTCTAAAAATCGACTTTTATTTTGCAGAACACTATAAAGAAAGAAGGCATCTCCATGAAAAAGACCACCATCCGTTCGGCGCTTGCAGTTTTGCTGGCGGCATCCACCTTAACGGCCTGCGGCGGCAGCGCAGCTTCCAGTGCGCCTGCTTCTGCAGCGGCGTCCAGCACGGCAGTGGCCCCCGCCAAGCAGTACACCATCGGCATTGCGGAAGCTCAGGCCAACGATGAAACCACCGTGCGCCGCGCTTACCTGGAAAACTACATCGGACCCGCTTACAACGTCAAGTTCATCTTCTCCGAGGTGCTCAAGGATGATGCAGCGACGAAAACATTTATTGAAAACTGCGCTGATGCCGGTGCCGATGCTATCATCGACTTTAAATCCATGTCCGGCCAGATGTGCCAGATCTGCGCCGATAACGATATGGTGTATGCCATCAGCGGCAACTATATTGCGCACCCCGAATTTTTGGAAACCGATTACCCCAACTTTGCGGGCGCGGTCGGTTCCAACAATGCCGAGCTGGGCAGCCTGTTTGGTACCTGGCTGAAAGATAACGTGGAAGCAGATGGCACCGAGGGCTACCTGATTGCCACCGGCATTGCTTCCAGCGGCAACCAGCAGCACATTGAGATCGGTCAGGGCATCCTGAATGGCATTGCCGACAAATACGGCCTGACCTTTGAGCAGGACATTGCCGACCTTGTCACCGTGGCCGAAACCACCAACGCCGCCAACGATAAGGGCATTCTGGTCACCTTGTATCCCGGCTCCCCCAACAAGGAAACCTGGCTGCCCGGCGTTTCTGCCCTGATCCAGACCGGCCAGTACAATACTTTCCTGAGCGCAGGCCAGACCTATAACCAGAGCGCTACCGTGGTTGACGAAGTGGAAAAGAGCTTTGGCATTGACATCAAGGTTGCCAGTGTTGGCGCCCTGGGCCAGACTTTGACGACCGCGTTCAACACCAAGGACCCGTTCGGCAACCCCAGTATTGACCTGGCCACTGTCAAGTCTACCTCCGTTTTGACCAGCGCCCTGTTTGCCATTACTTACAACGCTCTGAACGGTGATGTGCAGACCGCATGCCGCGGCACGGACGGCAAGCCGCTTTACTTTGAATTTGCCAATATGTCCGTTACCAGCGCCGAACAGCTGGCCCAGATGGATGGCTGGGACGATGCTTCCACCGGCAACTGGTGCGCTACCACAGATGTAGTAGACGGCATGCTGACCATCGTGAACCCCGATCTGACCGCAGAAGAGATCAACACCTATCTTGGCACACTGGACTTTGAGACCCTGAAATCCATGATGGCTGATGAGCCGCAGCCAACCCCATTTTTGCTGAAAACGTAAAGTCGGATTTTCGATAATCACAACCGACTTTCTGGCGGCGGGAAAGCTTTCCCGCCGCTATACTTTATAATAGGTAATAAGAGTAGAAAGGGATATTGCCATGAGGATTTTGTATGTAGATATCGACACCCTGCGCCCAGACCACCTGGCTGCTATGGTTATCCGCGTGCCACCAGCACCAATATTGATAAAGTGGCCGAAGATTCTGTGCGCTTTACCGATGTATATTGTTCCGATGCTCCCTGCCTGCCTAGCCGCGCCGCTTTGATGACCGGCCGGTTTGGTATCCACACCGGCTGCGTAGGCCACGGCGGAGTGAACGCTGAAATGCGTTGGGAGGGCCGCAACCGCGGCATGGCCGATTTCAATGGCCGCTACAACCTGCCCGCCGTACTGCGCCGCGCGGGCATGAAAACCGCCAGCATCAGCAGCTTCCCGGACCGCCACGCAGCGTGGTGGTTCAACGGCGGCTTTGACGAAACCTACAACATCGGCAAGCGCGGCCTGGAACCTGCCCACGAGGTGATCCCTGTAGCGCTGGACTGGCTGGACCGCAAGCGCGATACCAAAGACTGGTTCCTGCATGTGCATGTGTGGGACCCGCACATCCCGTACCGTACCCCGACCGAGTATGGCGAGCCGTTCAAGGATGCCCCGCTGCCTGACCCCTGGATGACCCAGGAGATTCTGGATAAGCACCGCGCCACCAAGCCGGGCGGACATTCTGCCTGCGAAGTGACCGGATATGACAACAAGCCCAACCCCGCTACCCCGCGCCAGCCGGTGGAGATCAAGAACACCGATGATTTCCGCCATATGATCGATGAATACGATACCGGCATCTGGTACGCGGACAAGCAGCTGGGCCTGCTGTTTGACAAGCTGCGCGAGCAGGGAATTTATGACGATATGGCCATCATTATCAGCTCTGACCACGGCGAGGATCTGGGCGAGATGGGCAGCTATTGCGAACACGGCGAGGCCGACTACATCACCACCCACATTCCCCTTATCATCAAGTGGCCCGGCTGCGCCAAGAACATCGTGTCCCATGGCTTCCATTACAATCTGGACCTGCTGCCAACCCTGGTAGACCTGCTGGGCGGCGTTCCGCCCTTCACCTGCAACCCGGTGGTTGGCAATCCCAACCCGGTGGTGTATGATGGTGAAGCTACGCTGACTGTGTGCGCACCGGCCAGGACGGCGGCCGCGATCATCTGGTCGTCAGCCAGTGTGCTCATGTCTGCCAGCGCAGTGTGCGCTTTGGCGATTATATGTACATCCGCACCTATCACGATGGCTACCACCTGACCCCGGGCGAGGAGCTGTTCAACGTGAAGGAGGACCCGCATGAAATCCACGACCTGGCCGCAGAAAAGCCGGAGTTGTGTTGGCGTGCTGCATGGTATCTGGAACATTGGGTTGCAGACAACATGCTGAGCAACATTTATAACTACCATGAGACCCGCTGTGGAACGTCATCGCCGAGGGCGGCCCCTTCCACTGCCGCGGCTACCTGAAAGATTACTGCAAGCGCCTGGAAGATACTGGCCGCGGCGATTGTGCCGAAGAGCTGCGCCGCCGCCACAAGGGCGAACTGGACGAGTAAATCCCACCCCGCGGGCCTGGCCCCGAAACAAGGAGGTTTGTATGGCAAAGCAACCACACATCATTATTTTTAACCCGGATGAAATGCGCGGCGATGCGCTGGCTCATCTGGGCAACCCGGCATCTATCACCCCAAATCTGGACGCTTTTGCTGCCAACGAGGCGGTATCCTTTGGGCAGGCATATTGCCAGAATCCCGTCTGCGTGCCCAGCCGGTGCAGCTTTTTTACCGGCCTTTATCCCCATGTGCGCGGCCACCGCACCATGAGCCACCTGCTACGCCCCGGTGAGACCAGCATGCTGAAAGAGCTGAAAGAGGCCGGTTATTACGTTTGGATGAACGACCGCAACGACTTGACCGCAGGCCAGATCCCCGGCTGGACGGAAAGCCATGCGACCGAAATTTATTACAGCGGCCAGAAAAAGCAGGGCCCCGGTAATGTGAACCCCGACCAGCGCGGGGAGCCCGGCAACAAATATTATTACTCCCATTATGAGGCCAGCTGAAATGCAACGCCGAGGGCAAGAACTATAACGGCGATGACGAAGTAGTGGATGCCGCTATCGAGCGCATCCATAACCGCCCGGCCGACCAGCCGCTCTGTATGTTTCTGGGCCTGGTTTATCCCCACACGCCGTACCGGGTGGAGGAACCGTATTTTTCCACCATTGACCGTGCCAAGCTGCCCAAGCGGGTCCATGCAGATGACTGCACCGGCAAGCCCCTGATGGAGGCGGAGATCCGCAAGTATGCCGGAATGCAGGACTTTACTGACGCCGACTGGGACGAATTGCGCGCCGTATATCTTGGCATGTGCATGAAGATCGATGTCCAGTTCGGCAAGTTGGTTGAAGCTTTGAAAGAAGAGGGCATTTACGATGACTGTGCAATCTTCTTCCTGAGCGACCACGGCGATTTTACCGGCGATTTTGACCTGCCGGAAAAGGCGCAGAACTGCTTTGAGGATTGCCTGACCCGCGTGCCGCTGCTGATCAAGCCGCCGAAGAATATTCCGCTGGACCCCGGCATCAGCAACAGCATGGTGGAGTTGGTGGATTTTTACGCCACGGCGATGGATCTGGCGGGCGTGCAGCCCACCCACACCCACTTTGGCCACAGCCTGCGCCCCGTGTTGGCGGACCGCAGCGCCAAGGTGCGGGATTACGTTTTCTGCGAGGGCGGCCGCCAGCCGGGCGAGACCCACTGCGATGAATACCACCGCAACAGCAAGAATGGCAAAGGCGCCCCGACCACAACGGTCTACTGGCCCAAGATGAAAGCTCAAAGCGAGGACGATGCCCACGCCAAGGGCATTATGATGCGCGATGAGCGGTACAAGTACATCAGCGTACGGTAGGCAAAGATGAGTTATATGATCTGCAGGCCGACCCGCAGGAGATGACAAACCGCATTGATGACGAGAGCCTAGCCCCCGTGGTGGTGGATATGCAGCGCAAGATGCTGAAATGGCTGGAAGCCACCGATGATATCGTGCCCTTTGAGCTGGACGAGCGCTTTACCCCTGAAATGCTGTGGGCGCGGGTGCGCGGCCTTGTGCCCCCGGAAAAGGAAGCCGAAGTGCGCAAGATGATTGCCGATGGCACTCCGTTCCCGGTTTTGATGGGCTACTGCCATTCGTTAAAGTAAATACATTCTCTCCAAGCGCTGCCGTACCGCTGTTTCCAGGCGGGTTTTGCAGGAGCGCTTGTTGTGCAGTTAAGAATTTTTGAAAGTAGGAATGAGAAATTAGCAATTAGGAATTTGAGGTCAGTTGAAGTTTGTGCTGTAGGGCGGGATGCCCTCATCCCGCCGTGAAGGAATGTATTATATACCATTAAGTCTGTGGCAGGGAACCGAACGGTCTTGCCCCCCCTACAGCTATTTCTATGGCTCATCGTTTTTTCAAATACCAACCAGCCTAATATTTCCTGAGCGGCGCTTTTGTGCCGCGATCCACCAACATCATTCTTTTTAATTATTCATTCCATTCCTAATTCCTCATTTCTAATTGCTAATGATCCAGCGTTTTTCGTTTTACTCCTAACTGTTATCGTTCCCATTATAAACACATCTTTCATACATTTGTGTTATAATGCACCCATTATACAATCTATACCCCAACCAACAATTACCCTTGCGGAGGAATTGCTGTGGAATTGGATAAAAAACGTTTTTCGATCCGCCGGCATATCACGCTGGTGCTGACCCTGCTCACGGTGCTGATCGTGCTGCTCATCGGCGTGTGCGTGGCGGTGGTGCGGGAACAAAGCCGCATCCGGCTGACCAGCGCGGCGGATTCTTATTTAAGCCTGCTGACCCGCACGCTGGAAAACCAGCTTGTCATCCAGGAATCCTATATCACCAGCCAGGTGCTGAACAGTGAGGAGCTGCACCGCCTTGGCTTTGGCGAGGGCCACACCCAGGCATACCTGGACAGCTATAAGCTGCACACCGGGTTTTCGTCCGCTATGGCTGCGGGCAATGATGTCACCGCCCTTTACCTGTACAGTGAGCCGAACTCCATTTTGATGAGCGAGTACGCCACCGCCCAGGTTGGCCGCCCCACCGAGACCCAGATCCAGAAAACCAACCTGGAAGAGACCCTGCGCAGCATGGTGGACGCCAAAACGTGAATGATGAGCGCTGGACATCGTATGTGGTGTCCGGCCAGCAATACTGGGTGCGGGCTGTGCACTATTATGGTGCATGGCTGATTTCGGTGGTCAACCTGGACCGCAGTGCAGCCAAGCAACGGACGGTATGCTGGCGTTTGCCCAGCCGGACGGCGTGCTGCTGGCCGGTACCCGGCCCGAAGAGGGCGAGCTGTCTCATTACATCAGCCTGACAGCTGAAACGGAAGGCTTGGTACTGGAATATTATGTGCCCAGCACTGATATGGACCTGGACAATGCCATGAACCTTGCCCTTGCTGTGGGCATTACGGCAGTGCTGGCGGCGATTTGCTTTGTCATCTGGTACCTGCGCAGCAATGTGGTGCACCCGCTGGATGCTTTGGTCGACGCCATGCGCCGCATTTCGGCGGGCGACCTTTCGGTGCGTGCTGACTGGAACCCGGTCAACTTGGAGTTGCAGCAGGTGAAAGAAGCGTTCAACGTGATGCTGAACGAGATTGAAACCCTGAAAATTGAGCAGTACGAGCAGAAGCTGGATGCCGAGCGCCAGGAAATGGCCGCCCTGAAAATGCAGATCCGCCCGCACTTTTTCCTGAACAACTTAAAGCTGATCTATGCGTTGGCAGAAACCGGCCAGACCCAGCAGATCCAGCGGATGATTTTACTGCTGTCCAAACATCTGCGCTATGTGATGGATTACAAGCGGGAAACGACCTCGCTGCGGGACGAAACAAACTTCTGCCAGAACTATATGGAGATGACAGGCATTGGGCAAAAATTCCCGCCAATCTGCCGTGTTACCGTCAGCCTGGATCTGCAGGAAATGCAGCTGCCCGCCATGACGCTGCTGACCTTGGCAGAAAACAGTGTGAAGCACGCCACCCGCCCGGACCGCCCGCTGACGGTGCAGATTACCGCAAAAAGCCTGCCGATGGAAGGGGAAAAGCTGGTAAACATTACCGTGCGGGATAACGGCGATGGATTTCCCGAAGAAGTGATGAAAGAACTGAACTCCGGCAAACAGATGGCCACCGGCCACTATGGCCTGACCAACGTGCAGCGGCGCTGTGCCCTGTTGTTTGGCCCGGATTTTGCCATGACCTTTACCAACGCTGCAGCGGGCGGCGCGGTTGTGGAAATGTATATCCCGCTGCCGGATGCCGCCGAGGAAGCAAAAGAGGAGGAAAAGCATGAAACTGTTGATCGTGGATGATCAGCCCGGCGTAACCGAAGGGCTTTGCCACGGCGTAAACTGGGCCCAACTGGGGTTCAGCCAGGTACAGGCTGTCAACAGCGTAAGGGAAGCCCGCGCCGCCATGCTGAACACGGTGCCCGATGTGATGCTGTGCGATATCGAAATGCCGGAAGAAACCGGCCTGGAGCTGTTCAAGTGGGTCAAGAAGCAGGGCTTTGCCACCCGGTGCATTTTTTTAACGGCCCACGCCAAGTTCAGCTATGCGCAGGAAGCCATGCACCTGGGCGCGTTCGATTATATCATCCAGCCCGCACCCTATTCCGAAATCAGCCAGGTGACAGCCCGCGCAGTGAAAGATGTGCAGGCCAGCCGCGACCAGAAAGAGCTAACCCAGATGGGCCGCGCGTTCAACGAGCAGGCGCAGGCCATCACAGCCCAGGCAATCCGCGCGTTTTTGAGCCGCCAGCACAACGAACGGGATGTCAAAACCTTGCAGGGGCTGGGGATTTTCCCCCGCAGTGATCGGAACGGCTACCTGGTGTTGATCCATATCTTGCGGTGGGAGCCGACTGCAGACCACTGGGAAAAGCAGCTGCTTGCTGTGGCGCTGAACAACATTGCCGCTGAAACTTTTGCGGTACATTCCGAACTTTCGCCCATTGCCTCGGTGGATGAACACTCTTACGCTATGCTGCTGCAAAATACTGCGGGCGAGGAGATGGATCTTGAAGGGATCATGCGCCAGCTGATGTATATCAGCAATGTGGCGCAGCAGTACTTGCGGTGCAGCATGGCGTTCTATCTGGATGATAAACTGCCTGTGCCCAAGATGCCTGATTTGTGGGAAAAGCTGCTGCACATGCAGGGCGAAAATGTAACACTGCGCAGCGGGGTGTTCCGCCTGAAAGAAGCCCCGCGCCAGCCGCATATCTTCCGCGTGCCGCAGATCCGCACCTGGAACACCCTGCTTAAAGATGGCTACCCCGAAGCCGTAAAGCAGGAGGCCATGACCCTGCTGGATGAAATGTCTGCCCGCGGCGAGATGAACGCTGATTCACTGCGCAGCTTTTATCAGGACTTCATGCAGATGATCTACTTTACCGTGGGCGGCAGCGAGGAAAAGATTCACGAGCTGTTCTACCAGCCCGAAGCATTGGAATTATACCGCAACGGCATGAAATCAGTGGACGAGATGAAAGCCCTGATCCGGTATGTGACATCCTCCTGGACAGAGCACAAGAGTGTGGATGAATCCAAAGAGCTACTGGACAAGCTGAAGCAATATATTGATGAGCACCTGGAAAGTGAGTTGCGCCGCGATGAGCTGGCCGAATATGTTCATCTGAACCCTGACTATCTGACCCGCCTGATGAAAAAGCAGACGGGGCTACAGCCTGAAAGAATATGTGACCCGCCGCAAAATGGAAACCGCCCGCACCCTGCTGCGCACCACAACGCTGCCGGTCGGCTTTATTGCAGCCAAGCTGGGGTACAATAATTTTTCGCATTTTTCCTATACCTATAAAAAGATCATGGACGTTACCCCGCAGGAGGAACGCCACACGGAGGAAAAATGAAGCTGAAACTGTATCATGCGGCGGCAGCTGCCGCAATAGCACTTAGCGTTATGCTGCTGACCGCCTGTGGCAGTCCCAAGCAGGCGGACCCGCTGCCCATTATCAAGCTGCGCACGGTAGGGTCCTCTTCCGAAGCCGCGTGCCAGCGCATTGGCGAAGCATTGAGCGAACTGACCGCGGAAAAGTTTGGATTTACGGTAGAGATCTCCCAACAGTCCACCACCAACTATAATGCAGAACTGGAACGCGAACTGCTGCTTGGCAAAGAACCCGACGTTTTTTGCTATACGGACGCCGAAAATATGTTCAGCCTAGCCGCGGATGGCACTACCGAACCGCTGGATGATTGGCTGGAAGAGTTCCCAACGCTGAAAGAAGCTGTGAGCCAGGACCGCTGGAACTGCATGCGGTACGATGGCAAGCTGATTGCCGTGCCGGGCAATAATCCATCTGCGGTGGCCATCGGCTTTGAGGCACGCACCGATGTTCTGGACGAGTTGGGCATCGATGCGGCAAGCATCCAAACTATGGAAGATATGCACGCCCTGCTGCTGGCTGCCAAACAGCAAAACCCCAGCAGCGTACCGCTGGTACCACACTTTGGCCAGACCCTGATGATGCTGGACTGTGACCCTCTGAACAACGGCCTTGGCGTGCTGCTGCACAACACCGGCACCGAGGTGGTAAACCTGTACGATACCCCGGAGTATGAGGAACTGTGCAATCAGATGCACCAGTGGTATACTGAGGGTCTGATTTTGAGAGATGCCCCCCTGACCAATGCGCCCAACACCCGCCTGATGCAGATGTATGGCGGGGTTGCATTCTCCCACCGCGTTGCGGAGCAGAACGTTGTCAGCGTAACACGCAGCACCAAACAGCGTCTGACCAGCATTACGCTGGGCAGCAAGCTGCAGAACACCAGCGTTTTGAACATTGGCTGGTGCATTTCCTCCCGCAGTGAACACAAGCGCGAAGGGATGCAGCTGCTGCAATACCTGTACACCGACCGCGAGGCCGCAGACCTTTTGCTGTACGGCGTGGAGGGTGTGGACTACCGCCGCCTGGATGCTGACCATGTGACCAATATTGACGAGCTGCCCGCCAACGAGTGGAGCACCGTCCATTGGGGTCAGCCCAACTGCCAGGCCGCCAGCACCTGGGTGAATGCAGACGGAACCGAGGTGGGATACACCAGCCCGACGGACGTGATAACCTCCGAAGCATATGGCTTTACCTATACTCCAAAAATCGAGCTGCGCCCCACGGTGAACAGCTGCCTGGAAATTGTGCGCAAGTATAACAATGCGCTGCTCAGCGGCTACCTGGACCCCGAAGAAGCGCTGCCCCTCTTCCGTTCCGAACTCCACGCTGCCGGTATTGATAAGGTGATTGCGGATAAGCAATACCAGCTGGAGCGATGGAAAGCGAAAAATCGTTAGAAAGCTGTTAGGGTATATCTGCAATTAGAAATTAGAAATGAGCAATTAGGAATTTGAGGTGGAGCAGGGGATGCTGCGGATTTGCAGTGTCCCCGCTGCCCCATCGCGCCGGGGAGAAACGTAAATGCTTTGCCGCAAACCTACAAACGATTTGTAGGGGACGATGCTTGTCATCGTCCTGCGGGATTTGTGGCATTGCAAATCATAGCATTTGTAACGCAATCGCTTGTAGGGCATGCTTATCCGACCACGATGAACGCTTATTCTGGCGTATATTTTTAACGCATAACCCACCTAATATTTCTGAGCAGCGCACCGCAGTCTGCCACCATTATTCTTTATTCATTGTTATTTATTTTTTAAGCCAATCAGCAAAAAGCAGGGCCCGGTGCGGAAATGGCACCGGCCCTGCCTTATTTCATTTACTCATTGCTAATTACTAATCGTTTTACGTCGTTTTGCCTTGCCGCACCAACAGGCTTATCCTTCCAACCCAAATCCATACTCATAATAATTTCCCGCAGCATCGCGGTAAGCATAGGCTTTGCCGTTCTCGTCTTTAAGGAAATCGGGCATATAGCGATCTTTGTCGTAACCGGGCACATCGTTGGGGCTGATGCAAACGCCGTCAGCGTTCACGGCCAGCACGGCATCCCCGCGGGGCAGGGTGAGGGGCAGCTTGCCGGTGGGGGCAAAACAGCCAAAAATCACATCCAGCGTAGCAGAACGGTAGGTGTCAAACCCGGCCAGCAGCACATCGCACAACGGCTCTACATTGCCCAGCTGCCAGGCCAGCGTTATGTTCACATTGGTGATGACCTTGCCGCCGTTTGCGTGTACCGATGCGCAATCTCAGCCCAGCCGTTTTCCCCCATGCAGCGTGGTTTCTGTGTGGGTGTCGGCCATCGGCTTGCCGTTCGCATCTACATTGCAGACCGTCTTGTCCTCACAGATATCCAGCTCCAGATAGCCGGGGGTGGCGTTAAAATATTCGCCGGAGGAGGGAGAGACAAACAGCAGGGCAAAATCCGCCTGGGCGGGGTCATCCACCAGGGTGCAGGTATCGGCCAGCTCTTTGCGCAGCGCGGCAGTGGAATCCGCGGCGTGCTTGGCGTTTTTCAAAAATGCTTCGGCATAGATTTTTTTGTTCGCGCGCTTGTCGGCGGTCAGGGGCAGGGTACCGTCATTTTTCAACAGCACCACGCTGCGGCGATGGGCATCCGCGGCGGCTTCCCAATCGCTGGGGGTGGCCACAATGCGTGCGGCTTCGTCCGGGTCGCGGTAGGGATTCTCAAACATTCCCAGGGCAAACAGTTCCGTCAGGGTGCGGGCCACGGCACGGTCCAGTGCTTCATCCGTCAGGGTTAGTTCCTCTTTGGCAAAGCCTTCCGGAAGGGGGTGGGTTTCATAATAACCATTTTTGCCGCGGTTGTAGGCTTCCATGCCGGCTTCGTTATCAAACAGGCCGCTGATGATATCCACGCCTGCATTGGCCACGGCAAAGCCGATGCGCTCCGGCACATCCCAGCATCTCACGCCCCAGGCCATGTTGTGGGCAATGCCGGTATCGGAGTTGATGTAGCCGTCAAAACCCATCTGACCGCGCAGCATGGTATCGATAAAATACTTGTTGTAGGCGAAGCATACGGTTTCATTTCCACGGTATTGCCTGCCAGATCATGCTGCACCGCACTTTTTGCTGCTGCGGGCTTAGAATAATACGGCATAATGGAAGAAGTTCCCGCCTTGACGGCCGCGGCAAACGGTGCAGGTGGTAGGTTTCCAGGTGCCGGGGGTGGCGTACACGTTCCACTGGC
>ENA-OQAX01000025-OQAX01000025.1-human-gut-metagenome-genome-assembly--contig:-NODE-25-length-28425-cov-8.202877_pt1 | contig 28425 bp, 31 predicted proteins | sample MGYA00242741_ERZ504539 | MGnify/ENA primary metagenome ERZ504539 (study PRJEB26092, sample SAMD00036277) | human gut metagenome | host: Homo sapiens | study: EMG produced TPA metagenomics assembly of... | reverse complement strand
TGTTCTCATACACATTCAGGATGGGAACAAGGTTATAGTTCTGGAAGATAAAGCCGATGTTGCGGCGGCGGAAGATGGTGAGCTGTTCGTCGTTCATTTTCGACAGCTCTTTGTCCCGGACAATCACATTGCCGGAAGTAGGAGTGTCCAGCCCGCCCATCATATGAAGCAGGGTGGACTTGCCGCTGCCGGAGGTTCCCACAACAGCCACAAACTCGCCGTCCTCCACGGAGAAGTTCACGCCGTCAAGGGCGCGGGTGATGTTCGGCTCTGTACCGTAATACTTTTTCAGGTCGATAGTCTGTAAAATGCTCATAAAATTCAATCCTTTCTTTGTTTGTTGTAAATGTGGAACGCTGCTGCGCCGGTGGCTGCCAACTGCACCAGAATCAGCACAGCGAACAGGCCGAAGCTCTCATAGTAGAACAGCTCATCCCAAAACAGGGGAACATCACAGAGAGCAGTCAAGGCAACCGTCCAGCGGATGTGCCGGGCCAGCCATTGCCGGAACACCAGCACAAGGGCAACGGGCGGGACGATCAGCAGCGCCAGATTCAAAATCAAGGTCGGGGTCAGTTCCATTGCGTCGCCTCCTCACTTTTGTTGATAAGGTCATTGTAAAACCCAAATGTCCGCGAAATGTTACAGTGGCCAAAAAATTTTATTGAAAATCGGGGTGAAATGTTACAATGCTCGGACATTTCAAAATTCTTATGACAATTCCCGTATTTGATCTACCAGAGATTGTTTTTTTATCTGCCGAATTGCCAAATACGAGAAAAGCATTTGGACGGCAAGCATCAGTATAAAATAACTGAACATTTCAACTGTCGGAAAATGATAGCTTACTTTTCCAAAAATACTCATTGCACTAAAGACGGTGCAGAGAAGATACCCGATAAGGGTTCCGCATGATATAGAAAGAAGCAGCACCCCTAATGTATAGAACAGTCCCTCTATCAATAACATTTTTGAAAGCTGTTTACTGCTCAAACCAACGCTTGCAAAACACCCAGTTCTCGCTTCCGGGTCAAGATGTTTGTTATCAGTGTGTTTAGCAGATTGATAATGCCAAAAACCCCGATAAACATGACAAAAATGTAGACTGGCATACGGTAGTTCAATAGTTTTTCGTTGTATGCCTCTACCCAATCATTCAAGGTACTAACATAGAGGCTGGAAGTCGGTGGAATTATCTTTTGGATTTCATCTTTTGCGGCTGCCCATTTACTATCGTCTGTATCTACAATAAATTGATAATTGAGGTTTTCAATAGGAACGATCTTTGACAGCATTTCTAAAGGAATAAATAGCGTATCATATCCGCCATACGGGATATTAGCGTCCACAATTCCCATTACTTTTACTTCCAATGTTTGTCCGCTAACTTCAATCAGAAGTTCGTCCCCAATCGCGGCATCCCACCCAAAAGTTTCTTTCCACTGTGGGCCATTTTCAATAATAATACCATTATTATTAAGTAGTTCCTGCAAATCCGCTGTACCATCAATCAAATATTGTTCAAGCAATTTTTTGAGAGCTTGGCGTATATGCGTCTGAAACAATCGGTTCAATATCTCCCGTTGGCATACGAACATTCAAAACGGTGCCTTGGTATTCTTTTATTTCTTCCACACCATCTATGTCCAAAATGGATTCTCTAAAATCTTCTGTAAGCAGATTCGATTTTTGGAGTTCTGAATATTGTTCGCTGTTATGTGCCTGCGGCCCGTAATCGCCTAATTCAAGGCGAATTTCTCCGTAAGGAAAACTCCTACGCGCCATCGCTAAGGGATCAATGGAATTAAAATATGCAGAGCTTGCCATCAGCAAAATTCCACATACCCCTAACGACAGGATCGTTAAAGCGGTTTTCTTTCTGTTCCTCGCAAAATTAAGGAACGCTAAATTTTTCGCGGATAGAGAACGATGTAACACTTTTGTACTGTTGGACATTACATTATTATTGCCCGCCATATAACGGACTGCTTCAATAGGCGTAACATGAGCAGCAATTTGGGCTGGCTTAATTACAGCAATCATAACACATAGATACACAAACAGAGCTGTGACAGCGGCAATTACAAATACCATTAAAGTGTTCCAGCCTTGCGGGACAAGGACATATCCCACTATTGCACCGGCTAATATTCCAATCGGAATACCAATTCTGGAAAGATGAAATCCCTCTCTAAAAACGATTCTTTTCATCTGTTTTCCAGTTGCCCCTATTGTCCGCAGTTTTCCATATTCTTTTGTTTTTCTGGCTATGGACACATAGAACAGACTGTAAATAACAAGGGTACAAGCCAAAGCGATAATAAGACTGATAAATGCTATTACAGTGATATATTGACTGCTTCTCTGTTCAATGAGAGAAAAATAATATGTTGAAAACTGCATTTGCTCCGGCTGTATTTCCAATTCTCTGCACAATGTTGATAATTCAGCTTGTATAGCAGCCTTAGACCAACCATCAGATTCATTCAAACGGATATAAGCGGAGTATGCCGGTTCGCTGATCTTGTTTTCAATATAGGACTGCGACACGAATACGGAATAATTTGAATTTTCGACAGGCAAAATACCACATAAGGTATAATCTTTTTCTCCATCTCCCAGATTTAACGATATAGTATCGCCTATGGATTTGGACAATCCAGCTCTATCAAGAAACGCCTTTGTGATAGCAATTTCATTTGTAGATTTGGGCAATTCTCCCTCTAAATCAGGATATTTTGCTAATTTCATTAGTGTTTCATCCATTGAACGAACGGTTAATTTGTAGTCCCCATAAGATACTAAACCCAATAAATGACTTACACCCACTTGAACCCTATCGTCATTTACTAATTTCGTAATGGTATCATTATCGACTTCATTGATAATTGCTTGATAACGCCCAGCCGCATCATTTAATGATTTTCGCTGCGAAGCAAAAAAAATACAAGGTCGTTGTCATTATCAAGCAGGTAGCTAAGGCAATCGTAATGATAATGAGGATGTTTCTACTTTTATCTGCTTTTAAGTTTCGTTTTGCCAACTTTTTTTTGTAATGGCACTTGTATCGTTCTCAAAAGGCCATGTCATAGTTGTATCACCTCCATATTTGATAAGGCTATTGTAAAACCCAAATGTCCGCGAAATGTTACAGCGGCCAAAAAATTTCATTGAAAATCGGAGTGAAATGTTACAGCGCTCGGACATTTCAAAAAATTTACGGCGGGCAGCCGGAAATGGCCGTCCGCCGCGTTCTATTTTGTAGGCAGCATAATGGAAAATTCCGAACCCTTGCCCGGCTCCGAAATCACCTTGATATAGCCGCCCTGTCGCGTTACGATCTCGCGGGCCAGATACAGGCCAATGCCCACGCCCTGCTGTTCGTGTACTTCTTCCTCACGATAGAAGCGCCGGAAGATAGCGGCTTGATTGCTTTCGGAAATGCCCTTGCCGGTGTCGGTCACTTTGATCTCCACATACATTTCCCACAGTACCACCGACACAGCGATTTTCCCGCCTGCCGGGGTGTACTTTACCGCATTGTCCAGCAGGTTAAAGAGGGCTTCGGATGTCCACTTGCTGTCATGGGAAACGGTCAAATCCTCCGGGCAGTCCACAGACACGGCGATTTCCTTTTTCTCCGCTGCATACACGATCCCACTCATGGCCTGCGCCACAGTATCAAAAAGGCGGCCCGGTTTCTTGTCCAACTGGATCACGCCCGTTTCCAGCCGGGAAGTTTTCACAAGGGCCTGAAAGAGAAAGTCCAGTTTATCCGTCTGGCTGCGGATTCCCCGGATAAAGTCGGTGCGCTCCGCCTCGGTCATGGGCTTTTCCAGCAGGGTGTCCGTCGCCATTTTTAGATTGCTTACCGGCGTCTTTACCTGATGGGAAATATCCGATACAAGGGTCTGTAACTCCTGCCATTCCTCGTCCACCCGGCGGCGGTTCTCCTGCATGATCTGGTAAAGCCTTGCCAGCCGGTGTCCGATTCTGGCAAGCTGGGTTTCGCTGTCCTCTGGGCGTTGTGGCGCTTCATTCCCTGCGATCATGTGGTCTAAAGTCTGGCACAGGTCAGCGGTAAACTGCGACAGCCGCTTTCCAAACGCCTGCGTCAGTACAAAAATTCCCACAAGGGCGCACAGCAGCAGCGCCCCGCCCGTCAGCAGCACCGCAATCTGTTTTGTCACAAGAAAAAGGGCTATGGTGATCCCGGACATGGAGAGGGCAAGCCCCAGTGCCACCCGGCCAAACAGCCGCTTTACCGAGAGATTTTGAAACTTCATTTTGCCTCGCCTCCCGTCCATTGATAGCCCATGCCGTAAACGGTCTTGATGTAGGGCGCGCCGCCGTCGGCTTCGATCTTGCTGCGAATCCGGCTGATGGAGGTTGTCAGGGTGTGTTCGTCCACAAACCTCTCGTCTATATCCCACAGCTTTTCCAAAAGCTGCCCACGGGTCAACACTTGCCGGGGATTTTTGTGGAACAGGTTCAGCATTTTGTACTCCATCGGGGATAGGGTCAGGGGCTTGCCGTTTAAGGAAGCTGTCTGCTCCGAGAAGTCCAGAAACAGCCGCCCATCGTCGTAAATGTCCTTGGCCGGTTTGTGGTGTTCCAGCATGGCGAACATGGCTTTGATTTTCCGCTGCAAGGCCCCGATCACAAAGGGCTTTGTGATGTAGTCCACCGCGCCCACCTCATAGCCCCGTATCTGGTCGCTCTCCTGATCGTTGGCGGTCAGGAAGATTACAATGGTGTCCGGGTGCTGGGGCTTTATCAGTTTGCACAGCTCAAAACCGTTCCCGTCCGGCAGGTTAATGTCCAGCAGCACTAAATCAAATTCCCGCTGGCGGATGGCGTCGGCTGCGGTTCTGGCGTTTAGGGCAGAAGTCACGCCGTAGCGTCTGCGGTCAGGTTATAGGCCAACATCTTATTCAAAAAACTGTCGTCCTCGACAATTAAAATCTGCTTCATATTCTCACTTCCTTTGCTTTTTGCAGATAGTATAACAGGCAAATGTCCGCGAAATGTTACAGCGGACGGATTTTTTCAAAAAAGTGCTTTTTCTTTATTATAGGATAGCCTGCTTTTCCGTACAAGGCAGAAAATATGAATTATAAAGTTTAATCTTCCTGCATATAGTAACATTCCATTGAGAAAATATGAAATATACAATGTAAATGGGTGGTGCTATATGGCAAATATCAAAGATTGTCCCGGCTTTGAAACTTTCGGCGCGGATGTAAAAGAGGCTCGGAAAGTCAAGCAGTTATCGCGTAAGACGCTGGCGGAACAGGTCAATATCGACTGGCGCTATCTTGCCAACATCGAAAATGACGGCACGATTCCCAGCCTGCCGGTTATCATACAGCTTATCAAAATCTGCGGGCTTCCCGTGGAACAGTATTTTAACCCGGAGATCATGCGGGAGGAAAGCGCACAGCGGCAGCGGGTCAGCCACAAGCTGAAACTCTGCCCGGAAGAATTTCTGCCGATCATCGAGGGCGCGATTGACGGGGCCATTCAAATTCAACAGAAGAATGACGAAACGGAGGGTGCATGACAACCCTCTGTTTTGTTTTTGGGAGGACGCAAGCTGCGCCCTCTCTTTTTTTGTGCGGTTTTCGGAAAAACCGGGATTTTGCGGGTATTTCCTTGGGGACAGAACGCTTTTTAGGGGAAGAAGAACAAAGACAGCAAGCATAGGGAGTGTAGCCACACTCCCGGCAAACGGCTTCCCGTTTGTATCTTGGGGAAATCCCCAAACCCCTGAATGAATGGAGGTGAGAAAGTGGCAAACCGAAAACGGAAGTTTGTGTTGCGCGTCCCGGTGACGCCGGAGGAACGGGCGCTGATCCAGCAGAAGATGGCCCAGCTTGGCACAAAGAACTTTTCTGCCTACGCCCGGAAAATGCTGATTGACGGCTATATCGTCCATATCGACACCGGCCCTGTCCGGGCGCAGACCGCAGAGCTGCAAAAGATCGGCGTCAACATCAACCAGATTGCAAGGCGTATCAACAGTACCGGGACTGTGTACGCGCAGGACTTGGAGGACATCAAGGGGGCGCTGGCACAGATATGGCAGTTACAAAGATCCATCCTATCAAGGCAACGCTGAAAAAGGCGCTGGACTACATCGAGAACCCGGACAAGACCGATGAAAAGCTGTTCGTTTCTTCCTATGGCTGTTCCTATGAAACGGCGGATATTGAATTTCAAATGCTGTTGGATCAGGCGTACCAAAAGGGCAACAATCTGGCCCACCACCTGATACAAGCCTTTGAACCGGGGGAAACCACGGCGGAGCAGGCCCATGAGATCGGGCGGCAGCTTGCCGATGAAGTGCTGCAAGGCAAATACCCCTATGTGATTACCACCCACATCGACAAGGGCCATCTGCATAACCACATCATTTTCTGCGCCGTGGATATGGCGAACCAGCGCAAGTACATTTCCAACCGCCAGAGCTACGCCTTTATCCGGCGCACCAGTGACCGGCTGTGCAAGGAACATGGCCTGTCTGTGGTAAAGCCCGGCAAGGACAAGGGCAAGACCTACGCCGAGTGGGACGCACAGAAAAAGGGCAAGAGCTGGAAAGCAAAACTGAAAATTGCCATCGACGCGGCCATTCCGCAGGCCAAAGACTTTGACGGCTTTTTGCGGCTCATGGAGGCGCAGGGCTATGAAGTCAAACAGGGCAAGTTTATTTCATTCCGCGCGCTGGCAGACGGCCTCCGTCCCGGACAGGAACGCTTCACCCGCTGCAAGACCTTGGGGGAGGATTACACCGATGAACGGATCACCCAGCGGATCAAGGGCATTGCCATCGACCGGGGGCCGCGCAGAAGAAGCGCCGGGGAAATCTCCCTGCGGATCGCCTTGGAGGACAGTATCAAAGCCCAGCAGTCGGCGGGATATGCGCGGTGGGCGAAGCTGCACAACTTGAAGCAGGCCGCCAATTCCTTAAACTTCATCACAGAACACCAGATCAACAGCTACGAGGGCTTGGAAAGCAGGCTGGCCGAGATCGGCGCGGCAAACGACGCGGCAGCCTCCGCCTTGAAAGACGCAGAACGCCGCCTTGGGGATATGCGCTGCTGATAAAAAACCTCTCCGCCTACAAGCAGCTCCGGCCTGTGGCGCTGGAACTGCGAAATGCCAAAGACAAGGCCGCGTTCCGGCGGCAGCATGAAAGCCAACTGATTTTGTATGAGGCGGCGGCAAAGGCGCTCAAAGAGGCCGGGGTCACAAAGCTCCCCAACCTGTACGCCCTCAAAACCGAGTATAAAAAGCTGGACGCAGAACGGGAACGGCTGTCCGCACAGTACAGCGAAGCGAAACAGAAATTGAAAGAATACGGCATTGTCAAACAGAATGTAGACAGCATTTTGCGGACAGCGCCGGGAAAGGAGCATACGCAGGAACGATGAACATACCGAGAATGAGTTACCCCCAATACCGCAAGGCCCGCAGGCTCACCCATGAGTGCTGCAACTACTGTAACGGAAACTGCCTCCTGCTGGACGATGGGGAGGAATGTGTCTGTGTGCAGAGTATTTCCTATTCGCTGCTGTGCCGGTGGTTCAAGGTGGCCGTCCTGCCGCTGGACGCGGCCTGTGTGCCGAGATCACCAAAAGCCGGGACGAGATCAAACGCTGCGCCGTCTGCGGGGCGGCGTTTACGCCCAACTCCAACCGGCTAAATACTGCCCGGATTGCGCCGGTGCAGGTGCGCCGGAAGAAAGAGGCGGAACGCCAGCGGAAAAGATACCTCCTGTCTACGCATTTAGGGCGGTAAAAGTCCACGGAAATCAAGGGTTTTTCCGCATGGTCGGCAGGCAGGTGGATAAAGTTATCCTGTTCCCCTCAAAACGGGGGGTCTAAATGCGGGAAAATGGACAAAAAAAGAAGCGCCGGACGCAGAGGCTTGACACCTCCGCGCCCGGCGTTGGATAATTGCCGATTACATAATAGCATGATATAATACAGTAAAATAAAGCGGGAAACGGTGGAACTTATATGAATATTGAAAACTATATTGAATCACAGTACAGAGAGTTATTATCATGTAGTCAAATAAATGCGGAATACTCCGATTTATATAAATCCTTTAGAAATCAAAAACTGCGGGAAATTCTTATGACCCTACATCATGATCTGGTTGGGCTTTTTAGAACAATGAACGAAAGACTACCAACCGGGGAACATGAAGCGCACTTTTGGGCAGAACCGAGTAGAGATTTAATTAAGAGAATTGAAATGATATTCGGCTTAGTAAGTTCACTAAAGGAAACTCCTTTAGCCTTTCAAATAGACCCATACTATTTAGATTTACTCACACGCTGTCGAGATTTTCTTAGTTCAAGCGGTGGAAGTTCATTGCCACCCAATATGGCAAAGGTCGAATTATATTATACGCTTCCTATTTTTCTACCTCTTAGTAGCATAACCATTTCACATAAGCAACAAGATTTTACATTTGATCTGAAACTAATCGGAAGTGGTTCTTACGCTAATGTTTATAAGTATAAGGACACTTTTTATAATCGGCCTTTTATTTTGAAGCGTGCAAAAAAGGAACTTACAGATAAAGAAGTCGCCCGGTTCAAAAGAGAATTTGATGTAATGAATGGTCTATCTTCTCCATACATACTTGAAGTTTACTGCTACAACCCAGATAAAAATGAGTATATTATGGAATATATGGATTATACGCTGGACGGATATATCGCTGCTCATAACTCCACCTTAACAATTATACAACGAAAAGGAATCGCCCAACAAATATTGCGCGCCTTTGATTATCTTCATTCAAAAGGACATCTACATCGTGATATAAGTCCTAAAAATATTTTGATAAAAGAGTACGATGATACCCTTGTAGTGAAACTTTCGGATTTTGGACTTGTAAAAATTCCTGATAGTACGCTAACAACGGTTAATACGGAGTTCAAGGGCTATTTTAATGATCCTGCACTGGTTGTCGAGGGGTTTAACACTTATGGCATAGTTCACGAAACTTATGCGCTCACCAGAGTTATTTATTTTGTAATGACAGGTAAAACCAATACAGAAAAAATTACGAATCAGAATTTACGAGCTTTTGTTGAGAAAGGATTGAACCCAGATAAAACCAAAAGATTTCAAAATATTCGCGATATGATTTCAGCATTTAAGACCATATAAAAATGCCGGACGCAGAGGCTTTGACACCTCCGCGTCCGGCGTTTTACTTATTCGTCTGTGAAGTGGAACCGCTGCGCCGCAAAGTCGGCGTCGCTCATGGTGTCCAGCTTATCGGCGGTCTGGCAGGCAAGCACCGCCATTTCCTTGTCCATGTCCGGCAGTGCTGCCCGGAGATTTGCCGCCGTCCTGCGGCGGTCGGCATTGTGGTACAGACAGAACAGGTTTTCTTCTTCCACGGTGAAATACATTCCTCATACCTCCATTTCTTTTGATTTTTCCCGCGCCGGGGGCTTCTTTTTCTGTTCCTCCTTGGCGGCGGCAAGCTGCGCCCGGATGGACGGTTTCTTTTGTTTCTGCGTCGTCTTTCGGGTCTGCTTGGGCTTTTTGGCCTCCGCCTTGGCTGCCTCGGCCACATCCAAAAGGGAAATCTGTTCCCCGGCTTTTGCCCTTGCTTCCAGTTCCCCCATAGACGGGGCGTTGTTCATCATGCCGTCGATCATGTTGTAATTCTGCTCGGTGGACATTTCCGCGTCTTGATATGGCTTTCTGGCTGGGCGGGGATGGCAAAGGCCCTTGTGCCGTTTGCCATAATCAGATACCTGCGTCCTCCGACTGGTGGTGGAATCCATACCCGGCGGCCTCCATCTGTTCCCGGCTCCTGTCGGTCAGATAGAAACGGCCCCTTGGCGTCTGGATTTGTTCGCGGTCATGCACTCGTCCGGCGTGAGCTGTTTTTCCGGCTGGGCGAAGAACTCCGGCACCTGCCGGTAGTCGGCCCCCTCGTCCACATAATAGGCGGTCTGTTTCCCATCCTGCTGGAACAGCACAATATCCCCCGTAGAGAGGGAATGTCCCTTGTAATCGGCGGGATGTTCTATGTTGAAGCGGCGGTAAATCTCGTCCAGTGTGGTGTCCTTGTCCAGCGGTGCGGTGTAGACAAGCTGGTAATTTTTCCTGTCCACCGAAAGCCCGTCCGCCTGCAAGTCCTCATAGGAACGGTAGCGGAAGTCGCGCCCTCCGGGCCGGGTGGCACTTGGTAGATGGAAAAGTTGGGCTGCGCTGGTGCTTCATAATCAGAGGCAACATATTCCTCCACCGTCAGCCCAGCAGCGGCGGCCTCCTGTTCCAGCTCTGCCTCGATCTGTTTTTTGTAGTCCTGCAAGCTCTGGTCGAAATCGGCAAGCTGCGGCGGCTCCGGCAAGTGGTACTGTCCCTGATTGAGAAGCGGGCGGCACTCCTTTACATAGTCCAAAACCGCGTTGAAATAAGCGGTCTGTTCCGGCGTCAGGGTTTCCCCGGATCGCAGGGGACGCCGGGCCTCCTGCTCCATAGCTGCCAGATTGCAGTGCAGCTCCATATACGGGACAAACTCATGCAGCAGCATATCCCGCTGGGCCTTGTCCGCCTCCCATGCCTCCGGCCCCTCATGGTGCAGCACATGGTTTTTCCAACTTTCATCCTGCGCGTAGTATTCGTGATAGCCCCGGATATGCTGGATCAGGGAACCGTTCCCGTCGCCAAAGTCCTGCCGTCCCTCGTAGCTGTCCGGCTGGCCCTGCATGGTAAAATCAATGCGGAACTTGGTCTTGTCGTACCAATGGCCCGTATAGCCCGGCTGCTCTCGTTCGTGGCGTCTGGCGCTGTCCAGCTCCTTGAAAACGGCCTCGGCCTCATGCAGCGGCATTTGCTGGCCGTCTTTCAGATGGGGGCTTTCACTCCAAAGGATCGTGACAACCGGCTCCGCTGCCGGATTCTGTGCGATCTGCCGCTGGGCGTTGGCGACGGCAATCTCACTTTCGATCTCGCTTTTCACAAAGGAATCCATCTGGCCCTTTTGCAGCTCATAGCCCTGTTCACACAGGCGTTGATAAGCCCGATCACCTTGTCGTTATCGCCCACGGCCTCGGCATAGGCCACGATCAACTGCCGTTCCTCGCTGCCCAGACGCGGGGCGTTTTTCTCTGCCAGCTCGATCAGGGCGGCGGCCCGGTCAGCCGGGGACGCCTCCGGCATGAACGGCTTTCCATTCAAAAGGCCGTCGATCCCATTCCATGCCTGCGGCTGGGGAATGGCGTTGGCCTGTTCGGTTGCTTCCAGAAAATCATCCATCCTGTCGCCGGTCAGGGGTTCCATTGCCCCAGCCGGTAGCTCATGGATGGCAAGGATTTCTTTTCCGGCTTCCGCAAGGGACAGGCCGGGATTGTCAAGCTGGCCTCCGTCCAGTTCCTTGTAGTCGGGGCCGTACAGCGTGTAATCATAGCCGGTTCCCGATGTCTGGATATACAGGTAATCGCCGTTTTTTAGACGGTAGGCGGCCTCCTGCGGGGCTTCTGCCTGTTCCAGCGTTCCATCCCCGGCAATGGTAAAGCCCTGCGCCTGCGCCGCCTCCTTGGTTCCCTGCGACACTTCGCCGGTAGATTTCAAATCCGCTTCAATGAGGGTTTGCAGCATGGCTTTTACGCTGTCGGTCATTTCCTGCTGTTGCTCCGGGGGCAGCTTGGAAAATACGCTGTCCGGGTCTGGCTGCTCGGCGGCCTGTTCCAGCGGCGCGGCCTGCGGCTGTTCCTGCTGGGCCTGCCGTTCTTTCTGAAGCTGGGCAAGGTGGCCGTCAATGGTGGTAATCAGTTCATGGGCGGTGGCCCGGATGGTTTCAAGGGAGGCTTTCAGCTCTTTCAAGTCCTTGCCGGAACTCCAACCGGCCACATAGCCAAAGGAATAGTCGGAGGTGTCCAGCCCGTAGTGCTGGCAGACGGCATAGGCCACGCTTTCGGCCTGCACCTCGCGGGTGCGGCTGTCGGGGCGGTCGGCCTGCTCTATGGCCGGGGCTTCCGGGTCGATGGCGTGGAGCTTGGAATGGGCAATCTCGTGGATAGCCGTCTTTAGGGTCTGTAATTCGCTCATGCCCTCCTGAATGGCGATCCGCTTTTCCGTCAGGTGGTAGTAGCCGTGGGAACCGCCCGGAATGTCCTCAAAACCAATGGGAACCGGGGAGGTCTGTTCCAGCGCCTTGAAAAATTCCCCGTAGCGTTCCACGCTGCCGGTCAGTTCTTCCACGCCGATAGAGGGCAGCGGTTCCCCCTCGGTCTGGCTCACATCAAAGACGGAAACGATCTTAAAGGCCGGAACCTGTATTTCCTTTACTTCGGTAACAGGCTTTCCGTCCTTTCCCATCACCGGCCTGCCCTGTGCGTCCAGTTTTTGCACTTCCTTTTTTGCCTTGAACGGGGCTGGGGCCAGTATCTTGATGGCCTTTTCGCCTTTCCTCACATTGCGGTGAAAATCGTCCCGCCACTTGTTGTAGCCCGCCACAAGCTGTCCGCCCTGCATGGCGATCAGGAGGGTGTTGTTGAAGCTGTAACTGTGGAACTTGGACATGGTGGTGAGATAGGCTTTGTAGCGTTCACTCTCGAAAAGCTCCTGTATGCCGGTTTCCAGCCGGTCGGTGATCTCTTTCATGCGCTCGGCGCTGTTCTGGCCGTTTAAGAGAATGGGGGTGACAGGCTGCGGGGCCTTTGCGGGGGCTGCCGCCTCCGGCTGCACCTTGCTTTCATCCCGCAGAATTTCCGGCGCAGGATAGGCCATCACCCGGTATTGTCCCGGCACTGGCTGGCCCTCATGGACACGCTGCCATTCGTCGCTGGTTCGCAGGATATAGCCGTAATCGGTAAAGGTTCCCTGTTCCTCGTTGGCGATAAAACTTCCCAGCCGGTCGGTGTCAATGGCCGGTTTCCACGGGTCGGGAACAACAAACAGCCCGGAATCATTCAGGTAATATTCCCCCAGACTGCGGTTGTCCTTGGCGTTGATTAAGACAAAACAATCGGTGTTTTCAGCGTAGTCCAAAAGCTGCCCGATGGTCTGCATTTTCGCCGGGGACTGCATGGCGGCGTTCAGCTCCGCAAGCTCCACGCGTCCAGCCTTTGAAGCTGGACGGCAAGGAAGTTCAGTTCGTCCACGCTGGCGGCCTTGATTAAATCCTCCGGCAGTTCCAGCGGTTTTTCCTCCGGGGCGGAAAAGCCGCCAATGAACAAGTCCTGCTGGTTGTCGGCGGTGATGTGAATTTCCTTTAGGGCTTCCTGTACCTGTTCAGCGGAAGTCGGCAGGGAAAGCCAGTAGCCATGCGGCCCGCCGGTCTGCGCCTCGGCGCGGTTATCAAGAAAAATAGAAAATACTTCGTTCACGGGTTCCCTCCTTTCCGGGGTGGCTGCGGTCTGCTGCGGCTGCGCGGTTTCTTCCTGCGCGGGAAGCTCTGCGGCTTTTGCCGGTTCCTCTCCCTCAATGGTGTAGCCGGGGAGCAGGCAGCCGTTGACCTTGAAATAGTCGGCGTATTCCTTGGGGATGGCCGGGGAAATTTCGGTAAAGTAATGTTCATGGGCTTTAATCCGGCCATTCAGGTACTTGTCCAGTTCTTCCCGGCTGGAAAAGACTTTCCGATCCTGTCCGGCGATCTTGGCCTGCCGGTAGCTGCCCGGCGCGTTAGTGCGTAGGCTCCAGCGGAGCGTCCACGAGTAGGGAACGGATTTTGGGGCGGCGCTGTCATACCGGGTGTTCTCGGAAATGGAGTAATCCATCTGGTAAACCATGTTGCTGCGGATATGGCGGTATTCGTCCGGGGCCTCCCACTGGTTTGCGGTGTGGGTGACGGGAAGCGTCCGGGCATATTCAAGAGCTTTGTCCAGAAACAGGGTTCTTCCGGCCTGTTCCTCCCATGCGGTGGCCTGTTCTTTCAGGCGGTCAAACACTTCCTGTTCTGCGGCGGCGCTTTCCGCCCGCAGGGAAAGAAGCTCCGCAAGGGGCAGCTTTACCATTTCGGAAAGATCGGCCTTGCCGCTTTCAAAGTAAATCCGGCGCTCGATCCGCATAGTGCTGGCCGGTTCTAAATCGTCGTGGTCGTAGGAACTGTAAGACATTTGGGGTTCACATCCTTTCTGAAAAATAGCATAAGAAAAGCAGGAAACCTTTGAAAGATTTCCTGCTGGGTGGGCCGATAATAAGTGGCTGATATTCAATTTTGAAAGTTTGGGTTAGATTGATTGAAGCTGGGGACAGTCTAACAAATTAAAGCTTTCTACTTCTTCAACATCAATAACTTTGATGCCTCGTTCTTTTAATGCCTTTGCAAACAATCCCATTCCAGAAATCAACTTTCCGGTAAAGCTACCATCATATATTTGATTTACTCCGCAGGTAGGACTTCTGGATTGTAGTATAGCTAACTCAATATCTTCATGTTGAATTTTGGATAATGCCATTGATACTGCTCGTTTATATTCCAAATCGACATCATTTCCATTTTCGTCTGTTACTACACCATTCACAATCTCTGTACAAGGTCTGGGAGTAGTCATACCTGCTAATTGCTCTGGACAAATGCAAATAATTTCTTTATCTTTTAAGTAGTTGATAGCTGCCAGATTTTTGTTATTTTTTCCATTGTATTTACAATCCACTCCCATAATACAAGCACTAACTAATATTTTCACACTTATCACCTCAAATGGATATTATCGTTGGCTTTATTATACTATGACATGGTGTATCTTGGAATAGATGAATTGTAAATTTGCTGGATACAAGGGGTTTGGGGCTTCCCCAAAGAGAAAATCCCCGGCCCGGCAGGTGCGCCGGGTCAGGGATTTTGCCGGGAGTGTGGCTACACTCCCTATGCTTGCTTTTCTTTAGTTCTTGCCCCTCTGTTCCACGCGGTAGTTCACATACTTGCCGCCGGTATCCGCCAAAAGCACCGTCCCGTCATAGGTCTTGCCGGTTTTCATGGAGCGCAGGCCCTTTACCTTTGCTTTTCCGTCTTTAAGGAGCGCGGCGGCGATCTTCGGAATGAACGCCTTGCCCCGTTCCTCAAAAAATCGGTCATTCTTCCACATGACAAACTGGCAGCTTCGGTTTCCGCAGTAGTAATTCTTTTTGCCCTCGTAGACGCTTTCCCCGCAGCGTGGACATTTGCCGATAACCACACGCTCGGTTTGAAACAACCTCTGCGCGTCCTCGCTGATCTGGGAGTAGTTTGCAATCAGGCCCCTTGTCATTTCTGCAATGCCAGCCATGAAGCCCTCCGGGTCGGCCTGCCCCTTGGCAATGGCTGTCAACTCCGTTTCCCACTGTGCTGTAAGCTGGGGAGAGGTCAGCATCTCCGGCAGCACACAGGCAAGGTTGTGGCCGTCCTTGGTGGGAAGTAGCTGTTTGCCCCTGCGCTCCACAAAGCCCATCTGCACCAGCTTTTCTAAAATGGAGGCGCGGGTGGCCGGGGTTCCCAATCCCTGCCGTTCGGCGTCCTCCGGCAGATTGTCCGCACCGGCGCGCTCCATAGCGGAAAGCAGGGTATCTTCCGTGTAGGATTTTGGCGGTGCTGTGAAATGCTCGGTGACGGCGGCAGTTACCTTGTCAAAGGTTTGGCCCTCGGTGATCTCCGGCAGTTCCCGCGCAGGCTCCGGGGCAGTGTCGTCGGTGTCTGTTTTGAACGACGCCTTAAAGCGGCGGTCAAGCTCTTTCCAGCCGGGAGTGAGGATGGTTTTGCCCTTGGCGGTAAAGGTGTTCCCGGCACAGGTGAATGTGGCGGTGACAGCCTCGTACACATGGGGCGCGGCCACGGCGCACAGCAGCTTGCAGCACACAAGGGACAGCAGTTTCTTTTCGCCCTCGGCCAGCCCGTCAAAGCCTTTCTGCACAAATTCCATTGTCGGGATAATGGCGTGGTGGTCACTCACCTTTTTGCTGTTCAGCACCCGGCCAAACTGCGGGGACAGGTCAAGCCCCGCCGCAAAGGAAAGCATAGGCCACAGGCCGGACACAAGGCTTTCTGCCGTTGGCAGCATATCATCGGTCAAATACTGGCTGTCAGTGCGGGGATAGGTCAGCAGCTTCTTTTCATAAAGCTGCTGGGCATAGTCAAGGGTCTGCTTGGCGGTAAATCCAAACAGGCGGTTTGCCTCCCGCTGCAAGGTGGTGAGGTCATAGAGGCGGGGCGGCTGCTCCGTCTTTTTCTCCCGTGTTACCGACACACAAACGGTCTGCGCCGTTTCACAGGCGGCTTTCAGGGCCTTGGCGTCGTCTGCGTTTCCCATGCGTTCACTGGCCGCCTCCATGCCGCCCGCCGCGATCTGGACGATGTGGTATTTCTCTTTCTGGAAGCTGCTGATCTTGGCCTCCCGGTCAACCAGCATTTTGAGGGTCGGCGTCTGGACACGGCCCACGGTCAGGGTCTTGTGGTAGAGGATGGAGAACAGCCGGGTCGCGTTGATCCCCACCAGCCAATCCGCCTGCGCCCGGCAAAGGGCCGACTGATACAGGTTATCATAATCGGTTCCCGGTTTCAGATGGGCGAAGCCGTCTTGAATGGCCGCGTCCTCCATGCTGGAAATCCAAAGGCGCTGAAACGGTTTCTTGCAGCCCGCCATCTGGTAGACAAAACGGAAAATCAATTCGCCCTCGCGCCCGGCGTCGGTGGCGCACACAAGGCCGGTGACATCGGTGCGCTCCATCAAAGAACGCAGGGTGTCAAACTGCTTTTTCTTATCGTCAGGGATAATGTACTGCCATTCCTGCGGCAGAATCGGCAGGTCGTCATAGCGCCATTTTTTGAAACGCTCGTCATAGTCCCGGCGTCGGCAAGGGAAACAAGGTGGCCGATACACCAGCTCACCAGATAGCCGTTTCCCTCCATGTAGCGTCCTGTTTCTTGTCCGCGCCGATCACGCCCGCAATGCTGCGGGCGACGCTTGGTTTCTCTGCAATTACTAACTGATAGCTCATACTTCGTCCTCCTTATTTCCATCCTCACTTGTCATATCCTCGTCCGGCTCCGGGGCTTCGTCCTCGTCGTCCTCGTCCTCTCCAAAGTCATACTCGGCCAGATCGTCATTGCCTGTGGTGTCGGCTTTTTCCTTTTTGAATTTCAGGAAGTAGAGGGCTGCGCCGCCGCCCAGCAGCACCACCACAAAGAACACCACAAGGCGCCCATGCCGCTTGGCTTTTCCTCCTGCGGCTGTTCTTCCTCCGGCTGGGGCTTCGGCTCCGGCCCGTTGCAGGCGGTCAGGTTGTTTTTACAGACCGGGCAGGCCGTATTGACGGCCCCAGCTTGACATTTGGCCGTACAGGTGCAGACCTCCGGCTCTTTTTTTCCATCCTCCAACAAGGCTTGCAGGTCGGCGTCGTCCACTTGGTTGAGGAAATGCACCGCTGTTTCCTTGTCCTCGTTGGCCCGGTCGATCAGGATGTAAAAATAATTCCCGGCCTTGGTAGTGACAGTGATAAGCTGTTTATCCCCGAAAAAATCATCCACCAGCGCAGCGTTGCCCTGCGGGGTAACAGGTACGCCCTCCGGCTCCATGCCGCCGGTGGTGGGTTCTTCGGTTTCCTCCGGCACCTCTGCGGGGGCTTCGGTGGTTTCCGGCAGCGGCACAGGGTCAGGGTCAGCGCCTCCGGCATAGGCGGTAACGGTCGTGGTCGCCATGCAGAGCGCAGCGGCCACAGCCAGCGTCAAGGTGCGGAACAGTTTAGATTTCTTCATGGGCGCTGTCCTCCTGTTCAAAGTCCGGGATCGGGGCCGGGGCCGCCTGCAATGCGCCGCCGCGCACAAAGGCGGCGAACTCCTGCGGGGTCATGTTGAGGCCGCGCACAAGCTGGACGATCTGCAAGTTTTCCTGTTCGGTCTTGGCCGCTTCCAGCTCCCGAAGCTGCTTTTGCAGCTCCGCGATCTTGCCCTTGGTTTTCTCAATATCCTTTTCAATGCGTTCCAATTTGTTCATTGCCATAGTGATTTACTCCTTTCTGGCGTTTAAGGCAAACGCCCGTAACAATAAAAATGCTGCTGCCAGTAGCTTGAATTGAGGTTCGTGTAGGAAATGGGGTCGCCGCAGTGCAGCATGACCGAATTACCCACATACAGTCCCACATGGGACATTCCGGCAGTGTCGTAAGTGCCGACGAAAAATACAAGGTCGCCGGGCTTGGCCTGCTCCGGGGAAACGGGGGTGCAGATGTTGTAAAGCCCCTGCGCCGTCTGGCGTCCCACATTCCAGCCGGAATGATTGATGACCCAGCTAATGAAGCCGGAACAATCAAAGCTGGTGCTTGGGGAGCTGCCGCCCCACACATAGGGATAGCCCACATACTTTTCCGCCTCGGCGATTATGGCGGCAAAGGCCTCGTCCTTTAGCGCCTCCGGGGGGATTTCATAGTAGGTCGGCTCTTTCGGGGTGGAGGCGTGGGGATAGCTGCCGTTGGGGAACAGGTCTGGCCGGTTGCCCAAAGTCTGCATATAGGCAGCATAAAAGCCCATCTGTTCCTCGGTGAGAATGTAGATGGGCAGGTGGGACAGGTCGAAGTTTTCCAGCTTCACATTGCAGATGTAGTAGGTGTAGGGGACTTCCACGGTGTAGGTGTTTCCCTCGCTGTCCGTCCTCGTTTCAGTGCGGTAGCGGGTTTCCGTTTCGATGGTCTGGGTCAGGATGTACTGCTTTTCAAAGAGCATGGCAAGGTCGCCCTGTACCTCCCCCAAAGTGAACACGCCGTTATGCAGCGCGGAGAGGATGGAGGTCAGCACATAGGGGTCATGCTTGATCTCATCCAGATCGAAACGGTATTCGTCATAGCCGGGGTGCAGGCTTTCGTAGTTGTCAAGTTCGTGCTGCAAGTCTGCTTCTAGCGCAGCATAGGCGGCTTCGGCTCCCAGCATATCGCTGTCCTCGGAGAGATAGGAGGTGGCGGCAAGGCCCGTCCCGGTGCTGCCAAACATGGCGGTGCAGGATTGCAGGCCGCCCATCACCAGCAGGAGCATGAGGCCCACGCCGCCGACGATCAGCGCCCCTTTCCAGTGCCGGGCGGCAAAGGACGCGGCCTGTCTGCTTTTCTCTGCGGCTTTCTTGGCTGCGGCAGCCGTGGTCTTGGCGGTGCTTGCGGCCCCCTGTGCGGTCTGGCCCGTCGCCCGTGCTGCCTTGGCATATTCCCGCTTGATGTGCTGTTTCTGCCAGAACGGGAAACGGGGTTCTTGGCCGCCTGCGCCAGCTCCGGGTTGTCCCGCAGGGATTTTTGATACGCAAACTCGGCGTTGGCGGCGATGGACTTTCGCTCTGCCTTGGCGGCGGCCCGGTAGGGTTTGAGCTTGTGCCGGTGGACGCCGCTGCGGATCATGCGGCCCGCCTGCCGTTCCGCCAGTTCTTCCCCCTTATGGCCGCCCTCCACGCCACATTTTCGTGTTCTACCTCATGGATTTTTCCGTGGAGGTAAAGCCCGGCTTCCTGTATGGGGCGACTGGCCGGGTTTGGTTTGAGCTGGGGAGGGGCTTTCTCCACCTTGTCAAAATACAGCCTGCTTTTGGCCTTGCCCTTGGCATCGTCATAGACAGTTTCCTTGGTGACGACGCGCTTTTCGGCAGGGCTTCTTTGGCCGCTTCCAGCTTATCCGCCCGTTTTCCGCCTTTTTGATATACGGGGCCAGCTCCGGGGAGGCCCGTTCCTCGGCGGTAAACTGCAACCGGGAAACAGGGCCGGTGGCCTGCGCCACGGTTTTTCCGGCGTCCTTGGCCGCTTTCTTTGCCTTGTGGCGGTCGTGCAGTTCGTCCGCCCGTTCCAGTATTTTTTTCGCCGCGCCCTCCGGCTGGGCGGTGTATTCCTGCTCGGCCTCCCGGCTGGACACATTGACGCTTTCGCCGGTGGTCTGGTTATCCAGCGTCAGGCCGTCGCGGGTCATGTGCTGCGTTACCTTGTCGCGGGGTTTTAAGGGTTCCATGACTTCACCTCCTTGTGCCTCATACCGTCGCCCCCTCGCCTAACCGGGTCGTCATGATCTGGTAGAGCTGGGTGTTTTTCGGGATGGGGTTCTTAAAGGGCAGGATCACATTTTCGTAAATGAGAAGCCCCTCGCCGGGTTCGGAATTGTCCACATACCGTAATTGCTGGGGCGAAATGTTCAGCCGTTCCGCAAGGATTTTGCGGTCGCCGCTGGCCTGATTGAGCAGGCAGATAAAGTCGCTGTTTTCCAAAATGTTCTCAATTTCCGGGGAGGAAAGCAGGTCTTTCACATTCTGTGTCGCACCTGTGGGAATCCCGCCCCACTTACGAAAACGCTTCCAAATCTCACAGGAAAAGGCCGCCGTCTGTTCCTCACGCAAAAGCAGGTGGAACTCATCACAGAAATACCATGTCGCCTTGCCCTTGCTGCGGTTTTGGGTGACGCGCCCCCAAATCTGGTCTTGGACAATGAGCATACCGATTTTCTTTAGCTGCTTGCCCAGCTCCTTGATGTCAAAGGCCACAATGCGGTTTTGAATGTCGATGTTGGTTCTGTGGTTGAACACATTTAGGCTGCCGGACACATACAGGTCAAGGGCCTGCGCCACCCGGTCGGCCTCCGGGATATGCTGGTCTAAAAGGGCTTTGTGCAGGTCTGCAAGGATGGGCATATTTTCCGGCTTGGGGTCTGCCAGATAAGGCCGGTAGATCACCTGTACCGCCCGGTCGATCACCGTCTTTTCAATGGCTTCCAGCCCGTTCTTGCCGCCCATGACAAGCTCACAGAACGACAGCACAAAGTCGGATTTCAAGGCCAGCGGGTTTTCATCCTCGGAGTAGTTCAGGTTGATGTCCAGCGGGTTCACATAGTTTTTGCTGGTAGGCGACAGCTTCACCACCTGCCCACGCAACCGCTTCACAAGGGGGTAATACTCGGCCTCTGGATCACAGATATACACATCGTCCGGGGTGCAGAGGAACACGCTCAAAATTTCTGATTTACAGCTCATACTTTTGCCGCTTCCCGGTGTCCCCAGCTTTAGCCCGTTGGGACACCTCGCCCGTTTGCGGTCGAGCATAATCATGTTGCCGGTCTTGGCGTTGATCCCGTAATACATGGCGTCGCCGCCCTGAAAAAGCTCCTGCGTCACAAAAGGGACGAACACGGCCACGCTGGAAGTCGTCAGGGAGCGTTCAATCTGGATGTGGCTGGCCCCCAGCGGCAGGCTGCTCATAAGCCCCTGTTCCTGCTGGTAGTCCAGCCGCACAAGGGAACAGTTGTATTTCTGGGCGATCCCGGCAGCCCAGAACACATCGTTTTCCAGCTTTTGCCGGGTGTCTGCGGTGTTCAGCACCAAAAAGGTAAGCTGGAACATCCGTTCATTCCGGCTCTGCAAGGTCTTTAGCAGCTCCTTGGCGTCCTGCCCGTAGGTGGCAAGGTCGCTGGGAAGTATATCCATGTCGTAGCCGCTGCGGACAGCCCGTTTCTGTTCCTGAATCTTCATGGCGTCAAGGTCGGTGATCTTGCGCTTGACCGTCTTAATAGCGTCGCTCTGGTCAATGGCCTGCACATGGAGGTTCACCACAATACCGTTTTCCGTGTTGAGGAAGTCGGCCAGCATTTCATCCGACAGCTCCGGGGAGAGGATTTGCAGAAAGCTCACCGCCCCGTATTTGCCGCCCAGCCCGAACATCCGGCATTGCCGAAGCGGAACGAGGACGGGGCGATAAAGTCCTTGGTAGAAAGCCCCGATGGAGCAAGCCACTTCCAGTCAAAGGAGAACGGTTCCCCGTCCGGGTGGAAAATGCTGTGCATGACTTCCAGCCGTTCCTTTGCGTCCAGTCCCCACGCGGAGGCCCCCATGCTCTTGAAATAGCCCAAAAGATCGGTTTCGATCCGGCGCAGTCTGGCGCGGGCCATTTTCAGGCTGTCTGCCTCGATGGTATAGGTCATAAATTTCCGCTTCATCAGGCCGTTGTTCCCGTTCACAAGCTGGTCTTGCAAAATGTCGGAATACTCGCTGCGGATGTCGTCAAAGTCGTCCCCCTGCGCCCGGATTTCAAAGCTCTTGGCGTACTGCTTGGGGTCGATCTTGCGGTTGATAAAGGAAAACTGCACATGAATGGAAGCGTCCAGATAGTTGTAGAGGTCGCACAGGTTTTCAAAGATGGCTGTCTTGGTGTCCGCCTGCGCCAGTTGGTAGCTGATGTCCGTAAACTCAATGCACTTGGAAAAGGTGCGGGGCGTTACCCGGCATACGCCGTCCTGATACATGGCCTCATAGGGAATACTGGCCTGCGCCGAATGGGGCTTGCCGTCGCCTTTATACTTTCGGATGACGGCCTGAATCTCTTTCTTTTCGGCGCGGGTGAGCTTGACCGGCGCTTTTGCGCTTGTTTCGTTCTTTTGCTTTTTGGACAATGGCGTTGACCTCCTTTTCCATTTGGGATTGCCGCACAAGGGCGGTATAAGCGTTATTGGTCTGGTAGGGCCGTTCCTTGGGCTGGATGAAGCAGCACGCTACGATCTGGCGTACCACCACTTCAAGGGGCTGGCCGTGTTTTTCGTAAAGCGCCAGCAGAAAGCCCGGCAGCATGGCGAACACCATAATGAGCGCCGCCGCGCTGGTCGGGACGCGGCCCCGGATCAAAAAAGAAAAGCGGGACGCCTACCAGCAGCGCACCGCCAAAACAAATGAGCTGGCGTTTCGTTAGCCCGAATACTACCTTGGATTTGACCTTGGTTAAATCTTGGGGACAGTTACATAAGCCATAAAAAGTCACCTCGTTTCTTTAGTGGGCGGTAAATACGGCCTTGCTGATACTTCCCGTCTTGAACAGACAGAAGCAAAGCAAAACGGTATAGCCCATACAGCCCCAGATTGCGCCGGATATGTCGTCAGCGGTTCCGATCTGCTGGATCAGCACCGCATAAATCCCGACAACCACCATGATTAAAAAGGCTTGGAAGCCCAGCGCAAGCAGGGATTTCAAGTAGTTCTGTCCCATGCCGCGCCACTCTGCATTGCCCAGCGTGGCAAGGGGGATCGGCCCCAATGCGGTCACGGCGTAAATTTCTATCATTCTTCCATAGGTCACAAGGAAAATACAGATGGAAAGAATGTTCATCGTCAGCCCCACAACAAGGGTCTGGAACCACAGGCCCAGCAGCGGCCCAATGTCCATTGCTTCAAGGCGGCTTTCCAGATCGGGGAGCAGCGTGTCAAAATCAATGCTGGTATCTCCGATAATCACCCCGGCGCTCTGGTTGACGACCTGCTGGGTGGCGTCAAATACGCCCATGACGATATTCCATGTGTTCGTCACAATGAGGATGGCAAAGGCGCTTTTGAAAATCCAGCGGAAGAACATGGAGCTGTCGAAGTCGTGCATATTGTTCTTTTCCACGATCATGTCGATCAGCTCATAGCACATCACAAGGGCGAGAATGGCTGCCGCAATGGGGACGATCACCGTTTCGGACAGGTTTTGCAGCATGGAAAAAATGCCGCCGTTCCAGTCCTGCGGGGTACTGCCCACATCCGACGCGATTTCCCCGACTTTGGTATTGACTGTGTTAAACAGGCCGGACAGGTTGCCCATGATACCGTCGATCAGGATTCCTTTGATCCATTCCCCGATTAAATCACCGATCATGTGGGGACACCTCCTTTCCCGCGCTCCCAGATCAGAGAGGGCGCGGAGGGTTTTCTAACACACATGGGGTTATCCCAGCAGCCCGGACAGCAGCGGAACAAGGGTCATGCCGATCAGGGCAACGCCACCTCCGGCGACAAGCTGCTTGATTCCCTGTGACTTGCTTGCCGGGTTGTCCGCCCCGTATCCCTCCAAAAGATTGACGCCGCCCCATACGCAAAGCGCTCCGCCGAGGCCCACAACGATGGTCTGCAAAGTATCAACTGCACTATTGAAAAATTCCATAAATTTACCTCCATAAATTCAGATTGTGATGGTGTTTGGGTGCAAAAAAGCCGCCGTACATAGCGGCAGCCTCACAATCCGCAGACGGCCCGGAGTTACTGGCCGTCCCGCCATTCCAGCACAGCCAGCGAAAAAATTTCGCCCCATGCTTCACACAGTCTGCGGTCTATTTCCCTTGCAAGTTCTTTGGCTTCCCCGTCCGTGGGCGGGGTATCATGTTCCGCGATCCACTGGCACAGCACCGCAGCGGAAATGATTGCCCGGTAGATTTCTTTCTCATACCTGAAATAATCCGCAAATGTCCATTCGTCCGAGTGTCCCATCGGTCACGCTCCTTTCTCTATGGCCGCTTTATTCTGCGGCAAAATCTTCATCCGACAGCTCAATGTCGTAGAGGTCAAAGGGTTCGTCCTCCGTTACCACGCGCCGCCTTTTTCCGGCGTAGAGACGACAGGTAGCTGTCCACATCAAAGGTGTTCTTTTTGTCGGCGTCCGAGAGGTATTTATAACGGGGGTGGCGGGTGATGTCGTATTTCTCACTGAAAAACGGCCTTACGCCGCGCACCTGCAAAATACACTTGCCTCCGTCCATCGTTGCAATTTCGTCTTGGCTCATCAGCTCCTTTCCGAGTTTTTGGTAGTTCAGTCCGTGGGAGGTCTGCGCGCCCCGGTTCTCGCTCTGGTTGTAGCTGTCAATGGTTTCCTTGCCCAGCACCTCCGCGATCTCCTTGGCGTTCTTGCCCCTGCCACTAAGGAACAGTGTACAGTCGCAGTTGTCGGAAATGATTTCCGCCGCGTCCTTGTAAATGGCCTTTAGCTGCGACTGGCTCTGTAAAATAATAGAAGCCGAGATTTCCCGGCTTCGGATGGTGGCGATCAGCTTGTCAAAGTTTGGAATTTGGCCGATGTTGGCGAACTCGTCCAGAATCAGCCGCACATGGACGGGCAGCCGCCCGCCGTATTTGTCATCGGCCCGGTCACACAAAAGGTTGATAAGCTGGCTTTGCACCATTGCCAGAATAAAATTAAAGGTCGTGTCCGTGTCCGACATAATCAGGAACAGGGCCGTTTTTTTATCCCCGATGGTGTCAAGTTCCAGTTCGTCGTCCTCCATCAGCTCCCGCACCTCCCGGATGTCAAAGGGCGCTAATCTGGCTCCGCAGCTTATCAAGATGGAGCTGCGGGTCTTGCCTGCCGACAGCAGGAATTTACGGTACTGGCGCACCGCAAAATGTTCCGGGTCTTTTTCTTCCAGCCGTTCAAACATCTGGTCTACCGGGGATTGAAATTCCGGGTCGTCCTCGCGGGCTTCACTGGCATTTATCATTTCAAGCAGCGTAGTGAAATTCATTTCATCGTCCGGCGCTTCGTACCAGATATAGCCAATGAGGGCCGAATACAGCAGGCGTTCCGATTTGATCCAAAAATCCTCGGCGCTCTTTTCGCCCTCGCCCTTGGTGTTGCAGATCAGCGTGTTTACCAGCTTCAAAATGTCTTTTTCCGAATGGATGTAGCGAAACGGGTTATAGCGCATACTCTTGGAAAAGTTAATGGTATTCAGCACTTTTACCCGGTAGCCGCACCGCACAAGGAGCTGGCCCACCTCGCCGATCAGACTTCCTTTCGGGTCAGTAATCACGAATGAGGTCGGGTAGTCCTTGGACACGCACTGCATAAGGTTGGGCTTCACAAAAAATCTCGTCTTGCCGCTGCCGGAACCGCCGATCACCAGCACATTTTTGTTCCGGGCGGTCTTGGGGTCTTTGGGACGGTTGTTCATGGTAAGGCGTTCCGTCTGGGTCAGGAGGATGTTGTTGTCAAACACCGGGTCGATGTACGGGGCTATATCTTTCGGCCCGCCCCAACGGGCGCTGCCGTACTCGACGCCCCGGCGGTATTTCTTGGCGTTCTTGCTTTTGCAGTACACCATCAGCCGCAATGCCACCGCACCGACCACGCCCACCGCCAGATCGAACAGGTGGAAGCTGGGGGCGGCGCTTTCAAAGGCAAGGGAAAAGCCATCCGCAAGGTGCAGCAGCTTCTCCGACAAGTCCGCCCCAGCCGCCAGCCGGTAGGTCTGTCCCAGCTTGCCGAACAGGTACACAAACAGCAGGTAGGGCAGGTTGGCGATTATCATTTTTTTCATTTCCGGCTTCATCGTGACAGCCCCCTTTCCTTGATTTTCTCCTTGGTCTGCTGGCTGCTTCTGGCCGCTGCCTTTTCTTTCAGGACGGCAAGGGTCTTTCGGATGGAGGGGCGTTCCTGCTGTTTGAGCTTCTTGGCTGTAAACTCCTTAAACGCCTGTTCCAGATTGTCCGCCTGCTTGGATTTGAAGATCACGATATACCGGGGCGGATGGGTAGTGCGGTCTTTCCGCAGGGTAAAATCAATGTCGTATTTCTTGGCGCAGGGCTTAAATAAGCCAATGTTGGCGTCGGTGATCTCAATGTTGGACAGGGCGGAACCGTCCTTTTTGAGCTGCCGTAAGCTCTGCTGTCCGTGATGGGCCTTGCCCGTCCCTTTCTGCCGGGCGGCCAGATATTTTCGGATGGCCGCTTGCAGCACTTGGGCGGTGAGCTTGCCCGTCTTAACCGCTAACGCTATGGTTTTCTGGTCTACTTCTTCCTGCAACTGCTATCCCTCCTTTGGAAAGTCAGCAGGCAGGCGGATGGCTTAAATCCGCACCCGCAGGCCGGAGAGGTCGTCGGCATGGATTCCCACCAGATACCAGTTCTCGGCCATTTCAATGCGGGTCGGCTTCCATCTGCCGCCCACCATCACATCAAAAGTTTCTCCGCAGTGCAGGCCGCCGTAATAGTCCGCAAGGTCAAAGCGGATGTCGTAGCGGTCTGTCTGCTCGTCAAAAATCAAAGCACCCTGTTTCATAGGGCCGTCCTCCTTTCTCGTCGTCACAAGCTCCATATCGCTTGTTTCCACGCAAGCGTGAAAAGCTCGCTCATTTCGCTGTTCCTCCTCTCCCCACAAAATCACCGATTTTGCGGGGGTTCCCCAACTGCCTGTGTTCATGTCGTGGGCCACCAGCGCCGTGTAATAGCCGTTGATGGTGCTTGGGGCGTTGAACAGAACCGCCAGCAGGTATTTTTTGATGTTCCGTATTTCCGTGGTGTTTTTGCTGATACAGTCAAAGACAAACTCAATGTGAGAGCTGTTCAGCTTCATCAGCTTGGATTTCACCAGCTCGGCGGGGTAATCGTCCCCGGCAATGCGGATGGTCTTTCGGGCGCTGCATACGGTTTCCACCAGCAAGTCCACGATCTCGTCCAGCATATCCCGGTCAATCCCCTTGGCGTACTGGCAAAGGTGTTCATACTCGATGTTGTCCTTGATGATCTCCCGATAAATCTCTACGGCGCTCTGTGATTTCGCTCCCGTTCCTTTCCGTTCCGGCGGCGCAGCCGCTTCTTCCCCCAAAGGAGAGGGAGGGGAAAGGATAGGAATGGAATCGGTATTTGATCCATCTGTAATTGATTTGTCTTTACTTGATCTATCTTTATTTAATTGCGTTGGTTTTTCCTGCGTAGGCTTTTCCTGCGTTGGATTATCCAATGTTGGATTTTCCAATGTAGGTGAATCCGGCACAGGCTGGGGCTGTTCGTAAATGATGTAATCCGCCCCGCGCAGGCGGCCTTGGCTGTCACGCTCACGGGAACGCACGATATAGCCCGCCTGTTCCAGCTCCCGGACAGCCGCCCGGATCGCGTCGATCTGTTCCCGGTTGATAAGGGACAAGCCTTTCAGCGTAAAATCCCAATCCTCCGGCAAGGACAGCATTTGCGACAGCAGCCCCTTGGCTTTCAGGGACAAGTCCTTGTTCCGCAGGTGGTGGTTGGACATCACCGTGTAGCCCCGGTTTTTCTCCACTCGAAAAACTGCCATCTCGTCGTCCACTCCTTTCACTTGAAATTTCACCGCGCCGTCAAGGGCGGTGCGCTTGCCCGGCTGGTAGGGACATTCCTCATACACACAAAACTGGTACTTCCAGTGCGGGCGGTAGAAACGGCAGGTGCCGCAGTCCTCCGGCGCTCCGGCCTCGCCGCTGTCAAAATGATCTGCGCCCGGCCTCGTCTGCATGAGCTGTTCAAAGGCCCGGTCGCTGCCGGAAGTAAAGTACATAGGCGGTCGCCTCCTTTCTGGTTTTGGGCGCAAAAAAAGCGGCGTCCTGATCTCCCCAAAGGGGAAAAGAGAACGCCGCCGTTTGCGGTGTCGTATTCAATTTTCGATGTGTCACTATTTGGGCGGTGGGCTTCACGGGAAAGTAGAAGCGTGTCAAAGCTCAATCCGAAAGTAGTAAATCGGTAGTAAATTCAGTTCTTATATCCCGTGAAATGCCTGTATTTCCGGGCTTTTTGGAGATAATCAGAGTTGTTATAACAACAATTCAACAACCATATCCTTTCTTCCTAGCTGACGCTTTAGTCGTAAGTTTTCACGTCTCAAACGTTCTAATTCATCTACTTCATCATCTGTTTTACGTTGACCGCGTCTGTCAGTTAATCCGGATTCCCCATCACTATCATATTTCTTTACCC
>ENA-OQAX01000024-OQAX01000024.1-human-gut-metagenome-genome-assembly--contig:-NODE-24-length-28556-cov-1.961096_pt1 | contig 28556 bp, 42 predicted proteins | sample MGYA00242741_ERZ504539 | MGnify/ENA primary metagenome ERZ504539 (study PRJEB26092, sample SAMD00036277) | human gut metagenome | host: Homo sapiens | study: EMG produced TPA metagenomics assembly of... | reverse complement strand
GAGGACGATATTGTCTTTGTCAACACCTTTTTTATTTTTTTACATTATTTTATTGTATTGCGATAGATGGGGGATAACAACGGGTATATTACTGTTGTTTATTGCCTTATTGCACATGGCTACGCGGGTCGCATTGTAATGCGGGAATACGCAGGGGGAAGCCATCTCAGAGTTCCGTAAGCCCGAAGGCCCTCCCCCCTGCACCCCCACCCTCTTGGGCACGGAAACCAGTGTTACATCTTCGATGTGTAACACAGTTGACTCTTGTCTGTATTCTTCGGTATTCAGGATGTAGCTCTTTGCCGATCCAATCTTCTGTATGCTACGATATTCAAAATGGTTCTCTTTGCCGATCTAGTTTTCTATATGCCACTCTATTTCAAAATGCTTCCCTTAGCCTATCCGGCGTTCTATATGCCACTCTATTCAAAATACTTCCCTTCACCAATTTAATCCCTATACGCTTTAAGAAACTCCCCACAACCAGGACAGGGCGCCATAGCGCCCGCCTCCGTCCCTCTGCTGGCTTCTTTTCTTCTTTCCGGTCTGAATGCACAGCCGAGGCTCAGGATACTGGCTGGCTCTGCTTCTGCAGGAGGGGTGTGCTTCTTAGATGCCAGCCCCCGACGAAGCCGCAGACCGGACAGTATCCTGAGCCTCGGCGTCCCGTCAGCCACCAAACCGTCCAATCACCAACAAACTCCCGCAGAAGCCCACCCTCTCAGCCATCCAGCGCAGCGCTGATGGCTCAACAACCTTCAAATTCAACAAAAAAGAGACTGCACACCCATGCAGCCTCTTAATGTTATTGATACAGTTTTTCGTTAGATCATCCAGAAATTATCCGTGCAGACAATCTTCCTGTAAGTCTCAAACTTAAACCACTTATTATGAAACTCCGACTTATTATCAGCCGCCTTAAACTCCTTCAGGAACTGCTGATAATCATCATTACTGCGGATCTCCAGGGCAAAACCTCTCTCGTCCACAACAGGAAGCCCCATAAAGGCATACTTATCCAGCGGAATAATATCCAGCACCTTCTTATCACGAATAAGAACAGCTGCATTGTCCTCCAGGGATACAATATCAAAATAACCCGGATACTCGAAGCTATCACCTTCTGTAGGTACAGCATCCCCTACATGATAAGTCTTAACCTCTTTATCCGCCTTAGAAAGCAGCGCATTCTCAAGGTTAAAATAAAAACTCCTCAAAAACATAACCGCCAACCTTCACATCATCCTTCTGGAAATAAGGCTTCTCACCCTCAGTATCAACAGACTCCACAACACCACACGCAGAAGTCATATGACTCACACGATCGATCAGGATCAGCTCACCAAGAGTCTTATTCTTCTTAAACTCATCCAGCACAACCTTATCAGAAAGACCGATCTTACACAAAGCGATCTCATTCTTCTCAATGGTATCTGCATGAAGCTGCTCTCCAGTATTTACATCCGTCTTAAACTCAATACTCTTAACCACACCTGCGATCTTCTTGGTACCAAGCTTCACAAGATATTCCTTGCCCACTTCAAGCCTGGAATCATCCATCCAGAGAAGCGTAGCCTCAAAACCTTTAGCCACCGGAATCTCATTATTATTGGTAAGAACACAGCCACGGCTGACATCCACCTCTTTATCCAGCTGAATGGTAACAGCCTGGCCTGCAACAGCCTCCTCACGGTTATCACTGCCCACCAGGATCGTCTTAACAGCCGCTGTCTCGTTGCTGGGGAGCGTAGTGATGGTATCGCCTACATGAACCCGGCCACTCTCGATCTGGCCCTGGAAGCCACGGAATTCATGGTTTGGACGGGAAACTCGCTGGACAGGAAGATAAAACTCGCTGACATTCTCAGCCTCGGAAACATCTACAGTCTCAAGATGATCCAGAAGAGCTTTGCCCGTATACCACGGCATATTCGGAGACTTCTTCGTAACGTTATCACCCTCTGTAGCACTGACAGGAATGATTACAACATCCTGAAGACCCAGAGTCTTTGAAAGCTCATTGATATCCTTCACGATCTCGTTAAAACGGCTCTCACTGTAATCAACAAGATCCATCTTATTAACAGCAAATACGAAATGATGGATACCCATCAGAGCGCAGATACGCGCATGACGTCTTGTCTGCACCAGAACACCCTGTTTTGCATCCACAAGAATAATGGAAAGCTGGGCAAAAGAAGCACCAACTGCCATGTTTCTTGTATACTCTTCATGACCAGGAGTATCCGCAACAATAAAACTTCTCTTATCCGTTGTAAAATAACGGTAAGCAACATCAATAGTGATGCCCTGCTCACGCTCAGCCATCAGACCATCCAGAAGAAGAGAATAATCAATGGCACCGCCTCTGGAACCTACCTTGCTGTCCAGAAGAAGGGCTTTTTCCTGGTCTGCATATAAAAGCTTGGAATCATAAAGAATATGGCCGATCAGTGTAGACTTTCCATCATCCACACTTCCGCAAGTGATAAATTTCAGTAATCCGCTCATCCTAGAAGTACCCCTCTCTCTTTCTTTTTTCCATGCTGGCAGCTCCGCCGTCGAATCGATAACACGTGTAGTTCTCTCAGATTCCACAGAGCTTAAAGTCTCGTCAATGATCTCGTCCAGTGTTTCTGCGTCAGACTCGATACCACCTGTCAGAGGATAGCATCCAAGAGTACGGAAACGAACTTTTTTCATCTGCGGCTCCTCACCCGGGTTCAGACGCATTCTGTCGTCATCCACCATAATGATGTTGCCGTCTCTGTATACAACCGGACGCTCTTTTGCAAAATACAGCGGAACGATCGGGATATTTTCTCTCTTAATGTACTGCCAGATATCAGTCTCAGTCCAGTTGGAGATTGGGAAACACGGATGCTTTCACCTTTGTTGATCTCAGTATTGTAAAGCTTCCACATCTCCGGACGCTGGTTCTTCGGATCCCAGGCCTGCTCTGCGTTACGGAAGGAGAAAATACGCTCTTTTGCACGGCTTTTCTCCTCATCACGACGGCCGCCGCCAAATGCAGCTGTGAAACCATATTTCTTAAGAGCCTGTTTCAGGGCCTGTGTTTTCATGATATCTGTATATGCGGAACCGCTGTCAAAAGGATTGATTCCCTGTTTCACACCGTCCTGGTTAATGTACTCAAGCATTTCGATTCCGAGATCTTTTGCAGTCTTGTCACGGAACTCGATCATCTCTTTAAATTTCCAGGTTGTATTTACATGAAGAAACGGGAATGGCGGTTTCTCCGGGTAAAAAGCTTTCATCGCAAGATGAAGCATTACAGAACTGTCTTTTCCTATAGAATAAAGCATTACCGGCTTTTCGCACTCTGCTGCAACTTCACGGATGATGTAAATTGCCTCCGCTTCCAGCTCATCCAAATGTGATAATCCACTCATATCTGATCTCATCCTCCTGTTCCGGCCGCCAAAACCGGCAGCACCTGTTTTCTAGTATTTATTCGAATTTCGTCGATCCACATCGATCACGGATGTGGAACCGTCTGTTTTTGTAATGATCCAGTGAAGGATATCACCTTCGCTTTTTACATTCATGATACTTCCGTTACCACCGATATCCGCACCAAGGAAAAAGTCAATGGCGCCGGCTTTACATTCCTTTACACAGGAAACACAGCCCCAGCAGTTTTTCGGATATTTCATCACGGCTTTTTTGTCTTCCATGACAATCAGGGTTCCCGGACATACTTCACTGCACTTTCTGCAGCCAACACATTTTTTCTGATCAATTCGTATGCTCATATGTGTCCTCCTTTACAATGTCACGGAAAATGATCTTGATCTCGCCGTTTTCCAGTTTCGAATTTACATATTTTATAAAATTTCTCATCGGTTTCCGGATGATCCAGATTTTCGTTGAAAGAATGCCATCTGGTCTCTTTTCGGTTTTTCAAATGAGCAATCAGTGAACGACACACAATGAGACGCTCACGAAGTTCGTATGCAAACATCAGCTCATGCATATCTGCTGCCGCTGTTTTTTCGGCAAGAGCCTGAAGCTTAAGGATCTTTTCATCTGCAAGATCCAGCTGTTTCTCATTGAACTGATAATTGGAAGCAATTCCTCCCGCATACTCGTCCATGACTTTCTGCATGGCTTCCTCAAGCTCCTCAACGGAAAATGCCGGTGCATCTTCATTACGGAACTTTTCGTACTGAGAAAGGATTTTTTCTTCCTGAACTTTGATCTCCGCTTCTGTGGTAATATCCGCTTCTTTCAGAGATCCTGCGGAAAACTGTTTCACCATATCCAGTGCTGCAAGTTTTCCTTCTGCAAGTGCCCCTGTTACATATTTCTGGGGACATCCGCCTGCAACATCACCTGCTGCATAAAGACCTTTCACAGTAGTCTCACGGCCTGTGTTTACCCAGTAGCCGCTGGCTGTATGGCCGCCTACGATATAGGGCTCTGTTCCCTGGATCTCCACATCCTGCTCACTTGGGTTTTTTCCACTTTCGATCCATTTCAGAGTCTGGCTTGGTGCCATGTTCAGATAAGCTTTCAGAAGATCTTCATCCTGCTCTTTCGTGATCCCTGTAGTCTTCAGGTAACACGGGCCATGGCCAAGCTGATTTTCCCGGACTGTTCCGTAAACTCGCTCGCTTGTGGTCAGACCGTATTTTGTCTCGTAGATCTCGCCTGCCGCATTGATCTGTTTTGCGCCGACACCCTGTGCGATGGTTCCTGTAGGAGCGATGGTGTCCTTGCAGCGAAGAGCAATAAAACGCATCTCAAAAGATGTCATCTCCGCGCCTGCCAGGATTCCCATTGCGTATCCGGCACCTGTGTTAATGGCGGATACCACATCTTATGTCTGGAAAATCCAGGATTGTTCGGTTTATAAAGTCCAGCCGCTCCGCCGGTTGCAACAAGAACTGCTTTTGCCCGGATAACGTAAGCGGTTTCTTCCATAATAGAAAAACCAACGGCTCCGTAAACCTGACCGTCTTTTACAAGAAGGTCTGTGATATTTACATAATTCAGAACATCTACATTCTCAGCTTCATGAACTGCATCCGCAAGAAGTGGTTTGAAATTCTCGCCGTTGATCTTGATGTTACGGTTTCCTCTGGCTACATAATCGCCATTTTCATCCTTCAGGATCACAAGTCCAAGTTTTTCCATTTTTGCGGTAACTTCGTTGAAGTTCTCCGCTGCTGTAAGAAGAAGGTCCTGTCTTACGATCCCGGCGGCATCTTTTGTGGCGTAATCTACATAGTCCTGAGGCTTGCGGCCTTTTACAATGTAGGCATTGATGGCGTTGACACCAGCTGCCAGACAGCCGCTTCGCTTGATATTTGCTTTTTCTGCGATCAGTACCCTGCCGGCTTTCTGTTCTGAGAGAACCAGCGCCGCATAGCAGCCTGCGGTACCTCCGCCTATGATCAGCACATCCGTTGTAATTTCTTTTGTGTTTAATCTGTTTTTCATACTCATCACTCTGTTATCTGAATCTCATGTACAGTTACATTTTTTTCTTTGTTCTACGCCGAAGGCCTTCAGCACCGGGTTTTCTGCATCCATAAGGGAGAGGATCAGATATTCGATGTTCGGGTCAAAAGCAAGTCGTTTGTCTTCTTCGGAAGGCCTTGACGGAGACTCCGGATGAGAATGAAAGTTTCCGATCATCTGATATCCGTTCTGACGGATATCTTTGATCGCGCTCAGCTGTTCTTTCGGATCCATGGAAAAGTGCTCGTTACTCTCGTCGATATTTGTCAGTAAATACACCTTCTCGATGGTTTTTACATCGCCCTCAATGGTCCCGCCCAGAAGGCCGCAGGACTCATTGGGAAGTCCCTTTCTGCAATGGTCTAATATTTTTTCGTTATCATTCTTTTTAATTTTCTTAGCATTATCTTCGCAGCCTCCAATGGGTTTCTATACTTATTTATACTGCCTGCACCAGCAGACACTTTTGACTTCTATATGATCAGTGTTTCAGCTCGCACACAGCCTGCTCGTAATCGATCAGCTCTGTGATGGTCGGATTGTCGCCGCATACCGGGCAGTGATGGTTCTTCGGAAGTTTTACGGTACGGAATGTCATCTTCAGCGCATCGTAGGTAAGAAGTCTTCCTGTAAGAAGGTCACCCTGTCCGATGATGTACTTGATGGCTTCCATTGCCTGAAGGCTTCCGATCACGCCGCCCATGGCTCCGATAACACCAGCCTGCTTACAGGTCGGTACGGCATCCTTTGGTGGCGGGCTCTGGAATGCACATCTGTAGCATGGTCCCTGTCCCGGAACGTAAGTCATCAGCTGTCCCTGGAAACGGATGATACCTGCATGTGAAAACGGTTTCTCAGCCATTACACAGGCATCGTTGATAAGGAATTTTGCAGGGAAGTTGTCCGTTCCATCCAGAATGAAATCGTAATCTTTGATCAGATCCATAATGTTGCTGGAATCTACAAATGTATGATATGTATTTACGGTAACGTCCGGGTTGATGGCTTCATAGTCTCAGCCGCAGACTCTACTTTCAGTTTGCCAACATCTGCAGTTGTGTGGATGACCTGTCTCTGAAGATTTGAAAGATCTACCTCATCTGCATCTACGATTCCGATTGTTCCCACACCTGCTGCTGCAAGGTAAAGGGCTGCCGGTGATCCAAGTCCGCCGGCTCCGATGATAAGAACCTTGGCATTCAGAAGCTTTTTCTGGCCTTTTACTCCCACCTCTTTCAGGATGATGTGGCGGGAGTAACGCTCAAGCTGCTCATTTGTAAAAGCCATTATCTTGCGCCTCCTCCCATGTAGTACAGGAACTCAACAACATCACCGTCTTTTACAACTGTGTTCGGAACGTCTTCTTTGCTGATGAATTCATCGTTGATGGTTACGGTTACATACTCAGGACTTTCGATATCCTCTTTCTCAATAAGCTCTGTAAGTTTCAGTCCGTCTTCGTATTCTTTTTTATTTCCTGCAACTGTGATTGTCATTTCTCTGTTCTCCTATTCTTCAACTTTTTCTTACGATCAGTGTATAAGTTCCATCTTCATTATCTTCAAGTTTCAGGATCTGATGTCCTTCTTCTTTTACGCTTCTCGGTACATTCTGTACTGGCTCGCCATCGTTCATTTTGATCGCCAGGATCTGTCCGTCGTCTAGCTCCTCAAGTGCTACTTTTGCTTTTACAAAAGTTACCGGGCAAACTACATCGGTAATATCTACTGTATCATCAATTTTAATATCAGCCATTGTATGCTCCTTTCAAAACTTCCTGAAGTTTTTCAGCGCCTACCCGGTCGATGGTAAATTTAAAACGCTCTCCCGGATTTGCATAGTCATCAAAGAACTGGATCGCTGCATCGGTCACTCTGAAAAGCTGTTCTTCAGAGGTGATCAGCGGAAGGAATTCCTGTCCCTTGCTGATGTGATTTCCAAAACGTTCCGCCAAAGGAAACGATATATGCTTCGTTTACATCCCATGCATCCACCGGACAGGATTTTGCACATCTGCCACAGTAGTTACATTTCTCTGTATCGATCACCAGCTTGTCATCTTTAAAGGAAATGGCGTTTTCTCTGCAGGCCTTTTCGCAGACACCGCAGTGGATACATGCCTCCTCTTTCCAGCTGACCTCAGCCGCTCCCTTGATCCCTACATCATTCTCCTCTGCCTTCAGACAGTTGTTCTGGCATCCGGTAACACCGAATTTGAATTTATGAGGAAGCTCTCTTCCAAAATATCTCTCATTTAATTTCACCGCAATGTCATAGCTGTTGATGTTTCCGCTTGGACAGACTGCGTTACCCTGGCAGGCTGTAACTGTACGGACTCTCGGTCCGCAGACACCAGGTTTGCATCCGCCTTTCGCAAGATCATCTTTTACATCATCAATATCATCTAATTTAATGAACGGGATCTCAACTCCCTGTCTGGAAGTAAGATGTACATATCCGTCACCGTATTTCTCAGCTACTTTCTGCAATCTTCTTAAGGTTTTCTGCGGTAAGCGTACCGCCTACACAGGCAAGACGAAGAGAAAAATTATTTTTCTGCTTCTGTCTCATGAAACCACCTTTTTTTAATGTAGCGTAATCTACTTTTGCCATAGCGAACTCTCCATTTCTCTGCTGGTGCAGCTATCGATTTTATCTGTTACTCTCTATCGCTTGTTTGAAATCTTCTTTTAAATCTTCAATGTCTTCAATTCCCACGCTGATCCGGATCAGGTCTTCGAACACTCCGGACTGCTGTTTCTCCTCATCGGAGATGTGTGCCGCGATGGTGGATTCCGGATGGATCACCAGTGTCTTCGTATCTCCGATGTTGGAGATGATCAGCGGGATCTTCAGGGAATTGATAATGGAAAAAGCTTTCTCCTGCTTCCGGTTCTTACGGTTACGATAGCTCCGTAACCATTCCTGAACTGCTTTTTCGCAATTTCGTGATAAGGGCTCTCTTCCAGTCCCGGATAATTTACTTCAATGTCACCACCCAGGCTCTGTAAAAAATCTGGCAAGTTCCAGTGCGTTGTCACACTGTTCTCTGCATTCGAAGTCCCAGGGTTTCCAGTCCCAGATTATTAAGGAAAGCATTCTGCGGAGCAAGACACGCGCCAGTGTTCCGGAAAAGTCCGTTTCGAAGTTTGGCGATGTATGCAAATGGTCCGAATTTCCGGTATGGAGCAAGTCCCGGATATCGGTCAGGGTCCCATTTCAGGCCCTTACCACAGACAAGAATGCCGCTGATCGCATCGCTGCTTCCATTGATATACTTGGAAGAAGAATGAACCACGATGTCAGCTCCAAGCTTCAGTGGCTGGATCAGATACGGGGTTGCTACCGTATTGTCTACGATCAATGGTACGTCATGCTTATGTGCCACTTCTGCAACTGCCTGGATATCGGTAACGTCCAGCTTGGGGTTTCCGATCGTCTCCGCAAAAATAAGTCTCGTTTTCTCTGTGATCTCTGCCTCAAAAGCTTCCGGCTTATTCTCACTTACGTACTTTACGGAGATCCCGAAAGGCTTCAGATCATCGAACAGTTCCACAGTTCCGCCGTACAGTCCGCAGGCTGCCACGATCTCGTCTCCTGCCTGCAGAATGTTCAGAAACGCATTGGTCAGCGCCGCCATTCCGGAAGCACATGCCACACTGCCGATTCCATCCTCCAGCATAGTCACTCTTTTCTCAAAGGACTCTACCGTAGGATTGTTGATCCTTGTATAGGAGAAGCCCATTTTTTATTGTCAAAAATTTCTCCAGGTCTTCCGCACTGTCATGTCGGAATGCGCTGCTCTGATAGATTGGAACCTGTGTGGCACCTGCGGATATTTCTCATTGGTGCCGTGGAGCAGCCCTGTATTAAAGCCGTATTCGTTCATAGCCTCTTCCCTTTCTTTTGTTGACACTTATATTAACCTAGTATTCATAGTATGTCAATAGGAAATATGGATTAATTGCATTTTTTTTGATACAATAAGGAAGACGTGACATGGTACAATGAAAATTTATACTTATAGAATCTCAGATCCGGATCAGGCGGATATCTGCAATCCGCATTCGCTACATAACTCTGCATCGAATAACCGTTTCTAATTTTATCAGGAGGTGATCTCTATCCATATAAATCTGAAACTCCGAGATATTTTCCACTCATTATTCAGCCCCACCCTGGATTTCCGTGTCCGGCTGTTCAACATCCTCGCCTCCGGTGGCACCATTATCAGTCTGATCATGGCTTTCCTCAGTTTCAGGACCGGCTCCTGGGGAAATGTGCTGATCAACTTCGCACTGGTTGTCATATCCGGAGGACTTTTTTCTTTATTCCTATTATAGTGGGAAATATCAGCGCTGTTACCTGATCACCATTGTCCTGATCTTTCTCATTGTTTTTCCGATCATGTTTTTTACCAGCGGCGGATATCATGGCGGCATGCCGGCATTCTTCGTGTTTGCCATTATCTTCACTGTGCTGATGCTGGAAAAATGGCGTGCTCTGATCGTTTCTCTTCTGGAGATTGTCCTATATATGGGACTGTGTCTGGTTGCGTACCATTTTCCGGACAGTGTGACTCCTTTTGCAACGGAAAAAGACCGGCTGGCAGATGTACTCCTGGCATTTGTCTCTGTAAGTATTGTCTGCGGCATTGTTCTCTATTTTCATCTGAAAGAATACAATCAGCAGCAGATCCTTCTTAAGGAACAGAACCAGCGGCTTCGTTCCCTTGACAATGCCAAGTCCACCTTCCTGACCACCGTTGCCCATGAGATCAAAAATCCTCTGAACTCCATCTCCCTCCACGCCCGGGATACTTCCGAGCTGCTTGAGGAAGAACCTCTGGATTTCTCGCTTATGCAGCAAAATCTCCGCACGATCGAACAGTCGGTAATGCGGATCGACCGGATTGTGCTGGATCTTATGGATACCGTTTCCATTGAGCAGGGACGGCTTGCCCTTTCCCTTGTACCATCAGATCTGGGAGCACTTTTACATTCTGTGGAAAAAGATTTCAGCAGTCATCCAGTCCCGGGAATAACCAGCTGTCCTTACGATACAGCCCAACCTCCCGGAAATCTCTGCAGACCCGGAACGACTGATCCAGGTTGTCACCAATCTGATCTCCAATGCAGAGCGTCACACCCAAAACGGAACCATCACCATTTCTCTTACCGGCGAACCGGGCTGGCAGACCATCTGCGTCTCCGACACCGGAACCGGCATGTCAGAAGAAATGCGAAAAAACGCACTCAAGGGTTATGTTTCCGCTGATAAGGATTACTGGCGGCACGGCATAGGCCTCTATGTCTGTCATCAGATCATCACTGCCCATGGCGGCAAAATATGGCTGAAAAGTAAAGAAGGCGAGGGAACTCAGGTGTTCTTCTCACTTCCGGAGGAGGAATCATAAATGAATGAAAAGAAATCACTTATCCTTATGGTCGAGGATGAAGAACAGGTGCTGAATACCAACTGCCGGATGCTGCGGCGCCGTGGCTACGATGTCCGCACTGCACAGACAGCCGCCGAAGCCTGTCATCAGCTTGAAGAACAGCTGCCGGATCTTCTTATCCTGGACATTATGCTTCCGGACGGAAACGGTCTGGATATCTGCCGCCGCTTCCGCGAAAAAACCATGAATCCGGTTCTTTTTCTCACCGGAAAAAGTGATATCCGGGATCGGGTAGAAGGACTTCAGCAGGGAGGCGACTATTATCTCACCAAACCTTATAATTTCGATGAATTTCTGGCCGTGATCCAGATGCTTCTGGAACGCCAGAAACGAATGGAAAAAAAAATAAAAGAAAAAATTTCAGTCCTCCCGTCAGATCACCATCGGCAGCCTGCGGCTGGATCTTTCGGACGGCCATGCATATCTCAATAATGCCGACACAGGCCTTACCCGGACCGAATTCTCTCTGCTGCGTCTCCTTGCAGAAAACCAGGAGAAGATTTTTTCTGCAAAGGAGCTCTACGAAGCGGTATGGGGCAGCTGTGCAGGAACAGATACCAGCACGGTACGGCGGCATATCTTTAACCTCCGGACCAAGATCGGTGCCGAAGATACCGATGAGTATGACATTGTCTCGGTTTATGGGAAGGGATATCTTTTTTACCTGCCGGTAAATGTCTCTTTTTCTTCACATTTCCGGATATCAGGATCTGTCTGTTACAATATACTTAACAAACAGATCCTTTTTATTTTGTAAAAATTTATGATCCGTGGACAGTAACTGAATAACTGCTGCGCAATTTATCAGGAGGTGCCTATGCATAAAAAAATCTTAGTTCTTTTAACAGGCGCGATCGCTCTTTCCATATCTGCAATCCCGGTCCTCGCTTCTGACCCTCCAACCGATGACGGTCAGTACATCTGGCAGGATGAAAACGGAGATTACTGGTACCGCAATGGTTCCGAGGATGAATATATCGGGGAAGGTAATTATGCCCCTGACCCGGATTCCGGTGAACTGATGGAAGGCAACGATGCCGGCTGGACCGAACAGGACGGTTATTTTGAGCCTCATTATTATTATGAGGACGGCAGTGTGTGGCTGGAAGATGCCACCGGAACCACATATATTGGCTCCAGAGATAAATATTATATTGATGACTACGGCAATCTTCAGGAATATTCCGATTCTGAAACTGATTCCTCCTCCGGAGATTCTTCAGAAGAATCCTCCGATACCAGTGGAAACTCCTCCTCGCAGGATTCCGGTTCTTCATACCCAAATTCCTCTTCTGATACAAACGCAGAAGAATCCTCTGAATCGGAAAAGCGTGGCGAGCTTCATATGCGGGTTGGATTCCCTGCCGATGATACGATCAGAGAATCCATGCCCGAAAAAGAAGGTTATTTCGAGCAGCGTTCCGTAAATGGCGGAAAAAGCACTGCCTTTGTTTTAAAAGTACCAAACTCCTCTCTGGAGGATTCTTCCCTGAAGGGTTTTCTGGCAGAATACTATCCGGTAAAGGGTGAGATCATCACAAAAAAGGACCTTACCTTTGATCTTATCCCGCCACGAAATATCAATACTTAACCGCGGTCAACGAAGAAGAAAAAATGTAGATGCTCTTGTATGCCAGACTGACGATTATACATTTTGGACTTTTTGTCCTGACTCCGTCAGACACCTATGACAAGGCCGCCGAAAAGGAAGCCACAGAGCTGATCAAATCCATAGATTTCGTTTACGCAGAGCGTGTGGATATGGCCATGACGGATTACTTCCAGGTCCTCACTCCGGAGCGCTGGAAATATCTCTGCCGTTATGAAACAACCGAAACCGAAAATGGTGGATATAAACTGACTTATTACAATGAGGATGTTCCTGTACTGACTCTGGAAGCCAGATATTACGATGGCGAAGACCAGCCTCTGGACAGTGTATGGCAGGGCTATCTCGGCCGTATCGAAACCGTCGACGGCAAAAAAATACGATCTTCTGTCCACCATCAGCCAGTACTCCAAGGACGCCTCTGATGAATGGAAGGAAATGTATGACACTTATCTGGATGTCATAAACGGGATCCGTATAATGGACGGCTGTTCCCTGACCGAAGGAAGCCATGCCTGATCCCTTGTGATTCACATTGCCCCCTCTGCCGTTATTTTGCAGACCGGAAGATCCATAGCTGCATGTGATGTTGACAGCTGCTATATATCAGGTACAGATTTTCCAGTCGCAAAAGGCACATCATATTTACATAAAAGAAGCTGCAGACTCTGTTTTTTCACTGTTCTGCAGCTTCTTTGTGTTATTGTGTCCAACTATATCTTCTACTGTCTATCCTTCGTAAATCTGATCAAAAATCCCTCCATCTGAAAAATGTGTTTCCTGTGCCTTTTTCCATCCGCCGAAATCATCAATGGTGACAAGATTGATGTCCAGGTCAAACACATCGGAGTATTCCTTCAGAATATCCTGGTTTGACGGACGGTAATAATTATCACCGGCGATCCTCTGTGCTTCATCGGAATAGAGATAATTCAGATATTCCTCTGCCACATCTCTGGTGCCTCTTTTGTCTACGACTTTATCGACTACTGCTACAGATGGCTGTGCAAGGATGCTAATGCTTGGTGTTACGATCTCGTAGTCGTCCGGATAATCCTTTACGGAAAGATAGGCTTCATTTTCCCAGGCGATCAGTACATCACCCTGTCCGTTTTCCACGAAAGAGGTCGTTGCGCCTCTGGCTCCGGTGTCCAGGACAAGTACGTTTTTGTAAAGATCTCCGATGAATTCTTTAATTTTATCCTCGTCTCCGTTATATTTATCTTTTGCATAGGCCCAGCTGCCAGATAGTTCCATCTTGCTCCGCCGGAGGTTTTCGGGTTTGGTGTGATCACACCTACGTCTTCTTTACCAGATCATCCCAGTCTTTGATGTTCTTGGGATTTCCTTTTCTTACAAGGAATACGATGGTTGAAGTATAGGGAGAACTGTCTTCCGGAAATTCATCTACCCATCCGTCATCGATAAGCCCTGCATCCTGGATCGCGTCCACATCATATTCCAGTGCCAGTGTTACCACATCTGCTTCCAGTCCGTTGGCAACTTCAAGTGCCTGTTTTCCGGAGCCTCCATGAGACTGCGTGATATCCACATCCTGGCCCGTTTTTTCTTTCCAGTGTTTCTGGAAGATCTTATTGTACTGCTCATAAAGTTCTCGGGTCGGGTCATAAGATACATTGGTAATGCTGACGCTGTCCGCCGCATATGTGGTTACTCCTGTAAGCTTCCGATCGCTGCTATTGCTGCAAGAGCTGCTACTGCTGATTTCCATCTTCTTTTCATAATACTTACCTCCTGTATTTTGCCTCGTGTTTTGTTGTTGGGGCTATTATAAACATGAGTAAGTCCATATGAAAACTGTTAGATTAGAAACCGTTTTCAGCAGTTTTCAGAAACAGGGGTGTTTTTGCGGATTTCACAGGTTTTTATATCTGATTCCGGCCGATATTATGTTGTTTTTGTTGATTTTTGCATCGTATTTTATTGTTCCGGGAGTATATGTGAAAACGTCATCAGCCTTGTGAATCCAACAAATTCTCCCAGTACTCCCCTCTGTTTGGCAAAAATCTTTCTGCATTCATTTTTCTGAAACAGTTATCCACACCCGCCTTGAAAAATCTTTCTTTCGGGCGAGTGGTTTTCCACATATTCCACAGAAGTTATCCCCTGTTGGCTGTGCAGTCATCTATGCGCTTGTGTGACCTTATCTCTTTTTACAGATAGATGTAGTCGTTCATTACCGGCTGCAGACCGTGATCTTTCAGGGCATTGAATACTTCATCCACGGATCTTCCGTCTGAAATCTCAAACTGATCATCGCCTTTATCTTCGATGTCTTCCACATGGCTTCCGATTCCTGTGCTGACACCTGCAGAAATCTTGGTTGCTGCGATATTTACCAGGTTGTCACGGACACGCTCGCACTCTCTGGTGGATACGGTGATACTTGCAAACGGCATAAACAGACGGTATGCACAGACTACCTGCAGAAGCTGTGGTTCATGGACATCCTTCGGATTAATCCGGTCATTGTTGATGATCGGGCGGAGTCTCGGGCAGGAAAAAGCAATCTCTGCGTGTGGATATTTTCTCTGCAGAAGGTATGCATGATATCCCGTCGCAAAGCATCCTTACGGAAATCATCCAGTCCCAGAAGAGCTGCAAAGCCAACACCTCGCATGCCACCTTTCAGTGCACGCTCCTGTGTATTTAATCTGTATGGAAAAATCCTCTTATGGCCTGCCAGATGCAGGGTTTCGTACTTATCAGAATTATAGGTCTCCTGGAAAACGGTCACATAATCTGCACCGCATTTGTGAAGATATGCATACTCATCAGAGTTCATCGGATACACTTCAAGGCCTACTACCTTGAAATATTTCCGGGCGATCTCGCAGGCTTTTCCGATATATTCCACATTGGACTTGGATTTACTCTCACCGGTAAGGATCAGGATCTCCTGAAGGCCGGTCTTGGCAATGGCTGCCATCTCCTTCTCAATCTCTTCCTCGTTCAGCTGTGCACGGCGGATCTTGTTGTGGCAGTTAAATCCACAGTAAATACAGTAATTTTCGCAGTAGTTTGCAATGTAGATCGGTGTAAACATACAGACACTGTTTCCAAAATGTTTTCTTGTTTCGATCCGCGCTGCCTGTGCGATCTCTTCCAGAAGAGGCAGTGCTGCCGGTGAAAGCAGTGCCTGAAAATCTTCCGGTGTACGGTTGTCATGGGCCAGGGCTCTGCGTACATCTGCTTCTGTGTATTTGTCATAATCATATGCATTCATTGCGGAAATAACCTGATCCATCACATCAGACTCTTCCAGCTGTTCCATATCCGGAAGGTACTTCATGTGGTCGATACGATTCTTTTTCATGTCTTCCAGAATTTCTTCGTTTACGATACTCTCATTAAAATGGCCGTCCTGCTGACTGGCCTGTACTGTTTCTGCCATTACTCTTATGTCGCTCCTCTCATATATTGCAGCAATACTCTGGTCCTCACTGCTGCATATCTGTAAACTCAATTTCGATTGAAACCAGACAATACCTGTGTTTCACTACACAGGCAGTGCCTGTCCCCTGCTTAGTGTTCTGCGTTCAATCATTCATTTATCAATTTTACTCATGCAGAAATCCAGTCAGCGGTGAAGATGCACTTGCACCTCTTTCCAGGGTTCTTCCCATGCCGGAAAGGTATGCGCTTCTTCCTGCCTCGATGGCTTTCTTAAAAGCCTCCGCCATAACACGGACGTCCCCTGCTGTTGCGATGGCTGTGTTTGCCATAACTGCCGCAGCACCCATTTCCATAGCCTCACATGCCTGTGATGGACGGCCAATCCCTGCGTCTACGATGATCGGAAGATCGATTTCGTCGATAAGGATCTGGATGAATTCTTTTGTGCAGATTCCTTTGTTAGAACCGATCGGAGAACCAAGCGGCATTACACAGGCAGCTCCTGCGTTTACCAGATCTCTGGCTGCATTCAGATCCGGATACATGTACGGCATGACAACGAAGCCTTCTTTTGCAAGGATCTCAGTTGCTTTGATGGTCTCATAGTTATCCGGGAGAAGATATTTGGAATCATGGATGACTTCGATCTTTACAAAATCTCCGCAGCCAAGCTCACGGGAAAGTCTTGCGATGCGGACTGCCTCCTGTGCGTTTCTGGCACCGGATGTATTCGGAAGAAGTGTAACGTCCTTCGGCACATAGTCCAGGATGTTGGCAAGTCCGCCTTCATTTGCACGGCGCAGAGCAAGCGTTACGATCTGTGTTCCTGCTTTTTCGATACATGCTTTTACAAGATCCAGGGAAAATTTTCCGGAACCAAGAATAAAACGGGAAGTAAACTCATGGCCTCCCAGGATCAGTTTGTCTTCATTTGTGTTTGCTGTTGTCATTTTTTATGTCCACCTTTCTTTTTATCTTCAATATACCTTTTATCTCAGCAGCTTCCGCCGCCCATAAACTGCAGAATCTCCACAACATCGCCGTCTTTCAGCACTGTTGTATCGTAAGTCTCTCTCTTGATGATCACTTCATTCAGTTCAACTACTACCTGCACCGGAACATAATTGCAGGCTTTCAGATATTCGGTTACTGTTACCGGATTTTCCAGTGTTCTTTTCTCGCCGTTTACTGTGATCATAAGCTCTCCTTTCCGAGAATAAAAAAAAGAGTCCACAAAGAAATACACCCGCGGTGGTGCACCCCTTCATGAACTCAGTTCACTCTCAAAATTTCCTGTATTCCGTTGTTAGATACCAGGGTTAAAAGCATCTGCTCTTAAGCCCTTCCTTGTAAATCCTGATCATAAATAAAAAGGGAGACACACCAAAGTATCTCCCGTAAATTCATCCTATACGTTCCTCGTTGGCATTATCCAAATCAGGTATAAGGGTCGAAGTTGAAGACTTCCTCTCAGCCTGCCATCACAAGCTCCCCTGTTATTTACAATGCTTAGTATAAGGCGAATTATGATTAATGTCAAGCCTGAAAGGCTTAAGCCACCTTACATAACGGAATAGAAAACCCCGAAGGCTCGCACACTTCCGGGGGTTTTTCGTTTTTTGCCAATGTTTTGAATTTTCATCACATTTTCTTAGCTACTATTATCTTATGCTTTCCACTCTGTTTTTGTCAACCAGAGTATATTACAATTCCGGAACCACTGTAGTCCATAGATGATTTCCTATTTTCTGGAAATCCCCCTCCAGAGACATTACAGTTACTACTGCATCCTTGTCAGGAAACGCCAGACAGAACTGACCATAATTTCCATCGGATCGATAGGAACCGGCTTCCGGATTCATGACAAACTGATATCCATATCCAAAACCGGAATAAAGATTTCCCGGACTTCCTGCCGCTGAATTGTCTACAAGATTGGAAGTCGCAACTTTCATATACTCTTCCGGCACCAACTGTTTTCCATTGTATTTTCCTTTATGAAGGATCAGCTGTCCATATCTGGTGAACTCGTCAATATTTACATAAAGACCATTCGCAGCATGTACATGACCTTTCGGACACAAAGTCCAGTCCGGATTTCCAATTCCCAATGGTTCAAAAAAATCGATTTCTCAGATATTCCAGAAGGTTGACACCCGCACGTTTTTCAATGGCACAACTGATCATATATGTGTTGAAATTACTGTACAGCCACTGGGTTCCTGGTTTATTTACAACCTTCGCGTTCTCAAAGAAATATCTGATCCAGTCCGGTGTTGTATAACGTTCCGGCCAGTCACAGAAAAACAGTGAGCTTTCCAGACCGGTGGTCATTGTCAGCATATTTTCCAGAGTCACATCACCAAGATATCCTTCTGTTTTTTCTGGAACATACTCCGGAAAAATATCAACGATCTTCTCATCCAGCTGAATCAATCCCTCATCCAGTGCAATTCCCACTGCACAGGATACCACGCCTTTGCATGCAGACCAGGTATTCAGGCGGGTTTTCACCGGCATTCTTTTTATATTCTGCCGTTAACTGTCCTTCACGCCATATCTGCGCATACATAACATTGAGATTTTCTTTTAAAGTTTTGATAGCAAATTCATTGATCAGGTTCTGGTCTTTATTCATAAACATTAATCCTCCCACACACTTGTTTCCATCTTTACATCAGGACTTACACTTCTAAACCATCCGTAAGCCATGCATACTACAATGGCTATCAGACTGATGATTACTACCGGAAGTTTCAGGCTTCTGCAAGAATTGATAAAAAATGCAGATATATGCAAACAGGCTCAAACAGCAGAGGAAATAATATTTTCCGTTAGAAATATGCATTGGTGATTTTTCCCATGCTTCTGCATGTTTTTTCGGAAGCTGGAAATAAGCATAAATCTGCAGAAATGCCAGTGCTGATGCCAGAAGCATAATATTATTTACAACATCACTGATAGAAAAGTCCAGTAACACAGGTAATATTCCCATAAGATAAGTAAATGTCATCAGTTTTCCAGTAAGCCCCTCTTCTGTTCTGAGCTGCCCATGATTTCGGAAGCCATCCATCTTTACAGGACTGTGCAACCGGAATACAGTTATTGGAAATTGTTGAATTAATGGATGAAGACAGTGCAAGTACCGGACCACCAATCATAAATACTGTGAAAAGTGCCGGATTTAAAATATTTTTTGCAACCAGGGTAAGCGGCTGTCCGGCTACCTGATCCAGAGGAAGCACACCACTTGCTACAATTGCAACACCGCCATATACAACCATCAGTGTCGGAATACAGTACAGAAGTGCCTTTGGAATATCTTTATGTGCTTCTTTTGCCTGTTTACCATAATTCATAATGCAGGAATATCCGTTTGTTGAATATACATACAGCATGATTGCGGAAAAGAATCCAGATGGACCATTGGAGAAAAAGTCTGGTGCTGTAAACTCAAACACCGGATTTTTCAGCTGGAGGCATCCCAGAACAATAAACAGACCAAGTGCAACAAACAGCAGGGTAACCAGAATTTTCTGTACCTTCGCCATTACATCCACACCACACAGATTGATGGCAAAGAACACACTCAGGGCTGCAATTCCAAACCATTTCGCATTGATCTGCGGCCACAGGGAATTTGCATACATACCAATTGCCACACCATAAGTCGCCAGATTGATCGTCTGTGGCAAAAATCCTACTGCATACATACCGGCAACTCGTTTGCGGCCATATCTCCTACCAGAGAATAAAATCCTCCTCCAAGTTTCAGTGTAGATGTGATCCATGGAATTGGTGCAATCATCATAAATCCCCAGATACATGCAGCTACATATGCCAGCCATGCTGACTGACCAGTCAAAAGAATTGCCGGTCCGATCAGTGTCAGAACACCCGATCCAATCGCCTGTCCTACACCGATTGTATAAAGATCACTTCGTTTCAGGTAACCTGTTTTTTCTTTTATTTCCTTTACTGTTGACGACATAAAAGCCCCCCTTTTTTATTGGCTCTAATATTAATAGTGCAATTAATTCTTTTTCTGACGTCATATGAATTATTTAATGCTATATTAACATCTAGGTTTCAAGATTTCTATTGACAATATTATTAAAAATACACACTTTAATTTGTGCATTATTTACATCTTTTTTATATCAAGAAGAATTTTTTACTCCATTATATTGTAATCAAACTTTACACCTGTTATAATTTATTATACTAATCGTACAATACAGGAGGTTTTCATGAAAAATAGAACAGTTGATCCGTGAAAAAAGTATCTTTCCTTTTCTGCCGGTCAGAAGAAAGTCGCCGAATATATATTACAACACCTTGATTCATTCAGTTATTCCACCCTTGCGAAACTCAGCAAGGAAATTTCCGTAAGCGAAACCACTATCATACGCCTCGCTTATTCTCTGGGATTTGAAAGTTTTTCCGAGATGCAGCGTACTGTACAGAATGACATTCTTTCCATTCCCACAGCTACAGCAGATGACACACTGGACAATGGGAATTTCTATCAGAACATCATTGCAAAAGAACTCCATTCCATGGAAAACTGGGCTTCACACCTGAGTCAGGATGATATGGATCAGATCGTTACCTATCTGACCAATGCGAAGAAACGTCTGATTGTAGGCGCCCGTTCCTCTTACAGTGCAGCACTCTGGATGGGAACCTTGCTGAATCAGCTTCTTGGAAATACCAAGGTGGTTCATGAATTTTATGATCCCCATTTTGAATATCTCACGGAAGCTTCTGAAGATACTGTTGTTCTTCTGCTCTCTTTTTGCCCGCTATACCAAATGGTCACTGAAATACGCACAGGTTGCCAAAAACCATGGTGCAAAGATCCTTGCCATCACAGACAGTATTTCATCACCGGCATGGTCTCTGGCAGATCATGCGGTCATTACAGAGATCAATCTCAATGAAATGGGATTTAACTCCTTTTCCTGTCTCTATTGTCTTTTTGACAGCATTGTTGCAAAAAATCCGAAAAAGCAAGTGCAAGTCCATCAGTACACACCTTCATGACCTGGAAGAACTTTACTCAGACTTTGATCTTTTTTACGAATAATAATTACAGGGGGGGATTATCATGCAGGAAATTTTAGATATTTTTCTTGAAAAATCTAAACAGCATCATTCCAATATTATCTATGCCCAGATATATAAAAACGATGTTTTAAAAAGAAGAATTCAGGCTTTTTCCGGTAAAAACCCGATTAAATATATGGTCTATCAGCAAGCCTTTTGTTGCCATGGCTGCTGGTATCGCAGAACGCGAAGGACTGATCACTCTTGATGAATATATTTATCCCTGGTTTGAAAAATATTTCCCATCTGATCCTTCCGAAAATCTTTACAAAATAAAGATCTGTGATCTGCTTACGATGTCATCCGGTCAGAAAGATCCTCTCTTTTTCTGCGACGGTCCGGAACGATACAGAGAAAAAGACTGGGTAAGATATTTTTTCCAGAATGATTCTTTTCCCTATACACCAGGTACCCATTTCGTGTACAGCAATTTCTGTTCCTATATTTTGTCTGTTCTTCTGGAAGAAAAATCCGGAACCGGTTTGCTGAATTATCTGCGATATCGTCTGTTTGAACCAATTGGCATCCCGAATCCGGACTGGACCCTCTGCCCTCAGGGACATTGCATGGCAGCTAATGGACTGTATCTGACGATTGATGAACTGGCCCGTTTTGGGCATCTGCTTCTGCATGAAGGTGCTCTGAACGGAAAACAGATTGTCCCAAAAAACTTTGTTATGGATGCCTGCCGAAAACATATCGATTCCTACAATCCATTAACCGAGCGTCCGGATTATCAGAGTTATGGCTATGGATATTTCATATATATGGGGCCCATGGAAGATACGCTGATCCTGTCCGGCAATTACGGCCAATACTGCGTCATTGATAAAAAAACGTCAGATGGTATCCTGTGTTATGTCCCTGGATGGCAATGACCACAAAAAAATCGTGATGATCTGGTGGATTCTCTTGCAGAATATTATGGTGTAAAAATTTCACACATCTAAAAAAATGCCGCTCCCGCGGCCTCATCATCTGATATTCGCAATCCGCTAACGCTACTTGCTCATAAAAAAAATGCCGCTCCCGCGGCCTCAGCAGCTGATATTCGCAATCCGCTAACGCTACTTGCTCATAAAAAAATGCCGCTCCCCGCGGCATTTTTTATATAACCAACCAGTCCTCAACCATAGCTGTATTATGCAGCAACACGGCTTCATTTCCTTTTCGTCACAAAGATCCTCTGTACGAAAACATCCACAACTTCGCCTTCCCGGACGGGTTCTTTCGTCAAGGCTTCTTCTGGCGCTGAGTGTGGTGTTTCCTACACGAACTTTTCAGTTCCAGGCTGCTGCCACGGAATGCGACTCGTTCTACGATGCCTTCTGTGGCAGAACTTTTTATATTTCTGCTCCTCGTTCTTCTTGGTCACTTTCACAAACTCCGGACGGATAATAGCTTTTTCTCCGCCTGGAACTTCCTCGAAGTGATTGAACACCTGATAATCCTCGATCACGGACGTCTGTCCGAAAAATCCCGCCGTAAATGCAGTATCCGGATTCTGGTAAACCTCCAGCGGCGTTCCCTTCTGCTCGATACGTCCCCGGTTGGTAATGATGATCTCATCCGCCACCTCAATGGCCTCGTCCTGATCATGAGTAACGAAAATACTGGTGATTCCCAGTTTCTCGATCATATCCTTCAGCCAGCTTCGAAGCTCTGTACGGATCTTTGCATCAATAGCGGCAAAAGGCTCATCCAGAAGAAGCAGCTGCGGATTCGGAGCAAGGGCCCGGGCAAAAGCAACTCGCTGTCTCTGACCACCGGACAGCTGACTTGGATATCTTTTTTCCAGGCCTTTCAGCCCGATCAGCTCTACCAGTTCCATAACCCTCTGCTTGATATACTTCTTATCCGCCTTCTGTACTTTCAGACCAAACGCAATATTATCATACACAGTCATATACCGGAAAAGGGCATAATTCTGGAACACAAATCCAATGCCTCGCTCGCTGGCAGGAACATCATTGACCACTCTTCCGTCAATGATGATCTCACCGCTGTCCGGCTGCTCCAGACCGGCGATCATACGGAGGATCGTTGTCTTTCCGCTTCCGCTTGGGCCTAAGAGACCGATCAGCTTACCTTTTTCGATGCCAAACTTACGTTGTCAGATGCCTTGTAATCCCCATATGTTTTATTGATATTTTTTAACTCAACGTACATCGCCTTTTTCCCCCTTTCCTTTATGTTCCAGAACATTTCTCGCGATCAGAAGGATCACCGCCAGGATCACCAGGATCGAAGAAACCGCAAACGCCGGAAACATACTGGAATTCGTTATAAAGAATTTCCACATGAAGCGGAAGTGTATTTGTTTTTCCACGGAGATGTCCGGACAGTACGGACACGGCTCCAAACTCTCCCATAGCTCTCGCTGTACACAGCACAACGCCATAAAGGAATGCCCACTTGATATGCGGGAAAGTCACTTTGGTAAAGATCGTCCTAGCCTTTTGCTCCCCATCAGTGCTGCCGCCTCTTCCTCATCGGACCCTATAGATTCCAGCACCGGAATGATCTCTCTTGATACAAATGGAAATGTAACAAAAATCGTTGCCAGGATAATTCCAGGAACTGCAAACACGATCTGGATCCCTGCTTTGTCAAGAACAGAATAAAGCGGGCTCTGCTTTCCAAAAACCAGAATATAAATAGACCTGCGATGACCGGTGACACCGTAACCGGAATGTCGATCAGCGTCGTCAGAAGCTTTTTTCCCCGGAAATAAAATCTGGTCATTGCCCACGCTGCACACAGGCCGAAGATCGTGTTGCATACAACAGCAGCCACCGTTGCTTCTATGGTCAGTGCCAGAGCTTTCAGCGTATACTCATCTGTCACAGCCTGCACGTAGCACTCCCAGCCTTTACTCAGCGCCTGGGTCACAACAACCACCAGCGGAAGCACCAGCATTACAAAAAGAAAGATCACGGAAATCCCAATGAGGATCCATTTCACCGGCCCGGAAGCCTGCTTCTTTTTTTTCGTCCATTATGCGTCCCTCCCTCTGATTCGTTTCGTATTTCTTGCCTGCACCAGATTCACGCCAAACAGGATCAAAAAACGATACTGCCAGTGTAACCAGTGCGATAGATGTTGCGCTTTCATAATCAAACTCCTGAAGTTTTGACATAATGATCAGCGGTGTGATCTCTGTATAATATGGTTTATTTCCTGCGATAAAAACAACGCTTCCGTATTCTCCCAGGCAGCGTCCGAAAGCAAGTCCAGCACCGGAAAGCATTGCCGGCAGAAGCTCAGGAAAAATTACCCTGCGGAAAATGGTGAATGGTTTTGCCCCCATGACACGTGCTGCCTCTTCATAGGAACCATCCAGTTTTTCCAGCACCGGCTGAATAGCCCGGACTACAAACGGAATTCCCACAAAGATCAGAGCCACCGTGATACCGATCCTGGTATACGCGATCTTGATCCCGAACTTTGCAAAAAAGCTTCCCACCAGTCCTTTGTCGGATGTCAGTGATGTCAGCGAGATACCGGCAACTGCAGTTGGCAGCGCAAAAGGCAGCTCGATCATTCCATCCATGATCCTTTTTCCCGGAAAATTATACCGCACCAGCACCCACGCAAGGATCAGTCCCATGATGGCATTCACCACCGTGGCCGCAAATGCAGTGATAAAACTTACATAAAATCCGGACAAAACTCTCGGCCGTGTGATCACCTGGATAAATTCCCGAAATCCCAGCCGCGCTGAATATACAGCCAGAGATGCAAGGGGAATCAGAACCACGATACTCAGCATCGCCAAAGTCACTCCCATTGTCAGTCCAAAGCCTGGTATCACCCGTTTACTCTGTTGTTTCTTCATTTCTGTCTCCCCTCTTTTCTGTATCCGCTATGCTTTTTTACTCTTCATAAATCTCATCAAACACTCCACCGTCCGCAAAATGTTTCTTCTGTATTGCATCCCATCCGCCGAAATCTTTGATAGTAGTCAGCTTCACACTCAGGTTAAAAGTATCTGCATGTTTTTTCAAGATGGTCTGATTGACCGGTCTGTAATAATTCTCAGCGATCAGCTCCTGCGCTTCATCGGAATACAGATATTTCAGATAAGCTTTTGCGGCATCTGCGTTATCGTGTTTTTTTACATTTTCATCTACAACAGCAACGGACGGCTGTGCCAGGATACTGATGCCCGGCGTTACGATCTCGTAATCATCCGGATTATCCCTTACAGAAAGAAACGCTTCATTTTCCCAGGCGATCAGTACATCACCCTGTCCGTTTTCCACGAAAGAGGTTGTGGCACCTCTTGCTCCGGAATCCAGAACCAGGACATTTTTTGTAAAGCTTCTTGACAAAGGCTTTCATCTCTGTCTCATTGCCGTTATATTTCTCATTGGCATAAGCCAGGCTGCCATGTAATTCCAGCGGGCACCACCGGAGGTTTCGGATTGGGAGTGATCACTCCCACACCATCCTTTGTCAGATCATCCCAGTCTTGGATATTCTTCGGATTTCCCTTCCGAACAAGAAATACAATGGTGGAAGTATAAGGAGCACTGTCATCCGGATATTCATCGATCCATCCCTTGTCGATCAGACCGGCATTCCGGATCGCATCGATATCATATTCCAGGGCAAGTGTGGCTACATCTGCCGGAAGTCCGTTGGAAATCTCAAGTGCCTGCTTGCCGGAACCTCCATGAGACTGGATCACATCCACACTCTGGCCGGTTTCCCCTTTCCAGTAATCTGCAAAGATCTTGTTGTATTCCTCATAAAATTCTCTGGTTGGATCATAGGACACATTGATGATCTCTACCTGATTTTTATCCTTTGTATTGTTTCCTGATACTGCAAAAGTTCCTGCCAGTACCACTGCTGCCAGTGCGATACAGACACCTGCGATGCGTCTTTTTTTCATGATTTATGTACTCCTTTTTGTCACTGCTGCGACCTTCTGTAAACGTTATCCTGATTGAATACATTAAACCATATTATTCCCATTAATTAAATAGGAATATCTGAAAACGTTTTTCACGCATATATTCTGTCAAAGCTGCAAATATTTCATATCTCATCATATCAGCAATCCTCAGATACAATAATCGCTCCACATACTGTCCTCCACACTGCTGCAGCTGTTCCGGATCACCAGCTTTCCTTCCAGTTCCATCCGGACAATACCGGAATGTCCGCCTCTCAGTCGGTCCAGCAGCAGATACAGTTGCGAATTTTCCCATATCCTCTTTCGGCAGACTTACCGTTGTCAGCATCGGCTTGGTAAACTGTGCTTCCTGAATATCATCACTGGATATGATAGAAGGCATATAATACCGGTTCCGGAATTTATTCAGACATTTCAGCATTCCTATCGCCGAAATATCATTGGCGCAATAGATTCCGGTTGGCATGTCGTCCGACTGGAAGAATTTTCCATGGCCTCATATCCTTCGGCCTCTGTCTGTTTCGTCTCAATAACATACTCAGGAATCACATCCAGATCATGCTTCTTCAGGGTTTCCAGATATCCATTGTACCGGTCTTCGCTGTGGCACTGACCAATATATCCGATATTTTTATGCCCCAGGGAAATCAGATATTCCACTGCCGCTGACGCGATCTTTTTTCCATCGCAAAGGACTTCATCCACTTCATAATTGGTGGAATTCCGGTTCACCGACACCACGCTCTTATATTTCTTATTCAGTTTTTTCAGGGCTTCCTTATTACATCTGCCTATGATGATCAGTCCGTCCCTCTTCCCGTCTACCTCGCCATACATTCCATCAACCAGCCGGTCCAGATTCTCCCTTCGGCACTTCCGGTCATCGGAAAACACAGACATATACCATACTTTGGAAAGAATGCAGTTTTTATCATGGATCTCACTTTCGATCACCCGGAGAAGCTCCGCAAAAAATGGATCGGTGGTGGAAGAATCGGTTCTTGTCATCAGAATATTGATGTACCAGGTTTTCTCCTGCTTCGCGGAAACACCTCTTTTCAGATTCCGGGCCGCCTCATTTGGCACATAATTCATCTCGATGGCTGTTTTCCATATCTTATCCCGGAGTCCGGAAACAGAACATTTATAATTGGGATTATTCAAAACTCTGGAAACCGTCGCCGGTGAAACCCCTGCCTTTTCTGCAATCTTTCTTGATGGACATGTACCCGTCCCCTCCCTCTAAAAAAAAAAGTCTGCCCGCTGCCAGTCCTGTAAGCTGCTCAACGTCATCTGTGTAACAGAACTTTTTATTATTCCTTATTTCATAGTAATTAAATATGTTTTATATGATAATAAGAGTTTTTAAAAAAGTCAATCTTATTTTGTGAAAACGTATTCTTTTTTTGCTGCATCTTCCAGTAGACCACCCGAATTCTGCGCCTTGCCCATCTCATTTAGCATTACATTACCACGCAAGGCGCACTACAAAAAAATACCTTACACAGAGTTACTGTGGAAGGTATTTTTTTGCGATCATCACTTATTATTGTCCTTTAATTTTCTTTTTGATATATTCTTCTATCAATTCCAATAATTGTTTACCCGTTTCTATCTGTTCTTCTGCTTCTTCTCTTGTTGCAATATAAAAAATCATCATAATCGCTGGCATGTCTGATTTCTTCTGCTTCTACGATTTTTTCGTCCAAGTTTTCTGGGAAAAATCTCTGTTTTAATTATAATTCTTATTGAAATTTGCTAATGCATCTTTATGACGTTTATATGCATTTCCATCTAGTGCATGTATTGCTGAAATTGCATGATAAATACCATAATATGCCCGATTATTAGCACCTCGAAATTCTTTTGCATTCAAAAGAATTTCCGCAGCTTTAATATCACTTTGGGCAGTTTCAATCCGATAAAAAATAAGATCTTTTCTGCGTTCCTTTTTCATCAGGCTGCATCAAATAATTTTACCCCCTCTTTCTTTACATTTGCATAAAATGGATAAACATCAACCCAATTCAGAAAATGTTTTTCACTTTTTTGCAATTGGCTTAATATCAAGATCATGATCCATATTAAAATCAAAAGTTTCTCCTGCCAATTCATGACGATACTGTTTAATATCTATATCAGACAGATCAAGGAGAATCATAATATCGATATCAGAATCTTCTCTATAATCTCCTCTGGCATATGAGCCGTATAAAATAACACTTTTCAAATGTTTCCCATATATTTTCTGTAATATTTTTGTGTATTGTTCCAACAATGTCTTCATCGATACCGGCATAATCCCGCCCCCTTCTATCTGATAAAACATCTTTATTCGATAACCACTATTTTCTTCCATTTTAATTATACGCTTTTTATATCATTATTCTGCAATGAAAATTTTTCTTCGAATCATAATTCTCCAGAACATACAAAAACAGAACTGAGACCTGATATATATTCTTATCAAGTCTTCCAGTCTGTTTTGCGTGCTCTAAATATATAAGACATATAACTAATGAGACAAATAACAAATGCGGATTGCTAATATC
>ENA-OQAX01000023-OQAX01000023.1-human-gut-metagenome-genome-assembly--contig:-NODE-23-length-28830-cov-1.945023_pt1 | contig 28830 bp, 32 predicted proteins | sample MGYA00242741_ERZ504539 | MGnify/ENA primary metagenome ERZ504539 (study PRJEB26092, sample SAMD00036277) | human gut metagenome | host: Homo sapiens | study: EMG produced TPA metagenomics assembly of... | reverse complement strand
CTCTTATAAATGGTACGAACTGCCTTGCGGATGTCGTAGCAGAATACCATAAACAGGTCTGCCATTTCCTGCATCGTCATCCATACAGGAGCGGTCGGCATGGCGACCACTCCTGTTTCACTGATTGTAATGATTTCCCGTTCCATAATGTATGTTTTTAATGTTCTCCCTGTCTTTGTTCCACTCCGGCATACGGAACTTGTTCCCGATGCGCTGGGTCAGCTTCTTTACATCCTCATCCACTTTCTGATGGGTCAGTCGGGAATAGATTTGCGTGGTTCGCATGTTCTTGTGTCCCATCATCTGGCATACGGTTTCCAACGGAACTCCCTGTGAAAGAGTTATCAATGTTCCGAAATTATGTCGTGCCATGTGATAGGTAAGCCGTCTTTCAATTCCGCATAACTTGGCGAGTTTGGGCATATTGTTGGTCAGGGCGGAACGGCATGGCATATTGAACAGCCTGTCACCTGTCCGCTCTCCCTCGTATTTCTCCAATATCCTGCGTGGAATGTCAAGCAGGCGTATCGCACACTCGCTCTTGGTTTTCTGACGTTTTGAGCTTTATCCATAAATTTCCCTTGCCATCCTTGCTCAAATTACTTGTGTTCAAGTTACACATATCAATATAGGAGATGCCTGTAAAAGTGCTGAAGATGAACATGTCACGGACAAGGCAAAGGAAACCGTTCGGAACAGGCGTGCGCATGAGCCTCTGTAGCTCGTCCATCGTCAGATGGCGGTGTTTCCTCAGTGCCTTTTCAGGGATGAACGAGGCAAACGGGTTATAACGGATTGTACCTTGCGCCAGTGCAGTCCTTGTCATGGTCTTCAGTTTTATGATATACCCCTCTACCGTGGCTATGGAATATCCCATGTCCGTGCGCAGGAAATTGTCATATTTTTCAATGAAGGCATAATCAAGCTGCTTCAACGGAATGTCTTCCGCTCCATAACAGTCATGTATAAATTTCTGGAGGGTTTTATAGGATGCCTTATGGGCTTTCAATGTACCGTAAGCGCGGTTAATGCCCACACGCTTGGCATATTCCTCCATATATTCACGGTAAAGTTCCAGCAGTTTCCGTTTGTATTGCCCGATACCGTTCACTGCATTCTTGACAAGCTCAGCCGTGATATAGCCCTGTTCGTCAAGTATCTCCCTGTAATGGCGGTGTATTTCTTCCTCCAGCCTATCAATTTTTTACGTTAACCTCCTTTGCGATACGGCTTTTCCCCGTCAGGCGGTACTTCTTGGCGTCCCACAATTCCGGCTGCACTTCCATTTTCGTGGAGAACTGTGCGACTTCGGTATTGATGGAAATTCTTGCCATGAGCGGACACAGACCGTTTTTTCTTTAACCTTTTGTCGATTAATGTAGAACAATACTGCGAAAGTATTGTAGGTAGTGCTACGTTCTTTCTTCATGGCTTCATTCTTTTATTGTGTCCGGCTTTGGTTTCGTATGTCGCAGTCTGGGACGTTGCATCCTCAGCCAATGAGTTATAGTCGAATTTTGTCATCAAGACGTTTTTGCAGTCTGCCCATATCCTCGCTTACCTTGTCATGGGTCAGGTGCGCATAGATTCGGGTGGCACGCCAGTCCCGGTGTCCCATCAGTCTCGTACCGTATCAAGCGGAACTCCCTGTGAAAGAGTGACTACCGAAGCGTATGTATGCCGTGCCTGATGGAATGTGACCCGACGTCTGATTCCGCATGCTTCCGCTATCCTTTTCAGGTAGATGTTCGTCTTGCTGCAACTGTACATCGGAAACAGCCTGCCGTTTTTGGCGATGCCCCGATATTTCTCAATAAGTTCCAGCGGAAGTTCCAGTAACGGCACATGGAATGGGGTGCCTGTTTTCTGCCGTGCGCTGTGAATCCACCATGTCCCGTCCTCCGCCTGTGCGAGATTCCCTTCCGTCAGGTTGCGGAGGTCGCTGAACGAGATTCCGGTGAACGCCGAAAAGAGGAACACGTCACGCACAAGGTTTAGGTTGGATTTGGGCAGGGGTGTGGCTATCATCCGTTTCAGCTCCTTTTCAGACAGGAATTTGGGAACGATGGGAACATAGTCAAATGTATAGCCGACAAAAGGGTCTTGCCGGAGGTGTCCGCCATTGATGGCGGATTTCAGTACACGGTGCAGATAGCCCATCATCCTTGTTATGGTGGAACGTCCGATTTTAAGGTCGGTGCGCAAGTACAGGTCGTATGCGGATACGAAAGCCGGATTGACGGATTGGAACGGCAAGTCCCTCACGTTGTACCTCAGCCGGAGGAAGTCCTTCAGGTGGTTCAATGCCACGCAATACTGCTTGTAGGTTGCCATCTTGCGGCTTATACCGACCTTCTTGTAGAAGCTGTCGTTGCATTTCTCATAAAGGGAGATTAGCGTTTCCTGCTCGGAGGATATACCCTGAAAGGCATTCTTTACTTCCATTGCCGACACGCTTTCCTTTTTCGCCAGCAAGTCCTTGCAGGCGGAACGGATATCCACGCTTATCCTGTCCAGTTCCCTGTTCACGGCGGTGGCGGGCTTGCTCTTGCCCACAGCCCTGCCGGATTTTACATTCCACAGTTCGGGAATAGCATACACCTTGGTGCTGAACTGCACCATTGACTTGCCGATGCGGATGCGTCCCAATATGGGCATCGTCCCGTCGGCTCTTTCCTCGTTTTTCTTGAGGTAGAATGTAACTTTCAATTCGTCCATAATCAGCTCTTTTTTTTGTTCGCAAAATTTATACTGTACAGAGCCAATCATCCGTTTTGCAGAGCGATGCGAACGGTGCAGGAAAAACCGTCGGACAACTATTTTAACCTATTGTTTGCAAAGAACCTCTCTGAATCTGTCAAACCACTGTCTGACAGTGCTTTTTATCAGAAATATAAATATCCTTTTCTGCATAAACAGGTAACGTATTCGTAACGGAAAGTCTGCACATATCCGCTGTATTCTGCTGTTTTGCCACTTGGCAGCGATGGGTAAAATGAGGAAGTTTACACGTGATGTTCAGCAAGTTACACAGATTGTTCCATTTTTGCATTAGCGATGCTCAATATGGTAACTGTACGTCCACATATGGATATCATAGAGGATAGTCCGGTTGTAAAATCTGTACAGGTAGAACAAGAGAAAGTCTTTCCTTCTGTAGAAAGCAATATTTTGGCAGAATATAGGCTTTTGGTAATAGACGATAATGATGATATACGTGATTTTTTAATGGATGGTTTCAGCGGCAGTATGATTGTAGATACTGCTGCTGATGGTAAGGAAGGTCTTCAAAAGGCAATTGATACAAATCCGGATATTATAATTTTGTGATGTTATGATGCCAGAAATGAACGGGTTTGAAGTGACGCGTCAGTTGAAGAAGGATTTTCAAACTTGTCATATTCCTATTATTTTGCTTACAGCACACTCTTCTCTTGAGCATGAGTTGGAAGGTATAGATAGTGGAGCGGATGCATATATCACAAAGCCTTTCAGTTTGAAATACGTCCAAAAACGTGTGATGAAGTTGGTGGAACAGCGGGAGTTGTTGAAAAAACTTTTCTCCAAAGAGTTTACTATTGACGAAAGAGTGACTAATACAACTGATAAAGAGTTTTTTGATAAAATAGAGAAAATTTTGGATGATAATTATGAAGATAGTACGTTTACCATCGATAGGTTTATTGAATTATCGGGTATCCGCCGAACTATTTTTTTTAAGAAGGTAAAAGGTATAACAGGTTTTTTCGCCGAATGAATTGATAAAGATGAAACGATTGAATAAGGCTGCTGTTTTACTAAGGCAGGGTGAATTTACGGTTTCCGAGGTTTCTTATAAGGTGGGATTTGAAGATCCTTTTTATTTCAGTAAATGTTTTAAGGCTCATTTTGACTGTACGCCTAAAAATTACAAAAAATCAATATAGTTCCTTTTTTCTTGATTCAGTATGTCTTATTGTGATTTTTTTGAGGGATAGAGTACAGTTAGTTCTTTTTTCCGTCTTATTTAAAATATTGAATCACCATAAAACAGCATGCTATGAAATGTTTTTTGTTCCTTCGTTTTTGCCTTATTGGCTTTTACAGCTTGTACAAAACCCGAAAAGGAAGTCTATATCTTCACTTCTCATCGTGAGCCGGCATTGGACGGGTTACATTATCTTTACAGCTATGACGGCTATCATTGGGATAGTATCGCAGGTTCATGGTTGAAACCGGAAATAGGAAATAAGACTCCTTATTATAATTATTTCACTAAACAGACCGAAGAACAGAAATATGCTCCCAATTCGATGATGCGTGATCCGTCCATGACCCAAGGCCCGGATGGAAACTTTCCATTTTAGTGTGGAACAAATCAGTTGGAATGGAGAAACAGGGATTTTGGTTATGCCAGTTCTAAAAGACTTGATTCATTGGAGTGAACAACGCGAAATTAAAGTGATGAAAGATTCTTTGACTAACAATGTGTGGGCACCGGAAGTTTTCTATGATGATGAAAAGGAACAGTTCATCGTTGTCTGGTCTTCTGCCATTCCTGTAGAAAGATATACGGCAGCCGATAGCTTGGGAGCTAATAAAAGTCACCGTGCCTATTATACCACGACCAAGGATTTCCAAACATTTACTCCTGCAAAGGCGTTTTATGATCCGGGATTTAATTCTATTGACGGATTTATAGTAAAGCGTGATAAAAACGACTATGTATTAATTATAAAAGACAATCGCAAGCCTGGTTACAGTGATTTGTTCTGTGTATCCGGGCCATCGGCAGAAGGACCTTATGCTGATCCGTCAGTAAAATTTGCACCGACTTACTCTGAAGGTCCGTGTGCCGTGAAAGTAGGTGATGAATGGTTGATTTATTTTGATGTTTATCGGGAAGGACGGTTTGGAGCCGTGTCTACAAAAGACTTCAAGAACTTTTACTCCCATTGACGATCAGATTTCTATTCCACAAGGACATAAGCATGGTACTATCATAAAAGTTCCCGAATCAGTTTTTGCTCAACCTGAAAGCGGAGGAAGCTAAAAAGATTCCCTCAAAAAAGACTAGTTATTACCCAGAATTGTCTGCTTGAATAAGTTACTTTGGGCTTTTGAAATTTATAAGATGAATGCACAAATGAAAAAACAAGAATCTAGTATTATTATTCCTTCTTCTGATGGTGGAAGGAGGGCTGCTTTCGGCAGCAGCACAGAGCAAATCGTCGGTTTATAAGCCTTGGAGTCATGGACAACTGAAAGTAAGTAAAGAGAACCGCTATCTGATGAATGCGGACGGAACTCCTTTTTTCTGGTTGGGGGATACAGGATGGCTGTTGCCCGAGAAACTGAATAGAGATGAGGCTGCTTATTATCTGGAACATTGTCGTCAGGCAGGTTTCAATGTGGTGCAGGTACAGACTATAAATGGAGTTCCTGCCATGAATCTCTATGGCCAGTATTCCATGATAGATGGTTTCAATTTTAAGAATATAGACAGAAAAGGAGTTTACGGGTATTGGGACCACATGGATTATATTATTCAGAAAGCTGAGCAGAACGGCATTTACATAGCGATGGTATGTATCTGGGGAGGGCTTGTGCGCTCCGGAAAGATGAATGTTGAAGAGGCTAAAGCGTATGGTAGATTTTTAGGTGAACGATATAAAGATGCCCCTAATATCATTTGGGTAATCGGTGGAGATACTTATGCTGACCGGAATACTGAGATTTGGGAGGCGTGCGAATAGTATTCTTGCTGTGGACAAGAATCATATAATGACTTTTCATCCGTTTGGCCGTACATCTAGTGCTGCACATCTGAATAATAAGGAGTGGATGGATATGAATATGTTCCAAAGTGGGCACAGACGCTATGGTCAGAAAAAAGGAGATGGTGATACTTCTGTAACCGGATTGGAGGAGGACAATTGGCGTTATGTAGAAGATGCTTTGTCTATGACTCCATTGAAGCCTGTTTTGGATGCAGAACCCAGTTATGAAGGTATTCCTCAGGGATTGCATGATCCTGCCCAGCCACTCTGGCGTGACTGTGATGTAAGACGCTATGGGTATTGGTCTGTTTTTGCGGGTTCTTGCGGACATACGTACGGACATAACAATATCATGCAGTTCTTGAAACCGGGTACACCGGGTGGATATGGGGCTGATGGAATAGAGAAACCTTGGTATAAGGCGATGCAGGATCCCGGCTTCAATCAGATGAAATATCTGAAGAATCTGATGTTAACTTTCCCTTATTTTGAACGTGTACCGGATCAAAGTGTAATTGCCGGTACGAATGGGAATCGTTATGACAGAGCCATTGCGACTCGAGGAAAGGATTATTTGTTAGTATACAATTACTCCGGAAATCCGATATCTGTTGACTTGACTAAAAATCAGTGGCGCAAAAAAAGAAAGTATGGTGGTATAGTCCTAAAGATGGAAAACTTTCTTTTATAGGAGAATTTGATAGTAAAATTACTCCTTTTACCTATGACGGCAGTTATAATCGGGATAATGACCAGGTATTAATTGCTATAGATTCAAGTAAGAATTATATTTCTACCGAATGGCTGGAACTTCCTATGGTAAATCAATAGCATTTTTGAGGAATACAGTCAAAAAGTCTTATTAAGTCTTAATGAAACGGGAAAAGTCAATGCGGAAATTGTAATTTTGAAAAAACACATTTACAAATGAAACGCATTGGCTTTTTCTTATTCTTTTGCATTCTTTCCTTGTATGGTCTGGCACAAGCTGAAAATGACAAGGATACGCTCATCATCCGACAAGATAAAATCAATGAATTTATCAATGAGATGAATGAGGTTGATAAAAGTATGGATTTTATAAACGAACCTCCTACATTGACACCTCCCGTTTTATCTGATACGCTGCGGATGCCAAAATTTGATTTAACTCCTCGTGAAGAAATGCCTAAAATATCTCCCTATACTTTTTCCGGGAATCCTTTCGGCCATGATTATATAGATGGACGTGCTTATCAGATTAATAATACAGGGATTCTGAGTGGTTATCATTCCTTTCAAGGGTTGCCTTCTATAGGTGAGGCACGTAATGCCGGAGTGATGTACACACAGCGTCTCAATGATTTTATAACCGTGACGGGAGGAGTATATGCTGCTAAATACAATGTATATGGAGTCCGCTTTAATGATTTAGGTGCTAAGGGAAGGTTGTCTTTTCGCATTAATGACAGAATGAAGATCAATATGTTCGGCACATACTCGGTGTATAACGGATATGGTATGACTCCCGCTTCACAGCTTTTTATGAACCAAAATTCATACGGAGGCACTTTTGGAATTTAAAATATCGGATAGTTTCGGAATTGAAGCGGGAGCAGAGAGGGAATTTAATCCGATGACCCGTAAATGGGAAACCCATCCTATTATTATGCCGGTATTCTATTAATAATAATTTGTGTATCTTTACGGCATGAATGAAGAGATAGAAGAGTATTACGAAGAGTTATACAGGCTTTATATAGATGAAAACCAGCCATTGGAACGCCGTTACAGGCAATTGCGTGAATCATTGGAGCGTGTGGTGCGTGAAAAGATACAAGGGAATAGTTTGCAGACCACTGATTTGGCCGCCCGTATTAATTATGTAGCCACTCAATATGGGCTGGATCTGAAAGAACAGAATCAGTTACATACCTTTCGCCTGACTTCCAATGATATTTTGAACCATCGTAAGTCTCCTGTAAAAGAAGAGTTCCTGCGTGATTTGCGTGCAGTGGCATACGCATATAGGAAGATGTTTGCACAGGATATTCCATTGAAGTTGTTCTCAGTTCTTCCCAAGCAGGAAATAGCATCTTCAGGGAAAAAAGAAAAGATGGAATACATCCGCCGCATCCGTGTATGCTTTGATTATGCCGATGATACCTATTTGTATGTACATCCTGTAGATGTAATAGCTGATGAACTTATACGGGTTGTTTATAATAAACCCGGTATAAATCATGAATTTGAAGAAACCATAAAGGAACTTTGGCGATATGCCCAGCTTAATCTGCTGGATGTTTCTGTAGATAGGGATGGAATTTATACCCCTTCTTTTATCGTATTGGAACCGGATTATTTGATAGATATCAGTTTCATTGGCGGAATGTTACAAGGATTATGGCAGCCATCCGGCAAACTATTTTTTGAGCCGGCTGGTGCCGATTGATAATGCCCGCCCTTTGCTGTTGGGAAATATAGCCAATCTGTTTCTGGATGAATGGATACATGCAGGTGAGGAGGAGCCGGACTATATAGACTGTATGAAGAAGGCATTCCGGCAGTATCCCATTGAACTGGCTGCTTGTGCCGAACTTCGTGATCCGTCCAAAGAGAAAGAGTTTGCCAAGGATTGCCGGATGCATTTTGAGCATATACGGGACGTTGTACAACACACTTTTTTTGGAGCCGGGGTATAATCTGGATAAAAAGGAGGCTGTGCTGGAACCGTCCTATATTTGCGAGGCGTTGGGCATTCAGGGACGTCTGGACTATATGCAGCGGGATATGAGCAGCTTTATAGAAATGAAATCGGGCAAAGCGGATGAATTCTCCATGCAGGGAAAAGTGGAACCCAAGGAAAATAATAAGGTTCAGATGCTGCTATATATGGCAGTGTTGGAATATAGCATGGGACAGGACCGGCGGCGTATGCATCCCTATTTGCTTTATACCCGTTATCCTTTATTGTATCCGGCCAGAGCATCGTGGGCTCAGGTAAGGCGGGTTATCAATTTGCGTAACCGTATTGTTGCTGCCGAGTATGGGGTACAATTCCATAATCATCCTGATTTTACACGCAACTTGTTGGCACAAATCAATCCGGAGGTGGTGAATGAAAGAAAACTGAGCGGCAGATTCTGGGAACAGTATTTGAAGCCCTCTATCTCGCGTTTCCGGGAGAAGCTGTCGGCGTTGGAACCTTTGGAGCAGGCCTATTTTTATACGCTTTATAATTTCATTACAAAAGAACTTTATACCTCCAAATCGGGAGATGTGGATTATGAAGGACGTGCAGGGGCTTCAGCTCTTTGGCTGAGTACACTGGATGAGAAAACGTGAGGCGGGAGAGATATTATATGATTTGCAGATAATGGAAAATAGGGCATCACAGGCTCATAAGGCCTATATACTTTTGTCTATTCCGCAATATGATGAAAATGTTTCTTCCCAATTTCCGTACAGGAGATGTGGTTGTGTTGTATGAGCGTAATAATGACTTGGATAATGCGACCAATAAAATGGTTTTTAAGGGTAATATTGAGCAGATTACAGATACAGAATTGCGTATTCGTTTACGTGCTACCCAACGTAATGCTTCCGTTTTTTCTCCGGACAGTCGTTATGCTGTAGAACATGATACGATGGATACTACATTTCGCAGTATGTATTTGGGACTCTCCGCTTTTTCTGGATGCGAATACGGAAAGACGGGAATTATTGCTGGGACAACGGCCTCCCCGCTTTGATTCGTCTTTTTGATGAAGCTATAGCGCTGACCGGTGATGATTTTGAGAGGGTGGCGTTGAAAGCTGAGTCGGCCCGTGATTATTTTCTTCTAGTGGGACCTCCCGGAACAGGAAAGACTTCGAGGGCGTTGCGTAGAATGGTGGAACATTTCTATGCAGCATCATCTATGCAGATATTGTTACTGGCTTATACCAACCGGGCTGTTGATGAAATTTGTCAGTCACTGTCCTCTATCACCCCCGGTATAGATTATATACGGGTGGGAAGTGAACTTTCCTGTGATGTACGTTTTTAGAGGACATCTGTTGGAGAATATATTGGCGGAATGCAACAGTAGGAGAGAGGTGAATATCCGTATGGCAGATTGCAGAGTATATGTTGGAACCGTGGCCTCTATTGCGGCTAAAGCTGAACTTTTTAAATAAAACGTTTGATGTAGCCATAGTGGATGAAGCCACCCAAATATTAGAACCCCAATTGTTGGGTATTCTGTGTGCCAAGTTTGCCGATGAAAGAAATGCAGTTGGGTAATTTAATCCTGATAGGTGATCATAAACAGTTGCCTGCCGTTATTTTGCAGAATAGCGGACATTCTGAAGTGCATGATGAGGGACTTAGGGAAGCCGGACTTTTTAATTTAAAAGATTCTCTGTTTGAGCGGCTTTATCGTTTTCATTTAAAAGAAGAATCTCCTAAAGCGATAGATATGCTTTGCCGTCAGGGGCGTATGCATCCGGGGAGTGGCTTTTTTTCCCAATAAAGCATTTTATGCCGGAAAATTGGAGGCTTTGGGATTACCTCATCAGTTGGAGCACATAGAGGCTCCGGTACGTTTTTATCCCTTCGAAGCAAGATTTGGAGAGTGTTTCCGGAAAAACAAACAGATATGAGGCACAGATTGTCGCCGGTTTAGCCAAAGAGGTGTATCTGGCTCATGAAGAGGAATTTGATCCGAATCGAACGTTAGGGGTCATTACTCCTTATCGAAGTCAGATTGCTTTGATACGTAAAGAGCTTCAGGCATTGGCTATTCCTGCTTTGAGTAGGATTTCCATTGACACTGTGGAACGGTATCAGGGCAGCGAACGTGATGTCATTATTTATTCTTTTTGTGTGAATCACCTCTATCAATTAAGGTTTCTGCCCAACCTGACAGAAGAGGACGGTGTACAGATTGACCGTAAGCTGAATGTCGCTTTAACGCGTGCACGCAAGCAGCTTTTTTATCACAGGAGTCCCTGAAATATTAAGTCATAATTCTATCTATCAATATCTTCTGAAAACTATTTATTAGGGAAAAAAATACCACAGGCTACTTAGGTGTGTAGTCTGTGGTGAATTCTTTAATTAGGCATCAACCGGTTTGTATTTGGGGACCAATGCTTTCATGATAATCCAACCAACCAAATAAGCTACGGCACATACACAGAATATGATGAAGTAGCCGGCAGGTTTTCCTTCGAATCCCATAAAAGTCATATTCGTTTCTGCTGCATAGTCAAACAGTCTGCCAGATCCCATATTAATACAGAATGAACCTATACCACCTGCCATACCACCAATACCTACGATAGTAGCGATGGTGCTTTTGGGGAACATATCACCTACTACAGAATAAATATTAGCAGACCATGATTGGTGTGCCGCACCTGCAATACCGATAATAATGATAGGATACCAATATGAATAATTGCCTAAAGGTTGGGCAAACAATGCCAGCAGTGGGAACAAGGCAAAGATAAGCATAGCCTGCATACGGGCTGCATACGGATTCTTACCAGTTTTGTTAATGATAATAGTAGGTAACTTACCACCATAAATAGATAACATGGTGATAGCGTATAATACGAAAATCAACATTTGTGCAGTACCTGTGTCTGAGGCGAAACCATATACATCCGAAATATATGCCGGAGTCCAGAAAAGGAAGAACCACCATACGCCGTCAGTCATGAATTTACCGACAAATACAGCCCATGTTTGGGGAAATTTGAAACATTGCAAGAATGAAATCTTCTTGTTGTCAAAGTCGTTGGCGGCAGCTTGTTGTGCTTTAGATTCTTCAGGATTGTTGTTGTCTTGTTCAATATATTCCAATTCGGCAGCATTCACGCGAGGGTTGACATTGGGTTTCTTGTAGAGGAACATCCAAAGTCCCATCCAAATGAATCCTAAACCACCGATAACGATGAAAGCCATTTCCCATCCGTTGCCCACACCAATACTTTGGAAATAACGTGCCAAAGGAGGGATAGTGATCGGAGCGGCTAAAGCACCTACTGTAGAACCTGCATTAAAGATGGAAGTGGAATATGCACGGTCCTTTTTCGGAAAATATTCGGCTGTTACCTTAATAGCTGCTGGGAAGTTTCCTGCCTCACCTACACCTAATACGATTCGGGCAGCGATAAAGTAATAAACGCTGGTAATGGCGATAGTTGAAGCGACGGCTCCTGTTGCAGAAAGCATCTCTTCTGCGTTATGAATACCTAATGTTTCTTCGGTTGCCCAACCGCACAATGCATGAAGACAAGCTCCTAAGGACCAGACAAAGATAGCCCAGAGATAACCTTTTTTAGTTCCCATCCAGTCAATGAAACGACCGGCGAACAGGTTGGCAATGGCATACACTATAGAGAAAATAGCTGTGATATCTCCGTAATTCGAATCCGTCCAGTGAAATTCCGGAGCAATGAAGTCTTTCCAGGTTAGTGAAAGCACCTGACGGTCGAGGTAATTGACTGTAGTGGCAAAGAATAGCAGACCACAGATTATCCATCTGAAGTTTGTCATCTTCTCACCTACTTTTTGAAATGTACTCATGATAATAGATTTAATTATGTTTTTCTTATTAGACGCAAAAATAACCATTCTGTACCTATTCTCTATGCAAAAAAAAAAATTGGTGGAAAGCCTGTATAAATCGGTACAATGGTAAGATTTCTAAAAAAATCATTCTGAAATGTCGCAAAAAAAACTGAAAACGAGTTGATTTCTTGCAACATTCAGAATGACAAGAGTTAATGAGTAATGGTGTGTACCATTCTACTTATCTCATATCTGTGTATTTTATTTCATCCTTGTCACTGTATTTCAGGTTTCACCTCCCATACCCCAAATAAAGGTATAGTTGCTGGTACCTGCAGCGGCATGGATAGACCATTCGGGAGAAGTGATGGCTTGTTCATTGTGTAACCATACCAGACGCTCTTCTTGCGGTTCGCCCATCAGGTGGCAAATGGCATTTCCTTCAGGCAGGTTGAAATAGAAGTAGGCTTCCATACGACGGGTATGTGTATGGGCCGGCATGGTGTTCCATACAGAACCCGGAGCCAGTTCAGTAAGTCCCATCTGTAATTGGTTTGTACCACCGTTTTTCACTCTTTCCAATACATCTTTTACAATTAAACTGATTTACAATACGGTCGTTGCTATCTTCCATTTTTCCATAATGATCTGAGATAGCTAAAGCATACTGTTTAGGATTTGCTTTTTGAAGCTTGGCGTCGGTAGTGATCAATTGAGTAACGTATGGCTTGTAAGCCGGTGCCGAATTGATATAGAATTTAGCCGGTTTGGCAGCGTCATTACTTTTAAAAGTAACTTCTTTATTCCCGCAACCTACATAGAGGGCTTCCTTGTATTTCATAGGATATTCTTTACCGTCTACAGTAACTACGCCGTCACCGCCTACATTGATGACTCCTAGTTCACGCCGTTCAAGGAAGTAAGTGATTTCCGGACCCAGTTCACGGAAAGTTTCCAGCTTCAAAATTTTGTTTACCGGCATAGCTCCTCCGTAAATAAGACGGTCGTAAAGGGTGTATGTAACATTGATTTCATCCGGCGCCATCACCTTTTCCATCATAAATGAACTACGCAGACGTTCTGTATCATAGTGTTTCACATCTTGCGGATGGCAAGCGGTCTGTACTTTGTAATTTACTTGAGCTGAAGCTGCCAAAGCAGAAAACACTCAGCATCATTGCAATTGCTAATTTTTTCATAATCGTTATCTTTAAATTTTAATTTTTCATTGTTTTCTGGTATTTAATGATGGAACGACGGTTCAGCACCATTAAGAATAGTGTTATCAGTACTAAAATTCCGGAACCAATCCATTTGAATGAATAAGTCAAATGGAAAATAGCCCATGAGAAAGGACTTGAAGCAAAGTCCAACGCTCCCCCCTCAAAACCCCGACGGAATATTTACGGCGGCATCTTGTGTCTTGGCATATACGTCATGTGCCGCTTTGGTAAAGTAAGGTGCCAGATCAGTTACAAAATACAGACCGATGGCCAGCACAACAAAACCAATGATGAAGGTTTTTACCACATTTCCTTTTGTGATAGGTAATACCAACGGAATACGTAGAACATACCGGCTAACGAGCCAATGGCAGGAATTCATTACCCGGAAGTACAACTGCCAATAAAATAGTAACAGGGATTAATAGCAATGATACAACTAATGTGGCCGGATGTCCGATAACCAAGGCAGGGCTCATACCGATATTCAAGCCTACAGCACCTTTAAACTTCTTGGCGATCAGTTCGCGGGTAGCGTCCGAAATGGGTTTCAATCCTTCGATGAATAGCTGGTAATACGGGGAATCAACTCCATTACTGCTCCCATCTTGATACCTAAACCTAGAATATAAGGAATCTTGTCTACTATTTCTTGTCCGTTCTTGCAAGATAATGCACCGATGCCACATCCTACCAGGATACCCAAGAAGAGAGGTTCGCCTAATAAACCGAATTTCTTTTTCATACCTTCGCATCAATGTTCAGCTTTTCAAATCCGGGAATTTTTGTCCAATACCTTATTTATAATGAGAGCGAATGGTACGAACCTGCACAGAAGGGCTGCGGAATAGAAATACCTTCATTTTATCATAGAAACCTTGAAATTTGTCTGCTGTGTAATCTGCTAAGATTAAATGTGATGATATAACAGATAAACAGCTGCGAAGAATCCCCACAAAAATACTATCTGTTGCAAAATAAACTACGGCTCCGATAAAAGCAAAATGCCAATAGTTCCATAAATCAATGTTAACCGTACGGGTGGTTTTAGTCAATAACATTAAGATGTTAACGGCCAGACATACCGGAATGATGAATGCCCCTACGGAAGTGTTATAAGCTACGGCTGCAGCAGCAGGCCATCCCATATCGAATACTTTCAGTTGCAGGCCATATATTTTCGACCACTTTGCTTAAGGCCGGACCCAGACTGCTGGTCAGAAGTGCGGTAACCACTGATAGACCAACGAAACCAACACCTACCAACAAAACCGCTTTTTAATGCTTTGCTGAATTTGATTCCGATACAAACGCCTAAGATTGTAAAAATTATAGGCATCATCACCGCTGCTCCTAAACCGATGATATAACTAAAAACTTGTTCCATTCTCTTGTGAATTAATAGTAAATGACTGTGTTTTCTACAATAGTATAAATTAAAAACTGCCCCAAAAATAAAACCTTTTCTCAACTTATCAAACCTGAAAGACATAATAATTAGTAAAAAGACAATTTTTGAACGATTTTTATCGTTATCGTGCACAAAAATAACCGTTTTCGCACACGAATACCAAATAATACACTTAGTAGGTTGAAAAGTGCACACTGCTTTTCGAGAAAAATACTACTTTTGTTTCATAAATAAATAGGTCTAATACTAAAAATAAACGTCTTCATGAAAAGAATTCTATTTGTAAATTATTGTGTCCGGTTTGCTTACGGCTGTTCCTTTGATGGGCATGGCTCAGCAGGTTTGTGGTAATAAGCCTTGGTCTGTACGTATGGCGGAATCAGAGATGGTGCGTTGTCCCGAATCCTGGCAATTGGATTTTCAGACCCGTTTGAAGTGGGATTACTGTCATGGCCTGGAACTTCAAGCTATGCTGGATGTATATGATGCATACGGTGATAAGAAGTTTTTTGATTATGCTGTGGCTTATGCTGATACAATGATTCATCAGGATGGCTCTATCGAAACTTATAAACTGGAGGAATATAATATTGACCGTCTGAATTCCGGCAAGATGCTTTTCCGTATTTATGAGCAGACTAAGGACGAGAAATACAAGAAAGCATTGGATTTGTTGCGCAGTCAGTTGGATACGCATCCTCGTAATGCCGATGGCGGTTTCTGGCACAAGAAGATTTATGAGAATCAGATGTGGCTGGATGGGCTTTATATGGGGCAACCATTTTTATGCGGAGTATGCTTACCGTAACAACCGCGTGAATGATTATGCTGATATTATCAATCAGTTTGTCACAGTGGCCCGCCATAATTATGATCCGAAGACTGATCTATACCGTCATGCATGTGATGTGAGCAAGCGTGAAAAGTGGGCGGATAAAACTACCGGGTGGTCGCAACACTGTTGGGGGACGCGCTATGGGATGGTATGCAATGGCTTGTGTGGATGTACTTGATTTTATACCGGAACACGAAGCCGGACGTGAATCTGTTATCGAAATATTGAATAAACTGGTTGCCCAGATTAAACGTACTCAAGATCCTGCAACAGGGGTATGGTATCAGGTGATTGACAGAAGTGGGGATGAGGGGAATTATCTGGAATCCTCTTGTTCTACCATGTTTGTATATACTCTGTTGAAAGCGTTACGTAAGGGATATATTTGTCCTTCGTACATGGAAGTGGCTAAAAAGGGGTATGAAGGGCTTTTGACCCAGTTTATAGAAGTGGACAATAAAGGGGTAGTTTCTATCACTAAGGGTTGTGCTGTCGCGGGTTTGGGAGGTAAGCCAGTGTATCGTACCGGAGATTATAATTATTATATAACTGAAAAAATACGTTCTAATGATGCGAAGGCAGTAGGTCCGTTCATTATGGCCAGTCTGGAATGGGAACGTTTGTTTCAGAAAAACAATTGTGGAACTGCATGTAAATAATAGGGGGTGATACGATGAGGAAAGTTTTAGGATTATTGTTGCTGTTGGTTGCTGTTAGTGGAACATGGGCTCAGGAACGTCAGGATACAATTGTAGTCTCACGTGATGGAACGGGGAATTTTCGTACTTTGCAGGAGGCTATAGAGAGTGCGCGGGCTTTCATGGATTATACTGTTACGATCTATGTGAAGAACGGAGTATACAAGGAGAAAGTGATTGTTCCTTCATGGGTGGAAAATATAGATATTATAGGTGAAGATCGTGATAAGACGATTATTACTTATGATGATCATGCGAATATAAATAAAATGGGTACTTTCCGCACTTATACGGTGAAGGTAGAGGGCAGTGATATCATCTTTAAAAATTTGACTATTGAGAACAATGCGGCTCAGTTGGGACAGGCGGTAGCTTTACATACGGAAGGTGACCGTTTGAAATTTATCAATTGTCGTATCTTGGGCAATCAGGACACTATTTATACCGGTGCTAAATTTACCCGTCTTTATTTCAAGGATTGTTATATTGATGGTACTACCGACTTTATTTTCGGTCCTTCCACCGCTTTATTTGAAGATTGTATTATTCACAGTAAACGCAATTCGTATGTAACGGCTGCTTCTACTCCGAAAGAGGCTAAATATGGATATGTCTTTAAGCACTGTAAGCTGACGGCAGAACCGGGAGTTGATAAAGTGTATTTAGGTCGTCCTTGGCGTCCATATGCTTATACCTTATTTATAGAATGTGAGTTGGGGAAACATATTGTTTCTGCCGGATGGCACAATTGGGGCAAGCAGTCTAATGAAGAAACAGCCCGTTATATGGAATATAAAAATACCGGTGAGGGTGCAAATGCTTCGGAAAGGGTGGCATGGAGCAAACAGTTAACAAAGAAAGAAGCTGAGGCGGTGACGGTCGATGCTATTTTTCGTACTCAAAGTAATTGGAACCCAATAGACTAGATTGATTTTGTAATTGCTTGAAAGGAGACTTCTACGTTGGTGGAGGTCTCCTTTTTTTGTTGTGTTGAATAATTGGAACCCGTGAAAAATACCTAATAAATCCACATAAAAAGATAAAAACTACACATCAAGGTAACGTTATATACGTAATTTTGCAACAGTGAAACTAAGGTCAAAACCTTAAAAAAACATTTTAATAACTATAAAAACAACATCTTATGAATCTAAAAGAATTAGCTAGAAAAGCTATCTCAACTCTCTTTTTGAGTATGCTTTGTTTGGTTGCTTTTGCTCAAACCGCAACAGGTTTGGTGAAAGACAAAACAGGCGAACCTATGATTGGTGTGAATGTACTGGTAAAAGGAACAACCAATGGTACAATCACAGATTTCGATGGTAAGTTTTCAATTCCGGATGTTCCGAGTAACGCTACTTTGGTGGTTTCCTATATCGGGTATCTTACTAAAGAGGTGAAAACCGGAAAAGACTTGGTTATTGTATTGGAAGAAGATAACAAGACTTTGGATGAAGTCGTTGTTATTGGTTATGGTACAGTAAAAAGACGTGATTTGACTGGTTCTGTCGCTTCTGTTACTGGAGAAAAATTAGCGGCTAATCCAGTTGCCAATGTCGCACAGGCTTTACAAGGACAATTGCCTGGTGTAAGTGTGACTTCTCAAGACGGTCGTCCGGGTGCAGGTATGTCTATTCGTATTCGTGGTGGTGGCTCTATCACCCAGTCTAATGATCCCTTGTTCATTGTAGATGGTGTTCAAGTTAGTGGCATTGATGATATTCCTGCTGACAATATCGAAAGTATTGATGTGTTAAAGGATGCTGCTTCTACGGCTATTTATGGTGCCCGTGGTGCTAACGGTGTAATATTGGTTACTACTAAGGGAGGCAAGGATGGCCGGGTTTCCGTCAAGTATAATATGTATTATCAGATGAAGGAGAATCCAAAATTATTGGAAACTATGGATCCTTATGATTATGTATATAATACATGGGCATATATGAAGAGTCTGGGGGATTCTTATGGGGATGGAGTTGCCAGATATTTTGGATTAGGATCCAAGTATGGAAATCATTTGAATGAATATAAAAATATGACCACTCATAATTATATAAATGATTTGATGCAGACTGCGTCTTCTTGGAATCATGATGTATCTTTATCTGGTGGCACAGACAAAACTAAGTTTTTATTCATCAGTTAACTATATGGATGATGAAGGTATCCGTGTGAAGTCTGGTTTCCAACGTTGGAATGCGAATTTCAAATTGACGCAAAAGATTAATAAAAAGTTAACTGCGGACTTTGATTTACGTTATAGTGAAATAGAAATTAATGGTTCTGGTTTTGGTAATGCAACCTCTGCTTACACTTATCGTCCTGTGGATAATCCTTTGGGGGATGCTTCTTTTACCGCTGGATTTGGCCAAGGTGATACAAATATGGAAGAAACTAGTAATCCTTTGTATTACTTGAATACTGTAGATTATATAAAAAACATGTACCGTATCCGTGCAAAAGGTGCTTTAACTTGGAATGTTATTAAAGGTTTGACGGCAAAGACGGAGCTATCGTTAAATCGTAATTGGAACCAAGAAAAGACATGGAATGCAGGACAGACAGAAAAAGATAATAGTTCTGCTAAATTGAAGAAAAGTGATGGTTACGGTGTGCGTTGGGCAACTACTTTGAATTATGAAGTACAGGGGCTTGGAGATAATCATAATTTGTCTTTCTTGGTTGGTAATGAAGTCTTGGCTTCAAAGTCAGATTACACTGAAATATATGGTGTAGGGTATCCTGAAGGATTTACAATGGATGATGCGTTTGGTATGATTAATATGACTACTCCTTCATTGGGACAAGATTATTTTAAAGGTGAGATAGGTACTCCTAATCATACTTTATCTTGGTTTGGTCGTGCTAATTATTCTTATAAAGGTAAGTATCTTTTGACAGCTACATTCCGTGCTGATGGTTCTTCTAAATTTTGCACCTAGTCATCAGTGGGGGGTATTTCCCGGCAGCAGCTGCAGCATGGAGAATTTCAGATGAAGCTTTCATGGAAAATACAAGAGATTGGTTGGATAATCTGAAACTTCGTGTATCGTATGGTACTTCTGGTTCTGATAATATTGATGCTTCTTTATGGAGAGAAACATGGAAAACAGAACAAATTACAGTGGATGGTGAAAAGGTTACCACTTATGTGCCTGGTGATATGAAAGGAAATCCTGATTTGAAATGGGAAACTACTATTAGTCGTAATTTAGGTGTTGATTTTGGTTTCTTTAATAATTGGGTTCGTGGTAGTTTGGACTATTATTGGAATACGACAAAGAATATTTTAATGAAAGTGCCTATTGATGCAGCGTCTGGTTATAGCTATCAGTTCCAAAATGTAGGTAAAACCTCAAATAAGGGAGTTGAATTGGCTTTAGGCTTTGACATTGTTCGTGGTAAAGATTTTAATTTAGGTGTAAACTTGACTTATAATTATAATAAGAATAATATTGACGAACTGATGGATGGGGTCTTGGCAGATACGAGAGCTATGAATGATTGGGGTTCATCTATGGCTAAGCCTGCTTATGATTATATTATCCGTGAGGGGCATCCTGTAGGTACGATCCAAGGTTTTAAATCTGAAGGATATTATACGATTGATGATTTTACTTATGCGGATGGTAAATACACATTGAAACCAGGCATTCCGGATATTCAAGGTATTGTGAATTATCCGGATGGAGTTAAAGTACTGGCAGCAGATGGACAAACCGCCGTACCGGGTATGCCTAAATTTGCAGATACAACAGGTGATGGTGTTGTGGACGAGGATGACAAAAACGATTATCGGCGAAGCTATGCCACAACATACAGGTGGTTTTACAATTAACGGTAATTGGAAGGCAATCGATTTCTCTGTAGGCTTTACTTATCAGATTGGTGGTGATGTGTATAATGCCAATGCAATGCACTCCTTGATGGGAAATAAAGACAATTCCGCTGGTCAGAATCGTTTGAAGTTCGTTTCTGAAACTTTCAAATATTATGATGTTGATACAAACGGTGACTTGATGCTGGTGAAAGATCCTACAGCTTTGGCGGCTCTTAACGCGAATACAAATTACAGTTCTTTCTTCTCTGAATATGGAATCGTAAGTTCTAAGTTTATTGAAGATGCGTCTTATTTGCGTTTGAATACATTTGACAGTAGGTTATACTTTCCCAAAAAATTTGGATGAATAAGATTGGATTACAGAATGCACGTGTGTATTTTACAGGAAGTAACTTGTTCTGTATTGATGGGTATTCTGGTATAGATCCGGATGTAAACACGAAGACTGATGGTAAGGATGGTTTTCCTACACCTTATTTTGATTACCAGTCTTATCCTAAGGCTAGAACTTATACCTTTGGTGTTAATTTAACTTTCTAATTAATGGAGATGAATCGTATGAAAAAAATAGTATATTCAACACTTTTCTTTGCTGGAATGTTTTTGACTACAGCATGTAGTGATTATTTGGAGGTTGGCTCTCCTTCTATTGTAGATTCGGATTTTGTCTTTTCTAATCCGACAACAGCACGTCGCCGCATTAGACGGTGCTTATGAACAGTGGAGGGATTGTGCGCAGAATAAGGTTTTTGGTGATGGATTGTTTTATGCTGCTGATATTGCCGGGGTCTGATATAGAACGGCACCCGGAGTCTTTTCTCTAATCAGTTGGGGGCGCCATTATCCGGAATGTCTTTATCAAAACGGTACATATGCAAGTAGTTATGGATTGACTTCGTATTTGAAGGAGAATGATATTTATGCTAGCTTGTATGCGGTTGTAAGCAAGGCCAATGCGGTGATAACATCCATGGAAAATGCGGAAAATTTTTGAATCGATCATCAATGGTGGACAATCAGAGATGGGGCAAATGTATGGTGAGGCGGTAGCTATGCGTGCTACGGCTTACCGTGAACTGTGTAAAAATTTTGGAGATGTTCCTTACGTTGGCGTTTATGGTGTTGTGCCTAAAGGTTTGGTTTCCCGTGATTCTATTTATGATGTATGCATTGAAGATTTGCAGAAAGTGGAGCCTTTGATGTACACCATCGGTTCCATTCCCGGCATTGCTGCTGCTAATAAAAATTATTTTTCTAAAACCTATGTGCAGGCTTTGATTGGAAGAATGTGTTTGGATGCAGCTGGATATCAGACTCGTCGTGGCGATATCAAACGTGTGAACGGAAAAGGGGAAAGCATGACATTTGAAACCAAAGGGAAAGAAAATAATGGAGCTACTTATGGACGTCGTTCTGACTGGCAAGACTTGTACTCAATAGCTAAAAAAATACTACGAGGCTTTGTTGGCTGATCCGGGTAATGCACTGTTTCATTTGACTGATCCACGGGGTGCCTCGGATAAATCCGGACGTACTTTTAATAATCCGTACCAGTATTTCTTTGAACAGATGCATATGGATGATGCTATTTATGCGGATGAGTCTATTTATGAATATCCCATGCAGCAAGGTGGTGGAAATGATGGTCGCCCCTATTCTTTCGGTCGTCCTTCGTCTGGTGGCTCAAAGGCTGCGTATCCATGTAAGAGCTATGGACAGGGACGTATAAATCCTGCTTATTTTTATGGAGTCTTTGATCCGAATGATATGCGTCGTGATGTGAGCATTACTATGACCGGCAGTAATGGTAAAGGGGTTGAGAAGTTAATTCCTTTTGTCCCCAACTCAAAAGCTGAAGGCGGTGGCTTGACATTGAATAAATGGGATGAGAATCGTCAGGCTAATCCATGGGTGGCAGCACAACGTAAATCAGGTATCAATGGTCCGTATATGCGTATGTCTGAAGTTTATTTGGGCTATGCGGAAGTATGTGCGGCATTAGGTGATGTAGTTACAGGTAAACAATATTTAAAAACGGTTCGTGAACGTTCGTTCCCGCAAGGTTTGGCTAACACAGATGCTTTTTATTGCATCTTTTGGTAATGACTTAGTTCGTGCGATTATTGAAGAAACGAGGGTTTGAATATGCAGGTAAGGTGATCTCGTGGACATTATTCGTTCTGGTTATCTTCGGAAGATATAAAAGAATCAAAGATATGACTAAAGCTATGATGGATGGTTTGGCAACTAAAGGTTATTATGAGTTTGAAAATGGTAATATCATTTCTGCTTATATATGGACAAAATTAGTTGATGCAAAAACTATATATGGTCATCGTTTGACAGCACAGTGTCCGACAGACAAGGTCAATGATCCGGTGCTTTATCCGGGATGGCGCGGACAAAAGGATAATTGGGAAGAAATGGGATTGAATTATGGAAGTTCGACTCCAGCTACCAATTTAGCAATAAAAGGGTTGTTTGAAATAGTGTCTGAAGAAGAGGCGGCATCTCTTGAAAGCCAAGGATATACCAAAGTTAATTGGGGTATTGATTTGGTTGATAATAGAGATGAATATGATAAGTATCTGTTTTGGGATTATGATTACGTTTCGGCTCCTATCTATTTGTGGCCGTTTACTCCTAATGTAATGGCAGCCGGTGGCTTTACGAATGGTTATGGCTTTAAACAGGAATAATAATTCATTCGTTAAACGAAAATAAATGTATGGGGAGAGGGCGTATTGTGAATGCTCTCTCCTTTTTTGTGTTTCTTAAGAATGTATTTCTAAACAGGCATTCCTGTTATTATCGCATTGACAATTTGAACTTAAGGTTTGCTTTCTTAAAGCTTGTAATTTCTGCTACCATAGCTGTCACCATTTACCGATCACCTATGGATAGGTAGATGTAGAGGGCAGCAGTTTGTTGTAGGAAGTTACAATAAGAAAGGTAGAAATCTTTTTTGTGATAGGTTTGTTCGCCTGTTGCAAAATTGTGCACATAAAAGACCAATTTTTACTTTGTTCTTCTTTGATAGCCTGTTACTTTTGTATCAAGACATAATTTTAATCAGATACGAAATGAAATTAAAGGTTTTAGTAAGTACAATAGTTAGCATCATGATATGGCCGGCAAGTATTGTGGCACAAGGTGAATTGATTCCAATGATAGAAATACCCGCAGGAAATTTCTATATGGGAACTTTGGGTGAAGATGAGAATTATGATGAAGCACCTATGCATAAGGTGTACATATCCAAACCGTTTAAAATGGGACTGACCGAAGTGACTAATGCGCAATATGAATTGTTCTGCCCTGAACATAAGTCGCTGCGTGGTAAAAATGGTTTCTCAAGTGAAGATGACGAAGCGGTGGTGTTCGTAACTTATCAAGATGCCGTTGCCTTTTGTGACTGGTTGACCCGGAAAGAAGGAAAAACTTATCGTCTGCCTACCGAAGCTGAATGGGAATATGCATGTAAGGCAGGCCGTTACTGGAATTTCTATATGGATGACAAGCTTCCTGCCGCTTGGCAAAAGAATCAAGTGATAGCGGCTACTCCCAAACCCTTGTCTTTGAAAGTGGCACAAACTCCTCCTAACGAATGGGGGCTATATGATATGTGCGGAAATGTGGAGGATGGTGTTTTGGACTGGTATGGGCCCTATATAGACAAGGAACAGACTGATCCTTGTCGGCTATTCGGACGGTATAGCACGTGTGACCAGAGGAGGCAGTCATAATACACCGGTGAAATATCTCCGTTCGGCAAACCGTATGGCTATGTTGCCGGAGGATAAACATACAATGACGGGCTTTCGGGTGGTACAGGCAGAGTATCCGCAAACTGCTCCGCTTTCTCAGCCAAAAGATGAGTATGTTGTGTCTCAGATAAAATGGGATTGGGACTCTCAATGTGTCACGGAACCTGTCTTCGCTGCTCCTTTGGTTTATGTGCATGAACCGGATGTGCATAGTGGAACGCCTTTTTTTTCAAGCATAATCATCAGCCGGCATTGACTTGGTGTGATAATGGAGACTTGTTAGCAGTGTGGTTTTCTACCAATGAAGAAAAAGGGCGTGAGATGGTGGTGCTCTCTTCGCGTTTGCGTGCCGGAAGTAGTGAATGGGAGAAGCCCCGTATGTTTTATCAGATAGCTGATCGTAACTTGACCGGAACTGCATTATTGAATGACCATCAAGGGACTCTTTATCATATCAATGGAGTGGAAGCGGCCGGACATTGGCAGAATTTGATGATGACTTTGCGTACAAGTACAGATAATGGACAAACTTGGAGTAAACCTCGTATGATTGCTCCCGAGCATACGAAAACGCCATCAAGTGATAGCCGGAACCTCTATTACAAAGGAAGGCTGGTTTGTTCAGGCTTGTGATGCCGGACCCGGTGGAAGAGACGGGGCTGCTGTTCATATCAGTAAGGATAAGGGAAAAACTTGGACGGACCCATGGGATGGAGCGCCCTTGCCTGATTTTAAAGAAGGGAGAACAGGTACCACTATCGCTGGAATCCATGCCGGAGTGGTGCAATTGAAGGATGGCAGATTGATGGCATTGGGGCGTAATAATAGTATTCGTGATAAAGAAGGACATCTACGTATGCCCATGAGTGTGTCTGATGATATGGGTAAGACTTGGCATTATTCCGCTTCGGAATTTCCCCCCATTGATGGAGGACAACGGCTGGTATTGATGCGTTTGAATGAAGGTCCTATTTACTGATATCTTTACTGAGCATCCTTATCGTACTCCGAAGGAGGAGCGTGGTATGATGTTTACTGATAAGTCAGGAAAGTCTTTTAAAGGATATGGCATGTATGCTGCTTTGTCATACGATGAAGGTAAGACCTGGCCTGTAAAAACGCTTGTTGAACTGATGGCATTTATCGTTTTTCTTAATGGTGGGGCTTTGGACCCAGTTTTTTGAAATGGATGAGAATCACGCTGAGCCTCGTGGCTACCTGGCCGGAACACAAACACCTGATAATATGATTCATTTGATAACAAGCCGCTTCTATTATAAATTTAATTTAGCTTGGTTGAAGGAAACGAAAGTGCTATATCTCCTCATTCTTTGTCTGACTAAAGGGTGTAGAACACATATGTCCAATACTTTATATCGTTTTTTTTTCGTTTTTAGGTTGTGTTGTTTATTATAAATGAAAGTAAACGAAATAAAATAAAGAAAAAAAGTACAAAATTACTTTTGTTTTCCGAAAATTATTTCTACTTTTGCAATGTGTGATTTAAGATACTATGATTATGGAGCACGCTTAAAGAGAACACAAAAAGAATTATTAAATCTAAATGATTATTTGTTAACCCAGGAAAGTATGGAAAATGTTCAGAAAACAAGGCGTTTGTTTGCAAGCGCATACGGTTGTAAAGCCAGCCGTTCTTTTCTTATTTGGGGCTTGTCGGCCGCAATGTTCATAAGTGTTATACCGATGATGGCTGAGGTTTCTTCCGATGTTAGGAACTTTGGCACTCAACTTGTTACTCAGGTGAAAAGTGTCACCGGAACCATTATTGATGAAACAGGTGAGCCTATGATTGGAGTATCAGTCTTGGTTCAAGGAACTACTACAGGGACGGTTACGGATTTGGATGGGAAGTTTGTATTGGAGGTTCCCGCAAATGCTACATTGGTTATTTCGTATATCGGATATAAGACTCAGAACATAAAAGTAGGTAGTCAGCATGCGTTTGCTATTAAAATGGAGAGTGATAATGAGGTGCTTGACGAGGTAGTTGTAGTGGGATATGGTGTGGTAAAGAAGCGTGACCTTACAGGATCGGTCTCATCTGTAAAAGCTGGAGATATTCAGAAAACAGCTTCTAGTAATGCCATGCAGGCTATGCAGGCCAAAGTGCCAGGCTTGGATATTCAGCAGAGCAGTGGTCAGGCCGGTTCAGGTATCAATATCAATTTACGTGGTAATCGTTCTATCAACGCAGATAATTCTCCGCTTATTTTAGTCGATGGTGTGGAATATGGTTCGACTATTGATATAAACCCTTCAGACATAGAATCTATGGAAGTGCTGAAAGATGCTTCATCTACAGCTATTTATGGTACTAAAGGGGCTAATGGTGTAATCATCATCTCAACTAAAAGAGGTAAAGCAGGAAAGACGAAAGTAAATTTGAATGCCTATGTGTCCGTCAATGAACCTACCAATATTCCGAAAGTCATGTACGGTGAACGCGAGGTACGGCGTTTGCTAGATGCCAAGAACTATAAAGATGATATTGCTGACGGTAGTTGGGGTACTCATCATGCCAAGGTGGAAGATGTATTGGGTACTGCTCCAAAACTTCGGTTTACCTTATTCGGAAATGGATGTTTATAATGAGGCTCCTATACAGATTGGCCTAATTTGCTGCTGAAAAATGGTTTGACTCAAAACTATGATCTTTCTATTTCTGGTGGCTCAGAAAAGACTACTTTCAATATTTCTATGGGGGCTATGGTGGAAGGGGGACTGCTGAAAAATGATAAGTTGGCCCGTTATAATGGTAAACTTTCAGTGGACCACAAGGTGAACGATATTTTAAAAGTGGGTATGGATATGCTCTACACTCATAAGAACCACGACAAACGCAGTGGCAATGTATTCGGTCGTTCGCTTTATATGTCAACTATTGCTCATCCTTACGATGCTGATGGTAATATTATTCTTCGCCCTTCTCCCTATTATGAAGCACATGCCAACCCGTTACTGGATGATCAGGAAGGGGCTTACGATAATAATATTGTGACCAATCGTTTGTTTGCTACCAGTTACTTGCAACTCACTCCCATTAAAGGGTTGACGTTAAAGACTTTGTTCAATGTTGACTATCAACAGCAACACGAGGGGTTGTATCGTGACTATCAGAGCGTCAGTGAATTGCAAAGTGCTAAGGGTAGCTATATTTCGAATGATCAAAATCATTATATTAATTATACTTGGGACAACACCTTAAACTATATAACTGATTTCGGAGGTAGTGATCATAGTTTGACGCTGTTGTTAGGTAGTTCTACTAAACGTAATGAGGCCCGTAGCAGTCAGGTCTCGGGCTATGCTTCTGCTGAACATTACTACAAAAGCTCATTTTATGATGTAAGTCTTATCAAGACTCCAGTTAATACTAGTTCTTATACTAAGACTACCATGCAATCTTATTTTGGTCGTGTAAACTATAGCTATAAATCTAAATATTTGCTTGCAGCTTCACTTCGTGCTGATGGTTCATCGGTACTGGCCAAGGGGCATAAGTGGGGCTATTTCCCTTCAGTAGCTGTAGCTTGGCGGGTGAGTGATGAGAATTTTATGGAAAGTACCCGTGATTGGTTGGATAATTTGAAGTTGCGTGCTTCTTGGGGTAGCACAGGTAATGCTGGTATCAGTGCTTACCAGACATTACCTATGGTAAATGCAGATAATCAAATTTATTATGAATTTGGTTCAGGTGTGACCACTGGTCGTATCCCGACTACTTTGGGGAATGAGAATTTAACTTGGGAAACTACTACTTCATATAATTTTGGCGTGGACTTTGGTTTTGGGTAATCGTATTTATGGTAGTGCGGACTTTTATATCAATAAGACTAAAGACTTGCTTTATGCTCAGAGCTTGCCCTTGTCATCAGTTTATTCACATGTACTTTCAAACATCGGTAAGACCAAAGGACAGGTTTTGAGATTCAAATAGGTGGTGTGCCTGTGAGGACAAAAAAATTTTTAATTGGGATACTACTTTGTCGGTTTCTACAGCAAAGGATGAAATAGTAGAACTTTCTAATGGTTTAGAAAAGAATATCAATGGCCGTACTGGTCAGATTGTAGGACAGCCTTTAAATATTTACTATTATTACGAGGCGGATGGTTGTTGGGGGGTAGGTGAATTCGAGACATATAAAGCAGACTGGGAGGCTTCTCATCCCGGCAAGACGCTCGACTTCCCCGAAGCTAATTCTACTACCGGTGACGTGAAGATTGTAGACCGTAACGATGATGGTAAGATTACTGATGATGACAAGCGGGTGTATGACCGTTCACCCAAATGTATTTTAGGTTGGAATAACACGTTGACTTATAAAGACTTTTCGTTATCGTTCTTGGTTTATGCTCGTTTAGGTGGTTGGATGGAATATGGATTGTATCAACAGTTCCGTTACGACAACGCTAATTGGGCTGACTTGGATTATTGGACTCCAGAGAACCAGGGTGCCCGCTTCCCTACTCCAGGTTTGACTAAACAAAATACTTATGCTGCTTCTACCTTCTATGAGAAATCATCGTATATCAAGATTAAAGATATTACTTTGTCGTATAACTTACCTAAGACATGGATTTCTAAGATCGGAATGAGTAATCTTCGAGTTTATGGCTCAATGAAGAATTTCTTTACTTTCAGTAGTGTTGATAATTATGATCCTGAACGTGACGGTGACATATCGTTCCCGTTAACTAAGCAATTGGTATTTGGTGTTAATATAGAATTTTTAAA
>ENA-OQAX01000022-OQAX01000022.1-human-gut-metagenome-genome-assembly--contig:-NODE-22-length-29219-cov-3.999553_pt1 | contig 29219 bp, 33 predicted proteins | sample MGYA00242741_ERZ504539 | MGnify/ENA primary metagenome ERZ504539 (study PRJEB26092, sample SAMD00036277) | human gut metagenome | host: Homo sapiens | study: EMG produced TPA metagenomics assembly of... | reverse complement strand
AAGCAGCATATTGAATCTGCGGCAAAGCTTACCGAAGCGGACGGCTGCACTTGCTGGGCCATATTTACGCTACCATCGCCAACCTGTGCAAGCAGCTTGCGTGGACGAAAGCGGCTACCGCGTTGTGACCAACGTTGCGCCGATGGCGGCCAGAGCGTGAAGCACCTGCACTTCCATGTGCTGGCAAAGCGCAGCCTTGCATGGCCTCCGGGCTGATGCAGGCTCCTTTGCACCGAAATGTGAAAAGAGGTTGTTTACTATGGCAAAAACCTATACCTTGCATGTGGCAGGCCTGACCCGTGAATTGCCCATCTGCAAAATCAATGACCATCTGGACATTGCCGCATTCATCATGTTCAGCGATGTTGAGCTGACCATTGCCTGCGCCAAGGCCCTGCTGGAAAAGTGCCCGGATTTTGATGTCATCCTGACTGCCGAGGCCAAGGGCATCCCCCTGGCATACGAAATGTCCCGCCAGAGCGGCAAGCAGTGGATCCCCGCCCGCAAGGGTGTCAAGGGGTACATGGCGGATCCGGTCATCGTAGAGGATCAGTCCATCACCACCGCCGGCAAGCAGACCCTGGTCATTGACAAAAAAGACCTTGACTATATGAACGGCAAGCGCATCCTGGTTGTAGATGACGTAATTTCCACCGGCGGCAGCCTGCATGCGCTGGATGCACTGGCAGCCCGCAGCTCCGGCACCATTGTGGCCCAGGCAGCTGTTCTGGCGGAAGGCGATGCAGCCGAGCGCAAGGATATCATCTTCCTTGAGCCGCTGCCCCTGTTTGCCCACTAAAAACTCATGACTCGTAAGCTGGCTGGCTTTGGTCTTGCCTTCGCATTGGCAGAGCTGGCCGCGGCGTACCTGCCGCCGTTGGCCTCGCTGCTGACGGCGGCACTTTTTATATCGCTGTTCCTCTTTGCTGCCTTTACCCAGCGCCGGGCGGCCCGCTTTGCGCTACCCGCCGTGGCAGGGCTGCTGGCTGGCCTGGTGTGGAGCGCTGCTTACCAGCTGGCCGTGGTAAAACCGGCCCAAAGCCTGGCAGGGCAAACCTATGCCTGCACCGCCATTGTGCAGCCGGACGCCGAAACCTCCTGGCAGCCGGGCAATGTGCGGGCAACGCTGCTTATCACCCAGCTGGATGGCCGCAAAACCTCGCTCAAGGTTTACTGCACAGACCTGCCGTATTCCGAGGCGGGGGATATCATTACCGGGCAGTTCCAACTGCAGCCCCTGCGGGCGGACTCTTACCGCATGTCCCGCTATGCCAAGGGTACTTGGCTTGGGGCATCCTATCAGGCGGATTATATCTGGCAGGAAACCTCGGATGCGCTGCCGTACCGGCTGTACCACCTGCGGCAGGCGTTTGCCAAACGGTTAACCACCTACTTGCCACAAAATCTTGCCGGGGTGGAAGCTGCCATGCTGCTGGGCGAGAAAAGCGAACTGACGGACGAATGGAGTGATACCTTCCGCACGGCGGGCATTGCCCACCTGCTGGCGGTTTCCGGCCTGCATGTGGCGCTGCTGTGCGGCCTGTTTGCCATGGGGCAGGGACGGCGGCGCAGCCGGTTCTCGGTTCCGCGGGTCCTGCTGCAAATCACGGTTTTGCTGCTCTATATGGGGTTGACAGGGCTGCCGTTCTCGGTGTTCCGTGCGGGCGTTATGTTCCTCATCATGCTGGTGGGCAGCCTTTTGCTCCAGCCGCCGGATTCCCTTACCGCGCTGGCGTTGGCCGCCATCATCATTGGGGTGCAGCAGCCTTTTGCCCCGTGTGATATCGGCTTCCAGCTTTCCGTCTGCGGGGTATTGGGCGTGCTGGCAGCTTCGGCGCTGGCCAAACGGCAAACACAGTTTGTGCAGGTGCGCTATGCGGCCCGCCATAACCCAAGGCGGCAAACCGCCCTGCCGCTGCCCCTTGCCATCGTGCTCCGCGCGGTGGATGCGGTGCAGACTGCGGTACTGGCCACTTTGGCAACCTTACCGGTCTTGCTGCTGCACGGCATGGCAGCCAGTGGTGCCGCAGTGCCCGCCAACCTGTTGGTGGTGTGGCTGCTTGGCCCGGCGCTGCGGCTGGGGATCCTGGCGCTGGTGCTTTCCTTTGTGCCGGTGCTGGACCCGCTGTTCCACGGGGCAAGCCTGCTGCTTGGCATTGTGCTGCGCCTGATGACCACCCTGGCCGCCTGGTGCGCGGCTCTTCCGGTGGCACACATTGCCCTGCCGGTGCGGTATACTTTGTGGGTGCTGGCTGTTTTGCTGTGCTGGCGGCGCTTTTCTGGCGTACCCGGCAGCTGCGCCGCTTTGTGCCCGTTGGCTTTGTGTGCGCAGTGGCAGCCGTTATGTTGGGCAGCACCATGCAGCGCGATGTGGTACACCTGGCCATGGTGGGCACCGCGGGCAATGGCTGCGTGGTGGCGGTGCAGAATAACCGCGCCGTGGTGCTCTACCGCGGCAGCGCCGCCAATGGCCGTGCGGTGCAGCAGTATCTGACCCAGAACGCGCGCCGGAACTTGCCGCAGTGATCGACCTGCGCACCGAACCCGGCGAATGCCCTGCAGGCCGCGCAGCTGCTGACCATTGCCGACCTGCCGCAGGGCCTGACCCATCTGCAGCTGCTGGATACCGTGGAAGTTGATTTGCTGCACACCAACGCCGCAGCCCTTGCGGTACTGGATGTCGGCGGCTGGCACGCCGCGGCCAGTGCGGGCAAGCTGATCCTGGCCGATCCGGTGGAAGTGGATCTGTACTGCGCGGGTGGAAGCTGCCCGGAAGCCATTCAGGCAAAGGCAATTTTGTGCAACCAGCAAACACCCAAATGGCTGTCCAAAGCGGGGGATACCCCTGTTTATTACGATGCCGAAACCCCGACTGCCGTGGTGCGCCCCGGCAAAAGTGTTGTGTATGAGGAGGTGCAGCCCCTTGCTGTACAGTGAAACCGAGCTGAAAAAACGTCTCAAGTCCGGCTGCCCGGTGTTTTACTTTTATGCCAGTGATGAAGCTCTGGTGCGCAGCGCCGCCGCCAAAGCCGAAAAGTTTTTGAGCGAAGAAGCCCCCGATACCACCACGCTGGATGGCCCCGCCCCCAGTGTGGAGGATATTGTGCTGGCGGCGGGCACCATCTCGTTCTTTGGCGGCCGCCGGCTGGTTATGCTGCCGCTCATTCGTCCGTCTGCCTATTCGGATAAAGATTTGCAGGAGCTCTGCGATACCCTTTCCGATACCGAGAACGCCGTCTTTGTGCTGACCAGCCTGCTGGAAGAAAAATACGGCAAAATCAAGCCTGGCAAGCGGGAGCAAAAGCTCATCGCCGCATGCGAAAAACTGGGCTACTGTGTACAGATCGCTAAACCCGGCCGCGCCGCCTTGCAGGAGATGGCCCGCACTTGGGCAGGGGAGTATCACACCACCTTTGCCCCCGGTGCCGAAGCCGCCCTGCTGGACCGCTGCGGCGACGACCAGTTTTTGCTGCAAAATGAGATCGCCAAGCTGGCAGCGCTCAGTGGCTATACCACCATCACTACCCAAATGATTCAGCAGCTTGGCACCGTCACGCTGGACGCTGATACCTTTGATATGGTCAAGCTGGTGGCGGTGGGCAACACCCGCCAGGCTCTGGCCAAACTGCAAACCTTGCTGGAACTGCAAAACGAGCCAATCCTTATTACCGGCGCGCTGATCGGCAACTATCTGGATATTTACCGGGCTTTTTTTGGCTAAAAAAGAGCCGCCGCCCGCTGGCGGACCTGGCCAAGGATTTTAAGTATACCGGCAAATGGAACTACCGCCTTGGCAACGCGGATCAGACTGCGCCCGCTTTCAGCGCAGCCAGATCGAAGAAAGCCTGCGCATCCTGCAAAAGCTGGACCTGGATTTGAAAGGCAGCCGCCTGGATGCCCCGCTGCTGATGCAAAAAGCCATCTGCGAACTTTCGCTGGCAAGGAGCCGTGCATGAACCAGAATAAATTGAACCTGACCCAGGCCCTTGTGGTGGAAGGCAAATACGATGCCGCCCGCCTGGCCAACCTTGTGGATGCCACCATCCTGACAACAGATGGTTTTGCTATCTTTAAGGATAAAACCATGCAGGCGCTCTTCAAACGCATTGCCGCCGCCCAGGGCATGATTTTGCTGACGGACTCCGACGCCGCAGGCTTTAAGATCCGCCACTACATCACCGGCCTTGTGGGGCCGCAAAACGTGCTGCAGGCCTATATCCCCGCCGTGCCCGGTAAGGAACCCCGCAAACCGGAACCCGGCAAGGAGGGCCTGCTTGGCGTGGAAGGTGTGGACGATGCCCTGATTCTGCAGGGGCTGCATACCGCCCTGGCCGCGGCCCCCCTGCAGGCCCAGCAGCAGAACACGGACCCCATTACCTATACCGATCTGTATGAGTGGGGCTTAAGCGGCAGCGCCAACGCCAGCGAACGGCGGCGCACGTTCCTGCGCATTCTGGGCCTGCGCCGCGGCTGAGCAAAAAAGAGATCATTCAGGTACTCAATACGCTGTATACCCGCGCCGCATTGCAGGTGCAGCTGCAGGCGATGAAGTAACAGAATTATTGCAAAGTAGAAGGGGGAAACCTATCGGATGGAAAACATCAGGGAAAGAATTGTATCCTGCGCGGGCCGCGTATGGTTCTGCGCAAAAGAGCTGCTGAAATGGCTGGCATTGGCCATGATTACCGGCGTGCCCTGCGGTATCATTGGTGCGGCGTTTGATCTGGCTGTGGAGCATGTAACCGAACTGCGGACCGAACACACCGCCATCCTGTTTTTGCTGCCGATCATCGGCCTTGTCATCGTGGCATTTTATAAAGCGGCAAAGCTGGAGGGCGTTTCGACCGATGATATGATCGACTGCGTCAAGGATGGCAAGCCCATCCGGTTCTGGCTGCTGCCGGTCATGTTTATCAGCACGGTGCTCACCCACTTGGGCGGCGGCAGTGCCGGGCGCGAGGGCGCTGCTTTGCAGATGGGCGGCACCATCGGCTGGTGGGCCGGCGGCGTGCTGCACCTGAATGAGCACGAGCGCCGCATGGCCGTGCAGTGCGGTATGGCGGCGTTCTTTTCCGCTTGTTCAGCACCCCGCTTGCCGCAACCTTTTTTGCCATGACGATTGTCAACGTGGGCGTTGTGTTCTATGCGGCGTATATCCCGTGCTTTACGGCGGCAATCATTGCCTATGGCGTTGCTCGGCTTATCGGCGTTACCCCTACGCGCTTTGCGGTGGAAGCCCCGGCGTTGAACCTGCCATGGTCGTGCGGGTCGTGCTGCTGGCGCTGGCCTGCGCGGTGGTGGTGCATCTGTTCTGCTTTGTGCTGCACAGCGCTGCGCACGGCCTGCCCAAACTGCTGCCCAACCCGTGGGTGCGGGCCTTTTTGGGCGGCTGTGTGGTTGTGGTGTTCACCCTGCTGTATGGCAGCATGCGCTATAACGGCGCGGGCGTGAACATCATCGCCGCTGCGGTGGAACAGGGCCAGGCCCTGCCGTGGGACTGGATCGTCAAGATCCTGCTCACCGCCCTTACCCTCAGCTCTGGCTTTAAGGGTGGTGAGGTCGTGCCCAGCTTTTTTTGTGGGGGCAACCTTTGGCTGTGTGGCCGCGCCGCTGCTGGGCATCCCGGCGGGCTTTGGCGCAGCCCTTGGGTTGGCTGGCGTATTCTGCGGTGCCAGCAACTGCGTGGTGGCATCACTGGTGCTGGCAATCGAGCTGTTCGGTGCGCAGGGGCTTTGGTACTTTGCCATCGTGTGCGGCATTACCTATGCGCTTTCCGGCTATGCCGGGCTTTACCACAGCCAGCTGTTCCTAACGGATAAGCTGGAACCGGAATACCGCATCATTCGTGGCCACAACCATCATTAAAACCGTATAACCGCAGCCCGCAGCGAGGGGGGAGCCTGCCGCGGGCTGCGGCTTTTATCATTCAACTGCCATAATAAGCGGGCACATCGCCATCCAACAAAAAGCTGGCCAACGGCACCCGTACTTCCACCTGGGTCAGCGCGGCGCGGCCGTTCAGGATAATATTCACTGTGGTTTCCAGCACAAGGTCCGCCGTAAATCGGGTGCGGTTGATGGCGGCGGGCTCCATGGTTTCTTCCATGCGCCCCTCCACATACCCGTCCGGGTTCAGGTGCACCGTCCAGCCCGGCCCCATTTCCAACAGGAAAATGCTGCCGGATAAGCTGCCTAAGGAAATGCTGATGTCATTTTTCGGCATGGTATTCAATGCCTGCTGGGCGGTTTGCACCAGGCTGCCCGCGCGGTGTTGATCCGTTCGCTGTCCCCCAGCAGGCAGCCACCGTTCAGCGTGTACAGCCCGGCATACCGCTGCGGGTTGCGGAAAGCTCGCCATAGACCGCTGTGTTCAGGCACTGCACCACAAGGCTGCGGCATTCGTGCTGGGCAACTTCCCGCATGGCGGGCCACATGGCATCTTCAATGCAGTCGGCCAGGTGCCAGCAAAGGCAGAAAACTGCCGCTGCCAATGCCAGCCGCCGCCAAAGCGCGGCATGACGGCTGCGGTGCCCGGCACTGCGGCACTTGCGCATGGGGCATCACCTCCCGCCGCTTTATTTTCCGCGCAGCCCATGCTATGCCCGGCAAAGCAAAAAAGTGAGCCAAACCCCAAAAACTTTCAAAAAATTAGTTGACAAATACCCAACACCCTGTTATAATAACACCTGTCGCCGGTTGAAAAGCCAACCACGGCAAAGCATCTGGGGGTTTAGCTCAGCTGGGAGAGCGCTTGCATGGCATGCAAGAGGTCACCGGTTCGATCCCGGTAATCTCCACCAGAACAAAAGCGCTTGGCAATTTTGCCGGGCGCTTTTCGTTTTATATCGCGTCCAAGCCGCCCACAGGCAGGGCGGCCTTTTCTATATCTGCCCGCAGCCGGGCATACTAAAGTGCATTGAAAAAGCAAACCAAACTCGGAAGAGTAAGCCGAATAACCGCGCAAACGGAGGAAATACTACCATGGAACTGGAGCAGGCCCGCAAACGTGCAGCAGAACTGCGCGCTGTGATTGAAAAGAATAACCGTCTGTATTATGACCAGGACGCCCCGGAACTGGAAGATTACGAGTATGACCAGCTGACCCGCGAGCTGAAAACCATCGAAGCCCAATTCCCGCAGCTTGTCACGCCGGACAGCCCTACCCAGCATGTGGGCGGCACCCCCAGCGGCAAGTTCAGCAAGGTGGCCCACGCTGTTAAAATGGAAAGCCTGCAGGACGCTTTCTCGCTGGATGAACTGCGCGAGTTTGACCAGCGCGTGCGGGAAGCAGGCGTTACGCCGGAATATGTGGTAGAAATCAAAATCGACGGCCTTTCTGTCAGCCTGGAATACCGCAACGGCCGCCTGACCCGCGGCTCCACCCGCGGCGATGGCCTGGTGGGGGAGGACGTGACCGAAAACCTTGCCACCATCAAGTCTATCCCCAAAGAAATCCCCAATGCCCCCGAATTTCTGGAAGTGCGCGGCGAAGTCTATATGCCGCATGAAGCGTTTTTTGCCCTGAAGGAGCAGCAGGAGCTGGAGGATAAAACGCCGTTCAAGAACCCCCGCAACGCGGCGGCAGGCTCTCTGCGGCAGAAAGATGCCAAGATCACGGCAGCCCGCGGGCTTCTATCTTTGTGTTCAACCTGCAGCAGGTGGAGGGCAAAACCTTTACCACCCACAGCGAAACGCTGGATTATATCAAGTCCCTCGGCTTCCCAGTATCCCCGCGCTATAACGTATATACCAACATTGAGGATGCCATTGCCGAGATCCAGCGCATTGGCGAAGCCCGCGGCACCCTTGATTTTGATATGGACGGCGCTGTTATCAAGGTCAACGATCTTACTGCGCGTCAGGCCCTTGGCAGCACCAACAAGTTCCCGCGCTGGGCTATTGCCTTCAAGTATCCGCCGGAAGTCAAGGAAAGCATCGTCCGTGATATCGAAGTCACTGTTGGCCGCACCGGCGTGCTGACTCCCACCGCAGTGTTTGACCCCATTTTTCTGGCGGGTACCAGCGTTTCCCGCGCCAACCTGCACAATGAGGATATCATCGAAGCGATGGACGTCCGTATTGGCGATACCATCCAGGTGCGCAAAGCGGGGGATATCATCCCGGAAGTCATCGGTGTGGCGCGACACGGCGAAAACTCAGTGCCGTACCATATGCCGCGGGTCTGCCCGTCCTGCGGGGCACCGGTGGTACACCTGCAGGATGAAGCCGCCCTGCGGTGCGTCAACCCGGAATGCCCGGCCCAGAGCCTGCGCAACCTCATCCATTTTGCCTCCCGCACTGCCATGGCCATTGACGGCCTGGGCGAAGCAATCGCCCAGCAGCTGATTGACCGCCAGCTGGTGCACTCAGTAGCAGACCTGTACGACCTGACCAAAGATCAGCTGCTGACGCTGGATAAATTCAAAGCCAAGAGCGCTGAGAACCTGCTCAAAGCCATTGCTTCCTCTAAGCAGAACAACCTGGATAAACTGGTGTTCGGTCTTGGTATCCGCAATATTGGCGATAAAGCCGCCGCCCTGCTGGCTGAGCATTTTGGCAGTATGGACGCCCTGAAAAACGCCGCAGCGGAGGACATCAGCAGCATTGATGGCTTCGGCGGCGTGATGGCGCAGAGCGTGGTGGAGTTCTTTGCCAAAGACGGTACTGCGGATTTGCTGCACCGCCTGGCCGATGCGGGTGTAAATATGCAGTGGCACGGCGAAAAGAAGGGAACGGCCCTTGCCGGAATGACGATCGTTGTGACCGGCACACTGCCCACCCTTTCCCGCCAGGAAGCCGAGGCCATGATCGTGCAGAACGGCGGCAAGGCCAGCGGCTCTGTTTCCAAAAAGACAGCCTATGTTCTGGCTGGTGCCGCGGCAGGCTCCAAGCTGACCAAAGCCCAAACGCTCGGCATCCCCGTGATTGACGAAGCCGAGTTCCTGCGCATGGTAGCCCCCGCCCCGGCAGAACAGCCGGAACTGGAAGAAGAAACCTGATAAATCAATAAGCGATAAGCAAGAAAACTCCCTCGACAAGCAGTCCCGCATTACCGCGAGGAACGCTGCCGGGGGAGTTATTTTATATTTATCAATATCTGCCATCATCCTGTAGGGCGGGATGCCCTCATCCCGCTGCGGAGAAACTTTGAAATCTGCTATGAACAATGCAACCAATTTGTAGGGAACGATGCTTGCATCGTTCTGCAAACGGGCTGCACCCAACATTCTACCCACCATACGGCAAATAACCTTTCCCATAGGCCATAATGGTCATCATTACCCCCATAAGCGACAAAAAGAAAAGCACCGTACCTGAACCAGATACGGTGCTTTTTGGTGGAGATTACCGGGATCGAACCGGTGACCTCTTGCATGCCATGCAAGCGCTCTCCCAGCTGAGCTAAACCCCCCAGATGTGCTGCTGTCGCCTGACAACGTGTTATATTATAGCAACCAAAACAGCAGTTGTCAATAGATTTTGACAAAAAAGTTTGGGGGATTTTGAAAAAACTGCAAGACAGGGGAACTAAGGCAATACCGCATAATTCTAAGTGCCGATACGGCGAGCGAGGTGCGGCAGATGCTAAGCCAAAAGCGCAGATAATACTGGATGTCTTATCGAGCATTTTGGCAACGCAGATGCCGTGCCGCAGCTGCCGGAGCGGTGCTTAAGCCGCAAGGCGGGAATTGTGCGGTATTGCCTTAAAAATCCAAAGCCGCGCCAACAAAAAGGAGAATGCCTTATGAACCAGCATTATCTTCAGCTGTATGCCGATTTTATCGTCAAAGTCGGTGTCAATGTTCAGCCGCGCCAGAACTTTATCATCCGCTGCCCGGTCACCATGCCGGAGTTCGGCCATGCCTGCGTCAAAGCCGGGTATGAAGCCGGTGCTAAAAACTGCATCGTGCGTTGGGAGGATGACAAACTCAGCCGCCTGCATTATGAGTATGCCAAAGAGGAAGACCTGGCTGCCATGAAGCCCTATGAGCTGCGCAGCTACCTGGACTATGCCGAGGACCCGGATGGCTGCTGCACCCTGGCAATCCACGCCGCTGACCCCGAAGCACTGGCCGGGCTGGATGCTGCCAAGATCAACCGCGTCAACCTGGCCCGCCGCAAATTCCTGAAACCCTGGCAGGAATACACGATGAACGACCGTGTACAGTGGTGTGTGGCCGCTGTTCCGGCACCGTCCTGGGCCGCAAAAGTGTTCCCCGGCATTCCGGTGGAGGAAGCGATGGAAAAGCTGTGGGCACTCATCTTTGATGTCTGCCGCGTTTCCACCGGCGACCCTGTCAGCGCCTGGAAAGCCCATGTGGCCGAAGGCCGCCGCCACCGCGACCAGCTGAACGCCTGGAACCTGGACCATATCCACATGACCAGCTCCAACGGCACCGACCTGACCGTTGGCCTGGCAGATGATGCCACCTGGGAGGGGGCTTCCAGCAAGGCGGAAAACGGCACCGACTTTATCGCCAATGTGCCCACCGAGGAAGTGTTCTGCGCACCCCACCGTGAGCGGGTAAACGGCATTGTGTACGGCACCAAGCCCTATGTGTACAACGGCCAGCTGATTGAGGGCTGGCATGTGACCTTCAAGGACGGCAAAGTTGTTGAGCATGGCGCGGAGAAGAACGCCAGCCTGCTGGCTGAGCTGCTTTCCACCGACGAGAATGCCTGCCGCATTGGCGAGATCGCCCTGGTTCCGGCATCCAGCCCCATCAACCAGAGCGGCGTGCTGTTCTATAACACCTTGTTTGATGAAAATGCCGCCTGCCACATTGCCTTTGGCGCTGGCTATCCCACCAACATCAAGGGCGGCAGCAAGATGAACCGCACCGAGCTGCTGGCCAAGGGCCTGAACGATTCCGCTATCCATGAGGATGTCATGATCGGCGCGCCGGATACCAACGTCATCGGCACCACCAAGGACGGCAAAGAAGTGACGATCTTCACCAACGGTGAATGGGCATTCTGATACGGCAAAACAGATGCTACAGCCATAACATAAAATTATAACAGCAAAGCGCTGCCGCCCCACGCAGCAAGGTAGGGCGGCGGCGCTGTTTGTTTTGTGTTTTGTATAGAGAAGAAATAAAGAAATTCTGCCGGTTTAGCAGGTTTAAGCTGATTCACCCGATGCAGCAAATCCGCTTTTGCAGATCGCTTCAAGCTCCTGCAAGGGAAGCTGCTCCTCCTGGTACTGGAACAGCAGCACCCGCAGCACTTTATTGCCGTCCACCAGCGTGCGGCAGTAGATGGAACCGTTGGCAGCATCGGCGGCGGTTTCGGGAAAGTTGTGCAGCCCGTTGGCTTTGCCTTCGCGGTACATCGTCTGGGCCAGCTGCGGGGTGATACATTCGTAATACTCTACATATAATGCACCACGCAGCCCATTCGCGCCGGCCTGGCCGTGGGCTTCATATTTGATAAAGGTCGGGGCCAGCGGCAACCTCTGCACCTGCACAAAACTGGCCGCGGGGGCGGCGTCGGCATCCAGCGCAACGGGCTGCCCGGCGTAATCGTCCAGGGCGGCAAACGGCAGGGGAGCGGTGTAATCTTCCAGCGGAATGCTGCCGTGCCGGCTCTTTTTCCATGGCAGAACCCGCAAAGGTCCACACAATGGTCAGCACAAACAACAGCGCCGCCAGCACCCGCCCAACCAGATACCGCCCGGCACCCTTACGCCAGTTCTTGTGCCGCTCCGGCTCCGCACCGCGCGTTAACCGGGCAGAAAACCGGTACAGCAGCACGGTGTTATGTACCACGCTGACCAGCGCGGCGGCCAATAGCCCCAGATAGCAGAAGCTCAGCCAGCCCAGCTCCACAAAGTCGATCACCGGCGTGTGCCAGACGCCCATGGCGTACCGCACCCAAAAACGTTACCAGCCAGTAAGCCAGCAGCCCGGCGGGGGCGAATACCTGCCGCTTGGCATAGCGCAGGCTGAGCGCCTGTACCTGCGGGTCGGTGTTCAGCTCCGGCGCATCACTATCCTCGCAGGCGTACAGGAAAAAGTCTCCCACGGCGGTAACATAATACCAGCCGCATTCCTGCGCCAGGGCGCGTTCCTCGCCATCCGGGGTGCCGGGGGCAAATTCTAAAAATGTTTCCGGCGCAGGCTTGGCGTTCAGCCGGTAGCGCACGGCTTTGGGCTGACTGTAGCGGAAGCGGGCAAAGTTCTGGCCGATTGTTACAGGCACAAGCCCCTGTGCGGCCATATCGCCCAGCCAGCTTTCCAGCCCCTCAATGTCAGACAGTGGGCAGGGGATGGGCTGCCAAAGGGGGGTGCAGCGTGCTTTGGTCATGGTCGCCAAGCTCCTTTCCCGGCAGGCAGCGGGGGCAAAAGCGCCCTGCGCCGCCGCGGCCGCGTTTTGCAGGCAGAGCTGCAGCCGGGTACACTCGGCTGTATAGGCGGCTCTGCCTGCGGGGGTGATCTGATAATACCGCTTACAGCCCAGAACGGACGTTTCGGCAATCAGGCCTTCTTTTTCAAACTTGCCCAGCAGGGTATACAGCGTTGCCGGGCCAATCTTGACCCGCCCGGCGGTGATCTCGGCGGCAAATGCGGTGATCTCAGTGCCGCAGCGCTCACCCTGGGTCAAGGCCATCAACAGGTAAAACATAGATTCCGTCAGGCTCTCCAGTGCCTGTTTCGGCATGGGGCAGCACCTCCTTTGGTAGCAGACCGCAATATCGTAACACGATATCTTATAACGATATTATACCGGAAGCACGTTGCGCCGTCAAGAGCCGGGCACATAAAAGGCGGCCAAAGGGATATTTTGGTTACAATTTCGCGCAAAATGAGCCAAACCCCTTGCATTTTTTGCCGCGGTATGCTATATTCTTATTGTTCGATGATGATTTTATGGAAAGTGGGCTGTCAAAGGTCCGCTTTCTTTTTATGATAGGGAGATTTTTTATGGCCAAAGGCAAAAACCATCAGCCGGCGGTGCCGCAGCCGTTGTGGAAGCACTTGTCCGCCCCACGGTCGAAGGTTTCGGCCTGCGCCTGTGGGATGTCCGCTTTGAAAAAGAAGGCCCGGACTGGTTCTTGCGCATTCTGATCGACCGCGACGAGCCGCTGGACACGGACACCTGCGAGGCGGTTTCCCGCGCATCGACCCGATTCTGGACGAGGCTGACCCCATTGACCAGAGCTACTACCTTGAAGTCGGCAGCCCCGGCCTGGGCCGCCGACTGACCCGCCCCGAACACTATGAACAGCTGAAAGGCCAGAAATGCGCTGCCCACCTGATCCGCCCGGACGAACAGGCCGCCGCGATGCGGAGGGCATTCTGGAAGGGCTTTCCGCTGACGGCATGGTGACGCTGAAAAGCGATGACGGGGATTATACCTTCCCGGTAAAAGCCGCAGGGTATGTAAAACTGTGTGACGATGAAGATTTGTTTTGAGCGATATTGAACGGAGGACTAACATGGCAACGAATAACAACGAATTTTTTGACGCACTGGCCGCACTGGAAAAGGAACGCGGACTGCCGGCAGACTACCTGATCGATAAGATCAAGGCCGCCATTGTCATTGCTGTCAAAAAGGACTATGAGGTCGAGGACGATAACGTCGTTGTGGATATCGACCCCAACATCGGCGCATTTCGCGCAAGCCTTTTGCAGGACATTGTGGAGGAAGTTGAGAACCCCCACACCCAGGTCAGCCTGGAAGATGCCCAGAAGATCCGCAAGACCTATAAAGTGGGCCAGCGCCTTGTTACCCCCCTCAAGACCAAAGAGTTTGGCCGCATTGCCGCCCAGACCGCAAAGCATGTGATCCGCCAGGGCCTGCGCGAAGGCGAGCGCAGCCTGCAGTGCAGCGAGATGCAGTCCCGTGCACACGAGATCATCACCGGCACCGTTACCGCTGTGGATGCAGAGCGCGGCAACATCGTGCTGGATCTCGGCAAGGGCGGCAGCGCTGTTCTGCCCAAAAACGAGCAGGTGCCCGGCGAACACTTTACCGAAGGCCAGATGGTCCAGGTTTATGTGGTCGATGTTCTGGCAACCGAGCGCGGCCCCCGCGTGACCATCAGCCGCACCCATCCCGGCCTGGTCAAGCGCATGTTTGAGCTGGAAGTGCCCGAAATCTATGACGGCACCGTTGAGATCAAGGCCATTGCCCGTGAGGCTGGTGCCCGCACCAAGATGGCTGTGTGGAGCAAGAACCCCGATGTTGACCCCGTCGGTGCCTGCATCGGCGCCCATGGCTCCCGCGTGGAAAAGATCGTGGAAGAGCTGGGCGGCGAAAAGATCGATATCATCCGCTGGAGCGAGGACATCAACGAGTTCATCTCCGCAGCTCTGTCCCCGGCAAAGGTTGTCAAGGTGGAGCTGCTGCCCGGCGAAACCAAGAGCTGCCGCGTGACCGTGCCTGACCACCAGCTGAGCCTTGCCATTGGCAACAAGGGCCAGAATGTGCGCCTGTGCGCCCACCTGACCGGCTATAATATTGACATCCGCCCGGAATCCGGCTACTATGGCGAGGAGGACGAAACCCCGGCTGAACAGCGGCCGAAGCCCCCGCCGCCGAGACCGCCCCGGAAACCGGCAAGGATAATGAGCACACGCCGTGCAATGCGGCGCTGAGACTGAAAAGAGGTCAGCCATTTGCAACAAAACCGCAAAAAAAGGTGCCGGTGCGCCGGTGCGTTGGGTGCAACACCCAAAAACCGAAAAAAGAACTGGTGCGCATTGTGCGCAGCCCCGAAGGTGAAGTCAGCGTGGATCTGACCGGCAAGCGCTCCGGCCGCGGCGCATACCTGTGCCCGTCGGCAGCGTGCCTGGCCAAAGCACACAAGGCCAAGCGACTGGAACATGCCTTTGGTGTGCCGGTGCCGGATGAGGTGTTTGAGCGCCTGACCGAGGAGATGGCCTGTGCCGAGCAGGCAGTAAAGGAGGCGATGCCCCGTGGCGAATGATAAGGACCCATTGTTGGGTGCATTGGGAATTTGCCGCAAAGCCGGCAAGCTGCTGCACGGCTATGACCGTGTGGAAGAAGCTGTGATGCGGGGCAAGGCATGCCTGGTGCTACTGGCCTGCGACGCCAGCAAGCGCACCACGCAGCATATGCAGGATACCTGCCGCGGGGTGATCCCCTGCGCGGTGATGCCGCTGAAAGGCGAGGACCTGCGCATGCTTACGCCAAAGCCTGCTGCCGTATTTGCGGTTACGGACGAAAACCTTGCACACCTGTGTGCAGGCTACCTCAAAAAGCAAGTGAAGGAGGATTCAGCCAATGGTTGATTTCAAATACAAAGTTACGGATATTGCAAAAGATTTTGGCATCAGCACCAAAAAGGTTATCGAGACTTTTGCGGAGCTGACCGGCGAGACCCGCAAGACGGGCGCGACCTTTGAAGAAAACGAGGTCAACGCCCTGATGGAAGCCCTGACCCGCGAAACCGCCGTCAAGGACCTGGGCGAGTATCTGGCATCCGGCAAGGAGCCGCAGCCCGTCAAGCAGGAGACCAAAAAGCCCGAAGCAAAGCCCCAGGCAAAAAAAGAAGAGCCGAAGCCGGAGGCCGCTAAGCCCCAGCCCAAGCAGCCCAAGCAGCCGGAAGCCCCCAAGGCAGAGCCGAAAACGGAGCAGGCCAAGCCCGCCCAGAATGCGCAGCCCAAGGCAGCACAGCCCAAACCGGTCCAGCAGGAAAAGCGCAATGATAAGCGCAATGATAACAAGCAGGCCGAAAAGCGCAGCGAAAAGCGCGTGACGATGCAGGAGCTGGCCAGCGAGACCGGCATCAAGGAGCCCGTCGCCACCGAGCAGGTCAAGGTTGACCGCGCCCAGGTGTCTGTGGATACCCGCACCGTGGATGTGAACGTGGATAAGTTCAGCGCACGCTATGATGACCTGGCCGACAGCCGCAATATGCCCAGCAAGCGCAAGAACGCCCCCACCGGCAAAAAAGAAAAGTTCAACAACCGCAATAACCGCCGCGGCCAGCAGTTTGGCCGCCGCCGTGAAACCGAAGCCGAGCGCCTGCAGCGCATCCAGCTGGAAAAGGCCCGCAACGCCCAGCTCAAAATCTCCATCCCCGATGAGATCACCGTTGGCGAGCTGGCTACCCGCCTGAAGCAGAACGTGGCCAAGGTTGTTGCCAAGTTCATGCAGATGGGCGAAATGCACGCTGCTTCCGATGTGATCGATTTTGATTCCGCCGCCCTGATCGCAGAGGAATTCCACGCAAAGGTGGAGCATGAAGTTCATGTTTCTATCGAAGAGCGCCTGTTCACCCAGGAAGAGGACAGCGCCGATCAGCTGGTCGAACGTCCGCCGGTCGTGTTGTTATGGGCCACGTTGACCACGGCAAAACTTCCATCCTGGACCGCATCCGTTCCACTAACGTTACCGCAGGCGAAGCCGGCGGCATTACCCAGGCCATCGGCGCTTACCAGGTCAATGTAAACGGCAGCCCCGTTACCTTCCTGGATACCCCGGGCCACGAAGCCTTTACCGCCATGCGTGCCCGCGGCGCGGATATGACCGATATCGCGGTTCTGGTCGTTGCTGCCGATGACGGCATCATGCCCCAGACCATCGAGTCCATCAACCACGCCAAGCTGCCAACGTCAAGCTGATCGTTGCCATCAACAAGATGGATAAGCCGACCGCTAACCCGGAGCGCGTGAAGGAACAGCTGACCAAGTACGAGATCGTGCCCGAAGACTGGGGCGGCGAAACTGCCTGCATCCCCGTGTCTGCCGCTACTGGCGCAGGCATCCAGGACCTGCTGGAACGCATTGTTCTGGAAGCAGAGGTCATGGAGCTGAAAGCCAACCCCAACCGCCGCGCCAAGGGTGCCGTTGTGGAAGCCCGCCTGGATAAGGGCCAGGGCACCATTGCCACCCTGCTGGTTCAGAACGGCACCCTGCACAAGGGCGACTGTCTGATTGCCGGTACCGCCGTTGGCCGTGTGCGTACCATGCGCAACGATAAGGGCGTTGAGATCGAATCCGCCGGTCCTTCCACCCCTGTGGAGATCACCGGCCTGACTGAAGTGCCCACCGCCGGCGATATCTTCGAGGCTGTTGAGGATGAACGCCTGGCCCGTGAACTGGCTGACAAGCGTACCACCGAAGCCAAGGAAAAGCAGTTTGCTGCTTACACCAAGGTCACCCTGGATAACCTGTTTGACCAGATGGCCCAGAACGATATGAAGGAACTGCCCATTGTTGTCAAGGCTGACGTTCAGGCAGCGCCGAAGCTGTGAAACAGAGCCTGGAAAAGCTCAGCAACGACGAAGTGCGCGTGCGCGTCATCCATGCCGGTGTTGGTGCGATTTCCAAGTCCGATGTTTCTCTGGCCGATGCTTCCAACGCCATCATCATCGGCTTTAATGTCCGTCCGGACGCTGTTGCCAAGGCCGAAGCCGAGCAGGCCGGTGTTGAAATGCGTATGTACCGCGTCATTTACGATGCCATCAACGATGTCTCCGATGCTATGAAGGGCATGCTGGCCCCCAAGGTGCGCGAAGTCGCCTTGGGCGAAGCACAGGTTCGCCAGGTCTACAAGATTTCCAGCGTTGGCACTGTTTCCGGCTGCCGTGTTACTTCCGGCAAGATCACCCGCGATGCCCAGCTGCGCCTGGTGCGTGACGGTATCGTCATCTGCGAGGATGCCATTGCATCCTTGAAGCGCTTCAAGGATGACGCCAAGGAAGTGGCCGAAGGCTATGAATGCGGCATCACCCTGCAGAAGTTCTCCGACGTCAAAGAGGGCGACGTATTCGAGTGCTTCAAGCTGGAAGAATACCGCGATTGATCCGGCATTGAGCCGTTCCCGCTTGTTTGACAAGCCCCGCAGGGGCTTTATGAGGTAAAGTTATGCCAAGCAAAAACCATGGCCGTATGGCACAGGATATGAAAACGCGAGCTGATCGCCATTATCGGCGAAATGAAGGCCCCCGCGTTTCGGGTGGTCTGTTGACTGTGACCCGGCTTGATGTTACCCCGGACCTGGATGTCGCCAAGGTGTACATCAGTGTAATGGGGCGCGAAGGCGGCGCCGACCCGGTGGTGAAAGCCCTGAACAAAGCTTCGGGCCATATCCGCACCGAAGTCAGCCGCCGCATGCACATCCGCAAAGCCCCGCGCTTTGTGTTTACCAAGGATGACAGCGCTGCTTACGCAGTGCACATTGACCAGCTGCTGCAGGATATTGAAAAAGCACACCCCGCAGCACAGGCAGAACCGGAAGAGCAGGAATAACCTGCCCAGACTGTATCTGAAAAGTCGAAAAAATAGTCTGTTTTACTAAACAACACGCCGGATCTTGCGCTAAAAAAACACAAAGGATCCCTGCGGCTCTTTGCCTTACATCCTGCTTGTGCTTGCGAAATATCTGTCATTTTCGTTGCTTTCAGATACATCTTAACTGGTGCTGCAGCCAGTCATCGACCAAAACGCGCAGTTGAAATTTACGCTTGCAGCTGCGCCTTCCCAAAGGCCGGAACCAACGGGGGAGAGGGAATAGCCCCCAATCGCGGCCGAGAAAAGAGGAGCCTTATGACCGAATCTGTGGATCGGCAGACAGCCGTGCTGCGTCTGCGCGGCGCGGACGATATCCTGATCCTTTGCCACAAAAACCCCGATGGCGATACCATCGCTGCGCCGGTGCACTGTATCTTGCGCTCAAGGCGCTGGGCAAAAACGCCGCGATTTTATGCAGCGACACCATCCCCAAAATGTATGATTATATGGAGCTGCGCTGGTTTGACGGCAGCTTTAACCCTGCATTTGTGGTGGCGGTGGATGTTGCCAGCATCCAGCTTTTTGGCGAAAATAACAATGTGCCGCAGTATGCCGCCCATACCAACCTTTGCATTGACCACCATGCCAGCAACAGCGGCTATGCCTATGAAACCCTGCTGGACCCCGGCGCCGCCGCGGCCTGCGAGTTTTTGCTGGATGTGATCGTGGATATGGGCGTGACCATTACGCCGCAGATCGCCAACTGCCTGTATACCGGCATTGCAACCGATACCGGCTGCTTTAAGTTTGCCAGTACCACGCCCCGCACCCATATGGCAGCGGCCCGCGTGATGGAAGCCGGTGCCGATGTGGAAAAACTGAATGCCCGCCTGTTTGAATCCCGCTCCCATGCCCGCATAACTGCGGAACGCATGGCGATGGAAAGCCTGGAATATTATTTCAACGACCTGTGCGCCGTGATCTGCCTGACCTGGGACCAGATCGAATCTTCCGGCGTGGCGGGTGCCGAGCTGGAGGACCTGACCAGCCTGCCGCGCTCCATTGAAGGCGTGGAGGTTGGCCTGACCTACCGCCAGCAGCGGGATGGCAGCTTCCGCATCAGCGTGCGTACATCAGGCAGCATTGATGCCTGCAACATTGCGCGCCGCCTGGGCGGCGGCGGCCATACCCGCGCAGCCGGGTGCGAGATCAGCGGCAACCTGGATAACGCCAAGCATGCCGTGCTGGAGGAAGTCCGCAAGGAGTTGCAGCGCTGCGGCTTGCTGGATCAGGACGCTGGTTGAAGGCCAGCTGCACCACAACGCGCAGCACACGGGGATGCGGCACACGCCTGCAAACCTGCAAGATGGCACCGTCTGCTTGCCGCCGCAAGGCTGGCACCGCAGCTGGGTGCTGCTGCCGAATGCAGCACAATAAACTGAAAAGGAAAACCCCAATGAATACTTGTGCCATTCTCCCAGTTGATAAACCTGCGGGCTGGACCAGCTTTGATGTGCTGGCCAAGCTGCGCGGTGCGCTGGGAACGCGCAGGCTGGGGCACGCGGGCACACTGGATCCTATGGCGACTGGTGTGCTCGCCGTGTTTATCGGCAATGCCACCGCCGCGGCGGATCGCCAGCCTGACCATGATAAAACCTATGAAGCTACCATTCGCCTGGCCTGCGCACCGATACCGGCGATGTGACCGGCACTGCGCTGGAAACCGCTCCTGTTACGGTGGGTGAAGCAGAGCTGAAAGCCGTTTTGCCGCAGTTTATGGGCCGGCAGATGCAGCTGCCGCCGATGTATTCAGCGGTCAAGATCAACGGCCAGCCGCTGTACAAGGCGGCCCGCAAAGGCCAGACGGTGGAGCGCACCCCGCGCCCCATCACGATTTATGAGATTACCTACCTGGGCAGCCCGGCACCGGGGGATTATACCATCCGAGTCAGCTGCTCCAAGGGCACCTACATCCGCGTTCTGGCGGAGGATATCGGTACAGCTTTGGGCGTGCCCGCCACATTGGCGGCACTGCGCCGCACCCGCGCCGGGGCGTTCAAGATTGAGGAATGCCACACCCTGCCGGAAATCCTGGCCGCTGCCGAAGCAGGTACCCTGCAGCAAAGTGGATGGCTGCTGCCGGTGGAACACGTGTTTGCCTCGCTGCCTGCCCTGACGGTGGACGATGCAGTGAAAAAGCACCTCTTCAACGGCTGCCCCACCAGCCACTACCGCGCACAGGACGGCAAATACCGCGTGTATGATGCCGCAGGTACCTTTTTGGGGCTTGCCAACGTGACGCAGGGTGTGCTGCAGGTGGAAAAGATCTTCTGCGAGCGGGCGTGAACGCCTGCACCCAAACCGCAACGGGCAGAACCGCTGTCCGCTCAACAACAGGAAGTATGCCAACTACCATGAATATTTTGAATACACTGGCCCCGGTGGGCGCACCCAACGGCAGCGCCGTGGCCTTGGGCTATTTTGACGGTGTTCACCTTGGGCACCGCCGTGTGCTGGGGGCAGCGGTGGAATACGCCGCGGCCCACGGCCTGACCCCCGCGGCTTTTACCTTCAGCCTGCCGGGCGGGCAGTCGCTCAAGGGCGGGCGTATCTTGTCCGCTGGGCAAAAGCATGCCCGCGTTGCCGCTTTGGGCATTACCGCCTATATGGAACCCCCGTTTGAATCCTTCCGCAGCTTAAGCCCGGAAGATTTCGTCAACAAAATTCTGGTGGAATGCTTTGCCGCCAAGGCGGTGTTCTGCGGCGATAACTTTACCTTTGGCGCATATGCCGCCGGGAATGTGGACCGCCTGAAGGAGCTGTGCGCCCCGCTGGGCATCGCCGTGACCATTGTGGACATGGCACAATACGGTGGGCAGACGGTTTCCTCCACTCGCATCCGTGCCGCGCTGGAGGAAGGCCGCATCGAGGATGCCAACGCCATGCTGGGGGCACCCTACTGCATTGACTGGCCGGTGCGCCACGGCAAGGGCATCGGCACCTCCAAGCTGGGCAAACCCACCATCAACCAGAACTATCCCGCAGACGCTTTGCAGCCCTGCACCGGCGTGTACCTGACCCGCATCTGGCTGGATGGCCGCTGGTGGCCATCCGCAACCGGTATTGGCCGCCGCCCCACCGTGGATGCCGCCAACGCCCCTGTTACCTGCGAAACCTATGTGCCGGGCTACCATGGCGATACCTATGGCCAGACGCCGGTGCTGGAATTCCACCACTACCTGTGCGCTGTGCGCAAGTTTGGTACATTGCAGGAGCTGGCAGACCTGATCGAAACTGCTGCCCAGCAAAGCATTGCCTATTTTGCCGCAAAGGAGGAAGCGTAATGCGCCGTAAGGATCGTGAAGTGGCGGACCTGGAGGGCCAACTTGCCATTTTGGAACAGTGCCCCGTCTGCCGCGTTGCCATCAACGACCCGGCATCCGGCGTGCCGTACCTTGTTCCGCTGAACTTTGGTATGCCGCCGGGCCGCAAAGCCTGACGCTGTATTTCCACTGTGCCCCCGTTGGCACCAAGCTGGACCTGCTGCGCGCTGACCCCAATGTGAGCTTTGAAGCTGACTGCCCCGGCACCGTAAGCGGCGGGGCAACCTCCTGCACTTATGGCATGAACTACCAGAGCGTCATTGGCCGCGGGACCGTCCGCTTTGTGGAAGGCGGGGAAAAGCTGACCGCCCTGCAGGCGCTGATGCAGCATTACCACTGCCCGGACCTGCCCTTTGAGCCGGAAATGGTGGAACACACCACGGTTTTGGCCCTGGACGTTGCCGCCATGACCGGCAAACGCCGCACATCGTTTTAAGGGCGGGACCCATCATCCGAGGAATTCGGAAGAAATTCGGAGGATACTGATTTGGAACGTAAAAAACTGGCTCCCGGTGTATTTATCACCACATTGGATGCCAAAAAATTTAACCGCTGCCGCATTACCATCCATCTGCGCTACCCGGCATTGCGCCGCAGCGCAACGGATGCCGCTGTGCTGCCGCTGGTGCTGGAACGCGGCTATGCGGGCTGCCCGGATATGACGGAGCTTTCCCGCAAATTGGCGCGGCTGTACGGTGCCGACCTTGGCGTGGACCAGAGCAGCGCCGGAATTGACCGCGTGCTGACGGTGGACATCTGCGGCATCAAGGATCGCTTTGCCCTTGACGGTGAGAATCTGACCCGTGAATATGCCGATATCGCCTTTGGTACCATCTTTGAGCCGTACCTGATTGATGGTGTGTTTGACCCGGAGGCTGTGCGCATTGAAAAAGAATCCCTGGCCCGCCGCCTGGATGCCGAGTTCAACAATAAGCGCCTGTACTGTGTGCGCCAGGCCCGCCGCAAATTTTACGGCGATTCCCCGGCAGGCATTGAGCTGGGCGGCTACAAAAGTGACCTGCCCAACGTAACGCCCCAGACTCTGAAAGCCGAGTATGACCGCATCCTTTCGCTGGCATCCATTGATGTGATGGTGCAGGGGGCGGATCCCGCCCTGGTGGAAGAGCTGCTGCTGCAAAAGCTGGCTGGCGCTGCCCGCAGCCCCCAGCGCTTTGCCATGCCGCTGGCCATGCCCATTATTGAAACCCAGCACTTCAGCGAGGAAATCCCCGGCCTGACCCAGGCCAAGCTGTGTATGCTGTTTACCCGCGGCACGCCGGAGGACCTGCCCAGCATTACCGTGATGCGGATGGCAATGAGCGTGTTTGGCGGCTCCACCACCAGCCGCCTGTTCCGCAATGTGCGCGAAAAACAGAGCCTTTGCTATTACTGCGGTTCCAGCGCTCTGCGCGCCACCGGTGTGATGATGGTGGATTCCGGCGTGGAGCCGGGCCGCGAAGCCCAAGCCGAAGCTGCGATCCTGAAAGAACTGAACGACCTGTGCACCGGCCCTATCACCGAACAGGAAATGGACGACTGCCGCCGCAGCCTGCTTTCCAGCCTGGATTCGCTGGGGGATTCCCTCGGAGGACTGGAAAGCTGGTACTATGGCCAGATCCTGCGTGACGAAGCGCTGGCCCCGCCGGAATACGGCAAGGTGCTGACCAACGCCGTTACGGCGGACGAAGTGCGCGAAGTGCTGCAGAGTTACCATTACTCTGTTGGCTACACGCTGACGGCAAAAGGGGAGGAGGAAAACGCATGATGGAACACGCAGAACACAGCCCGGCTGCCATCCGGGAAAAAGCCGCGGGGGCGGTCAACTGCCAGAGCGTGACCCTGCCCAGCGGCTTGACGGTTTTGTGCCGCACTATGCCGGGCTACAGCTCGGTACACGCCATGTACGCCACCAACTTTGGCTCCGTTGTGCGGGAATTTACCCTTAACGGCAAACGGATCCAGCTGCCCGCCGGTACCGCGCACTTTCTGGAACACAAAATGTTTGAATCCGAGCAGGGCGATGCGTTCGACCTGTATGCCAAAACTGGCGCTGCGGCAAACGCTTTTACCAGCTATGACCGCACCTGCTATATTTTTACCGCAACCGGCATGACGGATGAAAACCTGGATATTCTGCTCAACATGGTCGGTCATCCCTGGTTTACCAAGGAGACCATCGCCAAGGAGCAGGGCATCATCGGGCAGGAAATCAAAATGTATGACGACAGCCCGGATTGGCGGCTGCTGACCGCACTGTTCCGCTGCCTGTATAAAAGCCATCCCATCCGGGACGATATCGCCGGCACCACCCAGAGCATTGCCGAGCTGACGCCCGAACTGCTGTACGCCTGCACCGATGCGTTCTACCGCCCCGGCAACATGGTGCTTTCCGTTGCGGGCAACATCACGCTGGATCAGGCTGTGGAAGCCTGCCGCCGCAACGGTGTGTATGACGCAGTGGAACCCCCGCAGGTGGAAACCATCTTCCCGCAGGAAGCCGATACGGTGCAGCACAAAGAAACCACCTTTACCATGCCGGTCAACAAGCCCTGCTTTGCCCTTGGCTACAAGGAAGCCGCCATCAACCGCGGCGATACCCGCATGGAGGTCATCGCAGACCTGCTGCCGGACCTGATCTGCGGCGGGCTGACGAATCTGTACCGCAAGCTGTATGATGAATCGCTGGTCAACCCGGAGTTCAGCGGCGATTATCTTTCCACCGAGGGAGCCTGCATCATCGCTTTTACCGGTGAAAGTGAGACCCCGCGTGAGGTTGCCCAGATGGTGCGGGATGAAATTGCCCGCCTGCGCCAAAACGGCGTAGACCCGGAGCTGTTTACCCTGGTCAAAAACCAGATGTACGGCGAAATGCTGGCTGATGTGGAGAACGTGGACGATGCCGCCGAGGAGATGGGCATGGCCTTCCTGAAAGGCCGCACCCTGGCAGATGAAATTGAAGCGCTGGCCACTTTGACCGTTGACGATGTGAACAAGGCACTGCAAACCATGCTGCTGGAAGAAAACAGCGCCTATATCCAGATCGACCCGAAGGAATGAGGTGTAATGGCAGATGTCTTTTGATGTTCAGTTTCCCGGCCTTGGGCTGGAATTTACCATCAACCGCGTTGCGCTCAGCTTGGCGGTTTCAACATTTACTGGTACGGTGTGATCATCGCCGCGGGCATGGTGCTTGCCATGCTGTTTGCTTTCCGCAATGCGGATGATTTCGGCATCAACTCCGACCGCCTGATCGATGTGATCCTGGTGGGCGCGGTCATGGCAATCGTCTGCGCGCGCATTTATTATATTGTGTTTGCGCCGTTCAAGTATGAAAGCATCTGGCAGATGATCGATATCCGCCAGGGCGGTATTGCCATTTACGGCGCGGTCATCGGCGCATTTGTGTTTGGCGGCCTGATGGCCAAGATCCGCCGCATTCCCATCCTGCCGCTCTTTGATCTGGTTGGGATATGCTTCCTGATTGGTCAGGGCGTGGGCCGCTGGGGCAACTTTGTCAACCAGGAAGCTTTCGGCAGCAACACCACGCTGCCCTGGGGCATGTACAGCGAGGGTACCTATAACTACCTGCTCAGCGTACAGGCCACCCTGGCCGCTGAGGGCGTTACTGTGGACCCCACCCAGCCGGTACACCCGACCTTCCTGTACGAGAGCATCTGGTGCCTGGTGGGGGTTGTGCTGCTGGCAAGCCATATCAAAAAGCGCCGCTTTAACGGTGAACTGTTTCTGCTCTACATCATCTGGTACGGCCTGGGCCGCTACTGGATCGAGGGTCTGCGCACCGATGCGCTGATGGTCACTTCCACCCTGCGTACCAGCCAGCTGGTGGCACTGGTGTCTGTGGCCACGGCGGTGGTGCTGCTGGTGGCCGGGTTGCAGCGATTTAAGGGCGCGCAGCTGATGGTGCCGCTGCAGGTGAGCAACCTGAAAAAACTGGATGCCGCCGGAACTATTTTGTGGTGGATGAACTGCCCGCAAGTGCGTCCCATCACGAATTCGTTCAGGCCACTGCCGCCATGAACCGCCGCCTGGAGGAATTTGACCTTGACGAAGCGGAAAAAGTGGAAGATAATAGTGACAATGGTGAAGCGATAGAAGAGGGGAATGTGGTAGCCGAACCCCCAGCAGCCCCGCTGAAGCGCCGGAAACCCCCGGCCCCCGGAGGACGAAGCAGGGGGAGTAACGTTTTAGGTGCATCCTGCACCTGAAAACCGCAGGAGGGAATGCAAAGATGAGTGCACAGATCATTGACGGAAAGGCCCTTGCGGCCGCAACCAAAGCCGAAGCTGCCGCCGAAGCAGCGGCCCTGAAAGCCAAGGGCATCGAACCCTGCCTGGCTGTGATTCTGGTGGGCGAAAACCCCGCCAGCCAGGTGTATGTGCGCGGCAAGGTAAAGGACTGCGGCGAATGCGGCATCAAGAGCCTGGAACTGCGCATGCCGGAAACCACTACCCAGGAAGAACTGCTGGCCAAAATTGCAGAGCTGGCAGCCGACAAAACCGTAAACGGCATTCTGGTTCAGCTGCCGCTGCCCAAGCAGATTGATGAGCACGCCGTGATTGACGCCATCCCGCCGGAAAAGGACGTGGACGGTTTTTCCCCTGTCAACGTGGGCCGTATGCAGACCGGCCAGCCCTGCTTTTTGCCCTGCACCCCGGCGGGCTGCATCCGCATGGTCGAATCTACCGGCACCAAAATTGACGGCAAAAATGCCGTGGTCATCGGCCGTTCCAACATTGTGGGCAAGCCCGCAGCCCTGTTGCTGCTGGCTAAAAATGCAACCGTTACGGTCTGCCATTCCCACACGGCCAACCTGAAAGAAATCTGCGCCAACGCGGATATTCTGGTTGCCGCCGTTGGCCGCGCTGGTTTTGTGACCGGCGATATGGTCAAGCCCGGCGCCGTGGTGATCGATGTTGGCATCAACCGCGGTGCGGACGGCAAGCTGCACGGCGATGTGAACTTTGAGGAAGCAAGCGCCGTGGCGGGTTACATCACCCCGGTGCCCGGCGGCGTGGCCCCATGACCCGTGCCATGCTGATGAAGAACACCACCCAGGCTGCCGCCATGCAAAATGGCGTTGCTATTTGAAATTATTTCAAAAAGTATCTTGACGGAACCGGGCGCATGTGGTATGATAATTAGGCCGCATGGCATGGGCTCTGCAAGTGTGTGCATTTGCACGCCGCCCCGCATCCAGCGAGACTTATTGAAAGAGGTTATCACATGTACGCAGTTATTCTGACCGGTGGCAAGCAGTACAGCGTCAAAGTTGGCGACAGCATTTTTGTTGAGAAGCTGAACGCTGAGGCTGACAGCGAAGTCACCTTCGAAAAAGTCCTGGCCGTTGGCGAGGAGGGCGCTGTTAAGGTTGGCGCTCCCGTTGTTGAAGGCGCTACCGTTGTCGGCAAGGTCATCAAGAACGGCAAGGGCAAGAAGCTCAACATCATCACCTATCGTCCCAAGAAGGGCAGCATGGTTCGCAAGGGCCATCGTCAGCCCTACACCAAGGTGGAAATCACCGCGATCAACGGCTAAGGAGGTTAAGCACAATGGCACATAAGAAAGGCGTAGGTTCTACCAAGAACGGCCGTGATTCCGAGTCCAAGCGCCTCGGCGTTAAGCGCGGCGACGGTCAGTTTGTTCTGGCCGGCAACATTCTGGTCCGTCAGCGCGGCACCCACATCCATCCGGGTGAGGGCGTCGGCATCGGCAGCGATGACACCCTGTACGCTCTGGTTGATGGCCGCGTTCATTTCGAGCGCGTTGGCCGTGACCGCAAGCGCTGCACTGTCAAGCAGTAAGTAACCTTTTAAGGGCGGGCCGTGCGGCTCGCTCTTTTCTTTTGCCCAAAGGCGAGAAAAGGCGGGGAAACGTGGCAAAAGAGTAGCAAGGTAGAGGGCCGATTGCAAAACCCCGGCAAGTTCTGTAGGGGACGATGCTCGCATCGTCCCGCGGTACATTACCCTATTTGCTCGCCTCAATCTTTTGCCGCCTATCCCGCCCTGCGGCCGATGACGAGCATCGGCCCCTACAAACCCTCTGCAATGTTTGCAGCGATAAGCAAGGTTTCTCTACGGCAGGGTGAGGGCATCCTGCTCTACAAATATTTTTAATGTTTGCGGCTAGTCATAAAAAGCGATGTAGGGAACGGTCTCGACCGTTCCGACAACGATGCCCAGATGCGTACCCTAAAAAGAAAATATTCCCGCCATTCTGCGTACACACTATATTATAAAATCATAGACTAACCAATCAATCCAATCTTTAATATCCGATTCTGTGCCGCCATTGGCGGTACACCATCATTTTTCATTATTCTCGATTCTTTGTATTTGCAACACCCCCTAAAGGAGGTAACACATGCCCAGTACCAGTAATTTTATTGATGTCGCAACCATCTGGCTGCACGCCGGCAAGGGCGGCGATGGCGCGGTCAGCTTCCACCGCGAAAAGTTCGTCGCGGCTGGCGGCCCGGACGGCGGCGATGGCGGCCGCGGCGGCAACATCGTGTTCCAGGCGGACCCCAACTTGTCCACCTTGATGGACTTCCGCTATAAGCGCAAGTATACCGCCCCCGATGGCGAAAATGGCCGCGGTGCCCGCCAGAAAGGCAAGGATGCCGATGACCTGGTCATCCGCGTGCCCCGCGGCACCGTGCTGAAGGAGGCCGAGACCGACCTCGTCGTGGCCGATCTGACGGGCAGTGAGCCTGTTGTCGTGGCCAGGGCGGACGCGGCGGCTGGGGCAACAGCCATTTTGCGACCCCGACCCGCCAGATCCCCAAGTTTGCCAAGCCCGGTCTGCCCGGCGAGGATATGCACCTCAAGCTCGAGCTGAAGGTCATTGCGGACGTGGGCCTGATCGGCTTCCCGACGTCGGCAAATCGACGCTCATCAGCATTATTTCTGCCGCGCGTCCCAAGATCGCCAACTACCACTTCACGACGCTGACCCCCGTGCTGGGCGTCGTCCGCGTCGGCCCGGAGCAGAGCTTTGTCTGCGCCGACATCCCCGGTCTGATCGAGGGTGCTGCGGAGGGCGTCGGCCTCGGCCACGACTTCCTGCGCCATGTTGAGCGCTGCCGCCTGCTGCTGCACGTCGTTGACGTCTCCGGCTGTGAGGGCCGCGACCCCAAGGAGGACTTTGAGCAGATCAACCATGAGCTGGCCGGGTTCAGTGCCGAGCTGGCGGACCGTCCGCAGATCGTGCTGGGCAACAAGTGCGATATTGCAAGCCCCGAGCAGGTCGAGGAGTTCAAGCAGTACGTCGAGGCCAAGGGTCTGACCTTCCTGCCCATCTCCGCGGCGACCCGTCAGGGTGTGGACAACCTGCCCGCGCTGGTCTACAACCGCCTGAAGGATCTGCCCCCGGTCAAGGTCTATGAGGCCGAGTACAAGCGCCCCGACAAGAACGCCCAGCCGACCCGCCCGTTCACGGTGGAGCGCACAGCGACCACGAGTTCACCGTCGATGCCCCGTGGCTGGAGCGTATCCTCGCCGGTACGAACGTCGCGGACTACGAGAGCCTGCAGTATTTCCAGACGCAGCTGGGTGATTCCGGCATTCTGGACGAGCTGGTCGCCCAGGGCGTTGAGGAAGAGGACACGAT
>ENA-OQAX01000021-OQAX01000021.1-human-gut-metagenome-genome-assembly--contig:-NODE-21-length-29341-cov-5.922332_pt1 | contig 29341 bp, 34 predicted proteins | sample MGYA00242741_ERZ504539 | MGnify/ENA primary metagenome ERZ504539 (study PRJEB26092, sample SAMD00036277) | human gut metagenome | host: Homo sapiens | study: EMG produced TPA metagenomics assembly of... | reverse complement strand
CTTCAAGAAACGCAACACATCGTTTATTCGTTACTTTTCACCTTTTTTTCAAAACGCCTTATGCTATGTCGGAGCCGGGAAGAAAATTTCCTACAAATATCACGCGAAAAAAGTCCATTGCATCTTTCCGCACACTGCCACTTCTCACTTCTAAGGTGGGATATCAGTGGATTTGTCCGGCTTGAAGTCCAGCGGGTTGAATAGGTACTGCTGTCCACCGAGATATTGATAACCTCGCCGCCCAACTCTTGCACAAGCGGCGCGTACTCATTTTCGGGGTCTACGACATAGAATCGGGCCTTAGTATTTTAGAATCGTAATGTGCAGGAGAATTTCGTTTGATTTATTATCATAAAATTTGTACGTTCCATTCCGTACCGCAGACGAGCAGAGACACAAAATTGTCACAGCAGTGCAATAAAGCAAAAACAAAGTGTAACATTTTTTAGGCAACGGAATTAACCCACCTAAAAATGTTGCACTTTTATTTTGCTGAAAATGTTACTTTTGGATTATGCCTGAACTAATAATTAAAGTTTCAACTTTTCCAAATAGTCACATTTGAAAAATCAGATTCGACCGGATTTTCAGTATAGAAGATAACTACACTACAGACATTATAAATCACTTTCTATGTCATATTCCTCAAAATCTGATACTGTTTACCATGTATGCTTCCATCCTTCGTGAAAATACCGCTATTACAACTTCTTTGTACGCAAATGCATCCTTTTATTTTAGACAGATCCTATCATTGTCATATTTCATCATTCAAGCGCCATCTTTTAACGTATCATAGTACATTTATTAAAAAAGTCAAAATATAACATTTTATGTATCGCAAAAAGAAGAAAATGGTACTTTTGAAATGTACAAAAATGGCTCATTTAGCGAATGCAAATTCATCAGATGTTATGATCGCATCATTTTGAGGCAAAACAATCGTTTTATCTCTACAATTATATAGTGAAACTGTTACAGTATGACTTTTACCGTCCTCTTTTGCAGAGCTTTATTTACTTTTCAAGCTATGAATGGCCTTGAACAGGATGCCCGATAAACCGCAGGACTTGATTGCCGCACAACAATAAAGCAAATAGAAAACGAGCTTTACCATTTTTTCTCTGGCAAGGCTCGCTTCTTTGCTTTGTTTGTTAATCCAGCCGGAACACCTGCTCCAGCTTGGGCTGGGCACCGGTCACGGGGTCCATTTCCAGCTCCAGAATATCTTTCATATACTCATTCCAGCGGTCCACAATGGGGCTTTCTGCCTGCACTTTTTCAGCATAGGCAACGCCTTTTTCGCATTCATAGTAGCCAAAAAGTTCATCTTTGCAATAAAAAATGCTGTAATTGCAGATGCCTGCCTCTTTCAAAACCTTGACCATCTCCGGCCAGATCTCTGCGTGGCGGCGCTGATATTCTGCCTTGCAACCGGGTTTGATGCGGCCTTTCCATGCCATATGTTCCATGTTGATTTCCTTTCCGTACAAACATTTTTTATTTTGTATTACGTTAAAACCAAAGTCAAAAAACAAGGTTGCATCCGCACCTTATTTTTGGTAAAATTACTGTAGTGTTACTATTCTTTTCATTTACATTATATTGCTTTTTTCTGATCTATTTCATACCACAAAGCACTGTTTATTTTGTGATAATTCTACTGAGGTGATCCCTTATGTTGACCTATAATATGGACGTGGAAGAGCGCAGTGTGTGGCTGCGTGCAACGCCAAATAACGCCGTGTTGGCACAGCCGTTTTATGCAACGGAAGCCGGACTGTTTTATGGGCGTTCCCACTTTGCCACAGCCCGTACAGACAAGGAAAGTTACATCCTTTTTTATACCCTGGCCGGGGCTGGCTTGATTGAGCAGAACGAACAGCACATTGAGCTGCTGCAAGGTGCCGCACTGCTGATGAACTGCCGCACACCGCAAAGTTACTGCACGGCCCCCGGCTATGACGTATGGGAGCACTACTGGGTACACCTTGACGGTGTTGGGGTTAAAACGTTAGCCGATTCCGTACAGTCGCAGGGGCGGCTTACCGCTGCGCATGTCAGCCGCATGGAGATGCAGCCTTTGTTTGAAACACTGTTTGCCGAGTGGAAAAAGGAAACCACCACCGCCCAGATCGAAATTGGGTTGACACTGCACAAAATGCTGGCACTGCTTGCCCACCAGCAGCTTTCCGGGGACGAAAGCCGTTCCAACCGGACCATGATCAAGCAGATTGCAGATTATATCCGTGCACATTATGCGGAGCCCATCAATCTGGATATGCTGCTGGCGCAGATCCCTGTCAGCAAAAGCTGGTTTTTGCGGCTTTTCCGGCAATATATGGGCACAACACCGTACAATTTTTTGTTATCCACCCGTATTACCCGCGCAAAAGAACTGCTGGTTCTGACAGATTTCCCTGTCGGCGAGGTTGCCCGCCAGGTTGGCTTTGAGGATGAAAGCAATTTTTCCACCCGCTTTTCTTCCATGACAGGCCAAAGCCCGCAGCAATACCGCAAAAGTGCACTGAAGCCTTTTGCCCAAAATTCATAAACGCAAGACAAAGCACGGTCTCATGATGATTTTTCTATCGCAGAGCCGTGCTTTCTTTTATTTCTCACCGGTTCAGATCAGCGTTCGCTTCATCCATTCTTTGCTGTAATACCGCACCACCGGGATGATACAGCCGGAAGCCCAGCTTAACGGGGTGGCAAGCCAGATGCCCCACACACCCAGGTGCGGCGCCAGCAAAGAGGCAAACGCCAGCCGGGCCCCCATCTCAAACAGGCCTGCAACCAGGCTGACATTTACATCCCCTGCACCGCGCAGCACGTTCAGATAACTGTTCATTACCGCGGCAATAATATAGGCAAACCCCATTACACTGAGAAAATCCGCCCCTTGTGCAATGCTGGCAGCATCGGTGGCTGGGTCAAGGAAAATCGACAGCAGCAGCCGGCGCGATGCAAACACCGCGACGGCCAACACCAGGCAGATCACGCAAAGCGCTTTCAGCGAATCACGCAGGCCCTGGCACACGCGGTCTATATCGTGTTTTCCCATATTCTGTCCCGTGTAAATGGAGCTATATTTTTGCCGATGCAGAGGAGCTGCTGCGCCCCTTTTTTGACCCCGCAGCCTTGCCGAACAGCCGCCTGCTGGCCCAGGTACTGCATGGCTGGAGCGGCATTTTTTCCTCTGCCGACCACCCCGCGCTGGCAAATTATGTCAAGATGATCCTGCAGGAAATGCAAACACGTTCCCTGAACTATGAGATCAGCGTGCGCGGGCTGTTTGTTGCCCTGATTACCGAAGTCATGCGGCTTTCCACCGAGCAAAATGATTCTGCCTCAGCAAACCGCATGGTCATTGCACCTGCATTGACCTATATTGATGAATTCTATATGGAGAATTTCAGCATCCGCGACCTTGCCGATGCGTGCAGCATGAGCGAATCCCATTTTCGCAGGGTGTTCCGGGAGCTTGTCGGCATGGGGCCGCTGGACTACCTGAACCGGACGCGCATTGCAAAAGCTTGCAGCCTTTTGCGCATGACCGATGATTCGATCCTGACCATCAGTGAAAAAGTCGGCTTTGGCTCCATGTCCAGCTTCAACCGCCATTTTTATGAGGTGATGGGCACCGCCCCATCGGACTGGCGGCGGGCCACAGCACCGGCATTGGTACTTCTATCTTGAAATACAGCGGCTGGCTGCGCCCGCCAACCCCATAACTCCCGAAACAAAAAGGGAAGCCGTTCTCTGCAAACGGCTTCCCTTTCAAATTATCGATTGCGGCTTATTTGCTGATTCTGTCGATCGCTTCCAGTTCCTCTGCCGTAAAGCTCGTGTTCTGCACTGCTTTGATGTTATCCAGGATCTGGCTGGTTTTCGATGCACCGATCAGCACGGTCGTAATCTCATCATGGCTCAGCAGCCAGGCCAAGGCCATTTCAGCCAGCGTCTGTCCGCGGGCCTGGGCAATATCGTTCAGGGCATTGATCTGAGCGATTTTTTCCGGCGTAATATCCTTTTCTTTCAAAAATCGCCCGTCTGTGCGTACCCGGCTGTCAGCCGGAATCCCCTGCAGATATCGGTTGGTCAACAGTCCTTGTGCCAGCGGACTGAAGGTGATAATTCCCTTATGCAACCGAGCAGCCATCGCTTTCAGGCCGTTATTTTCAATCGTGCGGTCAAAAATCGAGTAGCGGTTCTGATTGATGATAAACGGCACATGCAGTTCGTCCAAAATCGCAGTGGCTTTTTCCAGCGTGGGGCCGTCATAGTTGGATAGGCCGACATACAGCGCCTTGCCGCTGCGCACCGCCTGGGCCAGCGCGCCCATTGTTTCTTCCAACGGGGTGTTAGGATCCATGCGGTGGTGGTAAAAAATATCCACATAGTCCAGCCCCATGCGGCGCAGGCTCTGATCCAGGCTGGCCAGCAGGTATTTGCGGCTGCCCCAGTTGCCGTAAGGGCCGTCCCACATTTCATAGCCTGCTTTGGTGGAAATAATCAGCTCATCGCGGTAAACGCCAAGGTCATCGTGTAAGATCCGGCCAAAATTGCGCTCGGCAGCACCCGGTTCTGGGCCATAGTTATTGGCAAGGTCAAAGTGAGTAATGCCGTTATCAAACGCCGTACGGCAGAGCGCACGCATGTTCTCATACGGGGAGGTATCGCCAAAATTATGCCACAGCCCCAGCGAAACAGCGGGCAGCAGCAGGCCGCTGTTTCCGCAGCGGCGGGTTGGCAGGGTGTTGTAACGGTTTTGTGCAGCCTGGTACATAAATATCTGCCTCCTTACAAGGATTATTGAATTTTTTTAAGGTCAACTGCACTTTCCGTACAGTCCTCCAGTGTTGTAACTTCGCTCGCCCACGCTTCGCTTTTATCCGCATAGCGCACGGTGCTGTCCTGCACGGTCAGCTGTTTCACACTACGGGCATACAATGCGGGGATCGCATGGGAGTACACATGCCGCACCGATGGCTGTTCATCAAACAAGCCTCCCGGCTGGGTTCCCTGTCGCTTAAAAGTCATGTGCAGGTCCCGGATGCGGATATCCCGCAGGCAGCTTTCCGGCTCACCGGCCAGGAACGCACAGCTTTCGCAGGTAATGGACAGGTTATCGAATGTAACGTTCCGGATGGTTCCTGTCTTTGTCCGGCTGTTTTTCCTGGGGGTCGCACTGATGAAAATCGGTTCGCCCTTTCCCCACCAGCCCGGTGCACCCGGCTCGGCATAGCGGTCTGCATAGCGCAGGGTGGATCCGGTCAGGTGGTGAATATGGATATCCTCCACCGTTCCTCCATCGCGTACCCAGATACCCACCGCACGGGAACAACGGTCAATAATGCAGTCACTTAAAGTTACGTTGCGGATCGTTCCGTGGGTCTCGGTGCCAATTTTCAAGGCGGAATCGCGGGAATGCAGCACGCAGTTCGTGATGGTGATATTCTCACACACACCATACCGGCGCGACATGGGGCCGGTGGATTTTACCACAATGGCATCATCACCCGTTGAAACAATGCAGTTGGCAATTACCACATTGCGGCAGCAGTCCGGGTCAATGCCGTCGTTATTGGCTCCGCGGTCATCGTTCAGGATTTTTATTCCGTCAATGCGCACATTCTGGCAGCCTGCCATATGCAGTGTCCAAAAAGCGGCATCTTTCAGCGTTACATCGCGCACGGTAAAGTTTTCCACATCTTCAAACAGCATCATGCGCGGGCGGAACGCTTCGCAGGTTTTGGGGCATTCATGGAAACCGTTATCTTCGTTTTTGTCCAAAAACACCTGGTCGCCCTGGCCGTAAATCGTACCCATACCGCTGATGGTCACATTTTTGGCATGGGATGCACCCAAAAAGAAGCCGCTCTGCCAACCATCGGCAGTATCGTCAGGGTTCACGCCGTTTCCCCCTTGGGGGAACGGTTTGATATCTACAGGGTCCAGGCTGCTGATAAGGACCGCGCCGCTTTCCAGGTAAAGTTCCACATTATCTTTCAGCAATACCGACCCACTCAGATACTGCCCGGCCGGATGATGACACGCCCGCCGCCTGCCGCCGAGGCCGTATCCACAGCGTTTTGGATAGCAGTTGCGCAGTTTGTCCTTCCGTCCGCCACCGCACCGCAGGAAAGAATGTTGTATTCCATTGTTCTGCTCCTTCCGGCAGGAACTCTGCCTAACTTGTGCCCATCATAACACAGTTTTTATTGTCTGTAAACTTCAATTATCACAAAGAATCCGTGCATTATACAAGTTGCATTTTTCCGGCTGGGCGGCTTACAATAAAATAAATAAGTCGTATTGGGGGTAGCAAATGCCGTCAGAAAGCCTTACATGGCAGCTTTGTCCCGTGGTTCGCGCATCATTCCATGCTGTGCTGCACAGTGGAATCGATGCGGTATCTCTTGCTGCTGCCATGCAGGAATTTTCCCAAACCGTTGAGGGGCTGCGCCAAGCACACCAGCTGCTGACAGCTTCGCTGTTTCGGTATCAGGCGCACTTGTTCCTGTACCTTGAATCTGTCGGCACAGCGCTTGCGCCGGATGGGTTGTCGCCCCTGCTGGATGCGCTGCTTTGCCCATGGCCCGCTGCCGTGGGCGAAGCCCTGCCCCGCCGCTGGGTAGCAATGCAGCCGTATTTTTACCACGATATCCCCACCACTGCCGGCGATTGGCTGCGTGAGCGCCATTCCGGTGCACAGCATGGGCGCATTGCCGTTTTGAAACCGGATAAATGGTGCAGCTACATGGAGTACCATCTAAAGCTGGTGAGCGAGGGCTTGCTGGAGGGGGATCGCTGGCATCTGATCAGTGTACAGGAAAACCTGCTGTTTTCTTATCTGGAAGAACCGCGTACCCATGTAAATATCCGCCACCAACCGGTGTACCAAGCGCCGAGCTGCAAGAATGGCTTGCTGTTGACCCAGAAAGTCACTTTGAGCATTTTGCCAAAGAACAGCAGGGGCCGGATGCTCCAAATTTTGTTTATCTCCCCCGCTGTGCAGGTACCCACGAATAGGAGGTTTGCACAATGATCCGTATCGGCTGCCGTGCCCATGACTACGGCAAACATCCCCCCGTCCAACTAGCGCACATTCTGCACACTGCCGGGTATGGGTGTGCTGCTGAAAGATGAACAGCTGATTGATGACGCGCTGAACCAGTATTACTGGCATATCAAATATTTGCAGGACCCTGAAAGCGGGCTGTACTACCACGGCTATAACAATATTACCGGGGACCACATGTCCGGCATCAAGTGGGGCCGCGCCAATGCCTGGGCCGCGTATACCATGTCTCAGGTGGGCATTTGCCTGCCGCAGTGCTACCTGTACCCCAAGTTTTTGGATGTTTTCGGCAGCCTGAACGATCAGCTTGCCGCACTTAAGCTTTACCAGACCGAAAACGGCCTGTGGCGCACCATTGTGGACGATGAAACTTCTTATGAGGAAGTCAGCGCCAGCGCCGGCATCGCTGCCGCCATGATCGCCAAGGGCAACCCGCTGCACATCAAGTACATCAATAAATCTATCCCCGGTATGCTGGCAAACGTCAGCCCGGATGGCCGCGTGCTGAATGTTTCCGGTGGCACCGCGGTTATGAAAGATGCCGACGGTTACCGCAGCATCAGCCGCGACTGGATTCAGGGCTGGGGCCAGGGATTGGCGCTTGCGTTCTTCGCGGGTGTGCTGAACTATGACAATGTCCGTTCTGACGGTGCGCTGTAAAAACTTGTTCCTATAATGAAATCCCGGTATGGTACACAGTTGAAGTGACCCCAAAAAGCTAGACAATATTTTGAAGTAAAAATTGTTCAAGCAGCTGAAAGGGCTTGCTGTCTGTGAATTGCAGGCGGCAAGCCCTTTAACTTTGCCTTGATGCGGCGGTTGTTGTAGTAATCCAGATATGCAACGAGTTCCTGCTTGAAGTGTTCCATGGAGCGGAACTCCTGCAAATACAGCAGCTCACTTTTGAGTAGTCCGAAGAAATTCTCTATCACGGCGTTGTCCAGACAGTTTCCTTTCCGGCTCATGCTCTGTCGGATGCCCTTCTCGCGGAGCATCCGCTGATACCGCTTATGCTGGTATTGCCAGCCCTGGTCAGAATGAAGGATCAACCCGGTTCCATCCGGTATCTTCTCAAAAGCCTTATCCAGCATAGTCGTAACCATACTCAGAACAGGATGGTCAGAGATGGTATAGCTGACCAGATCGCTGCTGCACAGATCAAGGATGGGCGAGAGATAGAGCTTCTCGCCAAACAAGCTGAACTCTGTCACATCGGTGACCCACTTCTGGTTCGGCTTTTCGGCGCGGAAGTCCCGGTTTAACAGATTTGGCGCAATTTTGCCCACTTCTCCCTTATAAGAGCGGTACTTCTTCATCCTGACACGGCAAACTAAGCCCAACTCTTTCATAAGCCGCTGGACAGTCTTGTGGTTCAGGAGGAAATTGCGCTTGCGAAGTTCTGCCGTGATCCGGCGATAGCCGTACCGGCCCCTGTTTTCGTGGTAAATCGTTGTGATTTCTTCCTTAACAGATGCATATTTGTCTTCTTTCTGCATCTGCTTCAAATGATAGTAGAAAGTGGCACGGGGTAGTTGAGCGATTGAGAGCAGAATACTGAGTGCGTGTTTTTGCCTTAGCTTCTGAACTACCAGCGTTTTTTGTGCTGGCGTCGCTCGTCTTCCAAAACCAAGGCTTGCAAATTTTTTAGGTAGTCATTCTCCGCACGCAGTCGCTGCACTTCGGCCAACAGATCTTCTTCTACCTCTTTTGGCAGCTTCTTTGACCGACCAGTGCTGCTGCGGCCCCGTCGCTCAACCGACAAGCCTTCCGGCCCTTCTTCCAAATAAATGCGTTCCCAGCGCTCTATAATTTTATGGTCGTTAATTCCAAATTCCTGCATTGCTGCATAGATACTCAGATGTTCTTTTTTCATGGTTTCTACAACCATTTTCTTGAACTCCGGCGTATATCGTTTGTTTGGTACTCCTTTTGGCATAGCAAAACACCCCACTTGTTAGATAGTATATCATACTGTCTAACAAATGGGGTGCTGTTCAAGTTCGTACCATACCGGGATTTCTGCTTATTCAGCTGCGCTGTGGATATTCTGCAAGGTCAGCTCATCATACAAGGCCAGACGGATGCTCGCATCCTGCGGTAAAGTGCAATCCCTCAAGGTCACATCATGAATGGTATGCCCTGGTGTACGGAACCCTTCAATTTCGATGGGATTCACCATGATCTCATCGCCGTTCCAGATACCCTGAGAGTGCAGGACACAATTTCTTTTTTGGTTATCTCAGAGCTTGGGCGTAATAGGAATGCTCCGGCTGCAAACCGGCCAGCATCCAGTGGGTTCATCACAGCCATCCGTTCATCATCCACGAAGAGATGATATTCAGCCTCTGCCCCCGCGGTATCGGGCTTATCCCAATACAATTCAGCGGTATCTGCTATTGTCTGCGCCGCAAAATAAAGTTCTTACATTTATCTGTTTTGCGCACAAACATTCTCTGCCACCTGCAGTTCGGTACACATCAGCAGGAAAGCACCAACACCGTGCAGGTCATTTGTGACGCAGGGACGGTCACAGTAGAACTGATAGTTGCCAACACCAGTTCCGATGCATACATGACCGATCTGGATATCCTCACCCTGCCATTTCAGGCTGTTCACAACGCCGTCAAAGGCACGTTTTGCAGCATCAATCGCCTCAGCACTCATCAGTCCGGTGCGGGCAGCGCGAGCCAGCGCCGCGGCATATAGGCAAGAGCAGGAATATCCCATAATATGTATGATTTTGTCCGGCCATCAACGCTTTGATTATGCCCAGAAGGCGTTAAAGCTTCATTGTGCCAGCTATGTTTTAAAACCTATAGATAAGACACAATTATGTGATGAAATCCGGCACGCACTAGAACTTAAGCAAAATTAGTCTCATCAAGAGTCTGCAGCTTCCATATCATCCATTGCTCCTGCTAAAACAGCTCAGGATCAGCTGGCAGAGGATGAAGACTTTATTTTCCGTGTACGAACCTATATCTATTCCAATTTATCCGATCCTGATCTGAACCGTTCTTCTATTGCAGAATATCTGCATATGAGTCCGGATTATTTATCTTATGTATTTCATCAGAAATTTAACCAGACTCTTAGTGCTTACATTACATCCATGCGCATTGATAAGGCAAAGGAGCTTCTTGAAAGAACCAACTGGGGAATGGATATTATTGCAGAAAAAACTGGATTTTCCAGCAGCTCCTACTTTCATAAACAATTCAAAAAAATAACCGGTATTACTCCGCAGCAATACCGGTCTGAATAAATTTTTATTATCTATCGAACAGAAAACACTTTCGTACCGTGTGCAGGTACTACGACGGTTAATGCTTCCTTTCCGCTATGTAAAACCTCACCACTCCACAGCTCGGTAAATTCATAGGAATCCTTATCCGGTTCCCGTCCCGACAGCTCTTCTATATTCAAACAAATCTCCCGATCAGTATCACTGAGATTAAACAGTGCTGCCGTAATCATGCCGGTTTTTGTGCTTGTATTTTTCCAATCAGCCTCCCCATCTGATCTTCGCAGCTGTTCTCCCCTGAAGTCCTCGGAAAGTAACACCAACAGCTCTTTATTAGTGAGAAGACTCAATGTAAAATCATCCATTTTGGTAAGCTCGGCACCAATCATCAGCGGAGAACGGAACATACACCATAGTGTCATCATGGTCTTCTGCTCTTCCCTGGTAAACAGACAGTCTCTTTCTCCTGTCTCAAAGCCTTTACCGACCTTGCCGAGTGGCAGCATATCGCAATCCGGGAAACAGCCCTCTTTTACATGATCCTGCCATAGCTCACATCTCCAGAACATATTCTTAAGAAGCTCTCAGTTATCCCAGAAATCATCCGTAATACGCCACATGTTTGCATATCTGCAATACTGCCACGCACGGTCAATATGTGCAGGACCAGGGGAAAGGCTGAGTACAATTTCCCTGTTTGATTTCTGAATAGCCTTGTATAACATTTCGCTTTCATGCCATCCGGAAAAGCTGTCACAGATATCATCACACTTAATAAAATCAACACCCCAGGAAGCATACATCTCTATCAGGGAATCATAATAGCTCTGACCTGCTTCTGTATTTCTCACTCCATACATATCCGGATTCCATCCGCAGATCGAGGACGGATCTGCCACCATGTCTGCGGTAAAAAATGTTCCTTTAACAGGAAGATGCTTTTCTGCTGCCGCACGTGGATACCTCTCATAATATGAATACCGAATTTTAATCCAAGTTCATGTACATAAGAAGCAGGTGTGTAAATCCGCTTCCGTCTGTTGATGACGGAAATCTGCCGGGACTGGGCTGAAAACGCCCAAACTCATCCATTACGTCATCTCCAAACGGAATGTACTGAAATTCTTTGCGTTTTGTTCCGGCATCATTGGAATACCATTCAATGTCCGCAACAATATACTCGTATCCGAATTCCTTCAAATGCATAGCCATATACTATGCATTCTTTTTTATCTGTTCCTCATTCATCGTAGTGTCATAATAATCATAGCTGTTCCAGCCCATAGGTGGTGTAATCGCAAGCTTATTCTTGTTCATCAAACTTATACTCCTTTATCATTTTATGAAGATCCTCTGTTTTATCCTTTGCGCCGGCATCATTTGCATGACATGCCCAGTCAATCTTTCCACCTTCACACATCATAAAGAATCCGGTGTCATTATCCAATACTTCAATACCCTTTTGTACATAGTCAGATAATGCCCATTCTCCATCTGCACGATCCATATCATAATCCATAGCGTCGGAATCTGCCAGATGCTCATCCATCAGAATAACCCTTCCATCTTCAGCTGTAACCGCTTCTGCATCAGCCTGTGTATAGGTAACCTTGTATCCTGCTTCCGGTCCGTCCAGTACTGCTCCTCCACGGTCTTCATAGCTATTGCTCGGAAGTGCCTTGACATAATCTTCATCTGCTATTGCTCCAAGATAGTCAGATGCTGCCTGAAACTGGGGATAGCTCATACCATCACCAATAAACAGAAAACATATTTCGGTGCTTTTGCTGTTTCTTCTTGCGTCTGCGTTTCTGCAGATACTTCTGTCACGATTGTTTCCTGCTCTGTTGCTGCTGTACTTTCTGTCTGTGCCGGTGACTCAGAAGAAGTCTGGTCTGCTGCAGGTGCTCCGGAGCATGCTGCCATAGACATTGCCATTACAACAGCAAGCATACCCTTCATCATGCTCTTAATTCTCATAATCGTTTCTCCTCTCTGAAACATGTTTTGTTTTTCCTCTGCTTCACTATACAATACCGTTGTAAAAACCAATGTCCAAAGTAGGAAAAAATTTGAGTAATTCCGACACTTATTTTATGCAGTTCTATCTTTATGAGATTTCATCAACATCATAATACTTAAAATCCCGGAAGCAGGCACTTCCTCCTGTTTCCTCTGCCGCATAGCAGAACAGACCAAACCGGCAACCAGTAAAATGATCCAGTTTGAAGTACAGCTTATGCACGGTTCCGATGGGTAGCCAGTCTCCCTTATTTACCCGGTAATAGCAGCGTGCTTCATCCTTCATGTTACAGAAATCTGCTTCAAGACGAAAATCCATCTGGTGTGATTCAACAACAGTTCTTTCCGTCATATCCAATATACCATCTTCTTTTTTATCCAGCATAAGGACTTCATATTTTCCATGATGTTTTGTAATGCCAACTGCAGCATAACAGCTCTGCAACGCACACAAACCTGCGACATCGCCCTCTTTCAATGCAGAAGCATCAACAGTAACCTCAGCTGCGCAGGACGGATAACTCATCCTTTGCGTAAGCGTATTTACTGCCTGTGTAAGCTCTGTACAAACTTCCCGTGTTGTAATTGTATAGGTTCCCTGCAATGCATCCAGATGATAGTACCGTGGATCTGGATCATGATTAAACTGCCAGCGCGGAAGCAGCCCATTACAGAAATCATCACTTCCCACTAATGGCTGATAAATATATCCTGGTCTGGTACTGTGAACCTCTATTTCTTCCGGCACATGTCCGTTCTGTCCAAAAACCGGAAAATGATCCTTCCAGGTAACCGGAACCAGAATAGGAATCCGTCCAACTGCTCCGGAATCCTGAAACAGCATTGCATACCACTTTCCATCCGGCGTATCCACTATTCCTCCCTGTGCCACGCCCTGTCCACAATATCCACGATCATCACAAAGTACATCTCCACCCGTGAATTCTCCTTCCAGAGAATCACTGTAAAAGCATGCTTCCGTCCGCATCCAGCGGTCTCTCAGGGAATGAATCAGAAAAATATAATAATAGCCGTTTATTTTTTGAATATGAGAACCCTCATAGCCTAGCTCCGGGTTCTTATGATCACTGACTAAAAGACGATGTAATCCGTCCTTCTTTGGTGCAGTCAAATCTTCATTCAATTCTGTAATCCAGATTTCATCATTTCCATATACAATATAGTTTCTGCCATCCTCATCAAATAATAAAGAGCCGTCATGATAAAAGCCTTCTATCAGCTGCTTTTTCCATGGACCATCTATTTTTTCCGAAGTATACAAATAAGTCTTACGGGTATCATTTGCCACAAAGCAGATATAAAATCGGCCTTCATGATAGCGCAGGGAAGCTGCCCACATGCCCTGTCCGTAAATATTCTGACCGCTTTTCAGTTGCTGCGCATCCGTATGATCCAACGTCTCATAGACATAAGTCGCATGCTCCCAGTGTACCAGATCAAAAGACTGCAGAATCTCACAGCCCGGCATAAAGTGCATGGTTGTGGATACCATATAATAGGTGTCTTCTACGCGGATCACGTCCGGATCTGGATAATCCAATCTTGTTATAGGATTTACATTCATTGTTTATTCCTTTCTGTTTTATCTCCATATTCTTTCTTTGTTCTATTCTATTTTTACTATTTTATCTTTGTTTCTTATCCGTCTGCCTTTTCAACTCTTCTCTGCCCCATTTCACTATTGCTAATATCACAATCTCACAGTAAAATATAATAATCGAAAACGATCCTGCACTATGTTATTCATCAGAAATTTCCGGTTTGCACAGATTTACCGGGAATAAACAGACGGAGACCAGCATGAAGGAAAACCAGTTACCGGGCTGATCGCCTTTGTTCACAACCTGATACCAGCGGCCATCCGCACTCTGATAGCGCAAAAGGCTGGTCAGCAGGTCGCGCACATACAGTTCCAAAGCGGCGCGGCGTTCATCATCCGGGTCCATCTGTGCCAGCACATCCTGAATGGCCACCGGCACCCAGCCAATGCTGCGGCCCCAGAATTCCGGTGCAAGCCCGGTTTCGGGGTTGCACCAATCCGCCTTGCGGCTCTCGTCCCAGGCGTGATACCACAGCCCGGTCTTGGCATCGCGGGTGTGCTCCCGCATCAAGCGAATCTCGTTGACAACCAAATCCGTCCATTCCGGACGGTCAAAGCGGCGGGCATACTCCGCAATGAACGGGCAGGCCATATACAAGCCGTCCAGCCACATCTGGTTCGACGAGCCGCAGGTGTGCCAGAAACCGCCGCACTGGCAGCGTGGAATATCCTGCACCTGGGCGGCAACGCTTTCGATACAGCGGCGGTAGAATTCATCCCCGGTTGCATCGTACAGGGTGTACAGCAAAATGCCGGCCTGGATATCGTCAAGGTCAGCGCGCTTGTACTGTTTAACTTTTCCGCTCTCGTCAAAAACGGCGTGGACCCAGCTTGCGGCATAATCCAGGTACTTCTGTTCCCCGGTCAGCTGCCAGGTTTCAGCACCCCGGAAAGAAAAACGCCCTGGTGATAATAGAAATGGCCTTTCGGCGGCAGGTCGGCAGCAGCAAACTTGTGCATTATCGTATCGCAGGCGGCGCGGGCATAAAACAGTGTTATTTCCATTTTTCCTTTTTGATGTACGTACAATTACTCCGCATACCTGATATATTCGAGATTGTTTGTCAATGTCATGACAGCAGATCCAGCGTCACGGCGTCCAACTCCATACCGCTTTGACCAAAGTAGAAACGCAGGTAGAAAACTTCCCCCGCGTCAACGGCAGGCAGCGCCGCCGTAAACTCGCACCAGTCGGTCTGTGCGCCCGTGATGGTAATGGTTTTCACAAACACCCGTCCCGCAAAATCGAAACCGGGATCTGGGCCAGCGGGCTGTTGCCCGGCATTGCGCGGCAGCGCAGATGCAGCGTGTATGCGCCGCCCTGCTCAACCATCACACAAAACGCAGTGGTGCGGCGGTAACCATTATCAATTGCGGCCGGGTCAATGCTTACGCCTCCATGTAATGTCAGGGGTTGGCCGTTCTGCGCCGCCTGCTGCATATCCTGCTCGGCCATCGCTTCCAACTGGGCATCCAACGCCGTGGTGCAGCCAATGCTGCGGCGGAACGCAGGTGTTTGCAGCAAAAAGCGGCAGATATTCGCCGCGCTGCGCTGCAGCTCGCCCCGGATCAGCCGTCCCTCTGTCAAAGCAACGGCCAGATCATCGCTGCCGGAGTTATGCTCCGGGTCCGTCACAACCATGAACACATCATTCTGGGCGCGAACCATCGCAGCCACATGCTTGGTGCTGCCTGCGCCGTCGCGGTCATTGCCATCGGCCCACCAGTCACTCATCACAATGCCGGTGTAACACCATTGGCCGCGCAAAATTGTTGTAACAAGGTCATAATTGCTGGCCGTCCAGTAACCGTTCAGCGGGTTATAGGATGTCATAATGGAGCGGGCATGCCCCTCTTTGACGGCAATTTCAAAGCCGCGCAGATAGATTTCCCGCAAAGCACGTTCCGATACAACCGATTCAACGAAGTGACGCCGGTGCTCCTGATTGTTCGTTGCAAAAATGTTTGATGGTTCCGGTTACACCCCAGCGGTGCATCCCGCGCAGCTGAGCACAGGCCATTTTGCCGGTCAGCAGCGGATCTTCCGAGAAATACTCGAAGTTGCGGCCGTTCAGCGGATGGCGGTGAATGTTGATGCCAGGGCCAAGCAGCGTATCCACATGGTTTTTGCGCAGCTCCAGCCCTTCCATCGAGTAGAGTTCCTCACTTAATTCCTCATTGAAAGTCGCGGCCAGGCAGGTGCCATTAGGCATGGCAAAAGCAACGGTGCCGCAGTCCATACGGATACCGCTCGGCCCGTCCGAACAGCAGGCGGCAGGCAGCCCATAGCGCTGTAAAGCATCGCTGACGCCTCCGATTGCCCCAGCTGTTCCCGGCGTAACGCGCGGAGAGTTCATCCCCTCGCCCCGGACAATGGTGCAAAGCTCCTCATCGCTGAACTGTGCCACAAAGTCTGCCATCGCAGTGGTACCATCGGCCACATCCCGCAGGCGGATGCCTTTGTCGCCAGTTTGGAGCCATTCCCGCGGCAGGCGGGCGGCGCGGCGGGGCTCGGGCCGTTCTTCCTCGGTGGGCACGGGTTCCCATGCTGGGGTTCCATCCGCACCAGGGCGCAGGCGTCAAAGGCTACAGTCGGAGCAGCTGCAGATTCCAACTGTTCCACCACCATCAACGGTAGTGTGACCGTAAAAGCTTCTTCCGCACTTCGCACATCGGTGCCAAGGCTGAAGCGATACTCGCCTGCTTCCAGCACAAAGGCAGACTTGTGCCCGGTCACACCGCTGTCATCATAGCTGGCAAAGTTACGCCACGGGGCTTTCAGTGTCAGGGTCTGGCTCTCCCCATGGGCCAGCGTTCTGGTTTTTGCAAAGGCGCACAGCACTTTGGACGGTTTCCCCAGCCGCCCCTGCGGCGCGGTGCAGTAGAGCTGCACAACTTCCTTGCCGGGGCAGCTGCCGGTATTTTGGACGGCAGCAAAGACGGTAATGCCATCGGCTGTTTCATCTGCGCTCAACAGCCGAACTTCAAATTTTGTATAGGAAAGGCCAAAAGCCAAAGGGATAAAGCACCTTTTCCGGTGCAAACGTTTCAAAATAGCGGTAGCCGACGTAAATATCTTCGGCATAGATGTTGCGGTCATCTGCCCCGTAATGGTCAGCCGCCGGATAATCTGCCGGGGTGCAGGCGATGGTATCGGGCAGTTTGCCGCAGGGGTTGACGGTACCGTTCAGCACATCCAGCACACCGCGGCAGCCTTCCTGCCCGCCCTGCCAGATGTACGCCACCGCGCCGGGGTTGTATCGCATGACCCACTGCATATCAATGATATTGCCAACATTCAGCAGCACCACAGATTTTTTGAAATGACGGCAAACCAGCGCCAGCATATTTTCCTCGCCCTCGGTTAGCAGAAAGCTGCCGGGAGTATTGCTATTGTCCTGGTCTTCCCCTGCCGTGCGACCGATGACAATAAACGCCGTTTCGGCACGCTGGGCCGCAGCGCGGACAAAGTCTTCATCCAGCGGCATTTCCGGCTGAAACCACGGTTCCTGTGCCCAGCCGGTTCCCATCTCGTAAGGGTGTTCCGCCAGCCATGCTGCATAGCGGGCCTGCACCTCGGCATCCAGCTGGTAACCGTCCGGACCGCCCAGCACTTCGGGGAGGTTCGGCACATGGGCGGTGTTCACCAGCCCGCCGGACCCTGTGCCGCTTTGGTAGTAGTGAAATTGCGCGTACCCAAATAAAGCCGCTCTGCCGCCGGAAACCAGTGGTAAAACAGCCTCATTTTTCAGCAGAACAATACCCTCTGCCACAGCCTGGCGAGCCAGCGCTGCATAACGGGACATTTCCAACATTGTATTTTTCATCATACTGAAACTCCGATCCTGATAGATTGTAAATTCCAGCGCCACACTTAGTTATAATACACTATTTTCAGGATTTAGCAAGAAGTTCCTACGCGAGAAAGAAAGTTTTATTTGTCTTTGAAAAAAGTAAAAAGTTTTAGGCAATACCGCATAATTCTAAGTGCCGATACGGCGAGCGAGGTGCGGCAGATGCCAAGCAAAAGCGCAGATAATACTGGATGCTGCAAAGGTGAGCGCCGCCAGTGGCGGAAACAGCGAACCGAAGCAGGGGCAGCGGTCGCAGAGTGCGAGGGACTTTTGCCCCCGAAGCACGATGCGGGTACCGCAACCCGACATTATCGAGCATTTTGGCAACGCAGATGCCGTGCCGCAGCTGCCGGAGCGGTGCTTAAGCCGCAAGGCGGGAATTATGCGGTATTGCCTTAAAACAGCCGCTCTTTCGGGTAAAAACCGCTGGCGTGCATGGCGGCCAGGGCGGCAACCAGCTCCGGTTTGTCCTCACGGTAGGTAATGCCGTGCCACTTGTCCGGGGTGGTCAGCACCTTTACTTCCGCTTTGCCGGTTTCCAGCGCTTCCGTTACCACGGTGGGCAGGTAATACTCGCACTTGAGCGGGTTGCCCGGCAGGCTGCTGCGCAGAAAATCTACAACCCGGCTTTGGCCTCGGTGATGAAATCCGGGGTAAAACCCCACATGTTCATCGAAACGACCGTATCCGCGGGCAGGTCCACCCAGGTCTCGCCGCCGTCTTCCGTGTAATGGATACCGCTATCATAAGTTTCAATGCGGGTGCGCTCCGTTACCGTGTCAAGATTTCCGTCAGCATCTGTTACGCAGACACCACGGCTGACGAACCGTTGGTGCTGACCGTGTTGCCCAAAAGATACCCCACCATCACCCAAGGATATTTCGGGCCGGTGTGCCCGGCGCTCAGGTAATTGTAGATCAGCTCAAAGCAGGTGCGGCCGTAATAATCATCGGCATTGATGACAGCGAACGGCGCATCAATCACATCGGCAGCAGACAAAATGGCATGGGCGGTGCCCCACGGCTTGATGCGGCCCTCCGGCACGGTAAAACCTTCCGGCAGAATATCCAGCTCCTGATACGCATAGCGCACATTTAGCCCGGCCTTTTCGGCGCGGGCACCCACAGTGGATTTGAACGCGTCTTCGATTGCGTGCTTGATGATGAACACGACCGTTTCAAACCCGGCGCGGTGGGCATCGAACAGGCTGTAATCCAGAATCGCTTCCCCGGCGGGGCCAACGGCCTCGATCTGCTTCAGGCCACCGAATCGGCTGCCCATGCCGGCTGCCATAATGACAAGGATCGGCTTTTTTTGCGGTATCTTTCATGAAAATATAAACTCCTTTTCCTAATGGGCGAACACAGTGTGCAAGATGATGAAAAATGATTGGATTACTGTGCTGCCCAATCTAGCAGGTAAACCAGTATGAGGGGGATCAAAAAATAAACTCTGCTGTTTTTATGATACACTTTTAAGAATCTGGTTGCAAGGTGGTAAATAAATTCGGCAAAATAATATATGCTTTTACCGGCTGGGTATGCTATAATAAGCGTGATTCATAAAAGTAATACCCATTTGATATAAGTGATACCAATTTGAGATAGAGGGATACAACCGGGAGGTGCAGGATATGGCAGAAAAACATGATACCGTGCGCGGGCTGGTGCTTGCGGGCGGCGGCGCAAAGGGAAGTTATCAGGTTGGTGTGTATCAGGCACTGATGGAACTTGGCTGGCTGCCGGATGTGATCACTGGTGCCAGTGTGGGCAGCCTGAACGCAGCACTGTTTGTGATGGGCAAGGTGAACGAAGCGGCAGACCTGTGGCGCAGCCTGGATAACCACGGCGTGCTGGAACTGCCAGAGGGCAAAACGCCGGAGGAACTGCGTGATTTCTTGTTGGAAACTCTGCGCGGCGGCGGGCTGAACACCGAACCGCTGGGTCAGACCATTGACCAGTACATGGACGAGAACGCCATCCGGGCATCCCACATCAAGTACGGTTTGGTGATTACCGAAATGAACACCCTGCGCAGCGTGCAGTGTACGCTGGATGATATCCCGCAGGGGCAGCTGAAAGATTATATGCTGGCCTCTTCCGCCTGCTTCCCGGCGCTGCGTCCCTATGAGATTGACGGGGTAAAGTACATTGACGGCGGCTGGCGGGACAATATGCCGCTGGAGCTGGCCGCCAAAATGGGGCAACCGAGCTGATCGGCGTGGATGTGGATGGCGTTGGGCTGACCCGCCCCAACCTGACCGGTCTGCCTACCCGCATCATCCGCAGCCATTGGGACTTGGGGCCGCTGTTTGATTTTGACGGTGTGCGTGCCGCCAAAAACATTGCCCTGGGCTATATGGATACCATGCGGGAATTTGGCCGCCTGGGCGGTACGGCGTATGGCATTCTGCCCGATGAAAACAGCTTTATGCAGGACTTTGCCGTTGAATACCAGGCCCAGCTGAGCGCGGCAATCTCCCGCGCGCCGACCCTGGCGCTGACCGAAGCACTGGCCCGCCAGCATAAGCATTACCCGGCGGCGTTCTCCGAAAATTTGACCGCCCCCACCCGCGGCGCGATTGCCCCGCTGGAACTAGCGGCGGAGATGGTGGATGTGCCGAGTGAAGTACCCTATACCCCCAAACTGCTGGCCCTGACTTTTATGGGTCAGTGCGATAAAGACCCCGCGGACCGCTATAAGACCCTGCTTGGCCGGGAAGAGGGCAATATCCTTGGCGAAGCCGCCATGCAACAGCCGTGCCGGAAGACTTTGTTACCGCGCTGGTCAGCCATACTTTAAGCAAAATGCCGTCGGCAAAATTCCTGTAAGACTGCACAGACAAGAAGGTTCAACAAGGAGGACAACATGCAAACTTTTCAGGGATTGGCGGTGTCCGATGGCTTAACAGTCGGCCCTGTTGTTCGCATTGACCGCGGTGCGGCGGGCCTGCACCGCATTGTGTGCGACCCGTTCCGGGAGCGTGCCCTGTACGAAGCTGCCATTGTGCTGGCAAAAGATGAACTGAACCGCCTGCAGCAGCACGCCTGCGGGCAGGATGCCGATATTTTAATGTTCCAGATTGCCCTGTTGGAGGATGAATCCTTCACCAACGAAATTGGCGATTACATAGCCGCCGGTGCCGGCAGCGCTGCCGCCGTGGAGCGTGCGGAGCAGATTTTTGCAGGCCGCTTAAAAAACGTGGATGATGATTACATCCGGGAGCGCAGCGTGGATGTGTGCGATGCCTGCCGCCGCGTGGTGGATATTTTGGATGGCCGCCCCAGCCGCCGCCTGCACCTGACGGAGCCCAGCATCCTGCGGCAGAGCTGTTTTACCCCAGCGATCTGTTTGGTCAGGCACCGGGCATGATCCTGGGGCTTGCCTCGGAAACGGACAGTGAAACCAGCCACGCCGCCATTATGGCGCGCAGCATGGGCATCCCGGCGGTATTCCAGCTGGGCAAGGGGGTAGCCGCTGCTGCGGCGGGCTGCCGCGCAGTGGTGGATGCTGAACACGCCCAGCTGATCATTGACCCCACCGCCGCCCAGCTGCGGCAGGTGAAAGCGCGGCGGCAGGAGCTGCAAAACAGCAACGCCCTGCCCGACCCGCTGGCTGCGGCCCCCTGCCGCACGCGGGACGGCACGCCGTTTGTTCTGCTGGCCAGCGCAGCCTGCGCCGCACCGGAGGCCATCCAGAAAGCTATTCAGGCGGGGGCTTCCGGCATTGGACTGCTGCGCACGGAATCCGTTGTAATCAAGGAGCTGACTGAAGCCCAGCAGGTGGAAGCCTATAAAACATGCATCAAGAACAGCGGCGGCAAACCCATTACCGTGCGCACCTGCGATTGGGCTGCGGACGACTGCGGCCAATGGATGGATGGCGTGCAGACACGGATGGAGGAAGAGACCACGGCGCTTACCCAGCTTTCCGCCCTGATGCAGGCTGCAGTGGAGGCACCGGAAGGTGCCTTGCAGGTGCTGTTCCCCATGATCCCCGATGTGGATGCCTGGCGCACCCGCATGGACCAGATGAAGCGCTGCAACGAGAGCCTGAAAGAAAAAGGTTTGCCGTTCTGCGGGAATCTGCCCGTTGCTGCTTGATCGAAATCCCCGCCGCTGCGTTGATGGCAGGGGAGATCATTGACGCCGGGGCTGACTTTTTTGGCCGTGGACCTGGACGATTTGGTGCAGTATACCTGTGGTGTTTCCCGGCGGGAAAAGCCCACCCCCGCCGATAACCCTGCCGTGCTGCGTTTGGTGCAGGATATGATGCACGCAGCCCAGACGCGCGGCGTGCCGCTGTACCTGTGCGGCATTATGCAGAAAGACCTGGAAACCATGCCCGCTTTCATGCGCATTGGTGTGCGCAATTTCTGCGTGGAATCCGTTCACATCAACACCCTCAAAAGCATTCTGATGCAAACCGAACTATAAAAGTCTCCCCGCACCCTTTGCCGCCTACGGCATATGATAAGTGCGGGGAGAATTTTTAATGAATAGAGAATAATGAATAAAGAATAATGTAGGTGGACCGCCTCGCGCTGCTCGGCTCAAAAAAGAAGGTACAAAGCTATTTTAATGTGCGTGCGCGGCACGCACACCAGCATTATTCTTTATTCTTTTTTAATTTTATTTTCGTATTATTCCAGGTTCCCCGTCAATGTCATGACGGCGGAGAGGACGGCGAGGGGAGCGGTTTCACAGCGGAGGATGCGGGGGCCGAGGCCAACGGTAACGGCGCCGCATTCGGCAGCGCGGGCAGCTTCCTCGGCGGCAAAACCGCCCTCGCTGCCGGTCACCACGGCGATCCGTTTTGCACGGTTTCCCGGTTCTTTGTTGAAAACTTCCCGCAGCGAAACACCGCCGCACTCGTAAAAGAAGAGCACGAGGTCATAGTCCTTGAAGCGGTCGCACACGGCGTTAAATCCGGTAGGGGAAGCTCCACCGTGGGCAGAATGCCGCGGCCGCACTGCTTGGCGGCTTCCACAGCCACGCGGCAGTAGCGCTCGTTTTTTGCTTCCTCTTTTTTGGGGGCAGCTACACAGTAGCGGCTGAAAAAAGGCACAACATTGGTCACGCCCAGCTCCACGCTGTGGCGGATGGTATCTTCCAGCTTGCCCAGCTTGGGGTACCCGGCAAACAGTGTTACTTCAACACTGGGCTCTGCGGCGCTGGGGTAGCCCTCGGTCACGGTAAACTCCACCCGGCCTGGCTGGATGGAGGTAATGGTGCCCACATACTCCACAGCGTGGGCGTCACACAAAATCACGTTCTCACCAATTTTTGGCGCGCATAACGTCAGCCAGGTGGTGGGCGTCGGTGCCGTTCAGGGCGGCGCGGCCATTGCCAACTTCGGCGGTAAAATAGCGGTGCGGCATAGCGTTTATACCTCCGCGGCGTTTTTGCAGATCACGCAAACCCAGCCGCGCTTTTCTTTGATCTCAACCGGCTCCAGCCCGGCGGCACGCAGCCCGGCCAGCACTTCGTCCTTGCGGGTATCGATAATGCCGGAAGCAATGAACCGTGCACCCGGCGCCATCAATACCGGCACATGCGGCGCAAGGGACAAGATAGCCGCCGCCACAATGTTTGCGGTGATGATGTTGTATTTGCCGCTGGCTTTGTCAGAAAGATCACCCACCAGCACGGTAAAGTGCTCGGCCACGCCGTTTCGCTCGGCATTCTCGCCGGCGGTGCGCACGCACATGGGGTCAATATCTACGCCCTCGGCTTCGGCAGCGCCCAGCTTCAACGCAGCAATGGCCAGAATGCCGGAGCCGGTGCCGATATCCAGCACACGCTCGCCGCCCTTTACCATGCTGTCCAGCGTTTCCAGGCACAGGCTGGTGGTTTCGTGGGTGCCGGTGCCAAAGGCCATGCCGGGGTCCATCGTGATCACAATTCGGTCAGTATCATAGGTTTCCCAGCCGGGTACAATGGCTAGGCGCTGGCCAATGTCCATGGCGTGGTAATATTTCTTCCAGGCGTTCTGCCAGTCTTCCTGTTCAATGCCGCTGGTTTCCAGCTTGTACTCCACGCCGCTGGCTTCCAGCCGCTCTTTGAACAGGGGCAGGATCTCGGCCGGGTTTTCGTCCGGGGCCAGGTACATGTGCACCTTTACAATATCGCGCGGTTGATCCAGCAGGTCCTGCTCGATCAGGTCCACATGGGCGATCTCCCATGCCTGCTGTTCCAGGTCGCGGTAGTCCTCAATATAAATGCCGCCGTTGGATACCATGGTAGCAATCGCTTCGGCGGTTTCGGCATACTGCTGCGGTACGGTAATTTGGATATCGGTCCATTCCATAGGAAAAATCCTCCTGCTTGCGTTGTTGGGTCTTTTTCTATTATACTAAATTTTGTCACAAATGGAAAGGGGCGTTTGCCATGAAGATCGTGCTGCTGAACGTGGAGCAGGCACAAAACATTTACCGCAGCCAGATGGTGCGGGATTTCCCGGAATCGGAGCTGAAACCCTTTGCTTCGGTGCAGGGCATGATGACGCGCGGCCTGTATGAGCCGCTGGCGTTTTATGACGAGGCCGGTGCCTGATGGCATATGCCTGGCAGGCGATTCTGCCCCAGTGCCGCAATGTGCTGCTGGATTATTTTGCTGTTTTACCGCAGTACCGCGGCAGCGGTGTGGGCACGGCGGTGCTGAAAGAGCTTGCCGCCTATTACGCCCCGCGCAAGCAGAGCCTGATCATTGAATGCGAACACCCCGCCGAAGCACCAGAACCGGCAGTGGCAAGGCGGCGCATTGGCTTCTACCTGCGGGCCGGTGCCCACGCCGCTGCTATGGAAAGCCGCCTGTTTGGCGTGCGGTACCAGATCTACAGCCTGCCCGCGGGCGGGTTTGCCAAAGATGAAGAAATCCACCGCGATTTGCAGGAATTGTACCGCACCATGGTGCCGGAACCTATTACCGCGGCAACGTGAATTTTTTTTTGGCGCATAACCGGCACGGTAGGCGGGAAAGCTAACGGCAGACTGAAATAAAAAGGAAGTGTGCCGTATGCAGCTGCCCCCAAAAAATTATGACGCCATGGTCAAGCGGGCCAACCCGCCCAGCCCGGTCGTCAAGGACTGCCTGTGGGCCTTTTTCGTGGGCGGGGCCATCTGCCTGTTGGGCGAAGCCCTGCGCCAGTTCTACCTGAGCTGGTACGATAAAGACCTTGCCGGAACATTGACCAGCATCACACTGGTGATGCTTTCCGCCATCACTACGGTGCCGGGCTGGTACCAAAAGCTGGCCGCCAAGGCCGGGGCCGGGACGCTGGTACCTATTACCGGGTTTGCCAACTCAGTGGTCAGCCCGGCGGTGGAGTTCAAGGCCGAAGGCTGGATAACGGGCGTTGGCGCTAAAATTTTTTACCATCGCGGGCCCGGTGCTGGCGTTCGGCACACTGGCTTCCTGGGTGTGGGGGCTGGTGTATTGGGCGATGAATAAGTTTTGACCCCAAAATCATCGCGCAGGGCGCTGCTTTGGCTGCCCTGCGCATATTTTTTGCCCCGCTGCGGCACACTAAGCCCAAACAAACCGGAAAGGGGATTGCCTGTTATGCCGATACGAAGGGGCGATACCGTAATATTCCCGCACCCGCCGGTGCTGGCGGCCTGGGCCGCCGTGGGCGGCAAAAAAGAGAGCGAAGGCCCGCTGGCACAGGGCTTTGATGAGCTGGTGCAGGATGCAGGCTTTGATGCCGAGGGCTGCACCGGCTGGGAGCAGGCCGAAAGCATGCTGCAGCAGCGCTGCGCCCGCCATTGCCTGCGCAAAGCGGGCATTACCAAACAGCAGGTGGAGCTTGCCTTCGCGGGGGACCTGCAGGCCCAGTGCACCGCCAGTAATTACACCATGCGCCAGCTGGGGGTGCCCTTTGCCGGGCTGTATGGTGCCTGCTCCACCATGGCGGAAGCGCTGTGCCTGGCGGCCCTCTGCGCGGCAGCTGGCTATGCGCATGAAATACTCGCCATGAGCAGCAGCCACTTTTGCGCGGCGGAGCGGCAGTTCCGCACCCCGCTGGAATATGGCGGCAAACGCACCCCGACCGCCCAGTGGACTGCTACCGCTGCCGGGGCCTGCCTGGTGCGGGGCAGTGGGGCCGCGGGCGTGCCGGTACTTTCAGCTACCATTGGGCGGGTGTGTGATGCAGGGGTCAAGGATATCAACAACATGGGGGCCGCGATGGCCCCCGCGGCGGCCCAAACGCTGTTGCACTACTTTGCGGACACCGGCACCACCCAGCAGGACTTTGACGCCATTTTTACCGGTGATCTGGGTGAAGTTGGCAGCACCCTGCTGCATGAGCTGATGCACAAAGCTGATTGTCCGGTGGAGAACCACCAGGACTGCGGATGCCTGCTGTATGATGTTGCCGCCCAGAACGTGCAGGCGGGCGGCAGCGGGGCCGGGTGCAGTGCTGCAGTGCTGGCAGCGCATGTTCTGCCGGGGCTGGTGGAACGGCGCTGGCGGCGGGTGCTCTTTCTTTCCACCGGGGCGCTGATGAGCCAGACAACCTTTTTGCAGGGGGAAAGCATCCCCGGCATTGCGCATTGCGTGGAGCTTGGCTGCCCGGAAGAGGAGGGGAACACATGAATTATCTGTGGGCATTTGTGGTGGGCGGCGTCATCTGCGTGGTGGGGCAGCTGCTGATTGATTACACCAAGCTGAGCCCCGCCCGCATCCTGACCGGTTATGTGGTGGCCGGTGTTATCCTGAGCGCCGTTGGCCTGTATGACCCGCTGGTAAAGCTGGCCGGGGCCGGGGCCAGTGTGCCGCTGCTGGGGTTCGGGCATCTGTTGGCCCAGGGTGTGGTGAAGGCCGTGGATGAAATTGGGCTGCCCGGTGTGTTCACCGGCGGCATTGGCGCAGCGGCGGGTGGAATTACCGCCAGTTTGGTGTTTGCCCTGCTGGCCGCGCTGGTGGGCAAAAGCAAGGACCAGAATTAAACCGGCGAATATGTGCCAAGAACCAATATACAAATGAAAATGCCCGCCGATAAAAACCGGCGGGCATTGTTCATGCAATCTTATTCTGCAGCAGCGGCCTTGTTGTTGCGCTTAGCCATGCGGCTGATCTTGCGGGCGGCAGTATTCTTGTGAATGACACCCTTGTTCTTGGCAGCGTCCAGAGCAGAAACAGCGACCTTGATGGCGGCGTCCTTGTTCTCGGCATTGCTGTCGATGGCAGCGTCTGCCTTCTTTGACAACTGTTTTCAGGTTGGACTTGATGGCCTTGTTGTGTGCAGCCTCTTTCTTGGACTGAGCAACGCGGTCTTCTGAGATTTAATATTAGGCATTCGTTCCACCTCCTTGGTTTACCCATAACAGTACAAATTATACTAGCATATATTTTGGCCGGTTGCAAGTGTTTTTATAAATTTTTTTCGTGTTTGGCGCTAATATTGCAATGTTTGCGGGGCGGGCAGGCATGGCTGGGGGCATATTGCCCGGCGGTGGGGGCATATCTATTCCGCAAGGGGGTGTTTGCCATGCGCAATGCGGGCCGTGTGCTGGGTGCGCTGCTGTGCACCGCGGCGTTAGCGGGCAGCGCCCTGGCGTTGCGTGTGGTGCCCGGCGGAAGGGTTCTGGCCCTGCTGTTTTGTTCGCCCGGCGCGGCGTTCACGCTCTGGCAGCAGGCAGGGGTGGAACCTCCGCAGGCCCAGCCAGCTGCCGCCCTGGCAGAATCATCGGAATCACCGCCGCAGCCCACCCCGGAACCATCCGTCCAGCCAACCCCCAGCCCCACACCGCAGCCCACGGCGGAACCGGAAGCCACCCCGGCCCCAACCATTACCATACCGCCGGGGGTGCAGATGACAGCGCCCATCCTTGACCGGACTTTCGGCCAGGGCAGCGGGCAGGGATATATTGCCCTTGCGGCGGGCAGTATCAAAAATGCAACGGATGAACCAGATTCAACCATTGCCTCCGCGGCGCAGGGAGCGCTGTCCTTTACCGTTACCCCCGGCAGCCCGGACCCGCAGGTGCTGATCCTGCACACCCACGCAACGGAAACCTACCAGACCTGGGACACCCCGGTGTATGACCCCGACTTTACCGCCCGCACCAAAGATATCACCCTGAACATGTGCGCGGTGGGGGAGGCAATGACCAAAGTGCTAAACGATGCCGGGATCACCACCCTGCACGATACCACCCTGCATGATTCCCCCAGCTACACCGAAAGTTACGCCCGCAGCGCCCAGACAGCGCGGCGCTACCTGGAAGAATACCCCAGCATCAAAGTGGTGCTGGATGTACACCGCGACGCGATGGAAAGCGGCGATGCCCGTGTGCGCCCTCTGACAACGCTGGACGGCCAGCCGACTGCACAGGTCATGATCATTGCCGGGTGCAATAACGGCGGCACCGTCCAGCTGCCCAACTGGCGGCTGAACCTCTGCTTTGCCGCCAAGTGGGAGGAACGCATGGAAATGCTGTACCCCGGCCTGACCCGGCCGGTCCTGTGCGGGTACCGGTTCTATAATCAGGATGTCAGCCCCGGTGCGCTGCTGATCGAAATAGGCGGCCACGCCAACACGGTGCAGCAGGCAGTACGGGCCGGGCAGTACGCGGCAAAGGCACTGGCAGCCCTGTTTGGCGGCAGCGTGTAACTGCGGCAAAACGCCCTTGCAACGCAAAACAAAATAGAATATACTGGACAAAGATAAGGCGGCACCGCATGATTCCCGGCGGACGGCATCCGGAACGATGCGGGACTGCCATAAAAACCGGGGTGGAACACCACCCGCCCCGCAGGAGGATACCATGCAGAACACCATCCTGATCCACGCACCGGGCCGCAGGCAGGGCCGCGGGGCGCTGGTGCTGGCTTATACGGCGCTGTTTGCCCTGTTGATGGGCATCTGGGCTGCTATTTTTGCGCTGAACGGGCAGAGCTTTATCCAATATGGCGATACCCTCAAGCAGCATTACCCGTTTCTGGTCTATTATGGCCGCTGGCTGCGGCAGGCCGCGCGCTGTGTGCTGACCGGCGCGGCGGTGCCCACCTGGGATTTTTCCATCGGTTACGGTGCGGATATCATTACCACGCTGAGCTATTACGGCCTGGGTGACCCGCTGGACCTGCTGGCAGCCTTTGTGCCCGGCCGGTGGACCGAGCAGCTGCTGGAGGGCCTGATCGTGCTGCGGCTCTACCTGGCGGGGCTGGCCTTTATGGCGTTCAGCCGCCGCCATGGCAACAGCCGCTTTGGTACCCTGCTGGGTGCGCTGGCCTATGTGTTCAGTGCGTGGCCCATCCAGGCAGGGCTGATCGAACCGGTGTTCCTGGTGCCGATGTATTGCTTCCCCCTGATGCTGCTGGGAGCGGATGATCTGTTTGAGGGCCGCAGCCCGGTTTGTACATTGCCGCCATTGCGCTGACGGCACTCTCCAACTTTTTGTTCTTTATATGGCTGCGGTGCTACTGGTGCTGTACGCCATTGCGGTGTATAGCAAGCGGTACGGGGCCAAAAACCTGCGCACCCTGCCGCCGCTGCTGGCAAAGTTCATC
>ENA-OQAX01000020-OQAX01000020.1-human-gut-metagenome-genome-assembly--contig:-NODE-20-length-29712-cov-3.199425_pt1 | contig 29712 bp, 34 predicted proteins | sample MGYA00242741_ERZ504539 | MGnify/ENA primary metagenome ERZ504539 (study PRJEB26092, sample SAMD00036277) | human gut metagenome | host: Homo sapiens | study: EMG produced TPA metagenomics assembly of... | reverse complement strand
ATACAAGAAAACCGTTTTTGCAGCTTTGCACGTACTTTCAGAAAAAAATTTCCCCGGAAAATTAAAAATACAGCAAAAATGCAGAAGAAAATGCCTTGACAGAGCCCAAAAAGAATGTTACCCTGTATACAAGAAGGATGCTAAAATCGAGAGTTCGGCTTTCTGAGCGTCCTGCAGAGCAAAAACGGGGCTTCCCCGCAAAGGAACAATTTGATTGGAGGACTCTATTATGGCACAGTGCACTCCCAAATCTTTTGATCTGACCGGCAAGGTCGCGCTGATCACCGGCGCATCTTATGGCATCGGCATGGCTATTGCAAAGGCAATGGCAGCCAACGGTGCAACCATCGTGTTCAACGACATCAAGCAGGAGCTGGTGGATAAGGGCATCGCTGCTTACACAGAAGCAGGCATCAAGGCTCACGGCTACGTCTGCGACGTGACCGATGAGGATGCCGTCAACGCCATGGTGGCAAAGATCACCGAGGAAGTTGGCCACATCAACATTCTGGTCAACAACGCCGGTATCATCAAGCGCATCCCCATGACCGAGATGAGCGCTGCTCAGTTCCGTCAGGTCATCGATGTTGACCTGAACGCTCCCTTCATCGTGGCAAAGGCCATCATCCCCGACATGATCGCACAGGGCGGCGGCAAGATCATCAACATCTGCTCCATGATGAGCGAGCTGGGCCGTGAGACCGTCTCCGCCTACGCTGCAGCCAAGGGCGGCCTGAAGATGCTCACCAAGAACATCGCTTCTGAGTACGGCGCATACAACATCCAGTGCAACGGCATTGGACCCGGCTACATCGCTACCCCGCAGACCGCACCTCTGCGCGAGATCCAGCCCGACGGCAGCCGTCATCCCTTCGACCAGTTCATCGTTGCCAAGACCCCCGCAGGCCGCTGGGGCGAGGCAGAGGATCTGGGCGGACCTGCTGTCTTCCTGGCATCTGAGGCTTCTGACTTTGTCAATGGCCTGATCCTGTACGTCGATGGCGGCATTCTGGCTTACATCGGCAAGCAGCCCCAGTAATGGCTGAGGATATCCCCAAAGGACTGAGCACGGCGCAGCCGGGCAGGCTTTGCCTGCTGGCTGCCGCTTTTTGTGTTTGTATGGGAAAGGATGTTGTGTTATAATGGAAAAACAGCATAAAGACGCAGTATGGGTGCCCCATGCCGAGATCGAGCCGGAGGTGTGCGGCAAGGGCGTAAAGCGCCGCATTCTGGCCTACAGCAAGGATGCCATGTGCGTGGAAAATACCTTTGAGACCGGCGGTGTGGGTGCCATGCACTGCCACCCGCACACGCAGGTCACCTACATCGTCTCCGGCCGCTACCGCTTTACCATCGGCGACGAGACCCGCGAGGTGGGCCCCGGCGACACCCTGCTCAAGCAGGACGGCGTGATGCACGGCTGTGTGTGTCTGGAAGGCGGCGTGATGCTGGACTTCTTTACCCCCATGCGCGAGGACTTTGTATAACACCTGCACCTGCAGGAGAAGATCATAAAAGGAGAAGAAACTACTATGAAGATTGCACTCATCAACGAGAACAGTCAGGCCGCCAAGAATGGCATCATTGAAGCTGCCCTGAAAAAGGTGGTGGAGCCCATGGGCCACGAGGTGGTCAACTACGGCATGTACGCTGCGACGATGCTGCCCAGCTGACCTATGTGCAGTGTGGCATTCTGGCTGCCATCCTGCTGAACAGCGGCGCGGCCGATTACGTCATCACCGGCTGCGGCACCGGCGAGGGTGCCATGCTGGCGCTGAACAGCTTCCCCGGCGTGATCTGCGGCCATGTGGAGGACCCTGTGGATGCCTACACCTTTGCCCACGTGAACGACGGCAACGCCGTTGCCATGCCGTTTGCCAAGGGCTTCGGCTGGGGCGGTGAGCTGAACCTTGAGTACTGCTTCGAGAAACTGTTCGGCTTCGGCCACGGTCAGGGCTACCCCAAGGAGCGCGTGGAGCCTGAGCAGCGCAACAAGAAAATTCTGGACGGCGTGCGTGCCGCTACCTTCAAGCCGCTGATCGAGTGCCTGAAGAGCATCGATCAGGACCTGCTGAAGGGCGCTGTGGCCGGTGCAAAGTTCAGCGAGCTGTTCTTCGCCTCCTGCAAGGACGAGGAGCTGGCAGCATACGTCAAGACGCTGCTGTAAGAGGATGCTGCTATGGGCTGGCTTTATCATCTGAACGCAGGCATTACCCATGGACTGGAAGGCTTTCTGGAGACCGCAGTGCCCATGATCGCGGGCCTTGCCGAAGTGATCGGTCTGTTTATCATCGTCACCAGTCTTATCAAGGCCACCTACACTATGTGCGGGCGACCTTCTTCCATGACCACCATGATTTCCACCACGAGATGAGCAGCGGCCTGACCACGGCGCTGGAATTCCTGATGTCGGCGGAGATCGCAAAGACCTTCCTTTTGCAGAATCTGGAGTCGGTGGTGCCGTTGGCTGCTACCTTTGCACTGCGCGCCATGATGAGCTTGATGCTGCACTGGGAAATGCAGGGCGGACACCGCTCCGGCCGCAAAAAAGCGGAAAACGACACAGAAGCGGAAAAGAATGACTAGTGCGCAGCTGAAAACAGAGTTTTGCCAAACTTTTGCCGTGATAACTTTCTTTGCGTTGTGAAAAACGTAAAACCTTGACATGAGCCCTTGACACTTTTGCACAAAGGGACTATACTCTTGCCATCGAAAGCAAAGGCGCTGACGGAATTGATTCCGCCAGCGCCTTTTGTGTTTTCGGGGATATTGCCGCTCGGGGGAAGATAGAGGGTCTCCTGAGTGCAAATGAAGCGTTCCTGCGTGCGATCGGCACGGGGAACACCGCACACGCCAAAAGGTTCTGGTGGCCTTGCGGCATCACATTCGTGGGAGGTATGGAAAGTTATGTTCAGCTCCGTCAACACCTGTTGGACGCTCGTGGGAGCGTTCCTCGTCTACTTTATGCAGGCGGGCTTCGCCTTGTGCGAAGCCGGTTTCACCCGTGCCAAGAACACCGGTAATATTCTGATGAAGAATATGATGGACTTCTGCATCGGCACCCCGTGCTACTGGATCATCGGCTTTGGCCTGATGTTCGGCGGCACCGGCGCACTGATCGGCGGCTTCGACCCGTTCATTCAGGGCGATTACAGCCATCTGGGTCTGGATATCCCGCTGTGGGTCTACATCGTGTTCCAGACCGTGTTCTGCGCAACGGCTGCCACCATCGTTTCCGGCTCCATGGCCGAACGCACCAACTTCAAGGCTTACTGCGTTTATTCCGCTGCGATCTCGCTGGTGGTCTACCCCATCTGCGGCCACTGGATGTGGGGCGGCGGCTGGCTGCAGAGCATGGGCTTCCATGATTTGCAGGCTCTGCAGCAGTCCACAATGTGGGCGGTGTCATCGCTCTGCTGGGAGCATGGATGCTGGGTCCCCGCATCGGCAAGTACGACAAGAACGGCAAGCCTCACGCCATTCCCGGCCACAACCTGACCGCCGGTGCTCTGGGCGTGTTCATCCTGTGGTTCTGCTGGTTCGGCTTCAACGGCGGTTCTTCTCTGAGCCTTGCCACCGACGAGGCCATGACCATGACCGGTCTGGTCTGCTTCAATACCAACCTTGCTGCAGCCGTTGCCACCTGTGTGACCATGATTTTTTACATGGCTGCGCTACGGCAAGCCCGATGTTCCATGACCCTGAACGGTTCTCTGGCCGGTCTGGTGGCAATCACTGCAGGCTGCGATACCGTTTCTCCCTTCGGCGCATTCTTCATCGGCTTTGTGGCCGGCTTGCTCGTTGTTCTGAGCGTTGAGTTTTTCGATAACATCGCCAAGGTGGATGACCCTGTTGGTGCAGTTTCCGTCCACTTTGCAAACGGCGTGTGGGGCACCATTGCGGTGGGCCTGTTCTCCACCGGTGCCAACACTGAGCACGCAGGTCTCTTCTACGGCGGCGGTCTGGCACAGCTGGGCACCCAGCTGCTGGGCCTCGTTACCGTTGATATCTACGTTGTCGTTGTGATGTTCATTATCTTCAAGCTCATCGATAAGTTCATCGGCCTGCGCGTTCCCGCAGAGGTGGAGATCGACGGTCTGGATATCCACGAGCATGGTCTGGCATCCGCTTACGCTGGTTTCTCCATCTCCGATGCAAACTCTGCTGCCATGGTGCCCAACGAGAACACCGACCTCGGCGAGGACGATGTGACCAAGCCACCGACAAGCAGATCAGCGCTGCCGTTCCTGTGGTGCGCGAGCCTTCGCCCGTGATCCACGATGGCGTGTACGACACCGGTATGCACAAGGTGTCCATCATTGCAAAGCTTTCCAAGTTCGATCAGCTCAAGACCGCCCTCAACGATCTGGGCGTTACCGGCATGACCGTCACTCAGGTGATGGGCTGCGGCATCAGAAGGGCACTTCCGAGAAGTACCGCGGCGTGCCTGTGGATACCACCCTGCTGCCCAAGATCAAGGTGGAGGTGATCGTCTCCAAGATCAGCGTGGACGCTGTGGTGGAGGCCGCCAAGAAGGCACTGTACACCGGACACATCGGCGACGGCAAGATCTTTGTGTACAACGTGACCCGCGTGGTCAAGATCCGCACCGGCGAAGAGGACTTTGCCGCCCTGCAGGATGTGGAGTAAAGCTCCAAAATCTCTAATAGCAACCAGATCAAAGGCCCTGCTTCTGCGCACAAAGAAGCGGGGCTTTTGACATTTGTTTTACCGGGTATGTAAAAGTTGTATAATATCCTTTGCCGTTCTTTGGTTGACATTGATAGAAAAACATGTTATGTTTTGGCGCATATAGACAAAATCAGATCGAAAATAAGAGAGGTGCGGGGAAGAAACATGTGGAAAATAAAGGAATGGTTCCTGCATTATAAGGAAGCGATCCGGGTCTCGCTTCTGGCGCTGTTCCGGTGGACGCTTCTGGCCGTGTGCACCGGCGTGCTGTGCGGCGGCATCGGAACGCTGTTCCATCTGGCAGTGGAATGGGTGACCGAGCAGCGCACGGAGCATGTCTGGCTGCTATGGCTTCTGCCTGCGGCGGGCATCGCCATCACGGCTCTGTATAAGGCGACGGGCTGTGTCGGCAAGGGCACCAACGATGTGCTGCGGGCCGTGCAGGACGCAGCTCGGTGACGCCGTGGCTGGTCCCGGCCATCTTTCTGGGCACTGTGCTCACCCATCTGTGCGGCGGCTCGGCCGGCCGCGAGGGCGCAGCGCTGCAGATGGGCGGCAGCATCGGCTGGAATATCGGCCGGGTGCTGCACTTCAACAATCATGACTGCCGCACGGCTACCGTGTGCGGCATGGCGGCATTTTTTTTCGGCGCTGTTCGGTACGCCGCTGACCGCGACCCTGTTTGCGATGATGGTGGTGGATGTGGGTCTGATGCTGACCGTGGCCTTCGTGCCGGGCTTTCTGGCGGCGCTCATTGCATACAGCATCTCGCTGAAGGCCGGCGTTGCGCCCACACGGTTTGTGATGGAAGCACCGCCGCTGGATGCCCGGACGGTGGTGCGCACCGCCGTGCTGGCCATGTGCTGTGCGGTGGTGGCGGTGATTTTCTGCCAGATGCTGCACTTTTTTGAGCATGAGATTCCCAAACTGCTGCCGAATCCGTGGGTGCGGGCTGCTGCAGGCGGTGCGGCTGTGGTGGCGCTGTCCTACCTGATGGGGGTGGGCCGCTATAACGGTGCCGGCATGGATGTCATTATGGATGCCGTTGAGCTGGAGCAGGCTCTGCCGTGGGACTTTGTGTGCAAAATGGTGCTTACAGTGCTGACCCTGAGCGTGGGCTTCAAGGGCGGCGAAGTGGTGCCGAGCTTTTACATCGGCGCAACGTTTGGCTGCGTGGTGGGGCCGCTGCTGGGGCTCCCGGCGGGCTTTTCTGCTGCCGTGGGTCTGGTGTGCGTGTTCTGCGGGGCGACCAATACGCTGGTGGCTTCCATTGTGCTGGCGGCTGAGCTGTTCAGCGGGGCCGGGTTTGAGCTGATGGCGCTGGCCTGCGGCCTGAGCTATATGTTCTCCGGCTATCACAGCCTGTACTCCAGTCAGGGATTCCGCACCAGCAAGCTTTTTTCGGAATTCCTGCAGCCGAAGGAAGAAAAATGAAGAAAAAATTTCATGGCTGCGTCTCTTGATTTTTCGGCGGGACGTGCTACAATCAGCGTAGTTTCATCCTGTAAAAGCGATGATGCGGACAAACTGAGTTCCCGTTTCTCCATGACCCAGAGATGGCTGCCCCGCAAGGGCGCTGCAAGCAGCCTGTCATGTGCCGGAGCTCTACCACCGCAGAGCGCAGAGGAGAACCTCTGCCGGGTGCGCCCGTTACAGCACAGCGAGTGGCACGCAGAGGCGTGCAATTCGGGTGGAACCGTGGAACGTTTCTGATTTTTTCAGGCGCTTCATCCCGTGAGTAAGTGTGCGGGATGAAGCGCTTTTTTTTGTTTTACTTTATCTGTCAAAGGAGCAAACATTATGAAGATCATCTATAAGGACGGTCATGTGGACGAGTGCCCGCAGGATCAGGAACTGCACGTTATCCGCCACACCGCAGCCCACATCATGGCGCAGGCCATCAAGCGCCTGTATCCGCAGGCTGATTTCGCCTTCGGCCCCGCTACCGAGAACGGCTTCTACTACGATGTCGATCTGGGCGACCAGAAGCTCAGCGACGAGGATCTGGCAAACATCGAAAAAGAGATGCGCAAGATCGTCAAGGAGAATTTGCCCATCAAGCCCTTCATCCTGCCCCGCGCCGAGGCCGTGAAGCTGATGGAAGAGCGCAAGGAAAACTACAAGATCGAGCACATGGCGGATCTGGCCGATGAGACCGAGTTCAGCTTCTTCCAGCAGGGCGAGTACGTGGATATGTGCATCGGACCCCACCTGACCTACACCAAGGCGCTGAAGGCCTTCAAGATCACCCAGCAGTCCGGCGCATACTGGAAGAACGACAAGGAAAACAAGATGCTCACCCGCATCAATGGCGTGGCCTTCCGCAATCAGGAAGAGCTGGACGCATGGGAGAAGGAGCAGCAGGAGGCCCGTGAGCGCGATCACCGCAAGATCGGCAAGGAAATGGGCCTGTTCATGACCGACGATCTGGTTGGCCGCGGCCTGCCCATGTTCCTGCCCGCAGGCTACACCGTCTGGCAGGAGCTGGAGAACTATATCAAGGAGAAGGAGCGTGCACGCGGCTACCTGCACGTTATGACTCCCTGCATCGGCACTGTGAACCTGTATAAGACCTCCGGTCACTGGGATCACTACCGTGAGAACATGTTCCCCGCCATGGAGATGGAGGGCGAGAGCTATGTTCTGCGCCCGATGAACTGCCCCCACCACATGATGATCTACGCAAATCGTCCCCATTCTTACCGTGACCTGCCCATGCGCATCGGTGAGATCGCCCACGATTTCCGTTACGAGTCCTCCGGCACCCTGAAGGGCATCGAGCGCGGCCGTCACTTCTGCCAGAACGATGCTCACCTGTTCTGCACCCCGGAGCAGATCAAGAGCGAGGTCGCAAACGTGTGCGACCTGATCTTTGAGGTGTACAAGGACTTCAACATTACCGATTACCGCTGCGTGCTGAGCCTGCGTGATCCTGCCGATAAGAAGAAGTACCACGACGATGATGCCATGTGGAACCATGCAGAGCAGGCCCTGCGCGAAGTGCTGACCGAGCTGGGCATCCACTTCACCGAGGAGATCGGCGAGGCTGCCTTCTACGGCCCCAAGCTGGACGTGAACGTCAAGCCCGCCGTGGGTGCCGAGTACACCCTGTCCACCTGCCAGCTGGACTTCTGCCTGCCCGCAAAGTTCCACCTGACCTACGTGGACAAGGACGGCACCGAAAAGACCCCCGTGGTGCTGCACCGCGCCATCCTGGGCTCTCTGGACCGCTTCATGGCTTACCTGATCGAAGAGACCAAGGGCAAGTTCCCCACCTGGCTGGCTCCCACGCAGGTCAAGGTGCTGCCCGTCTCCGAAAAGACGCTGGATTACGCCGAGGGCGTGACCGAAAAGCTGGTGGAAGCCGGTGTCCGTGTTGTGCTGGACGACGACAACCAGAAGATCGGCTACAAGATCCGCGAGGCACAGCAGGTGGACCGTGTGCCTTATATGCTGGTTCTGGGTGCCAAGGAAGCCGAGGCAGGCAACATCTCGGTGCGTGACCGCAAGGGCGAGACCACCACGATGGAGCTGGATGTATTCATCGCAAAGGTGACTGCCGAGATCCGCAACCGCAGCCTGTAAGCAGACACTGCAAAACACAAAGCGCCGCTTTCCCGGCAGGGGAGAGCGGCGCTTTTTTTGCTGCAGCGAAACGCAAAGGCCGCTGCTCAAATGGAAACAGCGCCTTTGGCGTTGGATGCTTTACAAAAAGGAAATCAGGCATTTTCCTTCTGGACGCTCTTGACGGCCAGAGCCTTGGCGGGCTTCATCAGCAGCACGCACACGCCGTTGAAGAGAACGGAACCCACGATGAAGGTGATGAAGAACTGGGGCAGGTGGGTGGCCAGAGCGGTGGTGTCGATGCAGGCCACAGTCAGGTAGGCAAAGCCCACGTTGTTCAGCACCTTGGGTGCGTAGGGGTGCAGGATGATGAGGATGAACAGCACCACGCCAGCGGGATGAGGAAGCCGAAGAAGCTGCCCAGCACCGGGGTCAGGGCCGTGATGGAAAGCAGAGCGATCACAGTGAGGATCAGACCCACAAGACCACCCAGCTCAACGGTGACGAAGCGATCCTTCACATCGCCTTCCAGCGTGAACATCATGATATTGCTCAGAAAGATCAGCCAGCTGTACTCCAGGCCGGTCACATGGATGATGGCATTGGCGATCAGGATCCACACCAGCAGCATCAGGCGGAAATACAGCAGAAAGCGCTTGGTAACGGCTTCATTCATGATAAAATACCTCTTTCTTGATCGTGTTGGAAAGCTTTGCTTTCACTAAAGGACACTTTTTGACAGGTAAAACCTGCATTGACGCCGTCATTATACAATATTTACATGGCAAAAACAATACTTTTGCAAGAATAAATTGCATATTTTGGAAATTTTAGCTTGCAGAATGCCTCGGAGGGTGGACGGAGTGAGTGGAGCCAATGCCAACATCAACACCCTGCTCACGCCTGCCAAGAGTAGTATAATAAACGCAAGAATTTCTGCCGCAGCTGCGGCCTGAACAGGGGAGGAACCTTATATGAACAAACCGGTACTGGTGGTCATGGCGGCTGGCATGGGCAGCCGCTACGGCGGCATGAAGCAGATCGACCCGGTGGGGCCGAACGGTCAGGTGATCGTGGATTATTCCCTTTACGATGCCCGCCGCGCAGGCTTTGAGACGGTGATCTTTGTTATCAAGCATGAGATCGAGGATGCTTTCAAGGCAGCCATCGGCGAGCGTGTATCCAAGGCCATGAACGTGAAATACGCCTTCCAGCAGCTGGATGAGCTGCCCGCAGGCTTTGCCGTGCCGGAGGGCCGTGTCAAGCCCTGGGGCACCTGCCACGCCGTTCTGGCGGCAAAGGACCTCATCGACGGCCCGTTTGCAGTCATCAATGCCGATGATTATTACGGCCCGGAGGCCTTCCGGGTGATGTATGATTACCTGTCCACCCACGAGGACGGCGGCTATTACGACTACTGCATGGTAAGCTATCTGCTCCGGAACACTGTCTCTGAGAATGGCAGCGTGGCCCGCGGCGTGTGCGTGACCGACCCCGACGGCACCCTGCACAGTGTGACCGAACGCACCCGCATTGAAACGTACGAAAACGGCGTACACTTCACCGAGGACGGCGGCGCAAGCTGGACCGATCTGCCCGGCGATACCCCGGTGAGCATGAACCTGTGGGGCTTTGGCAAAAGCTTTCTGGACGAAGCCGAGCAGCGCTTTGCGGGCTGGCTGACCGAAAATCTGCCTAAAAACCCGCTCAAGTGTGAGTATTTCCTGCCGCTGGTGGTCACGGAGCTGATCGAAGAGGGCAAGGCAAAAATCAGGTGCTGCGCAGCACGGATAAATGGTACGGCGTTACCTACCGTGAGGACAAGCCGCTGGTGGTGGAAGCCATCGCCCGCAAAACGGCAGAGGGCCAGTACCCGGAAAATCTGTGGGCCTGACCATTTAAAATGCCCTCCGCTTGGCTCTGGGCACCCGGCACAACTTTTCTGTAAAAACAAAAATCGGAACGACCGCAGTCGTTTCGATTTTTTTAACGTTTAATCACTTATTTTGTCTGGGGAGGGGTAAGGGATACCCCTTCATCCGAGAAGATCCAGAGCGTTTCATCGATATGAGAGCCACTCCTGGAGTAGGGTGTCACCTTGACGCGGAAGGTGGTGTCGTCGGTCTTTTTATAGGTGTGCTCCACGATGTCGCCGGTCAGGACCTTGCTGCGGATATAGTTGTAGTCCAGCAGGTCCGCCAGACTCTCGCGGTAGGCGGGCTGCACCTGCGTATCACGGTACTGCTGCAGAACGGCGAGGAAAGAGCCGCCGGAGGTGTCCAGAATTTTCTGGAAATAGTCCGGGACGATCACGCCGCGCATACGGTCGGTCTTCAGATCCACAACGAACACGCTCTTGTACTTGGGGGCAAGGACCCGCAGGAAATGCTCGGCATCCCGCTTTTCGGTCAGGGTCTGCTCCAGCTTCTCGTTCAGGCCCCGCAGCTGGCGCTCCTGGCCGTTGCGGGCATAATAGGCCTGCTTGTCCTGCCGCATGGCAGCTTCGGCCTGATTCATGGCATCGTCCAGCCGGTGCAGGTCGTTGGTGCTCTGGATGCCCACCGAGATCTCATATTCCTTCGCGCGCAGGAAAGCACGCATCTTGTCCACAGCCACCCACACGCTGTAGGGCGGCTGGTTCGGGGTGAAGATCACGAATTCGTCACCGCCGATGCGGTAGATGCGGCTGGAAACAAAGAACTTGCGGGCCGCATTGGCAATGAAGCAGAGCATGGCATCGCCGCTGCGGTGGCCCAGATGGTTGTTGATCTCGTGCAGGCCCACCACATCGATGTAGGTGCACACCATGGAGTCGTATTCGCTGGCCTGCAGCGTCCGCAGATCGGTCTCGAAGAGGCTGCGGTTCAGCAGGCCAGTCAGGGTGTCGTGGCTGTAGGAGAAGTCCAGCTCCTCGCTGAGATGGTCGGCCTGTGCATCCTCACGCACCACCACGGTGGCCCATGGGTTCTGGGCGCAGCAGTTGCGGCAGGGCAGAAATTCCATGGTGATCCACACGAACTGGCCGGACACGTTTTTGCGGAAGCGGTAGGCCTCTGGCTGCTGGGTGCTGAATACAGCGGAGCGCAGGGTCTCCAGATCGGTCTGGTCGGTGAACATCTCCGCGTCGTCCGGGTGAATCACCTTGTTCGTCACCATGCGCTCACAGTAAGCGGCAAAGTCCTCCTCGGTGTCCGAACCGGCACCGGGCAGGCGTGGATCCCGCTTGATGACCCGGTATTCGCCGGTGGAAAGGTTCAGCAGAGAAAGCTCCAGCACATTATCTGCAAAGATCTGGTAGGCCTGCAGTGCCAGTGCGGTCTGCTCACTGTCGGAGATGGGTGCCCGGCGGTCACGGCACATCAGGTCGCGGCGCATATCCCAGTAATCCTCGCTGTTGGGGCTGGGCCAGCAGGGCCTCGGCGTTCTCCACCGGCATGGGCTTGTAGAAATAATAGCCCTGCGTATACAGGCAGTCGGCGGCCTGCAGCATGGAGACCTGCTCCGGCGTTTCCACGCCTTCGGCGATGATGGGCAGATTCAGGCGGTGGGCCATATCCACCACCGATTCCACGATCTGCACGCCCTTGCTGCGGTTTTGCTGGTTCATGTCGATGAGCTTCATGTCCAGCTTGATGGCATCCACGTTGGTGTCCTTGAGCATATTCAGCGAAGAATAGCCGCTGCCAAAGTCGTCCATCATCACAGAGAAACCTTTGCGGTGCAGGCCCTGGATGGTGTTTTCCACCAGAGAAGCGTTTTCGGCCAGCATGGTCTCGGTGATCTCGGCCAGCAGGAGCTTGGGCTCCAGCTGATACTTTTCCACAAGGTTGGAGAAGATCTGCGGCACGTCCAGATTGACGATATCCACCACAGAAACGTCACAGATACAGGCACAAGATTGCTGCCGCTCTCCTGCCACTTGTGCAGGGTCTTGCAGACAGACTCCCAGATATACTGATCCAGCTGGGTCACAAGGCCGGTGCTTTCCAGCAGGGGCATGAACTCAGACGGGGGCACGCAGCCGCGGGTGGGGTGGTTCCAGCGCACCAGTGCTTCCATGCCCACGATGGCGCGGGTCATGCTGTTGCACTTGGGCTGCAGAAAGAAGCAGAACTCGTGATTTTTTCAGGCGTGCTCCAGCTCGCTCAGCAGCTGACGCTGCTTCTTGAGACGGCTGAGCATGGCCGGAGTAAAGGGGTGCATACCGCCTACGGCCGGGCTGGGGTCTACCGATGCGATCTGTGCAAGTGCATCGGGTTGCGGTGCGCCGACATTTTTCATTCGACTTCAGTTCTTCGGACATGATAAATCCCTCGCTGTTGGATGTTTTCGACAAATATGGCATTTTAGAAAACAGTATAGCACGATTTTAAAACCTTTGAAAATAGATATTTAAAACATTGCGACATTGCGGCAAAAAGAACGGAACGCCGGACGGGTCCGAAAGGCGGGGCATAAAAAGACCGCTGCATTCCTGTGCAGCGGTCTTTTGGGCAGCGGTCTCAGGCATCCTTGCGGGTGTCGGAGCCGTTTTTCTTCGGTTCTTCTTCGGGGCTTTCCCGGCGGGCAAGACCAAGGCGCAGGGCCTTGAGGGTGGTCTTTTTTACGCCATGCTTCAGGCCGGGGAAGGCGCGCAGCATGCGGCGCGGGCCAACGATGCGGGGGGTGCGCAGCAGCTGGGCCTGCATTTCATCGCTGCGGGCCTGCAGCTCCTCGGCCAGCTGTTCCAGACGCAGCAGCTCGGCAGCGCGCTCCATCGTGCCCTTGGCGGCCAGCTGTGCAGCCTTGGCGGCTTCGGCCGTGTTGAGCTTGGCGATCTCGGAAGCACGCTTTGCGGCCTCGCGGGCCTCTTCGGCCTTGGCACGGACGGCGGCCAGCGTTTCACGAAGGGCGCGCTTTTCCGGTGCGGCTTCGCGGGCCTCGGCGGCAGCAAGCTTGAGCTGCAGGCGCTGCTCGTCCAGCTTCTGGTCGGCGTTCAGGGTGGTGGTGCCCAGCAGCTGGGTCATGGCATCGCTGACGGCATGGATACTGTCAGCCAGCTGCTCCATGGCATCCAGCGTCTTGGCCAGACCGGAGGCGGCAAAGGCCGTAACGACTACGTCTGCCGCGTAGACCGCATAGAGCACACACATAACGACAAAGCCCACAAAGGGCGGGACCATATCCACAAGACCGGCGACGACCGGGTGGACGATGCGCATGACCACCAGCGTGCCCACGCCCCACAGCAGGCTGAATTCCAGACAGATGTAGCCGCCAATGTTGAAGGGAAAGTCGCTGTAGTCCCACCAGCGGGTGTGATAGAGCTTATACAGTGCCCAGCCGCCTACCAGTTCCAGCGCACTGGGCAGGATGACACCGCCGATGTACAGCAGCAGGACGCTGCCCTGCAAAGGGGTCAGGGCGAACAGCACGATGACCATGCCGAAGCCGTAAATGGGGCACACCGGGCCGTTGAGAAAGCCGCGGTTCACCAGCTGACCGGTGGTGGCGGCGGCAAAGATGACCTCCAGACACCAGCCGGTGCAGGAATAAATGAGGAAGAAGGCCAGCACATGATACAGCGAAAAGCCGCATACTGTGGTGGTCGTGAGAAAGTTGAGCATAAAACACCTCCTGTGAGAATCATGCTGCTGTGCAGGTCAGTTCTGTTTTTGTACGATCTTGTATTCATCGCCCGGCTCAAAGAACGGGCAGGCAGCTGTGCTGCGGGAAAGATAGCGGGCCATCTCTCTCGTCCAGACAGCCGCCCTGAGCACAGTACCAGCTGCCGTACTCGTCCTGCACATTGTTCAGGCAGATCTCGCAGGGGTCATTCATTGCCTTCGCCTTCCTGTGCAGCCTTGGCAGCAGCCTCGGCCTCGGCCGCTTCGCGGGCCTGACGCTTGAGGATCTTCGGCTCGATCCAGGTCACGCTGGCAGGGTCCGGGTCCTTGCGGGCGATCAGGGCCTTGATCTTGATGCCCATTTCGGTGAACATGCCCTCGTGTTCGGTGCGGATGTTCCACTCCGGCTCGTTCTCATGGAGGTCAAAGGTCATCCACTCGATGTCGTAGCCGGAAGCGGGGAAGTATTCCAGACTGTCGCGGAACAGATCATCGTCGTCGGTCTTGAAGTAGATCTCGCCGCCGTCCTTGAGGAACTCACGGTAGTTGATGAGCTGGCGCGGGTAGGTGAGGCGGTGCTTGTGGGAAGAGCCGTTCTTGCTCCACGGATTGCAGAAGTTGATGTAGATGCGGCTGACCGTATCCTCGGCGGTAATGACCCCCTTGATGCGCTCGATGTCGGTGCTCATGATCTTCACATTGTCGATGGGGCGGCCCGCAGCCTGATAGGCGGCTTCGATCTTGCGCTTGGCGAGGATGAGCACCTTATCGGTGATATCGATGCCCAGATAGTTGTTTTCCGGGTGGGCGCAGGCCAGCTGGGAGATGAAGCCGCCCTTGCCGCAGCCCAGTTCCAGCACAAAGGGCTGCTCCGGGCGGGCATACTGGGCGTGCCACTTGCCGCCCCAGATCAGCGGCTCGTGCACATGGAAGTCGGCTGCCATCAGCTCGTCGTGGGCATAGGGTTTGAAACGCATTCTCATAGTTTGTTGTTCTCCTTAAAATTAACGTGGCTCGCCCTCTCAGGCGCTGACGCGCCAGCTCCCCCAAAGGGGGAGCCCTTGGCAAAGCCGGAAGGTTTTCCGTACTGCCAAGCCTCTCCCTTTGGGAGAGGTGGCTTTGCGAAGCAAAGACGGAGAGGGCGAGGATGCTTACCGGTTTTGCTCCCGCAAAAATTCCTCCACCTGTTCCGGTGTAGCGGCGCAGCTGCCCTGACAGATGCCGGGCTTGCCGCCGCCGCGTCCGTTCAGGGCGGCGTTCAGGGCTTTGGTCAGGGCGCGCACATCGCCGTCTGCCTGCGCGATGCAGTAGCCGGTGCCCTTTTCGGTGGGGGTCAGGGCGGCGCAGAGACCGGTGGTGGCTTCGGTCAGGCGCACCGCCAGCCGGTGCAGGCCGTCCGGGTCAAGGCCGGGCACTGTGCGGATGGCATCCTCACCGGGGTTTGCCAGCTGGGCAAGTGCATCGAACAGCTGAGAACATACACCAAAGTGTGTAAACTTGAGCGCAGTATACTCATCGTAGACGCGATGCACCGCCACAGCGGTCTGGTCGGCCTTGGCCGAGAGCAGCGCCCCGATCTCTGCCTGCCGCTGGCGCATAGCCTGTGCAGCAGCAATGCCCGCTGGCCGCACACCACGCTCAGCCGCACGCCGCCCTTGTAGTTCTCGCTGGCCAGAATTTTGATCTGTCCCACTTGTCCGGTGGTGCGGGTGTGGGTGCCGCAGCAGGCGCAGACATCCGCACCGGGAATGGTCACGATGCGCACCTGCCCTTCGATCTCCTTTTTGGAGCGGTAGACAAGGGCGGCAAGCTCCTCCCGGGTGGGGTAGCTGACCAGCACCGGCACATCCTGCCACACGATGCGGTTGGCGGCAAGCTCGGCTGCCTGCAGGCCCTCGGCAGAAATGGGCACGCTGGTGTCCATGCGCACAGCCTCGGAACCGATGTGGAAGCCCACGTTCTCGGCCCCGAACATCTGGTGCAGGATGCCGGAAAGGATGTGCTCACCGGTGTGCTGCTGCATTTTGTCAAAGCGCCATTCCCAGTCGATGCAGCCGGAAACGGCAGTGCCGGGAACAGCGCTTTCCGGCAGAGCGTCCACGCTGTGCCAGAGGATGCCGTCATGCTCGTGCACAGCGGTCACATTCAGCGTGGCACCGTCCGGCAGGGTCAGGGTGCCCCGGTCGGCAGGCTGACCGCCGCCCTCCGGGTAGAACACTGTGCCGTCCAGCGCAATGCGCCCGCCGCCGGTCTTTTTCATCCGGCTCTGCGGCAAGGATGGTGCTCTCGCACTGGGTGCGGAAAGCGTCCTGTTCAAAGTATTTTTCAGTGCGCTGCATGGCGCGGGTACCTCCTGTTCAGGGTGCAGTTTGACGATTTAAAATGGCCGCCGCAGGCTCTGGCCATATTCAGCGGAAAATTTATTTTATTTTTGCAGAATTGGAACGACTGCGATCGGTTCCAATTCTGCTTTTTCACGCAAGGGGCCGTAAAGGCCAACAACAAAAGAGATTTTACTGCATCTGCCGGTTTCGGCCCTTCTGGTGAAAATGCGTTTGGAGCGGCCCGCAGGCCACTCCAAACGCGAAAACAAAATAATAGCTTTTAAAGCGGCGAGCGGTCTGCGTCAGCAGATGGCGGGGCCTTGCCCCGACAAGTTCCGCAGGCCGCGACAAACGCGAAAATAAAAAAAATCTGGATTCCGCTGAACATAGCCAGAGCGAAAGCGGAGGCTATTTAAAATCGAAAAAGGGATACACACCCAGTTTAAAAATAAGTATACCACGTTTTTTGCCTGTGGAAAATAGTCTGCGGATATGTTATGATAAGAAACAACGATATTCCCATAAAATGTTAAAAATGAGGAAGGTAATAGCATGCGTGAAAGTGGAATCCTGATGCCGGTGTCCAGCCTGCCCGGCCCTTACGGTATTGGCTGTTTTGGCAAGGAAGCATTCAAGTTTGTGGATTTTCTGGCACAAGCGGGCCAGAAGATCTGGCAGATCCTGCCGCTCAGTCCCACCGGCTACGGTGACAGCCCCTATCAGAGCTGCTCGGCCTTTGCGGGCAACCCCTATTTTATCGACCTCGACGCTTTGAAGGAAGAAGGCCTGCTCACCGCCGCCCAGCTCAAGGCCGAAAAATGGGGCACAGACCCCAAAGAGGTGGACTACGGCACTTTGTATGTGAGCCGCTTTAAAGTCCTGCGCACCGCCTACGCCGCATGGCGCAAGCAGTGCACTGGGCTGCACGGCTGCAGCTATTACTTCCCGGATGATTACTATGCCTTTACCCTCGCCAATGAGGAATGGCTGGACGACTATGCCCTGTACATGGCCCTGAAAGTGGCCAACGGCATGAAGAACTGGGTGGAGTGGGACAAGCCCTACCGCCTGCGCGACAAGAAGGCCCTTGCTGCCTTTGCCGCCGAAAACGAGGAAGAGATCGGCTTCTGGAAGTTCGTGCAGTACAAGTTTGCGGCCCAGTGGCAGGCGGTGAAGGCCTACGCCAACAAAAAGGACGTGCAGATTTTGGGCGACATCCCCATCTATGTCTCTGCCGACTCGGTGGATGCATGGGTGGGCGGCGCGCTGTTTGAGCTGGATGCCGACGGCGGCTTTGCCCGTGTGGCGGGCTGCCCGCCGGATTACTTCTCTGCCGACGGTCAGCTGTGGGGCAACCCGCTGTACAACTGGGCCTACCACAAAAAAGACCGGCTACGCGTGGTGGGTGCGCCGGGTGCGCCACGCACTGGGCATCTACGACCTGCTGCGCATCGACCACTTCCGCGGCTTCGATACCTATTGGGCCATCCCGGCGGACAGCACCACCGCCCGCACCGGCAAGTGGGAGAACGGCCCCGGCATGGAGCTGTTCGATGCGCTGGAAGCTGCCCTTGGCAAGCTGCCCATCATTGCCGAGGACTTGGGCGAACTGTTCCCCAGCGTGCGAAAGCTGCTGGCCGACAGCACCTTCCCGGGCATGAAGGTGCTGCAGTTCGCCTTCAGCGGCGGGGACAACGAGTATCTGCCCCACAACTACATCAAGAACAGCGTAGTGTATCCCGGCACCCACGATACACTACCCTGACCGACTGGTGGGAGAACGGCGCTTCCGAAAAGGAAAAGGCTGCCGCTGCCGCTTACCTGCACCTGACCGGCGTAAAGCCCACCGTAAAGGAGCTGGCGGCCATCCGGACCGATGATGTCCGCATCGCTCTGCTGCGCGCAGCGCTGGGGTCGGTGGCTGACCGGGCCATCATCCCCATGTACGACTGGCTGGGTCTGGGTGCGGAAGCACACCTGAATACCCCCGGCAAGCTGGGCGGAAACTGGGCATGGCGCGCGCTGACGGCTTTGCCGCCAAGGCACTGGCCAAGACCATCCACGACGAGTGCAGTGTGTACTGCCGCGTATAAACAGAAGGCACAGAGCGGCGGGAGCTTGGCAATTTGACGAAAATATAAAAACTCCGGCAGAAAAATTGTGCGTTTTGCTGGTAAAATCGGAAGCTGAATGGTATAATGTTGCTAAAGCGGCATTATGCCATTTTTCTTTGCCTGATGCGTTCCCGGCATTTCCGGAAACAGGGCGGGCGCGGGATGCATAATGCGGCAGATGGTTCCTGAACGTATGGGGAACAGGTGACTGCACGCGGGATACGGGAGCGCCGCGTGCGCAGATGATGGGGAAAATTACATGAAGAAAGAATGTACCGAGCAGGATCTACGGGAACTTGCGCGCTCAGCGCAGGCCGTATTTGAGGCAGTGACCCTGACCGAAGCACCGCTTTGTGACGGCTGGCAGGACGATGGTCTGCGGGTGGACTACGAGCTGCGCAATGGCCGTGTGGACTGTGTGCTGCACCGCAGAGTGGAAGCGGACGGCAAATGCTGGGAGCTGGAAATGTGCGCACCGCTGGCAGGCAATGTGCTGCCGGAAGAGCGCATGACACCCCGGGAGCGGGAACTGTGCCACGAGGATATGAGCCATGATTTCCTTACCGGCGTGTACAACCGCCGCTATCTGGAAACGGTGTTTGCCCAAAAGCTGGAACAGTGTGCAGCGCAGGGCCGCAAGGCGGCTGTGGCGCTGGTGAGCATCGACAACGGCCAGAAGCTGCGGGATACCTACGGCCAGCCTGTGATGGACCAGCTGCACTGCTTTGTGGGCAACCAGTGGAAAAAGAACTTTGATACCCCTGCGACCCGCGTGGTCTGCCGCCTGACCGGCAGCATCTTTGCGGTGGGCTGTCTGGACGCCGACGGCAAGCAGCTGGCAGAGGAAATGCAGAACCTGTATCGGCAGATGCCCCGGGAATGCATCACCACCACCGGCATGATGCGCCGGGTGCCCTTTACCTTGAGCTGCGGCGCAGCCGGGCTGGAGGGATGTCTCTGCAAAGAACTGCAGGCGCTGTACGAGCTGTGCGATGCACGCCTGCGGGAGGCACAGAACGCCGGCGGCGATCAGATGCGTGCAGAATAAAACCAGTGTATAAAATCCCCCTTTTGGCGCAGACTAAGGCCAGAAGGGGGATTTTTTGTATGGAAAACCCAGAAAAACGACAACCTGAACCTGCTGGAAGCCGTGGTGCAGAATACCGAGATGGGCAAGAACACCTTGGAACAGATCGTGCCGATGACCGACGATGTGCAGTTCAAGGCCGAGCTGCTGCGCCAGCGCAATGTGTACCACCAGCTCAATCAGGAAGCGCACACCGCCATCGAGGCCTGCGGCGGCACCGCGCAGGGGCAGAGCGCCATGGCAAAGCTGAACACGAAAATGGGCATCAGTATGAAGACCCTCACGGACAAGTCCACCCGCAATCTGGCCGAGATGCTCACACAGGGCAGCGGCATGGGGGTGGTGGACTGCGTAAAGGCCCAGAAGGATTACCCCAATGCCGCGCCCGGCGCAAAGCGCCTTGCCCAAAGACTGCAGGAGTTTCAGGAGGATAGCCGGGTAAAGCTGGAACAGTTCTTGTAAAAGAAAACCCTCTCAGGCTCACTTTGTTCGCCAGCTCTCCCGAAGGGCGAGCCATTGGCAAAACGGAAAAACGTTTCCGGAATGTCAAAAGCTCCCCCTTTCGGGGGAGCTGGCAATGCGAAGCATTGACTGAGAGGGTTCTTTTTTACAGTGCTTCCACCATTGCTGCCACGATCTTGGTGGCGGTGGCTACATATTCCGCAATGCTGAACTTTTTCACCACCAGCACCTCGTGGCCGTCCTCGTCAGCGTTGTCGCTCATGGCGCGCAGGATGACGCAGGGCACACCGTTCTTGGCGGCGATCTGGCTCACAGCGGCACCTTCCATCTCCACGCAGTCGGGGGCGCATTTGGCTTCAATGGCAGCCTTGGTTTCACTGTCGCCCACAAACAGGTCGCCGGTGGCGATCTTGCCCACCAGAGCCTTCACACCCGCTTCGGCGCAGGCTTTTTCGGCGGCAGCGATCAGCTCCGGGTCGCCGGTGTATTCCTTGAGGAACGGCGGGTTCTGGCAGATCATGTCCAGCTGTGCGTCGTGGTACAGCACGGTCTTGCCGATGACCACATCGCCAATGCCGATCTTCGAGGTCATATTGCCTGCGATGCCGGAAAAGATGATCTTCTCCGCGCCGAATTTTGTGATGAGCACCTGAGTGGTGGCGGCGGCATTGGCCTTGCCCATGCCGGCACAGCACACCACCACCTGTTTGCCGGCCAGCGTGCCCTTGTGGTAATCCACGCCGCCGTAGGGCTCCACGGTGACATTCTCCAGCTTTGCACACAGCTGATCGACTTCATCGGGCATTGCGCCCATAATACCGAAATCATGGTGAACTCCTTTTATAGTAGGATTGATTTTTTCAGCGTCCTTACGGATGGCGGGACGATTTTGAATGGCCTCCGCTTTGCTCTGGCCATGTACAGCGGAAAGAATATTTTTATTTCGCGTTTGTTGCGGCCTGCGGGCCGCAACAAACGCTATTTTCACAGGTGGGGTCGTGGCGGCAAACTTTATCTCTGTGCCAAGGCCTCTCCCTTTGGGAGAGGTGGATGCAAACGCAGTGAGCAGACGGAGAGGGCAAGCCCGGCAGAGTTTTACATGGCTGCTATTTCGATATCAGACGTTGAACAGGAACTCGATCACATCGCCATCGTTGACAACGTACTCCTTGCCCTCGGTGCGCTGCAGGCCCTTGGCCTTGACGGCGGCGTAATCGAAGTTGTTGGCTTCCAGATCGCTGTAGCCAATGACGCTGGCACGGATGAAGCCGCGCTCGAAATCGCTGTGGATCTTGCCGGCAGCCTGCGGTGCCTTGGTGCCCTTGCGGATGGTCCATGCGCGGCACTCCTTCTTGCCGTCGGTCAGGAAGGAGATCAGGCCCAGCAGATCATAGCTGGCAGTGATGAGGTTGTCCAGACCGCTGGCTTCAATGCCCATTTCAGCCAGAAAAGCCTTCTTTTCCTCGGGAGAGTAGTCGGCGATATCCTCCTCGGTCTTGGCGCAGATGGGAATGTAGCGTGCGCCCTCTTCCTTGGCGCGTGCGGCCACCAGCGGGACATACTTGTTGTTTTCGATGCCCTCCATCAGGTCGTCCTCGCCCACGTTGCAGGCGTACAGCACCGGCTTTGCGCTCAGCAGGCCCATTTCATGCAGAACAGCTTGCTGCTCGGCATCGCCCTCGTCAAAATCGAAGCTGCGGGCAGGCTTGCCGGCGCTCAGGTGGTCGGCCAGCTGCTGCAGCCATGCGGCTTCGGCGGCAGCACCCTTGTTGTTGCCGCTCTTGGCAGCCTTTGCCATGCGGCCTGCGCGGTTCTGCACCACCTCAAGGTCGGACAGGATCAGCTCGTAGTCGATGGCATCGATGTCGGCAATGGGGTCCACGGCCTCAGCCTTGGAAACATCCTCCACCACATGGATAATGTTGTCATCGTCAAAGCAGCGCACCACATGTACAATGGCATCGCACTCGCGGATATGGCCCAGGAACTTGTTGCCAAGGCCTGCACCCTGGCTGGCACCCTTCACAAGGCCCGCGATATCCACGAACTCCACGATGGCAGGGGTCTTTTTATTGGTCTGCCAGATCTCGGCCAGCTGTCCAGACGCTTGTCCGGCACGGCTACGATGCCGCTGTTCGGCTCGATGGTGCAGAAGGGATAGTTTGCGGCTTCTGCGTTCTTGGTGGAGGTGATGGCATTGAACAGAGTGGACTTGCCGACGTTCGGCAGGCCGACGATACCTAAATTTCATTTTATTATACTCCTTGCGAAAAAGATTTTACGCTGCGGTAAAAAGCGATATTATAACAGGATAATTGTAGCACAATGGACGTTTTTTCTCAATACTCACTTAAGTGGAAACGAAAAGCCGCCCGTGGAAAAGCAGTGCTGCTTTTCACGGGGCAGTCCTTATGATTCAGGTTGTACGGGTCTTACTTGCAGATGGTAAGGGTGCCGGACGCGGTCTCCTCAAAATGGCTGGCGTAGAATTCCTCCATCAGCCGGATGAGAGAAACGATGTCCCGGGCACCGGCGGTCTCGTAGCAGGAGTGCATGGCCAGCTGGGGCAGGCCGATGTCCACGCAGTTCATGGATACCTGTGCCATGGCAAGGTTGCCCAGAGTGCTGCCGCCGACCTTATCGGAACGGTTGGCAAAATACTGCAGCGGGACACCGGCGCGGGCGGCAAGCTCCTTTGCCACGGCCATGCTCATGCCGTCGCTGGTATACTTCTGGCCGGCGTGGACCTTGACCACAACGCCCTCGTTCATGTAGGTGCAGTTGTTCACATCGGTATATTCCGGGTGGTTGGGGTGCACGGCGTGGGCGTTGTCGGCGCTGAACATGAAGCTGGAGGGCCACCGCACGGTGGAAGTCCTCATTCGCCGGGGCAGACGTTCTGCGCGATGCGGTGCAGTACATCGTACAGGAAGGTGGAAGCTGCGCCCTGCTTGGTGCCGGAACCCACTTCTTCGTTGTCGAAGAAGGCGGCAACATTGATGGACTGGGCGCTGTGTGCTTTCAGGAAACCCTTCAGGATGCCGAACACACACTGCTGGTCATCCAGACGGCCGGAGGAGATGAACTCCTCATTGCAGCCCCAGACGGCGGCCTTTTCGCGGATGCAGAGGAACAGGTCGCTGCCAAGGATCTGGTCTTCTGCGACCTGCAGCTCGGCGGCGATCAGCTTTTTCAGCACGCCTTCCTCGGCGGCACCGCCCAGCAGGGGAAGCATATCCACCTGCTTGTTGTAGGAAGCCTTGTCGTTGACCTCGCGGTTCATGTGGATGGCCACGCTGGGGATCATCAGCAGGTCGCGGTCCAGCGTGAGCAGGCGGGAGGTGATGGCATCGTTCTCCTTTATCAGCACGCGGCCTGCCACCGACAGCGGCCTGTCCATCCATGTGGAGCAGATCATGCCGCCGTAGCCCTCGGTGTTCAGCTTGGTGTACTTCCGGCCCATGTGGATCTCGGCGTTTTCCTTGATGCGGAAACAGGGGGAATCCGTGTGGGCAGCAGCCACGTTGAAGCTGTAGTTTTCCAGCTGTTCTCCCATGCGGAATGCAAGGATGCTGGAGCCGTTGCGGCAGACAAAATAGCTCCCGCCGGGTTCCAGCTGCCACCGGCGGCTCTCCAGCAGCTCGGAAAAGCCCTCCTTCAGCAGGATGTTCCGGACGGATGCAGTGGTGTGGTATGCGGTAGGATTGCCGTCAATGAAGGACAGCAGCTCCTGTACTTCTTTTTCGATCATTGGAAGACCCTCCATGGATTTATCGGTTTGGATGCTCCTATTCTACTTCTGCGGTTTGCGCTTTGCAATAGCCGGCCCTGCGGGCGGGGAAGAATTTGTTTTACATTGCGCGGGTTCTATAGTATACTATTCCTGTTGGTAAATATCGAATCGACAGGAAAGGCAGGAAACCGTCATGGAACGCAGCGATCCGCGCTATCAGGCGTATGTGGAAATATTAAAAGAGGAGCTCATCCCGGCAATGGGCTGCACAGAGCCCATTGCACTGGCTTACGCTGCGGCCCGGGCACGCGAGGTGCTGGGCGCACTGCCCGAGAGCGTGCAGCTGCAGGTGAGCGGTAGCATTATTAAGAATGTGAAGAGCGTCATCGTGCCCAACACCGGCCACCTGAAAGGCATGGAAGCCGCTGTGGCAGCGGGCATCATTGCCGGTTCGGCAGACAGAGAGCTGGAAGTCATCTCCGAGGTCAGCGAGGACAAGCAGGCTGCCATCCGGGACTATCTGCAGACGGTGCCCATTTCCATCCAGCACATCGAGCAGGGGCATGTGTTCGATATCATCGTTACCGAGCGCAGCGGGGATTCCTACGCAAAGGTGCGCATTGCGGATTTTCACACCAACATCTGCCTGATCGAAAAGAATGGCCGGGTGCTCTACGAAAAGCCGCTGCTGAACGAGGAGACCCGGCGGGACAGCCGGGCCGACCGCAGCCTGCTGAACATGAAGGACATCTGGGACTTTGCCGAGACGGCCGACCTGCAGGATGTGGCGGACCTGCTGGAACGCCAGATCCGCTATAACAACGCCATTGCAGAGGAGGGCCTTCTGGGCGACTATGGCGCGAACATCGGCCGGGTGCTGCTTTCTACCTACGGCAATGATGTGTCTATCCGGGCCAAGGCCAAGGCAGCCGCCGGTTCGGATGCCCGCATGAACGGCTGTGAGCTGCCGGTCATCATCAACTCCGGCAGCGGCAATCAGGGCATCACCTGCTCGGTGCCGCTCATTGAATACGCCAAGGAGCTGCACAGCGGCAAGGAAAAGCTTTACCGTGCCCTCATCATTTCCAATCTGGTGGCCATCCACGAAAAGACCGGCATCGGCACCCTGTCCGCCTACTGCGGCGCAGTCAGCGCCGGTGCGGGCGCTGGCGCGGGCATCGTATATCTGTGCGGCGACGGCTATCAGGCCGCCATCCACACGGTGGTCAATGCGCTGGCCATCGTGTCCGGCATCGTGTGCGACGGCGCAAAGGCCTCCTGCGCGGCAAAGATCGCATCCTCGGTGGACGCGGCCTTGCTTGGCTACAACATGTACAAGTGTCATCAGGAGTTCAAGGGCGGCGACGGCATCGTGATGAAGGACATCGAGACCACCATCAAGGGCATCGGCCGTCTGGGCAAGGACGGCATGAAGGAGACCAATGAGGAGATCATCCGGCTGATGATCGAGTAAGGCCGGGCCGGAATTGTGAAAAAATCATACAAATCCTTCTTTATTTTGTCATAACTCTTCCGTATAATAAGAAGTGGAATACTTTGCTGCTCTGCCCGCCCCCGGCGGCATCCGATAAAATGGGAGGAGATCATTATGGCCAACGAAAAGATCCTCGTTGTGGACGACGATACCAATATCTGCGAGCTGCTGCGGCTGTACCTGACCAAGGAAGGTTATCAGGTCACGGTGGCAAACGATGGCGAAGAAGGTCTGGAAAAGTTCAATCAGGTCAAGCCCGATATGGTGCTGCTGGACGTGATGATGCCCAAGATGGACGGTCTGGAAGTGTGCCGCCGCATCCGCAAGGCGGGCAACACCCCGGTGATGATGCTCACGGCCAAGGGCGAGACCTTTGATAAGGTGCTGGGCTTGGAGCTGGGTGCAGACGATTACATGGTAAAGCCCTTTGATGCCAAGGAAGTGGTGGCCCGCATCAAGGCGGTGCTGCGCCGCTGCCAGACCACCACGGCTGCTGCCGAGAGCACCGAGGGCGTGATCGAATTCGACAACCTGCGTCTGGACATGAACAGCTATGAGCTGCGGGTCAAGGGCAAGGTGGTGGAGGCTCCCCCCAAGGAGCTGGAACTGCTGAACTGTCTGGCCTCCCATCCGAACCGCGTCTACACCCGTGACCAGCTGCTGGACGAGGTGTGGGGCTTTGAGTATTACGGCGACAGCCGCACCATTGATGTGCATGTCAAGCGCCTGCGCGAGAAGCTGGCCGGTGCTTCCGACAAATGGGAGCTGAAGACCGTATGGGGCGTGGGCTATAAGTTCGAGGTGCGTCAGTAATGCGCAAAAGTATCTCGGTGGCATTCTTCTCGCTGGTGTCCACCCTGATGGTGCTGGGCATCGTGCTGATGGGCGCTTCGGAGTGGGTGCTGTTCAAGAACTACTTCGCCAAGGACCGCTACGAAACACTGGATCAGGTGGTGGGTGTCACCCAGCGCACGGCCCAGTATCTGGTCCAGCAGGCGGAGCTGCCGGAAGGCGATGAGCTGGACGCACTGAGCACCAAGCTGGAGATCATCGGCGAGAGCGCAGAGGCCTATCTGTTCTTTACCGACAACGACGGCCGGGTGATGATCGCCTCCAGCCCGGACAAGCTGGAGAGCCTGACCGTGCCGGAAGAATGATGGAGAAGATCGACGCTTCCGATGCAGATTACTACCATGTGTTCGGCACGCTGGGCGGCATGCTGGACGGGAAAAGCTACATCACGGTCAGCGAAATGCGCAATGAGAACGGCCAGCCCAGCGGCTACCTGTTCCTGTGCTCTTCCGGCGAGCAACTGACCCAGTTCAAGCAGCAGTTCTGGTCCAACTTCCTGCTGTCGGCCTGCGTGATGCTGCTGTGTGCCAGCATCCTGACCAAGATCCTGATGCGCCAGCTCACCGACCCGCTGCAGAAGGTGACGGATGCCGCCCAGCGCTTTGGCGGCGGTGATCTTTCCGTCCGTGTGGAGGGGGTGGAAGGCGAAGGCGAGGCAGCCGACCTTGCCCGCACCTTCAACCGCATGGCAGACAACATCCAGATGAACGACAACTCCCGCGGTCAGTTCATGGGCAACATCGCCCACGAGCTGCGCACCCCCATGACCACCATCAAGGGCTTTGTGGACGGCATTCTGGACGGCACCATCCCGCCGGATATGCAGAACCACTACCTGCAGCTGGTCAGTGAGGAAACGGGCCGTCTGGCACGGCTCATCCAGAACATGCTGGATCTTTCCAAGCTGGAAAGCGGCGAATATCAGGTGAATGCCCGGATGTTCAACATCTGGGAGACGATCACCGGCGTGGCGCTCTCGGCAGAGCAGCGCATCAACGACGGCATGATCGACATCGACGGCCTGACCATGGACGAAAAGGTGCTGGTCTACGCCGACCCCGACCTGATCCATCAGGTGGTGTATAACCTGCTGGACAACGCCATCAAGTTTACGCCTGCGGGCGGCACCATCCGCTTCGGGGTGGAAAAGCTTGGCCCGGAAGCCGAGATCTCCATCTGGAATTCCGGTCAGGGCATCAGCCCGGAAGCGCTGCCCTACGTGTTCCAGCGGTTCTACAAGGAGGACCGCTCCCGCGGCCTGCACGCCCGGGGCGCTGGCCTTGGCCTGAACATCTGCAAGGTGCTGGTGAACCTTTCTGGCGGGCAGATCCGGGTGGAGAGCCAGCAGGGCGAGTGGTGCCGGTTCGTGTTCACCCTGCCCACGGTGGCCCCGAATCCCGGCGGCATGAAGCGCCTGCCGGACGAAGCCGGCGGTGAACCCACCGTGGAAGACCCTGCAAGCATGAAGCCCGTAGAATGAACTTCCAGCCCAGACTGCCCCGGACCCGGGGCGGTCTGGCTGTTTTGGCGTGGGGAAACCTTGCCGCCGATGAAACTCCCCCAGTCATCTCGCTGCGCTCAATGCCAGCCCCCTCTGGGACTGGGGCCCTTGGGCCATGGCGGTAAAGCTTCCGGTTAAAGTGCAAATCTTCCGGGCGTGCCAGAGGCTCCCTCTCCGAGGGAGCTGGCAAAGCCGTCAGGCTTTGACTGAGGGAGTTTACTTCGCAAATGGACAGATCTTTCCAAATACGTCATTTCCGTGAAAAAGCCGTTGGCGGGTTTGATTTTTTGCTCGTTTTCATGTAAACTAAAAGATAACCATGCCCATGCTGTTTTTGCGGTTTGAAACCGCCAGCACAATGGGACAAATGGGAATAAGAATTTATAAAATAACGGAGCGTAAAGATAGAATATGGCAATCGTAAGTCCTTCGATCCTTTCCGCTGATTTTGGCAAACTGGGTGCAGACTGCCGCATGGTGCTGGATGCCGGTGCACAGATGCTGCATTACGACGTGATGGACGGCCACTTTGTGCCCAACATCAGCTTTGGCGTGCCGGTGCTCAAGAGCCTGCACAAAAATCTGCCGGATGCCTTTTATGATGTGCACCTGATGATCAGCCATCCGCTGCAGTATGCGGAAGCCTTTATCAAAGCCGGTGCCACCCTGTACAACTTCCACCTTGAGTGCGAGGACGATATCCAGGCCACCATCGATGCCGTCCGGGCGCTGGGCTGCAAGGTGGGGCTGACCATCAAGCCCGGCACCGAGCCGCAGGCGCTGGCACCGTATCTTGACCAGCTGGATCTTGTGCTGGTGATGAGCGTGGAGCCCGGCTTCGGCGGGCAGAAGTTCATGCCCTCGGCGCTGGACAAGCTGCGCTGGCTCAAGGCAGAGCGCGAAGCGCGCGGCGCACACTATCTGCTGGAAGTGGACGGCGGCGTGGACAATGCCACCGCGCCCCAGTGCGTGGAAGCGGGCGCTGATATTCTGGTGGCGGGCAGTGCAGTGTTCGGCGCAGCAGACCCTGCTGCAGCCGTGCAGCACCTCGCCAGCCTTTGAAAGGATAACCATTTATGGATGAATCTTTGATCCGGGAGCAGGAGGCACAGCTCCAGAAGACCGGCCGCTACTATAAGCATATCTGCTTTATGGCGGTGCCGGTGCTGTGCATGGCCTGTTTTCTGTACGGTGTGCGCCCGCTGCTGCTGTGCGGCATTGCGGTGCTTACCGGCAACCTGTGCGACCGTCTCGTTTCGCTGCTACGCCGCCGCGTGTATCAGGGCGGTGACTTTTCCAACGAGAGCTTTGCGCTCGTCATTGCCCTGCTGATGCCGGTGACGGTGGATATCTATGTTCTGATCGCCGCAGTGATTGCAGGTGTGCTGATCGGCAAGGAGATCTTTGGCGGCTACGGCAGCTACCCCTTCAACCCGGCTGCTGTGGGCTATGTGGTGGCGGCAGTGTCATGGCCGGAACAGGTGTTCCGCTATCCGCAGCCCTATACGAACATCCCCCTGTGGGACGCCTCCATGGTGCCGGTCTCCAGCGCCATTGAGGACACCCTGCGCAGCGGCGGCATGCTGAACATCGGCTCGCTGGCGCTGGGTCTGGGCGAATATGCTGCTCCCATGGGCACCGGCGCTGCGCTGGTGATCCTTGCCTGCGGCCTGTTTTTGTGGACCCAGAAGGATGCCCACATGTCTGCATCGATCAGCTTTCTTGTGACCTGTGCGGTCATTGCGTTCTTCTTCCCGCGGCAGGCGGGCCTTGCCGACAGTGCCGTGCTGTCAAATATCCTGCCCCGCCTGCAGTGTGTGCGGGATGAGCTGCTGACTGGCGCGATCCTGTTCAGCGCGGTGTTCCTGATCAACGAGCCTTACACCTGCGTGCACCACCGCATGGGCCGTGTGCTGTACGGCGTGCTGGTGGGCGTTGTGAGCATGGGCTTCCGCTACTATGGCGTGTACGAGACCGGTGTGTGCTTTGCGCTGCTGGCGGTCAACAGTGTGTCGGCATGGATCGACCGCACCGAGGCAAAGCTGTATCACCTGACCCATCTGCAGGCAGATGCCGGAAAGGGGGCAGCACAATGAGACGCGCAACGGCTGAACTGATCGTAAAAGATCCCAACAAGTTTGCCCACCACGACCGTGTGTTCCTGAATAACCCGGTGGTCATGCAGGGCATGGGCCTTGCCCCGCTGGTGGTGCTTGCCACCAGCGGCCAGAATGCGGTGATGCTGGCGGTGGCGGTGGCGCTGCTGCTGGTGCCCTCCCGCG
>ENA-OQAX01000019-OQAX01000019.1-human-gut-metagenome-genome-assembly--contig:-NODE-19-length-29927-cov-5.947651_pt1 | contig 29927 bp, 31 predicted proteins | sample MGYA00242741_ERZ504539 | MGnify/ENA primary metagenome ERZ504539 (study PRJEB26092, sample SAMD00036277) | human gut metagenome | host: Homo sapiens | study: EMG produced TPA metagenomics assembly of... | reverse complement strand
CTTCGAATAATGGAAGCCTCCTTGGTTCGTGGAAAACAGGAAATACTCATCTTTATAAGTTAATCCCATCGGATCGGCAGAAGACTGAACGATCCGTTAGACTGAACATTGTTGTTATAAGGTTCATAGTTATAACTAATATTCATAGGATTACAATAGGTACGAGTGACAGGATGCGCAGGGTCATACCACCTTGTAGCTTGAGCAGGCTGACGCTGCACAGACTTATGCTTCCCTGATTGCATAACGATTTTCACTTGCCGGTCGTCAACAGCACGTTTTACATTGGCAAAAGATTTTCCCGGATAATAGGCATAAAGATGCACATCGTTATCAGTAGCCTTCAACGTATAACGGCCTTCTATGTTCGTGTTACAATGAACCGGACTCGAGAAAAACATAACGGTAGCCCCTTCAAGCGGATTACCCTGTTCATCTACAACCGTTCCGGTTATTTCGTATTGATTTACTACCGGGATATAGTAGTCGCTTACCTGTCCTTTTACTACTTTTATAGAATCTTCCGGTGGTAATGCGTTCCCTGCCAAGGCAGAGAACGCTATCCCAGAACTTAGTAATATCTTTTTTACTATTCCTGTCATTTCCTAATTTTATTTAGACATAATTACTCGTCAATCGGTTCGTTCGTCAGACTTGGGATATTAGATACCTGATCGAAAGGAAGCGGATAATAGGTTTTATCTTCAGTCCATCCTTTGGAACCAAGCACAGAAGCAGCCTTACCGGTACGAATCAAGTCATTGTAACGTTCTCCCCACTCACAAACAAGTTCCATACGGCGTTCATCAAGGATTTGGTCTACTGTCGCATTATCAATCTCGGACATCTTGGCGCGGTCACGCACAAGCTTCAACGGTGCATCACCATCCTTACCCAAAACGTACCTTAGCTTCTGCATTCATCAATAGTACATCTGCGTAACGGAATATACGTACATTGTTATTTGCACCATATTTTAGTACGACCTGGTGTCAACTGATCTGTCGGAGTATAGGCTTTTTCCATTCCAGCAATCTGTTTTGAGTAGAGTTCTGCAATTCACGAATCACATCACCGCTTGGAGTAGTTGTACCAGCCAACAGGAACGAAGTCGTAGCACGGATAGTCTCACCACGAGCCGCTGCCCAATCACGGAAATCTTTATATATACCGATAAATCCCCAGCCTGAAATATTTCCGTCGTTCGCCGGTCCTTGGAATACAAACCAGTTATCAGCATCTACCATATCACCTGACCCAAGACCAAAATCAGTACACTGACATTCGAATAACGATTCATCACAAACCTTACCCGGAATCTTGAATAAATTATAGTAATCATCATAAAGCTTAAATTTCTTGCTACCGATAATATCATCTGTCAATGTGGCAACGCAGATGCCGCACCTCGCTCGCCGTATTGGCACTTAGAATTTATGCGGTATTGCCTTTACGATGCGGATAAAAGCCAAGTCGTTGGTGACAAGCTCTGTCTTTACGGTGAGTTTGCCGTCCGCATATTCATACGGAGCCGGGGCGTAGTCCACTGCACTTTCATCAATGACCTGCTGTACCTGCGCCGGGGTCATATCCTCCGGCTCACCCATTGCCTGCCAGCACTTCAGCGGGTTGCCGTGTTCCTCGTCGATGCGGCAAAGCTGCACGCTCTGCGGCTTTGCGTCCAGTTCGACCTCGATCTCCACCGGGGTGGCCGGGGTGCTTTGCCCTGCAAAGTGGTGCAGGTTCTGTTTGGTAGCCAGCACGGTAAGCTGTGTGTCGGCAGCATCGCGGAACGCTGCTACACTCACCTCGCCGTCCAGTGCGCCGGGCAGCTCCAGCCGTTTATCCCCGGCCTGCCCCAGCAGGCGCAGTGCGTGGAAAAGCGGTTTTGCGATACCGTGCTGGGTCACAAGACCATACCCGCCGTGAAATTCCTCCGGGAAGGGATGAATTTCCTCAAAAATATCGCTGAAGCACCAGATGCTGGATCCGTCGATGAAATCCTCAGCACTGAGAGCCGCGCGCACATCGTAGGCGGCTACCTTACGGGTATCGTTACCGGGCGCGCCAAAGGTTGCGCAGCCGTTCCATTCGGTATAGTATACCGGCAAACCGTCAGCCTGCTTCTGTACCTGCTCGGCGGCATCGCGCAGCAGATCACGATTCAGGTCATCCGTCTCGGTGTTGTCGGGCATCGTGCGGCGGAACATGGGCAGCAAGCCATCCTCCGGCTTTAAGCCGGCAAACAGCTGGGCAAAATCGACCTTGTATTCCGCTTGGATCTCCGCAGTGTCCTTCATGTGATCCGCGTCTTTCTGGTCACACACCTCGCTGATGGGATCTCCTGCATACTGATGGGTCGTGATGAAGTCCACCGGCGCATCATGGGCCTTGCAGTAGTCCACGAACGCCGCGACCCACTTGCTGTTGCTGGTGGCGGGACCGCCGACCTCAGTTTATCATCACTGCTTTGACAGCCTTGGCGGTGATTTCATACAGACGGAAATAGTCCTCTTGTGTGCCGTCAAAGAACGGAGTTTTCAAGTCCGGCTCGTTCCAGACCTCAAAGAACCATGTTTCCACTTCCTCTTTGCCGTAGCGGTTCAGCAGAAAACGGACAAATTTCTGAATATACGCCTGCCACTGTGCCTCATCCTTCGGCGGGGCAATGCATGGTTTCCAGTAAAAGGTGCCGCGTGTCGGGCGCTTGGCCATCGGGCTGGGCATGAAGCTCAACTCCACAAAGGGCTTCATGCCGGCTTTCAGCACATTGTCATAGACCAGTCCCGGCAGGCGGAAGCTATTCTCATAGAACGGCACCTGCTCGGAGCCGGGCATCGGCATGACCGTGGACATGGTGTCATAGGTATGCATATCATCGCTGAAAATACCGTGGAAACGCACCCGTTCAATACCCAGTTCGTCATGGATCTGCTTGAGCTGCTCACAGTAATCGGTGCGCATTGCCATGGCTGCATGACCGCTGCCGACGCAGAACTGCCAGTGCTTATGGAACGGCTTTGCAGGTGCATTTGCGGGAATCGTGAATTTCATGGTCTTATTCCTCCGGTTTTTGTGTATGCCGCTTGGCAACTTCCGCACGCATGGCGGGAAGCTTTTCCTCCAGATCGAAGCCGCGGAAAATCAAGAACATGCCCACATTCAGTACAATGGGCAGATAGTTGGAAAATGCGTAGATCGCATAGCGCATCGAGGTAGTGGCCGCGCTCAGGGTGGAATCGTAGGAGCCAATCATCAGGAACAGTGCCAGAACCAACGCACCCAGACCGCCGCCGACCTTGTTGCCGAAGCCGATCGCACCGGAAGAGACGGCCACCAGCTTTTTATCATATTTGTACTCATTGTAATCGACCGCCATTGCCAACAGAACGCCGTACAGGCACATCAAAGGGATCTGTAAAAAGCTTCCTACCAGATCGGAGCCGATGTACGCTGCAAGATTGGTCGGCACAAAGCAGCGCACTGCGCAGGAAGCTGCGTACCCCAGCAGACCCAGATTGATGGTTCCCTTTACGCCCAGCTTTTTGATGATGGGGTTGGACAGTACAAAGCCTAAAAGCGTGGAGAGCAGACCGGCCGAACCGGCAATGGCTACCAGATTATCATTGCCGAAAATCCACTTGCAGTAGTAGGCGCCGGACGACGCGGCGATGGCCGAGGAAACCGCTGTAATCAAGTTGAACAGCAGCACGATGACCCAGTATTTGTTGCCGAACAGGCACTTGACTGCCGTAAGAAAATTAACGGGTTCTTCCTCCGGCTCTGCTGCTGCGGTGTCATCCTCGACCGCTTTACGCATAGCCTTGCTGCCGTTGGCGTAGCAGATGAGCAAGCTCAGCAGAACGATCAGTGCAATGACCGCGCCGTACTTGATCCACGCCACCTGTGTGCCGCCCAGCATATTCGTGATGGGAATCGTTGCGATGGAAATGACCATGCCGGAAGCATAGTTGCCGACCGCACGCAGAATGCCCATGTTACCGCGCTCCTGCTGGCTCCTGGTGCGCACGATCATAGTTGCCGCAAAGGGTGTGGCAATCATTGTGTAGATGACCGCCGTAACCAGCAGGTTTGTCACCAGTGCGTAAGCGACAGCCGGAATCTGACCGGCTTGGATGGGAACCGTGAACATCATTACCGTGATAACCGCGGCCGGGACCGCCATACGAAGCATCCACTTGTAATACTTCATATTGCCGCCCTTGGAGTGGTCAATGATATTGCCGAACCAGATGTCCGTCAGCGCATCCACGACCTTGGCGATGACCATGACCACACCCACGGAGCCGACTGCAATCCCGACTTTATCGGTGTAGAAGTATTGCAGCTGACCTACAAGGTTTGCCATAAGGCCCAGACCCAACTGGCCGGAGAAGTCCGCGAGATAGTCGCGTTTGCGCATTACGAGCGCTGCGCCGTCCTTATCCACAGTGGGGCGCTCTTTTTTACCGAATGCCATATTGTCTTCCTCCTGTTTTTTAGGGAACTCATCCCTTGTTTCTGAATTCAGTATAGCATCTGCCTCTCCATGCATATTGCATTATTTGACTGGATATTGTAAAATAAAATTATCAATCTGTGGGGAGGTCTGCTCCGTGGATACCGCACGCTATATCCGCATCACCAATCTCTGTATGCTGTTTTTCCGGGCCGAGGGGATCGCGTTTTCCTTGTACGACAAACAAGATACCTGTCACCTGCAGTACCCGGAGGAGCCGCAGCGCCGCACGGCTGCACTGTTTGCTGGCCGTGACCCTGCACGGACGCTGGACATCTGCACCACCCCCAGCCATGCAGGCTATGCTTCCATCCGGATCAAGGGCGGCTGGCGGATCGTTATCGGCCCTGTCTATAACGCAAGGCTCAATGAAAGCCTTGTGGATGCCTTTATGGCAGAAAATCAAATCCCGGCTGCGCAGCGCCACGCAGCCGATACAATTCTGGAGGCCGCACCAAATCTGAGTCTGCTGGAATTTTTTCGACAAGGCCGCATATCTCTACTACTGCATGGACGGTGAAATCCTTGACCCGTCCGTCTACTTTGATTTGACGAACGACCGCGACAGCTTTACTGTTGGCCGCGATACCGTCGAGAACCTGCTGGAGCGCAAGGAAAATGAGAAATTCCACAACAGCTACCAGTGGGAATTGATGTTTTACGATTTGATTCGGCAGGGCGACCCGGAGAGGTTAATGGCTTTTCTGATGCAGGATAGTTCAACCCGGGTGGGTCACGGCACAATGGCTGATACCCCGCTGCGGCAGGCAAAAAACATTTTCATCGGTTGCATCACTAAAATCGGTATGATGTCCGCCATCCCTGCCGGAATGGACGTTGAACTAACCTACCAGCTGATAGATAACTATGTGCTGGACTGTGAGCGCGCCGCGACAGTGCCGGAAATTGATCGTTTACAATTAAGCGCTGCCTTGGATTTCTGCCGCCGCCTCGGAGAACTGCGCCTGCCTGCGGGTATCAGCCGCGAGGTATACACCTGTATGTCCTACATCCGCAATCATGTGAACACCCCTTTGAGCCTTGACGATGTGGCTGCCTCTATCGGGCGCAGTGTGTCCTACACCGGGAGTCTCTTTAAGAAAGAAACCGGTCAGACATTGGGCAATTATATTGCGGAATGTCGGCTGGAAGAAGCCAAAAGCCTTTTGTATTATACCGATATGACGTTGGCCGAAATCAGCAGCTACCTCTGCTTTTCGAGCCAGAGCTATTTTCAGAACGTATTCAAAAAAGAATATGGTGTTACCCCGATGCAATATCGCAGGCAACACCATACCGAATCATGATATTCTGTTGTTTTTGATTACATCCGCATACCAGTAGAACGAATCCTTCGGGATGCGCTGTTGGGTCTGATAGTCCACATACACAAGGCCAAAGCGCTTATCGTAGCCCTCCGCCCACTCAAAGTTGTCCATGATGGACCAGTAGAGATACCCGGTCACCGGGATGTTCTCGTCCACGGCACGCTGTAAACCTGCCAAATAGCGCTTGACAAAGTCAATGCGCTGGGGGTCATGCACTGCGCCATCGCTCATGACGAAGTCTATGTTTGCCATACCGTTTTCCGTAACGATAATGGGCAGATGGTAGCGCTCCGTCAAGAAACGTGCCGCCCAGTACAGAGCATCCGGCGTAATGGGCCAGTCCATTGCCGTGCGGGGCATACCCGGCACAACGGCGGGGTTGGGACCCATGTACTCCTCATAGTTGGAGGCATTGTAGCAGTTAAAGCCAAAGAAGTCCAGCGGCTGGCAGATGACCTTCAGTTCCTCCGCCGTGAAGAATGGCTGCAGACCCGCCGGGACACAGCCGAGAACGACCGGGTCTGCCCACCAGTTAAAATGCGAGAAGAATGCCTGCTCCGGGAACATCTGGGTGCGGGCTTTTTCTATGTCATCCGGCGATTCGTTCTCCGGCAGGTAGACACTGCCGTTCAGCGCCATACCGATTTTCGGAGCCAGCTTGGCGCGGCTGCGCAGCACGCGAACCGCCTTGCCGTGGGCCAGCAGCACATTTTTTGTCAGCGCCGCCAGCTTGTTCATCATCACGGCGGGTTGCTCCTGCATCAGGCTTTCAAACGGCGCGTGCGCCCCCGTAAAGTAGCCGTTGCCGATGAAGGTCGTCGGCTCATTGACGGTGAACCAGAACCGGACCCGGTCGGACAAGCATCCGCCACTACACGGGCGTAGTTGGCGAAATCATCACTGATTTCCGCATTGTACCAGCCGCCTTTTTCGTGCGCCCACATGGGCAGATTCCAGTGGAAAATCGTCACCATCGGCTCAATGCCCGCTGCTTTCAGTTCGTCCACCAAGTCGCTGTAAAAGGCAAGACCCTTGGGGTTGACCGTGTCGGGACCGGACATCACGCGCGGCCAGCTGACGGAAAAGCGATACGCCTTGGCGCCCAGCTTTTTCAGCAGCGCTACATCCTCCTTGTAGCGGTGGTAGTGATCACAGGCGATAGTACCGTTCTCGCCGTGCTTGACGTGTCCCTCGCTCAAAGCATCCCAGATACCGGGAACCTTGCCGTCCTCATTGTAGGCACCCTCGATCTGGTAAGCAGCACTGGCCGCACCCCAGAGAAAATTCTTCGGAAAGCTCATCTTGTTTCCTCCTTTATAGTTCTGCAAGCCGGTCATACAGCCCCTGCAGAATTGCACTCAGTTTTACTGTGTCGGGGATGACTTGGATCATGCTCACCGACAGAATATCATTCAGCTTGCGGTACACCATGAAGTCCAGCGTTTCTTTCGGCATCATATCGAACATACCGTTCGTGAATTGATTTACGATTTCTTTTGCGCGCGGATTTTCAAGAATTTCCCCAATTGTGCTTTCACCGTTCAAGGGATAGGGGTTCTTACCCTCTATCATCAGCGGGGCTTGTGCCAAAATGTCCTCCGCCGACAATGCCAGATACAGCGTGTGCGCCCCGATAGGCTGCACCCACTTATCCATTCGTGCGTCATAGCAGCGCAATGCCTTTTTGCTGACCGATACATTCACAACTGTTTCCTCACCGGGGGCAAGGCGCACCTTGGCATACCCCACCAGTGTGCGATCGGGGCGCAGCATATGGGGCTTTTCCTCGCGGGCATAAAGCTGTACGACCTCGCTGCCGGGGCGGCTGCCGACGTTTTTTACCCGCACAGGCACATTCAGTGTTTCCTGTGTGCGCATATCCCAGCGGAAGTCATTTTCACACAATTCCACAGAAAAATCCGTGTAGCTCAAGCCGCATCCGAACGGATACTGCACAGCTAACTTGCGCTTTGCGTAGCTGCGGTAGCCCACAAACACGCCCTCACCGTAGTAGGCATCGTTGCCCTCACCGGGGAAGTTTGGGTAGGCGGGCGTGTCCTCGTAACGAATCGGGAACGTCACCGGCAGGCGGCCTCCCGGCTCGGCCAGCCCCGTCAGCAGACGTGCCGCTGCCACGCCGCCCATGCAGCCGGGAATGAAGATGCAAAGCACTGCATCCGCGTAAGGCAACCAGTCCGCCATCTCTACCGGTCCGGAAATATTCAACAGCACGACGGTTTTCATGCCTTTCTGCTTTGCCTGCTTCAGCACCTCGGTCATGCGGGTGCGGTCTTGTTCCTCTACCGCCATGCTTTCGCGGTCCACATTTTCCCCAGCCGGGGCAGCCGCCGTGTACACCAGCGTGTCGGCATCGGTCCATTCCTCAAAGGCCGCCGCGCCGCGCAGTTTGCGGTATTCGTCCAGCACATTGCTGTGCAGGGCCGTCTCCACCGCCGTGGAGCCGCTGCCACACTCCAGTGTGTCGCGGCTGCGCGTCCCCCAGAACACAACACGCCGGGTCTCGGCCAGCGGTAGGACGGCATTCTCGTTTTTCAATAGCACCGCGCCGTCTTCAATGGTCCTGCAGGCGGTTTGCAGCAGTGCATCGGCGTCATACTGCGCGGGGATGCGGCGTTGATTTTGTTTGATCTCCACGATAAGCTGCAGGATATGGGTCACGCGGTCGTTCAGAACTTCCTCGGAAAGCTGCCCCTCCTGCACCGCCTGTTTGCAGGCGGTCATATCGTTTGGACCGGGCTGAATCAAATCCATACCCGCCGCCAGCGTACCTTCCTTGTTCTGTCCGGCTGCGCCCCAGTCGCTGACAATGGCGCCGTCGAAGTGCAGTTCCCCGCGCAGCAAATCTGTCAGCAGCTTTTTGCTATACGAGGTGAACTCTCCGTTCACGGCGTTGTAGGCGCTCATGATACACAGGACGTGACCATCCTCGATGGCTGCCTCAAACCCACGGGCATACAGTTCCATCATAACCCGTTTTGAAAGGTTAGAGCTTGTTGTGTTGCGGTTCGTTTCCTGATTGTTTGCGAGGAAAGCTTGGCACAGGCCGCAATGCCGGCGCTCTGCATACCGCGTACAAAGGCTGCCGCGGTCTGAGCCACCAACTCCGGGTCCTCGCCGTACATTTCATAGTTACGGCCGCCCAGCGGGTCGCGGGCAATATCCACGTTGGGACCAAAGCAGACATCCACCCCGACGTCACGCAATTCCTGTCCGACCGCGCGGCCGATGGTCTCGGCTGTGATCGGGTCAAACGACGCGCCGATGTTGATGCCCGACGGGAAGCTGATATGCTGCCGACCGCCCGGACGATATTTTGCCGCCTGCTCCACAAGGTCGGTCATCAGTGCATCGCCCTTGTACTTTGCCGCGGCCTCGTTGAGATCAACGCGGTTCAGTGCCACCATTTCCGGCGTGGCATACGCCGTACGCGGGTCATCGGCACGGCAGGGGTCTGTTAAGTAGTCCAGCACCACATGGGTGCCATTCAGCCCGGTCGCGCCGTCCATCAGATAGATGGCGGGCACATCCATATCCGGGATGGGTCGTGTGTGGCAGGCGCGGTAGCACCCCACCATATCCAATTTTTTCATCCAGCGTCATCTCCGCAACCACCTGCGGGATGCTTTGTAAGTTGCTCAATTTTGCACGCATACAGTTTTCCTCCCTTTCGCAAATGAATTCTGTATCCAGTATAGCGTGCCGTGAAATCTGCGTATTGTAATTTTCGTGATGCAATTGTAATTTTTGGCTGGCTACCGCAGGGAATGAATCAGAACCGATTCACTTTTTCGAGTCAAGATTTTTGGATGAATCAGAAGTGATTCACTCTTGAGAACATATACGAATTTGTGCGGGTATCGGGTTTGTTTGTCATCGTTTTGGGGTAGACGTGTTTTGCTAGCATAGCGTTTGGATATCCACAAACGCATTTCTGGGGTGTACCCCAGACCCCCGCGCTGTTCTTGCGTGACGATAGTGACGCTGATGACGCTTGTGACGCTGTTTTGGGGATATCCCTATACCATATCCCGGATTCTGCGTCATTAGCGTCATCTGCGTCATTCTGATTTTGTGTTTCTCGTACCCTGTACTCTGCACCTTATCCCCGGATGGCTGCACCGCTCATCTTTCCGACTTCCCAAAAATCGCTACCCAAGCAGCTACGCTGGATGCCGCCCTGCTGGAAGTCAAGCAGCAAATCGAAAAAGCCCTACGCCAGTACAAAAAAACGCCCATTCCCACCAAACAGGAACAGATCGTCGTGCCAGACAACAGCGTGTTGGTACTCGTCAAGGCGAGCTGACTACACTGACCGCTCCTATATTTACCTGCCAACTCCGCAAAATTTATCCACAAAAGCGCCCGGGCGGTTGAAAAAATTCAGCCGTCCGCGCAGTCGTTTTTATCGTTTTGGGGTCAAAGTTACCAGAATGTTACCACTTTTTCCATATTGTAGAAAAAAGCTCGTTGAAACTTTTCGCTTCAACGAGCTTTTGTTGTGTCTGTGTGACAAAAGAGATACCCCTTGCAAGAACTTAGTTAAACCGTTCAATTTCCATTCTCATGAGATACATGAAATAATGAAATCGGCTTTTGGGTTGAACTCATTTTTTGAAACGCAGCCAAAACGCCCCAATTGAATCAATGAGTTTCACTTTTCTCATCTTAAAAGTTGGATTCATTCCATTTTAAAGATTTGTTCTACTTGTTCAAAAGGCAAAACTGAGCAATCCAAAATCTTTTGCATATCTAATGCATCAATCAGTTTTTTTGCTCGCTCCCCTTTATGATAGACGGCTTGTGTACGGCATAGTCGACGTTGCTCAATAAACAATTGTTTTAGCTTTGCACTGCCCTTCCGTCCGGAAGGAATGTCCTCTTGCGTCAAATCAGAATCCAATCCCATAAAGCAACTGATTCCATGAAGGTCCAACAAAAATATATCTTCTATGTCTGCGTCGACAGCCATGTCAACGATTTTTTTGACACCGCGTTGAGTGTTTATCATCTTTCGAAAAGTTTCCCAGTCGCCTTTATAAAACTTTGTTACATCAGCATTATATGAATCTGTATCATAGCAGAGAAAAACCGTCCATGGAATTTTCTTTCCCTTTGCTTGGACACAATTGTTTTGGAACCAGTTTGCTGAATTGTGAATCTGGGTGATTGTTCCAACTGCATTCATTTTGATAATTCGAACACCGAATGGTCCACGCACAGTGAAAAACGTCTCAAATGTTTCTGAGTCTTGATTCTTTTCTATCGAACAATTTGGATGTTTTCGAGCAAAAAAATACAATAATCTTTCGTAAAAGACACGCTCTGTAGCCCCTTCTAGAACAAATGCAAAACCGGATTCGTAAGAATTTTCCATCAGAAACCCTCCAAATAATTCTGCAGGGTTTGGAAAGATGAACTTTCTCCTGACATCAATTCAAACAGATACTCTCCGACTGACAGACCATAAGATCGCGCAGCGTTTAACAGCTTTTTCTCTTTAGTTGATGCAATTCTTCTGAATTGAGCAATACCGAGTTCTTGCATAGAACCCACATAGAGCTGTCTAGGCTTAAGGTACTGTACCAAATAAGGTGAGTGACTAGAAATCACAAGACAAGTATTTTCCAACGTTTCAGAAATGATACTCAGTAAATCCTTTAGCATTTTAGGATGGATGCTGGTCTCTAATTCTTCGATTCCAATGCAGGAAACGTGGTTACAGCTAGCAATAAAAATATTAGCTAACAACCAAAATATTCTCTTGGTTCCGGTGGACATAGAAGCAAGACTAACCGGTTGATTAAGCGCATCACTGAAAATAGTAACTCGATATACCTTATCTTTGAGGTGAAATGGTACAGGCGGAATATTATCATTTTGCGGTATATTATCATCTTTTTGGTCAATTGCATTAGAGTAAACCAATCGCAAACTTTTTCTTTCACCCAAATTTAACTCATGTGCCTGTATATCAATAGATGAAAAGTCGGGGAAGAGAGAATACACAGCATCTTCGAACTGATAATATTGTTCCGGATACATTTTCTTGAGCTGGTGAAGCGCACGCGGAATATCTTCATCATCAAAGCGAATGTGCATATCATCGTCATCCGCTATTCTAATGGGGGTCGGTTGAAACCTGTCTTTGACATCTAATGTGTCGCATACTCGATATTCAAATTCTTTGAGTGCTTGAATGACAGATGTATACTCCAAGTCATCAATGGAGGAAAGAACATCTATTGCCAGCACATTTGATTCGAGCATAAGGTTACGGAACGCACTGGTAGACTTTCCTTTTCGATACTGATTGGTTGGTCGCTTTAAGTATGCCGAGTATCGTACGCTTTCCGTTGGTCGCATTTCGAGACACTCATCTATGATTTTTTGACCTGTTTTATCATCACGATACCATAAGAATGTGAAGCCATAGTGAACGAATCTATATTCTTTTTGCTCCGGCAACTCAAATTCTATATCAAATTGGAATGGAGCGCAATCCAAATTTCTGGCGATGGGAATCCCATCGGACCACGCCATCATCATTGTACGTTGCTTCGCGCCAGCAGAAATAAAATCTGTTGCAAAGTCTAATGCTTCCAGCAGATTGCTCTTTCCGTAATTGTTAGGTGAAACGATTGCAAGGGTCTTACTAGTGAAATTCAGCTTTGTGGACTTCACGTTCTTAAACCCACCGACCATCAACGACTTCAAAATCATATCTGACACCTCCCACATTAAGGATAGCGGAAATCAATTCAAAACGTCAAGATAATTCAACTTGAATTTCTTGCAAAATATCATGTTTTTTTGAAATCAGCGCCTTGATTATTGATGATTCATTTTAAATCAATCGTTTTCACAAAGTTCGGCTTTTGAACTTTCACATGGTTACCAAATTTTTTGAGTTTTCTCGCTATGCATTGCTCACCACTACACCTCATTTCTACAGCTTTTTATAAGTGAACACAAAAATATAACAAGGCCTATGTCATTAATGTAACTTTTTACAAATTATTAAATCATTCCTGTAAAATCGCCTTCACCGTATACCCACCCACAAATTCAATCTTTATCTCATCAGCAGATAGCACAATGACTTTCTCTACAATCCGTGCAATCAAGGCATCTGAGTATTCTTTGATCCGGAAATATTCGGCGCTCAACTGATATTGGGGATCGGCAGCTTTTTGCTGGTTCGCAGTCAGAACTTCTATTTTCTTTTTCAGACCGTCGATTTCTTTACTGGCGCGTTTTTACTTTATCGTCCAGAAATGACGCATTGCATTTCGAGAGATAAGTCCAACAGGTGATCGAATTCCTGCTGGGCATCTGCAACCTTTTGCTGTAATTTCTCCAGTTCTGTTGTGCCACCTTGCAAATCGTGCAGGATGCCGTTAATCTGCATGGCGGTTTCCTTAGTATAACTGTCTGCAAGATTTTGAATAGCTTTCAACAGTGTATTATGCAAAACCGTTTCTTTCACGGATGGTGAGGTATGACAATATCTTGTTCCGTAGGCTGTACGGCTAACACAGCGCCAGACGATTTCTTTTCGGCCGTGGATGTTCCAAGTCACGCGCTTGTACCTGAAATGCTAACGTGCGTGTTGCCATGTTGCTGACTCCCTTCGGTTTCTCAAAAAATGTGGTTACGGCCTGTTCAATGAACTGCGATGTGGTGATGCTCTGTCATTCCAGTTCTTCACGGATTTTCTGGTGCAGGTCATCCGGGATGGTTACGGTCAATTTGCTCATGGGTGCGCTCCTTTCTGTGTTTGCAAAGCAAGCATACCACAGCGGCAGAAGCAAAGCCATTCACAAGAACCAACGACAATTCATTGAATTTTGTTGTCAAAGAAGCCATAACCAACAAAACCTTAGTGTATGGGAACCACCCCCTCTAAAGTGTAGATAAGAAATTGAGCGCGGAATCTGGAATTGCATCGTCCGGCGGCAGACTGGGAACAGCAGTGGCTATGCTGGCCGTCTGCAATTCTTCGCGCAACCACCTTGCGGATGCTTTTCTCCAGCCTATCCGTCTGTTCTGCCGCAAGGATACTCTGCACCAGAAACTCTTTGCGTTTGGCAGGCGGCACCTGCTGCAGCAACGCCAACGCGCGGCGGTGTTGCGGTTCGTTAAGGTTCGGGCGGAAAACATACTGTGGGCGTTTCATGCCTCGCTTTTACGGCGCGACACGGCGGTCAACGCGCGTTCGAACCCGACTGCGTTCACCTTGTCGTCCAGTAGGAAAATCGTCTTACAAAGGCCGTCTTTGGGGCTGAGGTGGCGGCTCACCACCGATGCGCCGCCGCCCAATAGCACGGCGGGGATGGCGTGCAGGTCGAAGCCGGCTTCCATCGTGGCAGACAGCAGATGCTCTGTGTACTTGCGCCCCTGCTGATTCACAATGTCACGCACCGCCTCGCTGACCGTGCAGGGGTGACCTGTCAGCATATTTTCGATTTGAGCATCCGTGAGGGACAGCCCGGTTTCTCGGCGCACCTGCTCCCGAATGTCATCCACGCAGCGGATCATGCCGAGTTCCAAGCTGTGGGCGGTATCGGCCGCAGGGATGGCGTTGTCGATGTGCATAAGGTCTACTGTCCAGCCGCCCAGATCCATGAGGAGCATGGACGGTTCATCCTGCAAAAGCCCCACTTCGGTCATAAGGGCGGCGTAGCCTTGGGGGAAGATGGCAACTTCCTCGATGGTAATGCTGTACTCCACGCCCTCGAATTTGAAATTCACGGGCTGGTTGCTCCGCAGCAGATAATCTTTGAACTTGGGTTTGTCGCGCCGAAACTGGTCAGCGGCAGACCCGCCGCAATTCGCACCGAGCATTCGGGAGGCAAACCGCGCTGCCGGATTTCTTTTGCAATCGCTGCCAGCGTCAGCAGGTAATAGTTGTCGTTCGCAGTCTTATCCCGTTGGATAGGCTGCGCCCGGTGCCACAAACAAAAAAGCACCCGCCAAACTCTAAGAGTCCTTGCGGGTGTAGGGTTCGTGTTCTCCGTAACTGGTAAGCCCTGCCGGGAACGAGCAGTGGGCTGTTTTGATAGCGTAATAGCCGTGGTCGATGCCGATAATGATGCTCATAGTGAAAATCCTCCTTATTGTAAATAGGTATAAAATGGAAACCTTGAAAACAAACTGAAAACTGCCAGAGAATTTGCCCTCAAACAGGGGAGATAGGGCTTTTCCTAGCCATCAATCCGCTCCCGATCATTAACAAAATTGTAAACTTTCGCTTTTTTCTTCAAAAAACGCAAAAATCCCGCTATCGGTGTGGAAAACCGACAGCCGGGATTGAAAACTTTTTTGAAAACGACCGAATCTTTTTGAGATTTATCTACAAATGCGCTCATTTTTTCCACAATGCGGGCGCACCGCTGTGGAAAAACGGCAACAAAAAAGCCCAACCGCAGTGTAACGGTTGGACAGCCTTATAAAATACGACCTTGAAAACAGGACGTCGAAATCGCCATTTTTTGGCGTTACAACAAAAGAAAAAAAGGCTGTGACATCTTTTTTGCCACAGCCTGTTGGTTGCGGGGACAGGACTTGAACCTGCGACCTCCGGGTTATGAGAAATCTAAAAATCGTGCGTTACAGTGATGTTTTGTTGGGTTTGGTGGTATTGCGTACCAAGGCTCAGAACGGATTTTGTCCCATGTGTACAAAAGGGTGCTATACGGTGCTGACCCATTCCAACCCCTTTTGGGGGCAGTTTTGGGGGCAAATCTGCAAGACGAATTCTGACTTGCGCCGCTCAAATAAATGCGCAGCTTTGGTTCCATTGAGAAAAGTGGATACTCATATCACAGGGTTCACGCAAGTGAAAAGCCCAACGAACTGGTGATGAAATTTTACTCTCTAGCAAGAAGTTGTACGCAAGCCAACTCTACACCATCCCTGCACACCGCCCCTGTCACCGCGAGAAACGCCCTTGTTTAGGCGCATTCACACCGCGTCGGAGCGTGCCCTCCCAGCCAAATATTGCCCCAAATTCCCCGTTTTCCGGGGATTTTTTATTTTACCGCAAAGGCATTTACCTGAACGGGATTTCCCTGTACAGGTAAATCCTGCACAAATAAATAATTAAATAAATAAAATACTAATATACTATCGTATCCTATCCGTAAACTACAAAAAATTGGATTCATCCCGCTATGGTCTTACGGCCATGCGTACAACTTACCACCGGAGAGTACAACTTACGATTGCAAACCGACCCTGCCAAGTTGTATAATTAAAGCACCGATAGTTCGCGCAAAAGCTGGTGCAAGAGCATGAGCGCTTTTGCGAACACGCTGGGCGGCGCGCTTATTTTCGGCATGGCGGATGACGGGCAGATCGTTGGGCTGACCGAACCCGACAGCGACGCCGAGAAAATCAGCGAGATCATCAAGACGCGCATGGAGCCTATCCAATAGTACGATATACCGTGAAACTGCGCGCCGTCCGGCGCGATTTTATGCGCTGCGCGCAGCCAGCGGTGCGGCGCGGTCACTGCGCCCGCAGGCGCGTTTTCGGAGCGCAACCGCCGCACAGCGGCGGCTCTTAGCGCGGAGATAGACACGCGCCCTACATTTCTACCCGAAAAAGGGCTTTTTCGACAAACTGAAGCGGGCGAACATTTCTGTTCGCCCGCTTTTTACGGTCTATAAAACTTTTTTACCCTTTCACGCTGCCCAATGCAACGCCCCGGACAATGTACTTGGAGAGCAGCAGATAGACGATCATAACGGGCAGAATCGCAATGGTAATCATCATATACACCTTACCCATATCGAACTTCAAAAAGTCCGCGCTGCGCAGCTGTGCAACCAGTATGGGCACCGTCTTCCACTTGGCATCGTTGATGATCAGCGCCGGGATAAAGTAGTTGTTCCACGCGCCCACAAAGCTGAATATCGCCTGCACCGCCATGGCGGGCTTCAGGATAGGCAGAATGACCGTGTTAAAGGTATGGAACTCCCCCGAGCCGTCAATGCGCGCCGCGTCAATGATGTCGCGCGGCAGGCTCGAATCCATGTACTGCTTCATGAAGAAGAACACCGTCGGCGCGGCGATGCTCGGCAAAATCAGCGGCCAGAGGGTATTGGTCAGCTTCATCGAGTCCATCAGGTTCAAAAAGCCCAGCGCCGAAACCTGAGTCGGCATCGTCATGATGAGCAGAATAACGGTGAATGCCAGCTTGCGCAGCTTGAAGTCATACGCATAGATGGCGTAGGCCGTCAGTGCGCTGAAATAGACCGACAGCGCCGCGCAGGCGGCCGACACGATCAGGCTGTTGCGCAGACCGGTCAGGATCGGTACATTGGCATCATGGGTGGTGTTGAAGAAGTTGACGCCAAAGCTGCCGCGGGGCAGCGGGTCAAACCCCTGCTGGATGGTAAAGTTGTTGTGCGTGGCGTTGACGATCAGCACATAGAAGAAGAACAGGCAGATAAAGCAGAGGACAAACAGCACGATATAGGCCACTGCACGCTGCAGGGTCAGCATAGGGTCGTGAATTTTGCTTGCCTTTGCGGTAGTGGTGGCTGCGGTTTTGGTCTCGTTCGGCATACTGTTCACGCTCCTTCCTTAGTGATGCTTAGCGGCCGCTTTAGCTGCCTTGATGCGGGCTTTCTCAGCCTTGCGCTGCTCACGGGTCAGGCCGTCATCCTCCTGCGTGAGGGTAAAGTAGATGATGACGCAAAGCACCGCGCAGAGCAGGAACATCAGCACCGAAATAGCACCGGCTGTGCCGTAGTTTTTGCTGTACAGATGCTGGTTCAGGTACATGATAATGGTGTTGGTCGAGCCGTTCGGGTCGCCCTTGCCGTTGGTCAGGACCTGCGGCACATCAAACATCTGCAGGCCGCCGATGAGGCTGGTGATCAGCGTGTAGACGAGCAGCGGGCGGATCAGCGGAATCGTGATGCGCCAAAACATTGTGGTCGAGGATGCACCGTCCAGCTGGGCGGCCTCATACAGGCCGGGGTCCACACCCATGATGGCAGCCATCAGAATGATGGTCGTATTGCCGAACCACATCAGGAAGTTCATCAGCCCAACCAGACCGCGCGCTGTCCAGACATTGGAAAGCCAGCGCACCGGCTCGGCCACGATGCCGAGCTTGAGCAGGATCGAGTTGATCGGCCCTGTCTCCGAGTTTGAAAACAGGGTAAAGAACAGCATGGCGAACGCCGATGCCATGATAAGGTTGGGCATATAAATGACGGTCTTGAAGAAGCCCTGAAACCGCAGCTTCAACCGCAGATCGGTAAACCACGCTGCCAGCACCAGCGATACAATGATCTGCGGGATAAACCCCATCAGCCACATGATCATGGTATTGCTGAAATACTTCGGCACCTCTTGGATCATGGCGGCATAGTTTTTCAGCCCTACAAAGTTAGGGCCGATGATCTTTAGACCGCTGCGGAAATACTCAAAGAAGGAATAGTAGATGGTCGTTGCCAGCGGCCAGAACTGGAAGATGAAAAAGGTAATAAAGAACGGCGCCAGAAATATATAGCCCCATTTGGCGTAGCTCATGCCCTTTCTCTTTGTTTTCATAGGTCTCGCCCTCCTTAGCTGTGTGGGCATTGCCCTGCTGGGGGCAGAGCCTTTCAAAATCTGATAAAAACAAAACCAGGGGCGGGCGTCTCTCCCCGCCCCTGGCATGGCGTTTGCGGTTCAGTTCGTTTTGTCAACGGTCACGCAGGTATTTATGCGGGCCATTCGACGCTGCTCAGCTCAGGATACTTGACCTTGATCTGATCCTCAAAGTTCTTCTTCGCGGTCTCAAGGTCAACCGTGCCGTCAAAGTAATCCTTGAAGCAGCTCTGGAGGGTCTCGTTGCAGCCCTGATCGTACGGACCGGCATTGGACATATCAATGGTAGGTGCAACCTCTGCAAAGAGGGCAATGTGGTTCTGGCCGCCGAGGAATGCGGAGCCGAAGTTCGGGTCAGCAGCAATGGAATCCATAGCACTCTTGCAGTTGGTGTAGTCCTGCGTATCCTCGGTGATCTTGGTCATGATGTCGGCATCACAGGTCAGAGAGTACATGACATCCTTGATCGTGGGGATGTTGTCGGTGCCGGCTGCTGCGCAGATCCAGGTGCCGCCCCAGTAATACGGCTGAGGACCCTGACAGACTGCGTAATCGCCGAAGATACCGTTGCCGACTTCCTGCTTGCCTCCCTCAGACTCAGGCGTGGCCAGAGAGTTGCCCAGCAGCGTGAAGTTGATGCCCCAAGTGGAGTAGAAGAAGCCGAAAACCTTGCCGGCAGGACCCTGATCGGCGGCCCACTGGTCGCTCCACAGGCTGGTCTTGTTGTTGTAGCCGTTATCGGTGTAGGTCTTGGTCTGATCGACCCAGTTCATAATGTTGGGGTCGACCTTGACGGTCGTGCCGTCCACCCAACCGGCGGACACATTGTTGGAGAAGGTGCGGTAGGAATCATCGTAGCCGGAGAGCATCTTGTAGCCCTTGGCAGCGGCCTTCTCAGCCACATCGTTGAACTTATCCCAATCGCTCAGCGCGGCCTGAACCTCGGTCGGGTCATCGGTGCCCAGCACATCCTTGGCGATGGAGCGGCGGTAGGCAAACAAGCCCGGGGTTGCCTGCCATGTGGTGCCCTTCTGCACGCCATCCACGGTGACGATGTCCTTGGTGTACTGGTACTGATCCTTGAGGTCATCATCGGTCAGGCCGACATCCTTCTTGACATCCAGCGTATATTCGGAATCCACATATTTCAGCGCGTAGTCCGCCTCGATCAGGAAGATGTCGATCTTGTCATCGGCAGCGGCGCTGTCCTGCTTGAGCAGGGCCTCGTCCAGCTTATTCTGGTAGTTGTTGTTATCGTTGGGGTTGATGGTCCACTTTACGGTGACACCGTTATCCAGCGTCGTGGTGGACTTGTCGGCGGCAATCTCCTTGACGCGGGGTAATAGTCATTGAAGCGGGACTGGAATTCATCGTTCCAGCACCAGATGTTCAGGACCTTGCCCTCCTCTGCGGCTGCATCGGCAGCAGGCTCTGCGGCTGTGCTGCTGGCTTCGGTAGAGGTCGAATCAGCGGCAGGGGCTGCGGACGAGCTTGCGGCGCCTCCGCCGCAGCCTGCCAGCAAGGTGGCTGCCATTGCAGTGGCGGTCAATAAACTCATTGCCTTTTTCATAATGTCTTTTCCTCCTTTTAAAAAAGAACTCATGTATGAATCAGATATTGTGACCCGCATCCTCGCGGGTTTGAACCTATGGATTGGGGACATCGACGGACTGCCCTTTCAGCAGGCTGCCGGAGATCAGCTTCTGCTCCGGCAATGCCGTGCGCGGGGATTCTATCTGCTCGATAAGCAGCTCTGCCGCGGCGCGGCCCAGCGCTTCGGTGTCCTGCCGGTAGGTGGTCAGCTGCGGGGACATGATCTGCGAGATCAGGTTGCCGTCATAGCCGGCCACCGAAATATCCCGCGGAATTAGAAGTCCTTCCTCACGGATGGTCTGGATGCCGCCGATGGCGGAGAAGTCATCCGGGAAGAGGATTGCCGTGGGGCGCTGCGGCAGTGCCAGCAGCTGACGGGTCGCAGCGGCGCAGCTTTTCGCATCGCGGTAGGTGCTCGGCACGATGTAGGTATCCGGCACCGTGATCCCATGAGCGGCGCAGGCGCGGTAGAAACCGACCAGACGCTTCTGGGTGACTGCGCTGTGATTCTCACCGTGGATATAGGCGATTCGCTCATGCCCTAAGGCGGCAAGCTGATCCACCAGCTTGTGAACGCCGTCGGTGTTATCGGAAAGTACGGCAGCCCGGTTGTTAAAGACATGGTCGACTGTGACGATCGGCAGGTTGCTGTAGGCCAACTCAATGACCTCCGGGTCATCGAACTTGATACAGGCAGCGATCACACCGTCAACGCCTCTGTAGCGGCAGTGCTCTAAATAGCTGGAGTGGCCGTGGCCAATGTTATGGTTGATAAAGGTGATATCATAGCCTCTGCCCTCGGCGTGGCGTTTGAAGCTGTCCAGAACAGCCGCGAAGAATTCATGCGTCAGACCGCTTTGTGCCTCGTCCACAAAAAGGACGCCCAGATTATAGGTACGGTTCGTTTTTAGGCCCGCGCTGCGGAGTTTGGCATGTAGCGATCTGCCTTGCAGCCTCACGCACTTTTTCTTTGGTGGCCTGACTGATATCGTTGTGACCGTTCAGAGCCTTGCTCACGGTAGCCACCGAGACCCCGCATGCCTTTGCGATGTCTTTGATGGATGCCATGATATCGCCTCCTTGCATCTTTCTTAATCGTTTTCGCATCTTCACTATACAACATGTCAACCATAAAATCAATGCCATTTTTGCATTTTTTGTGCATTTCGATTCGATTTGGCGATTTGCAAAAAGCGAAAACACCTGTTTTGGCTATTTTCGTTTGGAGTTTCGCTGAAAAAGAGACATAATTTGCGCCTTCTTCTGCCTTTTCCGACCCAGTAATGGCCTGCAAGCCTGACTGCCATCTGCTTTTGGGGTGTCCACAGCCAGAAAGTATCCTTATAAATAATAGGTAGCATCCGCTTTTCGTTACAATTTTCGGCCGCACAAATTGTGAAACCTGCCAAATCATCGTTAAATTCAGCCGCAGCCCTTGCAATTATCCGAAAAACGCGGTATTGTAAGGGTAATAACTTAATCGTTTTCGATTTGAACTTACGATTTTATCTGCTTTCCATAAGTAAGGAGAGGGTCTCTATGAAGTTCGGTCATTTTTCCGATAGCGCACGCGAATATGTCATCACCACGCCGCGCACGCCGCTGCCGTGGATCAACTATCTGGGCAGCGAGGCATTCTTCAGCCTTGTTTCCCACACGGCCGGTGGGTACAGCTTTACAGGAGTGCCAAGCTGCGGCGTATCACTCGCTACCGCTACAATAACGTACCTGCGGACTCTAACGGCCGGTATTACTATATTAAGGATGGCGATACCGTCTGGAATCCCGGCTGGCAGCCCACCCAGACCGAGCTGGACAGCTATGAGTGCCGCCACGGCCTCGGGTACAGCATCATTACCGGCAAAAAGAACAGTCTGACCGCGAAGCTGGAGCTGTTTGTGCCGGTAGGCGACAACTGCGAGATCGACCGTCTGGTGCTGACCAACGAGAGTGATGCACCGAAATCGTTTACTGTATTCAGCTATCTGGAGTTCTGCCTCTGGAATGCTGTGGACGATTCCACCAACTTCCAGCGCAATTTCTCTACCGGTGAAGTCGAGGTCGAGGGCAGCACCATCTACCACAAGACCGAGTACCGCGAGCGCCGCAACCATTACGCATTGTTCACCGTCAACACGCCCATTGATGGCTTTGACACGAGCCGGGACGCCTTTTTAGGCGCATGGCGCAGCAATGCGAATCCCGAGGTCGTGGAAAACGGCCGTTGCACCAACTCTGTTGCCCACGGCTGGGCACCCGTTGGCGTGCATCAAGTCAATGTCACCCTGCAGCCCGGCGAAAGCCGCAGCCTGATTTTTGTTTTGGGCTATATAGAAAACCCGGAGGACGAGAAGTGGGCCGCGCCCGGCGTCATCAATAGACCCGCGCCCAGGCGATGGCTGCCCGCTATGCCACGGATGCGCAGGTCGATGCGGCACTTGCCAAACTGCACGACCACTGGAATACCCTGCTGTCCACCTACTCGGTCAAGAGCAGCGATGAAAAGCTCGACCGCATGGTCAATACCTGGAACCAGTACCAGTGCATGGTCACCTTCAACATGAGCCGCTCTGCCAGCTATTATGAGAGCGGCACCGGCCGCGGCATGGGCTTCCGCGATTCCTGTCAGGATCTGCTCGGCTTTGTGCATCTGATCCCCGCCCGCGCGCGGGAGCGCATTCTCGACATTGCCGCCACCCAGTTCCCCGATGGCAGCGCCTACCACCAGTACCAGCCGCTGACGAAAAAGGGCAACATGGACATCGGCTCCGGCTTCAACGATGACCCGCTGTGGCTGATTGCTGCCGTGTACGCCTATCTGGGCGAGACGGGCGACTACTCGATTCTGGACGAACCGGTGGACTTTGATAACGACCACAGCCTTGCACAGCCGCTGCTTGAGCATCTGCGCCGCAGCTTTGGCTATCTGCGCACCCACAAGGGTCCGCATGGTCTGCCGCTGATTGGCCGCGCCGACTGGAACGACTGCCTGAACCTGAACTGCTTCAGCAAGGAGCCGGGCGAAAGCTTCCAGACCACCGGCCCGAGCGAGGGTCCTGTAGCCGAGAGCGTGTTCATCGCCGGTATGTATGTCAAGTACGGCAACCAGTTTGCCGAAATTCTTGACAGCACCGGCCACACCGACGAAGCTGCCGCCGTGCGCGCCGAGGTTGCAGAGATGGAACATACCGTACTGACTGCCGGTTGGGACGGCAGCTGGTTCCGCCGCGCCTACGATGCCTTTGGCCATGTGATCGGCGGTGAGGAATGCGAGGAAGGCAAGATCTTCATCGAGCCGCAGGGCATGTGCGTCATGGCGGGTATTGGTGTGGACACCGGTGAGGCCGTGACCGCTTTGCAGAGCGTGAAAGACAAGCTCGACACAAAGTACGGCATTGTGCTGCTGCAGCCCGCCTACACGAAGTACCATCTCGAACTGGGCGAAATTTCCAGCTATCCCCCGGGATACAAGGAGAACGCAGGCATCTTCTGCCACAACAACCCATGGGTCAGCTGTGCCGAGACTGTAGTCGGCCATGGTGACCGCGCGTTTGAGATCTACAAAAAGACCTGCCCGGCATACATTGAGGACATCAGTGAGATCCACCGCACCGAGCCGTATGTCTACAGCCAGATGGTGGCTGGCCGCGACGCCGCCACCTTTGGCGAAGCAAAAAACAGCTGGCTGACCGGCACGGCGGCCTGGACCTTTGTGGATGTGAGCCAGTATATCCTGGGCATCCAGCCCACGCTGGCCGGGCTGAAGATCGATCCCTGCATCCCGCACGAGATGGACGGCTTTACCCTGCGCCGTGTCTGGCGCGGGGCAACCTATGAAATCGTTGTGGAGAACCCTGACCATCTGGAAAAGGGCGTCAAAGCCATGACCGTGGACGGCAAGCCTGTAAGCGGTAACATCCTTTCCCCTGTTCCCGCCGGCTCAACCGTAGAGGTCAAGATCGTCATGGGCTGACCGCCCGCCTTTTACCGCAAAGCAGCAGCCCGCAGTGGGCTGCTGCTTTTTCTGTACGGTCTTTATACACCGGCGTGCTGCTTCGCGAACCAGAAAACTCCCTTATCCTGCTGCGCGCGCAGCAGAATAAGGGAGTATTTTTTGTGTGCAGCCTGTCAGGTATGGTTATTCCGCGAGCATTTCTCTGCATCGATCGCAAGCACGACCATCAGCGCGCAGAGGGCATCTCTTAGAGGAAACAAACACATAGCGAGGGGCCATACCGTGCCTTTTCACAGATTTTTTCCGTTCGTTTCGGCCACCTTGGCGTACCAGGCAGCACTATCTTTGGGGGTTCGTTTGCCGGTTGCGTAATCGAGATAGATCAGACCAAAGCGCTCGTTATAGCCCTCGCTCCACTCAAAATTATCCAGCAGTGACCAGTGGAAATAGCCGCGCACATCCACGCCACTGTCAATCGCGCGGCGCAGCGCCAGAAGATAGCGGTGGGTGAAGTCAATGCGCGCAGGGTCATGCACCTTGCCGTCCAGATGGATGCTGTCGGTGCAGGAAAGGCCGTTCTCGGTGATGTAGATGGGCAGACCGTACCGCTCCCAGATAAAGCGTGTCCCCCACTCCATCGACTCCGGGGTGATGGGCCAGCCGATGGCTGTGCGCGGATGTCCTGCGGCCCGGGGGCAGAATTCCGGCTTGCCGTTTGCCCCGGCCCGCACCATGACGGAGTTGTAGATGTTCATCCCGATGAAATCCAGCCTGCCCAGCGGCAGAGCGTCCAGCTGCTCCTGCGGGATTGCATCCACCACACGCTGGGCCTGACCGCCCGCGATCACAGGCCAGCCGCGCCCGCACAGCGGATCAAGTGCCGGGGCATAGGTGAAGGTCCAGTCTCCGTCCGCCAGCGCAAAGGTTGCCTCGCGGGCCGCCGCAATATCGGCAGGGTCGTCTGTTGCCGGGGTGCAGATGCGCCCTGTCGGGGCCATGCCGACCCGGGCATCGGGGTCAGCCCTGCGGATCGCATCGGCCGCAAGGCAGTGGGCGTAGATCGTGTTGTGCCACGCTGTAAACACCGAGCCGTCATCCAGACGGAAACCGGGTGCGTGTACACCGCTGCTGTAGCCCAGCCCCACGCTGCACTGCGGCTCATTGAGGGTAAAATAGTACCGCACCCGCCCCTTAAAGTGCGCGGCCACCGCGGCGGCATACCCGGCGAAGGCTTTTGCCGTATCATCATTCAGCCAGCCGCCCTTGTCCTGCAGGGCTTGCGGCAGATCCCAGTGGTAGAGCGTGACATAAGGCTCGATCCCTGCCGCAAGCAGCGCATCGACCAGCCGGTCATACCAGGCAAGACCTGCCGGATTGACTGGTCCCGTGCCCTGCGGGAAGATGCGCGGCCAGGCAATCGAGAACCGGTACGCCTTCAGGTGCATCTCTTTCAGCAGTGCAATATCCTCTGCCCAGCGGTGGTAGCTGTCGCAGGCGATGTCCCCTGTATCACCGTTCCTTGTTTTGCCCGGCGTATGGCTGAAGGTATCCCAGATGGACAGTCCCCTACCATCCTCCTGCACTGCGCCCTCGACCTGATAGGCTGCGGTTGCCGCGCCCCAGACGAAATTTTCCGGAAATGACATCGTATATTCCTCCGTATTTTGTCGTTTGCTTTTTTTGCATAAACACCAAAAAAGGTGCAGCGCAAGCGCACTGCACCTCCGTAAGTGTTATTTTACCCTTTCACGCTGCCGAGCGCAATACCGCGGACAATGTATTTGGAAAGAATCAGATAGACTAACACGGCTCTCTGAAAACGCCATGACTATATTCTTTTTTTCTTGCCATTTAAGAAGGTGCGTTACCCCGTTCCCGGAAAAAAGAGCATCGCCGTGATGACCACGCGCGTGGAGGAAGGGGAATAATAGCAGCACTTTGGAAAGTGAATCAGAACGGATTCACTTTTTCGAGTCAAGATTTTTGGATGAATCAGAAGTGATTCACTCTGAAATATATACGAATTTGTATTGGTGTCCAGTTTGATTGCTCACGCCTTGGGAGAGAATATGTTTTGCTAGCATAGCGTTTGGATATCCACAAACGCATTTCTGGGGGTGTTCCCCAGACCCCCTCGCTGCTCTTGTGTGACGATAGTGACGCAGATGACGCTAATGACGCTGTTTTGAGGATATCCCTATACATATCCCAGATTCAGCGTCATTAGCGTCATCTGCGTCATTCCGATTTTTATGTTTTTTCGTAATATCATTATTTTTTGTTTCGAGCAGTAGTAAACTGCAAGCGTCATTTTCGCTATAAGTGTGACGGTGATGACGATGATGACGGTGTTCGTGGATAGGGTAAAGGGGTATATCAAAAACATCGTCATCACCGTCAGCATCGTCATTCTACAGGCAAGCGTTTTAATCTGCGGCTTGCCTGTTTTATTTTGAGTAATGTGGCAGGGTTTTTGCCCCATTGTTTGTTAAAATGGATTTAGATATTTTGTAAAAGTGCAAGGGTTTTTAGCACAATGGGTGATATGCTGGTTTTGAAGTGCATTCGGGCATTTTAGTCAGATGCGAAATCTTTTAAATATTTTTTTCTTTGCGACATATTTGACCGTTTCTCAGCGGCTATATAGTAGAGGTGCTTTTTTCAAAAAAATTTTTGAGGACGGTTGCAAAAAATTGCAACTTCTTATCTGTATGATATGATTTGGAATCTTTCTAAAAATTTGAACTTTTTCTAAACAGTTTAAAAAACCTCGTAATTTTCGCCGTTCTCAGCGGCTATATAGTAAAGACCTTTTTATAAATTATTTACATAGGAGGAACCCATGAACACGGAATTTCAAAATTTACCCAATGTTGTCAGCCCCAAGGAAGTACAAACTTACTTCGGCATCTCACGCTCGACCACCTACCGCATATTCCATGACGCGAGTTTCCCGGCATTCCACATTGGAAACCGACTGCTGGTGCGGCGGGATGAGTTACTGGACTGGCTGGAACAGCAAAAGGTCAATAAAGCCCAAAACGAGAACCCGAAGATTGTCGGGTCTGATGAATAGCTTTCTCCGCACTCTTGTGGTAGTCTTTGTGTCACGAAAGGAGACGATGCAGCGTGAAAGATACATCCAAAAAAGCCCTGCGCCGTGGGCACAACGAGGGCAACATCCGTCAGCGCGCAGACGGGCGGTGGGAGGTGCGGCTATCTGCCGGAATCGACTACAAGACAGGCAAACCTAGGCGCACATCCACCTGCTGCAACACGCGGCAGGAAGCTATTGCCATTTTACAGCAGCAAGCCCATGAAGTCCGCACACAGGGCTGGCGCGATCCTATGTCGGTGACATTGGGCGAATGGTATGAATACTGGCTGGACACCTATATGAAGGACACCGTCAAGCAATCTACTTACGCCAGCTACCGCAGTTATCTCAACAAGCACTTTTTGTGTACTGGGAAAGATTTTATTAAAGAAATTAGAACCGCACATCTTGCAGGAGTTTTACAACTACAAATTCCGCGAGGAAGGGCTGTCGCCCAAGACGCTTCGCAACTACCACATGGCACTGCATAAGTGCTTACAGCAAGCCATGAAAGAGCGTCTGCTGATTTACAACCCCTGCGATGCCGTGACCCTGCCCGGCGGAGAAAAGCCCGAAATCAGTGTATTTACCAACGACCAGCAGCGGGCGCTGGTGCAAGCCAGCTACCGCCACCGCTATGGCGTGTTCATCCGGCTGGACTTGTGTACAGGGCTACGGATGGGAGAATTACTGGCGCTGAAATGGGAAGATATTGATTTCAGCACCGCACAGCTTCATGTCCGCCGTACCATCAACCGTCTTGCCAAGTACGAAGCCCACGACGGCGAGAACAAAACCGAGATCGTATTCGGCACACCCAAAACGAAAAAACTCCCGCCGCACGATTCCGCTGACCCGCACAATGGCAGACGAGCTTGCCCGCTGGAAACAACAGCAAGCGCAGGACAAGCAGCGGGTAGGGGATAAGTACACCGACGATGGCTTCATCGTCACCAACGAGTTTGGACACTACTTTGAGCAGAAAACCTTCAAGGATTACTACGACCGATTGTTGAAGGATGCCGACATCGGGCACTTTACCTTCCACGCCCTGCGGCATACCTTTGCCACCCGTGCGCTGGAGCGCGGCATGGACTACAAGACCCTGTCAGCCATCCTCGGTCACTACTCGGTGGCGTTCACAATGGACACCTACGTTCACAGCATGGACGAACACAAGCGCATGAGATGGACAAGATGAACGATATGTTCGGGATGCAGTACAGTATCTCTGTGGAGAACCAGCCCTACCCTGTACTCTGCACCTTATCCCCGGACGGCTGCACTGCCCATGTGCCGGACTTCCCCAAAGTTACCGCACAAGCCCCCACGCTGGAAGCTGCCCTGCTGGAAGTCAAGCAGCAAATCCAAAAAGCCCTGCGCCAGTACAAGAACCCGCCCATTCCCACCAAACAAGAGCAAATCGTCGTGCCAAACAACAGCGTGCTGGTACTCGTCAAAGCAGGTTGACCGATCCTATATTTACCTGCTAACTCCGCAAAAATTTATCCACAAAAAAGCGCCCGGACGGTTGAAAGTCTCAACTCGGCGCAGTCATTTTGCCGTTTTGGGGTCATTTTGGGGTCAAAGTTACCAGCTTGTTACCACTTTTGCCATAATGTAGAAAAAAGCTCGTTGAAACTTGCCGTTTCAACGAGCTTTTGTTGGTTGCGGGGACAGGACTTGAACCTGCGACCTCCGGGTTATGAGCCCGACGAGCTACCATCTGCTCTACCCCGCGATATTTAGTTGCTCTCTCTTGAGTGCCTAAATAGTATAGCATCCACATCCCGCAATGTCAATACCCTTTATAAAAATATTTTTTGCATCCTGCCCCAAAAACAAAAACCCGCGAAATTAGTGGTTGAATCCCCTAGTTAAAACGGGTACTATTATAATAGAAAAGGAATCGCCAAAATCCGGCAGATATCCCTTGCCCGGCGGGCGGCGGTGCAAAAATAAACGGTGCCCCTGGCGCAGCAGCCGGGAACGCTGTGAATGAGGTTAGGAAAGTTATGAAACGTCTGGTCGTTGGGGTTCTGGCACACGTGGACAGCGGAAAAACCACTCTTTCGGAAGCACTGCTCTACCGTGCGGGCAGCATCCGCAAGCTGGGGCGCGTAGACCATCGGGATGCATTTTTGGACACCGATGCGCTGGAAAAAGCCCGCGGCATTACCATTTTTGCCAAACAGGCCGTGCTTACCCTGCCGGCCGGAACGGTGACGGGCACCCCGCTGGAAGAGACCCAAATCACCCTGCTGGATACCCCCGGCCACGTGGACTTTTCGGCGGAGGCCGAGCGCACGCTGCAGGTGCTGGATTATGCGGTGCTGGTCATTTCCGGCACGGACGGCATCCAAAGCCACACGATGACATTGTGGCGGCTGTTGGAGCGCTACCATGTGCCAACCTTTATCTATGTCAACAAAATGGATCTGCCCGGTGCGGACAAAGCCCTGCGCCTGCGGGAGCTGCGGGCCGCTTTGGGGATGGCTGTGTGGACTTTACCCCCACCGTTCCGGCGGAAGAACGCGCCGAAGCCCTTGGCGTGTGCAGTGAACCGCTGATGGAAGCCGTGTTGGCAACAGGAACGGTGCCGCAGGCGGATCTCATCACGGCAATCACGCGGCGGCAGGTGTTCCCCTGCTATTTTGGCGCGGCTCTGCGGCTGGATGGCATTGACGACCTGCTCAATGGTCTGCAGCGGGATACCCGCATGCCGCCGGACGCCGGCAGCTTTTGCGCGCGCATCTTCAAGATCGGGGCAGACGAATCCGGCGCACGCATGACCTACCTGAAAGTGAC
>ENA-OQAX01000018-OQAX01000018.1-human-gut-metagenome-genome-assembly--contig:-NODE-18-length-29994-cov-2.946429_pt1 | contig 29994 bp, 34 predicted proteins | sample MGYA00242741_ERZ504539 | MGnify/ENA primary metagenome ERZ504539 (study PRJEB26092, sample SAMD00036277) | human gut metagenome | host: Homo sapiens | study: EMG produced TPA metagenomics assembly of... | reverse complement strand
GAAAGTATGAATACTGCTCAGAGAAGAACTGAAATTTTAAAGCTCCTTCAGCAGGAAGAAAAACTACTGGCTGCCAGGGCCGGATGGCATCACAGTTCGGAGTAAGCAGACAGGTGATCGTGCAGGATATGGCTGTGATACGTGCATCTACACCGGGAATCCTGTCAACGACCAGAGGATATGTGTTGCAGCAGGATAAATATATTGCATGCACCAGAGAATTTAAAGTACGCCATGGGCAGGAACAGGCAGCGGAGGAACTGAATCTGATCGTGGACTGTGGCGGGCGAGTGAAAAATATCAGCATCAGCCACAGGGTTTACGGACGTGTCACAGCAGAAAATGGATATTCGTTCCAGACAGGATGTGAATGAATTTGTCCAGGCGATCAATAGCAGCCATTCCAGCGTATTAAGCAGTGCTACTTCCGGGTATCACTATCATCTGATAGAAGCATCCAGCCAGGAAAGGCTGGATCTGATCGGAGAACAGTTAAAAGAAAGCAGGTTTCCTTGCACCACTTCAGCCGAATGGGAAAAGGAAAAACATCATAATATATAAGTAAGAAGGGATTCAGAAGATGACAATAGCAGAAATTCAGCAGGAAATCCTGCGAATGAAAAAAGAACAGGATATCTGTATTCTTGCACACGCATATCAGGGTCAGGAGATTCTGGAAGTGGCAGATTATACAGGAGATTCCTATGGCCTGAGTGTACAGGCATCCAAAAGAGACTGCAGCGGTGTGATCATGTGCGGCGTTCGTTTTATGGCAGAAACCTGCAAGATTTTAAGTCCGAAAAAGAGAGTCTGGCTCGCTAACCCTGTAGCCGGATGTCCCATGGCAGAGCAGTTGGATCTGGAAGGTCTGCGTGAATTAAAAGCACAGTATCCGGATTATGCAGTTGTCGCCTATATTAATACAACTTCAGAACTGAAAACAGAATGTGACGTATGTGTTACGTCCTCATCAGCAGTTGAAATCTGCAAAAAGCTGGAGCAGGATAAGATTTTATTTATTCCGGATCCGAACCTGGGACACTACGTGGCAGAGAAGCTTCCGGAGAAAACATTTGCATTTTACAAAGGCGGATGTCCGAGACATATCGTGGTCAGCGCAAAAGATGTAGAAAAAAAGCCCGCGCAGCACATCCGGATGCACTTTTCCTGGTACACCCGGAATGCCGTCAGGAAGTAGTAGAGCAGGCTGATTATGTAGGCTCCACTACAGGAATCATGGAATTTGCAAAGAAATCCGAACATAAAGAATTTATCATCGGAACAGAAAACAGCATTGTAGAGCATCTTCAGTTTGAATGTCCTGATAAGAAATTTTACCCGGTTGCAGTACAGCTTACATGCATGAATATGAAGGTTACCACCTTAATGGACATCTACAACTGCCTGAAAGGACAGGGCGGGGAAGAAATCTTCCTTCCGGAAAATATCATGGAAGCGCCGGAAGATGCATTCACAGAATGGTGGAGCTGGGCGGCTGAATAATAATCTGAAATTTTCTGCTGGCTATTATGTCATGGAATTGATACAATAAAAGTAACGTTACTGAGAACAGTAACAAAGTAACTGCTCTGCAGTCTGATATCTTGGTATCTGTGAATAGAACAACAGATTGCTGAACAGTTACAGACAAAACAGCCTCAGGAGTAGAAAAATTGAAAAACATACAGGCAGACATTAAATCAGGAAATTTTAAACAGGTGTATCTTCTCTATGGAGAGGAAGCATATCTGAAACAACAGTATAAACAGAATCTGGTAAAGGCACTGAATCCGGATGGGGATACTATGAACTTCAATCACTATGAAGGCAAGGGGATTGATGTAAAACAGTTGATCGACCTCTGTGAAACCATGCCATTTTTCGCAGAGCGCAGAGTGGTCTTGCTGGAAGATACAGGTTTTTTCAAAAATAAGTGTGAGGAACTGGCAGATTATATGAAAGAGCTGCCGGACTATCTGTATCTGGTTTTTGCAGAAACGGAAGTAGACAAGAGAAACCGCATGTACAAAGCAGTAAAAGCCTGCGGAAGTATTGCGGAATTTATCAGACAGGATGAAAAAACTCTGATGCGCTGGGCAGCAGGGATCCTGGGGAAAGCCGGAAAAAAGATCACCCAGAGAGACATGGAACTTCTGCTGACCAAAACAGGAACTGACATGGGGAATCTCAGGATGGAGATGGAGAAGCTTATCAGTTATACAGAAGGCAGGGATGTGGTGACTGCAGAGGATATTGAAGAAATCTGCACCACCCAGACAACCAACAGAATTTTGATATGGTGCGTGCGGTAACAGAGAAAAATCAGAAGCGTGCACTGGAACTTTATTATGATCTGCTGACATTGAAAGAGCCACCGATGAGGATCCTGTTTCTTCTTGCGAAGCAGTATCGCCAGCTGACTGTTGGCAAAACAGTTTGCAGCAGCAGGACTTGCGCAGACAGAAATAGCTTCGAAACTGGGAGTTCCCGGATTTGTTGTGAGAAACATTACAACATGTGCCAGAGCTTACACCATATCTGAACTGGAACAGGCAGTAAAAGATTTTGTGGATGCGGAAGAATCAGTAAAACAGGACGCCTGGAAGATAAGCTGAGCGTAGAATTACTGATCATTAAGTACAGCAGTAAAGTAAATAAGAAAAACGGTAACTGCCGGATATTCTGGCAGTTACAAAAGATAATAACAAAAAAGACAGCCACATGACGGTGATGGCTGTCCTTTTTAATCATAAGCTTATAATTAAAAATTCAATCTATAATTAGTCAATGCTGTTAACAGCTTTAGCTAAACGGGCAACTTTTCTTGCGCAGTTGTTTTTATGATAAACACCTTTGGATGTAGCTTTGCTGATTGTGGAAACAGCATCCTTTAATGCTACTTCTGCAGCTGCCTTATCTTTATTTGCTACTGCTGCTTCAACTTTCTTCATAGAAGTTTTAACTGCAGATTTGATTGCTTTGTTTCTTGCTGCTTTAGTTCTGTTTACTAAAATTCTTTTCTTAGCAGATTTAATGTTAGCCAATTCGTACACCTCCAATTTAATTCGATAAAATATTATTATACTCCTGTCATAGAAACAGACACGGGCGCTCCTATGAACATGCTTATATATATTATCTCAAATAATCTTCCTTGTCAATACATATTTCCATAAAAAAAGCTAAAAATAGATATAAAAGATTGTTATAAGAACGGAGCAAACAGTAACAAATATTGAATGAAGTATGGAGGGAAAAGAGATGCTGGATAATTACGGAATAAGAACAGACCTGGCGCTGGAGGCAACCGAACGGTTTACAGAGGAAAACGTAGAAGTCCGGGGAGTGGAGATCCACGAAGATTATAATGAAGAGAAAGATATCCGTACCACTGTGGTAAAGATCACCACAGAAAACGGTGCCCGGACAATGGGACGGCCCCAGGGAAGCTATATTACGATAGAAGCTCCGGGGCTTTCTGTACATGATGAGGATTATCACAGAGAAATTTCCCTGGAAATCGCCCGTCATTTACAGAATGTGATCAATCTGGAACGTGAGCAGTCCATTCTGGTAGTAGGTCTGGGAAATTCAGCGATCACAGCCGATTCCCTGGGGCCTCATGTGGTAGAGAACCTTCATATAACGAGACATATGATAAGAGAGTATGGCCTGCAGAGTCTTGGAAAAGAAAAAAATGCACCGTATCAGCGGAATTATCCCGGGAGTAATGGCGCAGACAGGGATGGAGACATCTGAGATCATACAGGGAATCGTGGCAGAGACAAAGCCGGACATAGTGATTGCCATTGATGCGCTGGCAGCAAGAAGCACCAGACGCCTGAACCGTACGATCCAGATCACAGACACAGGAATCAACCCGGGTTCCGGTGTAGGCAATCACAGAGTGGGGCTTACAGAAGAAAATCTGCAGGTAAAAGTGATCGGGATCGGAGTACCCACCGTAGTAGATGCGGCAACTATCGTCCATGATTCCATGGCACACCTTCTGGAAGCGCTGGAAGAGGCAGAACAGAAAGAATTTCTGGAAGAAATGATATCGCCCCATCTTCACACCATGTTTGTAACTCCCAAAGATGTGGATGAGACAGTAAAATACCTGAGTTTCACAATCTCAGAAGGACTGAACATGGCGTTTGAGGAAATAGGCGGCTGACCGGAAAATTGTTCCGTCAGTGTGAACAGGGTATAAATGGGAAACATGGACATAGGATAAGTCAAGAGGTGATCCATGTGACAAACGTTCAGAAAGCGTTCTGCATTCTGCTTAGCATGTGCTTTTTTGCCACTCTGGCAGTATTGCCGGGGGACATTTTTTTACAGGAAGAAAATGTGTACAGGCATCTGCCTTCTGTAACCGCTTTCTGGAAAAAAGAGCTCATACGAGTTCCTGTGAAGATCTTGAAACCTATAAAAAAATAGCAGGAGAAAACGGAAAATATCTGGGAGAGCGTGCACAGTCCGAACAATTGCTGGCAGAAAAAGGTGAATCTGAAGAATTACAGACACCAGAATCTACACCGGTACCGAAAGAAACAGCAATTCCTTCGAAAACAGTAAAATCAGCGAAAATATCAGAGTCAGCGAAAATATCAGAATCAGAACAAACTTCAAAAAAATCAGACAAGACACCTAAACCGAAAAAGATAACTGCGTCACCGGAAAATCATGAAACGGACAAATCACAGAAGCCGCAAGAGTCAGCAGCGCAGAATGACCAAAATATTCAGAACAGCACAGAAACCATTGCTGCTGCAGTTCCTCATCCAATAATCGACCTGTCCCCCGAAAAACTGGCAGATTATAATTATCTTCTGGGACAATTCTATATCGTAGATTCCAACACAGAAGCAGATGCCGTACAGATTAATGCCGGGGATTTTCTGAAACAGGACTTAAAAATTATCAAAGAAACCGATACCCCTCAGATTCTGATCTATCACAGCCATTCTCAGGAAACCTTCGCAGATTCCAGAGAAGGGGAAGAATCCGATACGATTGTAGGAGTGGGAGATTATCTGACACAGCTTCTCACAGAAAACTACGGTTATCAGGTAGTCCATCTCAAAGAGCAGTTCGACATGGCAGGCGGTGAACTGGACCGCAGCGCTGCTTACGATTATGCCCGTGATTATCTGGAACCTTATCTTCAGGAAAACCCGGATATCCAGGTGATCATAGACCTGCACCGGGACGGCATCCCCGAAGACCGCCATCTTGTAACAGAAATCAATGGAAAACCCACAGCCCAGATCCTTTTTTACAATGGACTGAGTTATACGACATCCAAAGGTTCCCTGGACTATCTGCCAAATCCCTACATACAGCAAAACCTGGCATTTTCCTTCCAGCTGGAATATCAGGCAGCCCAATACTATCCTCAATTTTACCGGGGAATTTACCTTGCAGGTTACCGTTACAATCTCCACCTCCGTCCCCGCTCCCTTCTTCTGGAAGCCGGAGCCCAGACCAACACTGTTCAGGAAGTAAAAAATGCCATGGAACCATTTGCCGACATCTTAGACAAGGTACTGCAGGGCTGAATTCCAATTACTAGTACATCGTTTTCGAAATAACTATACCACTCACTTGTCTGCGAATCCGATTGCACAGGTCTAAAAGCCTCAGCGTAGCCCGCTACGCCTGCGTTTTTATACCAGCACACTCGAATCCGCATCCTACGCGATTGGTATAGTTATTTACGAAACGATGTACTAGGATGTTTCTGGTTACTGTTCATATCTACTATCCCGCGAGGTGTGTGAACAGTAACAACAGTAACTGTTTCTGTGCGTCCAATGTAGATAAATAGATGACAAACCCTTCCCCCATATGTTATAAATACAAAATTAGCAAACCCATAATTACAGTATATAAGAAAAGAACTCAGGAGGGAATTCCTTAAATGATAGACCAGAGCAAAAATCAGAAAATTTTCTGTATTATTGCACACATAGACCACGCAAATCCACTCTTGCCGACCGAATCATCGAAATGACCGGCACTCTGACAGAACGTGAAATGCAGTCACAGGTACTGGACAACATGGAACTTGAAAGAGAACGTGGAATCACCATTAAATCTCAGGCAGTACGAATCGTATACAAAGCCAAAGACGGCGAAGAATACATCTTCAACCTGATCGACACCCCCGGCCATGTAGACTTCAATTACGAAGTATCCCGAAGCCTTGCAGCCTGCGACGGTGCAATCCTGGTAGTAGATGCAGCTCAGGGAATCGAAGCCCAGACACTGGCAAATGTATATCTTGCCCTTGACCATGACCTGGATGTCCTTCCGGTCATCAACAAAATCGACCTGCCAAGCGCAGAACCGGATCGTGTGGTAAATGAAATCGAAGATGTCATCGGCCTTGAAGCCCATGACGCACCAAGGATTTCTGCCAAAACAGGACTTAATGTAGAAGAAGTCCTGGAACAGATCGTAACAAAGATCCCGGCACCTCATGGCGATGTAGATGCACCATTAAAAGCCTGATCTTTGACTCCATTTATGATGCATACAAAGGCGTTATCGTATTCTGCCGTGTCATGGATGGCCGTGTGAAAAGAGGCACCCAGATCCATATGATGGCAACAGGCTTCACCACAGAAGTTGTGGAAGTCGGATACTTTGGTGCAGGACAGTTCATTCCATGCGAGGAACTGACAGCAGGCATGGTAGGATACATCACTGCGAGTATTAAAAACCTTGGTGACACTCGTGTAGGTGATACAGTTACAGATAAGGAAAGACCATGTGCAGAAGCACTTCCGGGCTATAAGAAAGTAAATCCTATGGTATACTGCGGATTATACCCGGCAGATGGTGCCAAATACGGTGATCTGAGAGATGCTCTTGAGAAGCTTCAGCTCAATGACGCCTCTCTGTTCTATGAACCGGAGACATCTGTAGCCCTTGGCTTTGGTTTCCGATGTGGTTTTCTGGGATTGCTCCATCTTGAGATTATTCAGGAGCGTCTGGAAAGAGAATACAACCTTGATCTTGTGACCACAGCTCCCGGTGTTATTTATAAAGTATACAAAACTAACGGCGAAGTTATCAATCTGACAAACCCAAGCAATCTGCCGGATCCATCAGAGATTGAATACATGGAAGAACCAATGGTAAATGCCGAGATCATGGTAACAACTGAATTTATCGGTGCAATTATGGATCTTTGCCAGGAACGAAGAGGGCAGTATCTGGGAATGGATTATATGGAAGAAACACGTGCGCTTCTGAAATATAAGCTGCCGTTAAATGAGATTATCTATGATTTCTTCGATGCCCTCAAATCCCGCTCAAGAGGCTATGCTTCTCTGGATTACGAGCTCTGCGGATATGAGCGCAGTGAGCTTGTGAAACTGGATATTCTGGTAAACAAAGAAGAGGTGGATGCTCTTTCCTTTATTGTGCATGCAGATACAGCATATGAGAGAGGCCGTAAGATGTGCGAGAAATTAAAAGACGAGATTCCCCGCCAGCTTTTTGAGATTCCGATCCAGGCAGCTGTCGGAAGCAAGATTATTGCCAGAGAGACAGTCAGAGCCATGCGTAAGGATGTACTTGCCAAATGTTACGGCGGTGATATTTCCCGTAAGAAGAAACTTCTGGAGAAACAGAAGGAAGGTAAGAAACGTATGCGTCAGGTAGGCAATGTGGAGATTCCGCAGAAAGCATTTATGAGTGTATTGAAACTGGATGATAAATAAAGTATGAATGGTAACTGTGAAGGTACTGAACAGTTATCTGTGAATAGTGCTCATCTCAACAGAAGGTTAAAATATTGAAGAAAATGATTAAGCGAAAAACAGTTATACTATGTATGTTATTGCTTGGAATTTCTGTCTCCGGATGTGGGAAAACCAGGGAGGTAGATGAAGCGTCCTCCAAAGTGATCCAGATCAGTGTTGCGCCGGAAGAGACAAGTCCCACTCCGCACCGGATCAGGTAGCTTCCGCAGCAGTTACCACCAATGGTAATCTGACAATGGTAAATACGTATCTGGCAGAGCAGGATGCAGCAGGTATCTCATCTGCGGAAAGTTCAGACAGCCAAAGTGATGCCGACAGTACAGATAACAGTGTCGACTCAGCAGATAACAATGAGCAAGACAGCAGTACATCAGATACTGAGGAATAGAAAACAGGTCATAACAGGAGCAGATTACAATGGAGAGAAGGAATATCACAGATTCTCCCATGGAAATCTATGTCCACATTCCATTTTGCATAAAAAAAAATGTGATTACTGTGATTTCCTTTCCGGTCCGTCAGGTCCAAAGGAGCAGGCTGATTATGTAGATGCTCTGCTTGAAGAAATCAATGCAGCAGAAGAAGGAAAAGGAAGGAGTGTATCCTCTGTATTTATTGGAGGGGGCACTCCTTCTGTTTTGGATGAGAGATTCATAGGAGAAATTTTAAATCATATAAGACGAAATTTTCAGATTGGGGATCATGCTGAGATCACCATAGAAGTAAACCCGGGGACTGCAGACAGAAACAAACTGCAGACATACAGAACATATGGAATCAACCGCCTGAGTATAGGCTTACAGTCGCCGGATGACAGGGAATTGAAAATACTTGGAAGGATCCACAATTATGAGCAGTTTCTGGAGACCTACAGAAGTGCAAGAGAGGCAGGGTTCGACAATATCAATATTGATCTGATGAGTGCGATCCCGGATCAGACTTATGAAGGATGGATCCACAATCTTCGCACTGTTGCAGGACTGGATCCGGAACATATTTCCGCATACAGCCTGATCATTGAGGAGGGCACACCTTTTGCATCGCGGACGCTGAAGCTGCCGGATGAAGATACGGAGTACAATATGTATGAGGCAACAGCCCAGATTCTGGGAGAATATGGCTTTGAGCAGTATGAGATTTCCAATTACGCAAAGAAAGGCAGAGAATGCAGACATAACGTGGGCTATTGGATCCGACAGGATTATCTGGGGTTTGGCCTGGGAGCTTCCTCCCTTTATGGAAAGGAACGTTTTGCCAATACACAGGATATGAAAAAATATCTGGAAAACAGCAGAACTCCGGAAAAATAAGAAGAAAAAGAGCCGCTTCTCACCAGGGAGGATGAGATGGCGGAGTTTATGTTCCTGGGACTCCGAATGACCAGAGGAATCTCAAAAGCTGAGTTTGAGCGGCAGTTTGGCAGTGAGACAGATGCAATATACGGGGATGTTCTGAGAAAATATAAGTCAATGGGACTGCTTTTGGAAGAAAACGGAAGGATTTTTCTGAGCAGAGAGGGAATCCACGTAAGTAATTCCGTTATGGCGGATTTTTTGCCGTAAACGCCTTGACGAACAAATGTTCCTGTATTATACTGATGCCATGAGGATTGCGGGGCAGCGAAACTGCGCACAATCCATGAATATCATAACATACGAAAAAGGTGTAACTGTCAAGGTAAGAAACAGTTATTATTTATAAATGAGAAACAGGAGGCCCACAATGGCAGCAGATACAACGAAGAAGCACTTTATCAGGATCAGAGGTGCCAATGTTAATAACCTTAAGAATTTAAGTGTGGATATTCCCAGAGATAAGTTTGTGGTATTTACAGGACTGAGCGGCTCCGGTAAATCTTCACTGGCTTTTGATACCATCTATGCAGAGGGACAGCGCCGTTATATGGAATCTCTCTCTTCCTATGCAAGACAGTTCCTGGGACAGATGGAGAAGCCGGATGTGGAGAGCATCGAAGGTCTGCCGCCGGCCATTTCCATTGATCAGAAATCTACCAACCGCAATCCCCGTTCCACAGTAGGAACAGTGACAGAAATCTATGATTATTTCCGACTTCTGTATGCCAGAGTGGGAATCCCTCATTGTCCGAAGTGCGGAAGAGAGATTAAGAAGCAGACAGTTGACCAGATGGTAGACAGTATCATGTCTTTTCCGGAGAGAACGAAGATCCAGCTTCTGGCGCCTGTTGTGCGGGGGCGCAAGGGAACTCATGCAAAGCTTCTGGAGCAGGCAAAGAGAAGCGGATATGTACGTGTGCAGATTGACGGAAACCTGTATGAGCTTTCCGAGGAGATCAGTCTGGACAAGAATATCAAGCATAATATAGAGATTGTGGTAGACCGTCTGATCGTGAAGCCCGGGATTGAGAAAAGACTCTCAGATTCCATTGAGACAGTGCTGGATCTGGCAGAGGGCCTTCTGATGGTAGATACTATGGATGGAAATATCCACAATTTCAGCCAGAGCTTCTCCTGTCCTGACTGTGGTATCAGTGTAGATGAGATCGAACCGAGAAGCTTTTCTTTCAATAATCCTTTTGGCGCCTGTCCGGACTGTCTGGGACTTGGGTATAAAATGGAATTTGATATTGATCTGATGATCCCGGATAGATCTCTGAGTATCCTGGATGGTGCCATTGTGGTCACAGGATGGCAGTCCTGCACAAATGAGGGAAGCTTTTCCAGGGCAATCCTGGATGCTCTTGCCAGAGAATATGATTTCAGCCTGGCAACACCTTTTGAGGAGTATCCGGAGAAGATACAGGACATTCTGATCAACGGAACTAATGGACATTCTGTAAAGGTTTACTATAAAGGGCAGCGCGGAGAGGGCGTTTACGATGTGGCGTTTCCGGGGCTGATCCGAAATGTGGAGCAGCGTTACAGAGAGACAGGCTCTGATGCCATGAAGCAGGAGTATGAATCTTTCATGCGCATTACTCCATGTAAAACCTGTAAAGGTCAGAGACTGAAGAAGGAATCACTGGCTGTGACTGTGGCGGATAAGAATATTTATGAGGTCACCAATCTTTCCATAGAGAAGCTGAAAGCCTTTCTGGCGGATATGCAGCTCTCCGAGCAACAGCAGCTTATCGGCAGACAGATTCTGAAAGAAATCAGGGCAAGGGTAAGTTTCCTGTCAGATGTAGGACTGGATTATCTTTCATTGGGACGTGCGACAGGAACTCTTTCCGGCGGCGAGGCGCAGAGAATCCGTCTGGCTACCCAGATTGGTTCCGGGCTGGTAGGAGTTGCCTATATTCTGGATGAACCGAGTATCGGACTTCACCAGAGGGATAATGACAGACTTCTTGGTTCTCTGATGAAACTGCGTGATCTTGGAAACAGCCTGATCGTTGTGGAGCATGATGAAGATACCATGCGTGCCGCAGACTGTATTGTAGATATAGGTCCCGGTGCAGGGGAGCATGGCGGACAACTGGTTGCCATGGGAACTGCAGAGGATCTGATGAAGAACGAGGATTCCATCACAGGAGCTTATCTGAGCGGAAAATTAAAAATTCCGGTACCTTTGGAGAGACGGAAGCCAACTGGTTTTCTTACTATCAAGGGAGCGGCAGAGAATAATCTCAAGAATATTGATGTGAAAATTCCCCTTGGGATCATGACCTGTATCACAGGAGTTTCCGGTTCCGGAAAGAGCTCTCTGATCAATGAGATTCTTTATAAACGTCTGGCAAGAGATCTGAACCGGGCAAGAGTGATTCCGGGAAAACATAAGGATATTCTGGGAACAAACCAACTGGATAAGGTTATCAATATTGACCAGTCACCTATTGGCCGTACTCCACGTTCCAATCCTGCGACTTATACCGGGGTATTTGACCAGATCAGAGATCTTTTTGCAGCAACAGCAGATGCCAAGGCAAAAGGATATAAGAAAGGACGATTCAGTTTTAATGTAAAGGGCGGAAGATGTGAGGCATGCAGCGGTGACGGTATTATCAAAATTGAGATGCATTTCCTTCCGGACGTATATGTACCATGCGAGGTCTGCAAAGGTAAGAGATATAACAGAGAAACCCTGGAAGTAAAGTATAAGGATAAGAATATTTACGATGTGCTGAATATGACGGTGGAGGAAGCACTGACTTTTTTTGAGAATGTTCCTTCTATTAAAAGAAAGATACAGACTCTTTATGATGTAGGACTTTCCTATATCCGGCTGGGACAGCGTCCACAGAGCTTTCCGGAGGAGAGGCACAGAGGATCAAGCTTGCCACAGAGCTGAGCAAGCGCAGCACAGGTAAGACTATCTACATTCTGGATGAGCCTACCACAGGTCTGCATTTTGCGGATGTGCATAAGCTGGTGGAGATTCTGAAACGATTATCGGAGGGCGGTAATACAGTAGTTGTGATCGAGCATAATCTGGATGTGATTAAGACCGCAGATTATATCATTGATATCGGACCGGAGGGCGGAGACAAAGGAGGTACCGTAGTTGCTCAGGGAACTCCTGAGGAGGTGGCACAGTCACCGGTTTCCTATACCGGAAAATATGTAAAGAAATATCTGAAATAATCTTGAAATCATATTGCAGGACTTTCTTTTTAAATGGAAGTTGTATATAATAGAAGAGATTATTTATAGCAATTCTCGTAAATAATATATTTTGATCCGGCTTATCAGGATGTGAAGCCCTGTTGGACTGTTTTGATCGCATTATTTTATGGAGTTGTTATAACTAAACCGGATAAGTCCCCGGTAGAGACTGTAAAAAGTAATGATCAGTTGAAGGGGATGAGGAGAACGTAAGAACAGAAAGGGGATTTCCATGCCGACAAGTGATATTGGAATTGACCTGGGAACCAGGAACAGTCTGGCTTATTCTACAGGAAAGGGGCTTGTGCTAAATGAGCCTTCGATCGTAGTTTATGATAAAAATACAGAGAAGATACGTGCGATCGGTGAAGAAGCCCGTCTGATGGAAGGGCGCATTACTTCAGATATGGAGATCATCCGTCCCATCAGACAGGGCGTGATCGTTGATTATACAGTTACAGAGAAGATGTTGAAATACTTTATATCCAGAGCAATAGGAAGAAGAGCTTTCCGCAAGCCCAGGATCAGTATCTGTGTTCCCAGTGGAATTACAGAGATTGAGAAAAAGGCAGTGGAGGAAGCAACCTATCAGGCTGGTGCCAGAGATGTCTATATGGTGGAGGAACCTATAGCTGCGGCAATCGGAGCCGGGGTGGATGTGACCAAGCCCTTTGGAAATCTGGTCGTAGACATTGGAGCCGGAACTTCGGATGTTGCGGTTATCTCTCTTGCGGGGGTTGTGGTTTCCGCTTCTGTGAAAGTTGCAGGGGACACTTTTAATCAGGCTATACTGAACTATGTGAGAAAGAATCATGGACTTTTTATCGGAGAAGATATGGCAGAGAAGATCAAAATTCAGATTGGTACGGCTATAGAGGAATCAAATCCGAGAACAATGGAAGTAAAGGGGAGAAATGTGATCACCGGTCTGCCGAAGACAGTGACACTTACCTCAGAAGAAATACGTGTGGCGTTAAAGGATGCTACAAGCCAGATTGTGGAGACTGTTCATGGGAATTCTGGAAAAGACACCGCCGGAACTGGCTGCGGATATTGCAGACAGAGGAATCGTACTTACAGGCGGCGGTGCCCTTCTTCATGGGATGGATACACTGATCGAGCAGAGAACCGGAGTAAGTACACTGACTGTGCAGGATGCAATGAGCGTGGTCGCAGTGGGAACCGGTAAGTATGCAGAGGTAATGGCACGTTTTTGACGGATAAAAGCAGGAGGTACTGCGCAGTGCAGTGCCTTTTTGCGTTGTCAGAGGGTCAAAGAAGCAGGAGGTGTGGAGAAAAGCACATGAGTGAAACTGTCACAGGATACATAGATCATGTTATTTTCAGAAATGAAGATAACGGATATACAGTTATGGTACTGAAAGGTACAAAAAAAGAGGAAGAGCTGACCTGCGTGGGAAGTTTCCCTGCGATCACACAGGGGGCATCTATTGAAGCAACCGGAGTATATATCCATCATCCGGTATATGGCAAACAGTTTCAGATCAGTTCTTTTACAGAGAAGATGCCGGAGGATACATATGGAATAGAACGTTATCTGGGTTCGGGCGCCATCAGGGGAATCGGTGCTGCACTGGCTGCCAGGATCGTGCGGAAGTTTGGAGATGACACACTCCGTATCGTAGAAGAAGAGCCAGAGCGGCTTGCAGAGGTAAAGGGGATCAGTGAGAAAAAGCCCGGGAGATCGCTGCGCAGGTAAGTGAGAAGGCAGAGATGCGAAAAGTAATGATCTTTCTGCAGAAATATGGGATTTCCCTGAACCTGGGCGCAAAGATTTATCAGAAATATAAGGAATCTGTCTATACGATCCTTCAGGAGAATCCTTACAGACTTGCGGAAGATATTTCCGGTGTGGGATTTAAGATTGCTGATGAGATTGCTGCCAGAGTCGGTATTCACGCAGACTCAGATTACAGAATCCGCAGCGGAATGCTGTATACTCTTCTGCAGGCTTCGGGAGAAGGACATACTTATCTTCCGAGGGAACAGTTATTTACAAGATGTGCCAGACTTCTGGGAGTAGATGAATCCTATATGGAGAAACATCTTATGGATATGGTTATTGACAGGAAGCTGGTGCTGAAAGAAAAAAGCGGAGAAACTATCGTTTATCCGGCACAGTATTATTATCTGGAACTGAACACTGCCAGGATGCTTAATGAACTGAATATTGTGTGTCCTGAGGATAAAGAGCTTGTCAGGCACAGAATTGAGCTGATCGAGAAAGAGACAGGAACTGTTCTGGATGAAATGCAGAAGAAAGCAATCACTGAAGCAGCGGATCATGGACTCTTTATTCTTACAGGAGGCCCCGGTACAGGTAAAACGACAACGATCAATGCGATCATCCGCTTTTTTGAGGGAGAAGGTGCAGAGATTCGGCTGGCTGCACCTACCGGACGTGCTGCAAAGAGAATGACAGAGACTACCGGATATGAGGCGCAGACAATTCACCGTCTGCTGGAACTGAATGGAATGCCGGAGGAAGAGAGGGACGGGCATTCAGCTAAATTCGAGAGGAATGCACAGAATCCGCTGGAGGCAGATGTGATCATTATTGATGAAATGTCTATGGTGGATATTCATCTGATGCATTCTCTTCTTCTTGCAGTGGTAGCAGGAACCAGACTGATCCTTGTGGGGGATGAGAATCAGCTTCCGAGTGTAGGCCCGGGCAATGTGCTGAGAGATATTATCCGAAGCAGATGTTTCCCTGTAGTGGAACTGACTAAGATATTCAGACAGGCATCAGAGAGTGATATTGTTGTAAATGCTCATAAGATAAATAAGGGAGAACAGGTTCAGATCAATAATAAGAGCAGGGATTTCTTTTTTCTGAAGAGATATGATGCAGATATCATTATAAGAGTAGTGATCGCGCTGATCCAGGAGAAACTGCCGCGCTATGTAGATGCCAAACCCTTTGAGATACAGGTACTGACACCTATGAGAAAGGGACTTCTGGGAGTAGAGCGGCTGAATCAGATCCTGCAGAGATACCTGAATCCGCCGGAAGACGGGAAATCCGAGAGGGCGGTTGGAGACCGGCTGTTCCGCACAGGGGACAAGGTCATGCAGATCAGAAATAATTATCAGATGGAATGGGAAATCCGGGGACGATATGGGGTTGTCATTGAGAAAGGCGTGGGAGTATTTAACGGAGACACCGGAATCCTCAGGGAAATCAATGAATTTGCTGAGACAGCAGAAGTGGAATTTGAGGATGGACGTTTTGCAATGTACTCGTTCAAACAGCTGGAGGAACTGGAACTTGCATATGCTATTACAATCCACAAGTCTCAGGGATCTGAGTATCCGGCAGTCATACTTCCATTGCTTCCGGACCACAGATGCTTTTAAACAGGAACCTTCTTTATACCGCAGTTACCAGAGCAAGAAAAATGTGTGACGGTTGTGGGAAACGAGGAGACCTTTGCAGAGATGATACGCAATGAAAAACAGCAGAAGAGATACAGTGCACTGGATGAACGGATCAGAGAACTGAGTGAGACTACAGGGGATAATAATACAGATGGTGAAGAATGATATTGCAGACTGTGATCTGATGACTGAATAATAACAGAGAAAAAATTTATTCCGATAATATGAAAAAAACAGAAATACAGAGGATAGCAAAACAAAGAGTAAAATAGTGGAAGGAAATGGAAATGAAACGGTTTCTGAACATGGTTGCTGATATTTTTACCCGAGATGCTGTCCGGTCTGTCAGAAAATACTGGCAGATCAGCGAAGGATGATCTGTCCGGAATGCGAGAAAGAACTTCGTCCGATTGGTCATCCCAGATGTTATAAATGTGGAAAACCCATAGAAACAGGGGAATACTGCAGAGACTGTCAGAAACACAGGCATATGTATGAACAGGGAAGAGGTATTTTTGTTTATGATGGCATAATGAGAAGATCTGTTACCAGATATAAGTACTATGGATGCAGAGAATACGGTGATTTTTACGCCAGAGCAATGTATCGATATGCACAGAAAGAATTGCGGGAATGGAAGCCGGATCTGATCGTGCCGGTTCCGGTACACAGGTCGAAGGAGCGGCAGAGAGGTTTTAATCAGGCTGCATATCTGGCGGAGAAACTCGGTCATTATACCGGGATTTCCACAGATGTCAATATTGTGCAGAAAGTTTTTAAAGACAAAGTCGCAGAAAAAACTGAATGCTTTGCAGAGAAGAAAAAACCTGGAAAAAGCGTTCTGCGTGACCGGAGATGTCAGGGGAAAGAATATCCTGGTGATAGATGATGTGTATACAACAGGAAGTACGATCGATGCAATGGCCGGATGCCTGAAGAGAAAAGGTGCCGGAAATGTTTATTTTCTTACGGTTTGCATAGGCAGGAGATAAGAAAAAACACTTTTCATACATAATGATATATGTTACAATTAATCTGTATGATTATATGAATGATATCAGGTTGTTGCTGAGAACAGAGTGAACAGTAATAGCGGATTATAGCAAAAGGAAAAGCATACAGTAAGGAGTAATTTATGTTAAATGAAGAGAAGATAAAAAATCATGAATAAACTTGCCATGTATGAACAGGGTGAAGGAAAGAAATATCTTCCGGTCAGCAGGTACTACCGTAGTGATTATATCGGACTTGCCATGATTAAGAATTTTTTTCCTTGTTACGATTGGGTATTGCCTGATTCTGGCCGGTATCGCAGCATATTTTGCTGAATATCTGATAGATAATGTTCATAAGATGAACCTTGTTTCACTGGGCGTGGAAGTTATTCTGGGGTATGTGGCAGTGCTGGTACTGTTTTCTGTCCTGACATATATCCAATATACGGTGAAATACCATAAGCAAAGAAAAGTGTGAAAAATTATTATGAAGAACTTACACAATTAAGTAAAATCTACGGTCGCGAAGATAAAAAATCTTCAGCCAGAGGAGTTACAGGAGGATATAAAAAATGACAGCATTACTCGAATTAAAACAGCGAATAAAGAATTTATACAGCCAGTATGAGATTTATATCCTGCCTGTCTTACGTTTCGTTCTGGCAATGGTTTATTTCATATGGATCAATACCAATATGGGATATATGAAGCAGATCGATAATATATTTATTGTTCTGATCCTTGCACTGATCTGTTCCATTCTTCCTTCAGGTGTAATGATTTTTGTAGGATTTGCCCTGATGGTCGCACATGGTTATGCACTGGGGATAGAAGTTGCAGGTTTTATGCTTGTGCTGATCCTGTTTATGGCAATTCTCTTCCTGAGATTCAGTTCAGACAATAATTTAGTACTTGTATTTACACCGCTTTCCTTTGGGTTCAGTGTTCCGACGCTTCTTCCTATCGGAAGCGGACTTTTTGTGCAATGCGTTTTCTGCACTTCCTGCAGGCTGCGGAGTGATTATTTACTATTTTATCCGTTTTATACGTGTACAGCATAAACTTCTGGAAAACCCGGATGTTGCCATAGCTGACAAATTAAAACTTCTGACAGATGGAATCGTGCAGAACTGGGGAATGTGGATCACAGTGATTGCCTTTATCGCAGTGATTCTGCTGGTGAATCTGATACGTACCCGCTCTTTTGACTATGCATGGAGAATTGCCATTATTGCAGGTGGAGTTGTGTATGTTCTGATGATTATTGCAGGTGGATTTTATTTTAGACTGGATATTGATGTTGTTACGCTGATCATTTATACAGTGATCTCTGTGGTGATAGGATTACTTCTTGAATTCTTTGTATTTGGTGGTGACTATACCCGTACCGAGAGACTGGAATATGAGGATGATGAATATTATTATTAATGTAAAAGCAGTGCCGAAAGCCTGTGTCACAACATCTGAAAGAAGTATAAAAGAAGATTAAACGGAAGTTCCGCAAAGGATGAAGACCGGCACAGGATAACGTTGTTTCTTATGCGAATCCTATTTTTCATGGTGATGAGAAAGCAGTGACGACAGATGAGGCTGCAGCACCTGTAGAGAGAAAGAAAGATATTGACAGCGTGGATTTTGAGAAGAAACTGGAAGAATCATTAAAAAATCTGTAAAAAGCAGTTTCCGGTAACGATGAGACATACGAGCCAAAATTCCATTGCCGCAGGCAATCTGGAATGAATTTTGGCTACGTTACTGTGAACGGAGTGAACAGTAACACAAAATCCACTGAAAACATTTTCAACGATAAGATATATAAAAATGATAAGGAAAGGAGAGCCATATGCAGGATTTTTCAGGAAATTTGATAGAAACATTATCAAGACTGGCATTTCCTAAGATTGGGATTATAGATATCATACAGATTGCACTGATCGCTTTTTTTGTATATCAGTTCATGGTATGGATCAAATATACTCATGCATATACACTTCTGAAAGGAATACTGGTCGTTCTCCTCTTCATTCTGATCGCGTATATTTTCAGGATGAATACGATTCTGTGGATTTTTTCAAATCTGGCAAGTACACTGATCGTAGGTGTGATCGTTATTTTTCAGCCGGAGCTCAGAAAAAGTTCTGGAACAGCTTGGACAAAAGCGGATCATGGCTTCACTGATACCTTTTGATGCAGGTAAAGAGGTGAAGGAAAGATTTACGGATAAAACCATCAGTGAGCTGGTCAAAGCATGTTTTGATATGGGAGAAGTTAAGACCGGAGCACTGATCGTAATTGAGCAGAATGAGCTGCTGACCGATTATATAAGAACAGGTATTAATCTGGATGCAATCCTTACCAGTCAGCTTCTGATCAATATATTTGAACATAACACACCACTTCATGACGGAGCTGTTATTGTAAGAGAGAACAGGATTGTGGCTGCAACATGCTATCTTCCACTGTCTGATAATATGGAACTGAGCAAACAGCTTGGAACGCGGCACAGGCAGGTGTGGGGATCAGTGAGCAGACAGATTCTGTTACGATCATTGTATCAGAGGAAACCGGTCAGGTATCTGTAGCGCAGGGAGGAAAGCTGACCAGAAGTGTAAACAGTGCAAAACTCAGAGAAATCCTGGTCAGAGCGCAGAATAAGCAGGTTGTAGACAACAGCAAACTTCGCCATTTACTGAAAGGAAGAGTGAAGCATGAAGAAGCGAAAAATAACAGATAATATACCTCTGAAAATCATGTCTGTCGCAATAGCTGTTGTGCTATGGCTGATCGTTGTAAACATAGATAATCCGACAGGAACCAATTACTATACGCTCAATGATGTGGAACTGATCAACAAGGAATATGTGGAATCTTCAGATACCATCGGTAAGATGTGTATGCCGGAACAGAACCAGGATTCCATAAAAGTTGCGATCACTGCAACCAAGAAGATCAGAGACAAGATCAAAGTCACAGACATCTCTGCGGTAGCTGATCTTCAGCAGGCGGTAAGCCTGGATACAAATCCGGTTATGGTTCCTATTACCGTTACCTGTTCTGTACCGGGGGTATCTCCCAGTGATATCAAAGTTACTCCTCAGAATCTCAGTGTAAATCTTGATGAAAAAGAGACACAGGAGTTTGTGGTAAATGTCAGCAGAGGTGATACGAAACCGGGCAAAGATTATGAAGTAGGAAGTCTGACTGCCAGTCCGGAGAAAGTAAGGATTACAGGCCCGAAGACGCTGATCAATAAAATAGATAAGGTAAATGCTTCCATTGAACTGGATGGGAATACAGAGGATTTTACACAGGATGTAAACCTTACGATCATTGATAAGAATCAGGAGGTACTTACTGATTCTGAAATGAATTCATTGCGGATTGAGAATAATGCAAAAGTAACAGTGACTGCAAAATTATGGAAAATCCGTCAGGGAGTGCAGATATCTGCAGATTATGTAGGGACACCGGCTGAAGGATATCAGGTTGGGGCTGTGAGAACAGTGCCGGATACGATCAGTGTAGCAGGCAGTACAGAAGGTCTTGAAAGTCTTGCGGATAATAATAATGTGATCACTATACCGGAAGACAGTATTGATATTTCCGGTGAATCCGAAGATGTGGAGAAAAAAATCAGTCTTACGAATCTTCTGCCGGACAATGTGAAACTTACCAGTGACTCCAGTGAAGATGTATGGGTGACTGTAAGTATTCTTCCGGCCGGAAGCAGAGAGTTTGAATTTCCGACTAAGAATATAGAGGTTAAGAATAAGCCGAAAGATCTGCAGGTAACATTTGAGACTGCGCAGATAGAAGTGAGAATCAAATCAGATAACAAAGATCTGGATGATCTGAATAATGACAAAGACATTAAGGCATCTATAGATCTGGATGGCAAAAAAGAAGGAAGTTATGAAGTCCCGGTTGAGATAGTCTTGCCGGATGGTTATGAGACAGTGGAAGATGTGACTACGGAAGTAGTGATTTCATCAGGGACTGCTGTTGATGACAGTAAGGAAAACAAGGAATAAAAGAATTCTCCACTTACAGAAGGGGTAGTAACAATATAAGAGGAACAGTGAAATGGTCAGTAAAAAAGTGACAGTTAAAAATCCCACAGGTCTTCATCTGAGACCTGCGGGGATTTTGTGCAATGAGGCAATGAAATACCAGTCACAGATAACATTTGTCTACGATGGGGGCATGGCAAATGCAAAGAGTGTACTGAGTGTACTTGGTGCATGCGTAAAATGCGGAAATGAGATAGAACTTACCTGTGAAGGTGTTGATGAACAGGAAGCCCTGGATCATCTTGTTGCTGCTATTGATAGCGGCCTTGGCGAGTAGAAAGCTGCTGTGCACAAACAGAGTGAACAGTAACCATAAAGTAACATGAATAAAAGAGGAGGAACTTATTGTGAAAAGAAGATTAGTTGCGGTTACATTGAGTCTTATTATGACAATGGCAACTGTCAGTGAAGCAGGTGCTGCTGCATTTACTTCACCTGATACAGCTCCGGCTGTTGCCACACAGACAGATGCAGAAGAAGTAAATGTTACAGAAGAAACTTCTGAAACAGAAGCAGACGCTTTTTCAGATGGAGATGATGGGACAGCAGTACCATCACAGGAACAGACAGACGACGCATTTACAGCGGGAACGGATACGGCTGCTGCATTGCCGGACGAGACGCCGTCAACAGCAGATGCTACGGATGCCGTTGGAGCCGCTGTAGTGAAAGCTGAGGACTGGGTAAGCACAGAGAATGGCTTTAAACTGCGCAAACCTGCAAAAAAATCAGGATACAGCAAATACAGATGATCAGAAAGCAGCAACAGCAGCACTACCCGATGAGGAGATGCTGTCTGAGACTGACGGATTCTCAGGAGATCAGACAGAATCATCTGAAACAGCAGTGGCTGAAACAGATACAACAGCTGTGACAGCAGAGGTTACAGCAATGGAAACACCAGCAGCAACGGATACAGTGTCTGTAACAAATGAAGAATTTTATACAGTGGCAGACGGAATTGTAAAGATCAGCACAGAGTATAAAGGGGAAACCCATACAGGATATTATCTGTTTGATGAAGAGGGAATCCTTGTAACTGGACAGGCTGAGGTAAAAGAAAAATCTTCAGCTGATGAAGAACCGACATCAGATGCAGCTCAGTCAGCAGGAGAAGATGCCGCAGGGGAAGAAACAGAAGCCCAGGCAAATCAGTCTTATTTTACAACTGCAGATGAGGCTGTTGTTTATACCGGATGTGAAGGAGAAGCGATAACTCCATATACATCTACAGTAGGCCAGCAGGAGAAGAGTGTATGGAAATGGACAGGAACATATTTCCAGTACTACGATGAGAATGGTAATCTGGAGACAATTGCACAGCTTGAAGCGAAAGCAAAAGCAGCAGGTACATATACCGGATATTTCAAGATCAATGAGGATTATTACTGCCTTGATTCTGAAGGTAAGCCACAGACAGGAGAGATCACCCTCACAGTTAACGGCGAATCAAACCTGTATTATTTTGATCCTGCAAGCAGCGACATTCCCGGAAAAATGTTCCACAATGGATGGCTTCGTTCAGATACCACTAAGGGAGAGCGCTGGCTGTATTTTAAAAAGGGAAATGTTCCGGCAGACATCGGTAAATATTATAAGCGTGGCGTAGTTGCCACAGCTATCCCGGAGAAAGGAACCGGAGATTACTTGCTGGATGCCAATGGATATGTTCTGAAATCAGTGATGAAGAAGGCTCAGAATGGTGCATATTACTGTACCGACAGTAACGGCCAGATTTATAGAAATAAACTTGTAAAATACGGCAATTTCAGATATTATTTTGGCTCAAACGGAAAGCGGGCAACCTGGACAAAGAGATGGGCAAAAGCAGGCGATCATTACTATTACTTTGGAAGTACTCCGGGTCGTGTTGTTGAGAAACATGGCTGGCAGAAACTTGTCAGCACCAGTGGCAAATTCCTTGGCTGGCTGTATTTTGATTCCAAGGGAAATCATTATACGGATAAGTGGACTTCCGCAGGTATTATTTTAAACCATCAGGAAAGCTTGCAAGCGGTTTGACAGAAATCGATGGAAAGAAATATATATTTGAATCATCTACATCCGCAGAACACAAAGGTAAAGTATATAAGAGCACAATGGTGCGCTATAAAAAGAAATGGTATATCGCATCTTCTAAGGGAAGCCTGTATAAGAGCGGATGGAGAAAATACAGCGGCAATTACTATTATCTTAAAGAATGTGTGGTTCAGACAAATCAGTTTATGAAAAAGAATGGAGTAAACGGTTATCTGGATGCAAACGGTAAATATACAAGAGGATGGGTAATTGTAAGTAATGCATAAAACCTGGTGAGATATATCGATCGTCAGGAAACGGATTTGCAAGAAATAAGAGTATGAGAGTTAATGGAATTCTGTATTACTTTGACAGTAACGGATACCGTATCACTGATCTGACAAACAGATACAGAGGACCGTATTCTGTTCAGGTGGACAGAGTAAACGGAGTTATGACTGTTTATGCTGATTCAGCCAGAACAATTCCTGTTAAGACGATCAGGGTATCTGTAGGTTTAGCAGGAACACCAACTCCGACCGGTAACTTTACACTGAGCAGAAGCCTGAGGTGGCAGCCTCTTATGGGACCATCCTGGGGACAGTATGGAACTCATGTAGACGGTGCCGGACAGGGAGGAATCTTTGTTCATTCTGTAGCCTGCGGCCAGGCAAACTCATATAATCTTCCGGCAGTAGAGTACAATAAGCTTGGATCTCCCGCATCACATGGATGTATCAGAACCTGTGTGGCAGATGCGAAGTGGGTTTATGAGAACTGTAATGGCGCACCGATCAGTATTATTGATGGTAAATATAAAGCAGATGATGCAATGAAAGGACCTCTTGGAAAGAAAGCACTGACTCCGTTAAGAGGAGCTGCTAATTTTGATCCTACAGATCCGGCTGTCTGATCCGGATATTTCTGCCAGGATAAATAAACATAATTGCTTATAGAAACGAAATATGCAAAACGCTGCACAGAGCAAGAAATGTGCAGCCGTTTTTGGGTATATATCAGGGATTATCTTGCGAAAATGTAATATAGTGTGTATAATATGTTAATAGTATTGTAATAAAATGGACGTTTATTAGAAGACAGGAGTAGAAAGATGAAAAGAGTTTTTTTAAAAATCAGAAAAAGGCTTATTGTTGGTTGTCTGGCAGCTGCGATAGCTGTAGCGCAGCCTGTAAGCTCTGTTTTTGCAAATCCGCATTATGACAGACGTGATACAGTGGCTGAGGAGGAATTTATTTATTCTGCAAGACTTCCGGTACAGAGTCATCAAGAAAAAAAGTGAACTCCAAAGCATGGAAAAAGATCAACGGTGTCTGCTATAACGGAAGTGGTAAAATCATTCCGGGTGCGATAACCAGAGGCATGGATGTCTCTGAATGGCAGGGCAATATTGACTGGAAACAGGTGAAGAAGTCTGACATAGATTTTGCGTTTGTCCGGATCTCCTATGGCCTGACTCACGAAGATTATACCTATGATGAGAATATGACAAATGCAGAACTTGCCGGAGTACCCACGGGCACCTATGTGTACAGTACAGCCTTATCGACAACTACCGCATTAAAGGAAGCACAGCTTGCCATCAGCAAAATGCAGGGTTACAAGGTTTCCTATCCGGTCGTATATGATCTGGAGTACGCAAAAGCAAGTAAGCTCTCTGCAAAAAACAGTCTCAGAGATGGCACTGACCTTCTGCAATGAAGTGCGCAGGGCCGGATATTATCCAATGGTTTACTGCAATACCAACTGGTATGATAATTACATAGACTGGTCCTTATTATCAGGAGTGGATGTATGGATCGCAAGATATGGGGGACACGATTAGGCACCTGATAAGGAACGGTACAATTATACAATATGGCAGTCCACAGACGGTAACCGGGAAAGCGGACTGAACAGTACCAGCGGGCTGGTAGCAGGAATTCCTGCAGGCAATGATGTTGATATGGATTTTGGCTATGTGGACTATACAAAGAAAATTACGCCGAGATGGAAATCTCTGGATTCCTATGTTCCGGCAATGAAACCCGATACAGGTAGCAACGATGGAAGCCAGGAACAGACAGGACTTCATCAGGAAAATGGAAAATACTATTATGTCAATGAAAATGGCGAACGTGTGTCAGATCAGTGGGTAACTGTAAATGGAAAGACCTATTATATCAGTTCTGATGGTTATGCTCTGATGGGAATGAAGAAAGTAGACGGGAAATATTACTGGTTCCATACAAAATCCGGATATATGTTTAAAAACCGCCGCGTGACCAGATCTACCGGCGATATCTACTATTTTGGAAGCGACGGTGTACGCTGCGAGAATGGAATGTACAAAATCAGGGAAAAAAGTGGGGAGCACACCTATTATTTCCAGAAAAACGGAAAAGCGTATAAAGGATGGCTGACACTGAATGGTAAAAAATACTATTTTACAAAGGCAGTTCCGCACTTCCGGTACGCGTGCCGAGAACATTACACTGACCAGTTCCAACAGGATTGTATCTGTGTTTGATGGAAATGGAGTGTGTACCAGACAATATAAAAAGCGGTAAAAAATATTGAAACATATAAAAAGATCCTGTAGCTGTGGCACTGATGGAAATTCTGCAACAGCTTCGGGATCTTTTTATGAAGTTGCCGTAATTAAAGCGTATAGATCAGGATACCTGCAATGATGATCAGGTTTCCCATGATTTTTCCTTTCGTGATTTTTTCCTTCAGAATGAAATGAGAGAGAAGCAGGACAAACACATAGGCGGCAGTATCAATGACAGGACCATAGCGCATATCTACTTTTGTATAACACCATGTATTGAGGAGGAGGATCAGCATATATATGGTGTATGAGAGAATCACCCGGAAATTGAGATATTCCCTGATTCGGTTTTCGTATCTGATATTTGCGCTCTGTTTCAGAAGTATCTGTGAAACAGCGGAAAAAAAATGTTCCGCTCAACATGATTAAAATAAAATGTTCTATTCATATCTCTGCACCGTCCATACTCCAAATAAAACCACCAGAATACCTATGATATTCTGAATGGAAAGATTTTCATGAAAGATCAGCACTGCCCATATCTGCGACCACAGAAGATAAACACTTTTATTGGCATAGGCAGTAGACAAAGAGAATTTCTTGATGACCTGCTGCCAGGTGATGGCGTAGATTCCGCAGTTGGCTACCATCAGAAACAGGAACAGGTAAAGCAGAGGACTGCTGAGACCATGTTTATTATACTGAACAGATGCAGCTTTGGAAAAAACACTTGTCAGTGAAAACAGCAGGATATTCAGATGAAGTTGTATGTAGTCTTTGAGTTTTGACATAATACCTCCGGGCGATAATGGTATTTTACGGATTTCGTCCAATAGAGCGTGTTTGAAAGCTGTCGGACAGTAACTATTTTACATAAAAAAGCAGGGAAGTCAAGGTTTGTGCAGCAGGAATCTTGAAAAGAAATGTTGAAAATGATATGATAAAAATGATTGCAAAAAGATGAAAAGAGAAAGGAAAAGCATATGAGCTTATATTCAGTGGTTGTTCCTGTATATAATTCTGAACATACACTGGGAGAACTATATACCCGTTTGGAGAAAGTATTCCGGGAAACTCTTAAAGAAGACTTTGAACTGATCCTGGTAGATGACGGATCAAAGGACAGATCTTATGAGATCATGACGGAACTCAGAGAAAAGGATCACAGGGTACGGATCATACAGATGGCCCGTAACTTCGGACAGCATCCGGCACTTCTGTGCGGATTTGCACATGTAAAAGGAGAGTTTGTGGTAACAATGGATGATGACCTTCAGCATCAGCCGGAGGAACTTCCGAAGATGGTCAGAACCATGCAGGAGAGACCGGATGTGGATGTTATCATTGCAAGCTATGAAGGAAGAAAGCATGGTCCGATACGCAAACTGGGAACGAAGTTTTCTGTATGGGCAACTTCAAAGATGCTGGGAAAAGATCCGGATCTTCAGATCACCAGTTACAGGCTGATCCGCAGATTCCTTGTGGATGCCATGGTAAAAACAAATACATATCTTCCACAGATTGGAAACCTTCTAATCAGGAGTTCTAACCGTATTATTAATGTTCCGGTTCAGCATGCAGACAGAGCTTACGGAAAAAGCGGTTATTCCTTTAAGAGACTGCTGAAAGATCTGATTTATGATATCACGACACATACTGCATTTCCCCTTCTGCTGGTGAGAAATATCGGAATTGTCAGTTTCCTGATAAGTGCAGTTCTGGCGGTCTGTTATCTGGTAAGATATTTTACACTGGGCATATCTGTGCAGGGCTGGACTTCGCTGATGCTGGTTATGCTGGCGTTTTTTTGGACTGATTTTGTTATCAATCGGAATTATGGGAATCTATTTAATGAACATTCTTAATGAGGCAAAAATGCCACTTATGTAATACGTCGGGAGGATACGGACGAATAATGAAGGAAAATTGGCGGATATTTTCAGCTGGAAGAGATGCGGGAGAGGAATATTATCCTGACCTGTACAGGGTCAATCTTGGAAGAACCGCACTGCTGTGGCTTTTGAAGAGCCGCAGGTGCAGGAAAATCCTATTACCGTATTTTCTGTGTGGATCAGTGGTGCATACCTGTCAGGAAAATCAGATAGAGACAGAATTTTATCATCTGAATGAGAAACTGGAAGTTCTGTATCCGAAAGAACAGCTTCCGGAAGGGGAATATCTTTATCTGGTTAATTACTATGGTCAGCTGTCTGATTCCCGGATATCAGAGTATAAAAAGATTTACGGAAACATCATAGTGGACCATACCCATGCATTTTTCAGAAACCATTAAAGGGATAGATACACTGTATTCCTGCAGAAAATTCTGGGGTGTCAGCGATGGCGCATATCTGTCAACAGATGCCAGCCTGACAGAAAATAAGACTGTCGATTATTCTGCAGAGCGTATGAAACATATTCTGGGGCGTTATGAGCATAATGCCGGAACCTACTACAAAGATATGCTGGAAAATGCGGCAAAATATGACGGGATGGAGCTTCGGCAGATGTCAAAGCTTACACAGAATCTTCTGAAAGCTGTGGATTATGACAGAGCAAAGAAAAAAAGGGAAGAAAACTACCGGATTCTCGGAGAACTGCTCCCATCGGAAAGTATATTTCATCAGACTGTGCCGGAGGGACCTTTTGCATATCCGTATTTCCACGCTGATGGAATGAAACTTCGCAGATATCTTGCCGAAAAGAAGATATTTGTGCCGACTTACTGGAAAAATATAATTGAGAACTCTGAGACAAAAAGTCTGGAATATACCTGGGCTGCCAATATTCTTCCGTTGCCCTGCGATCAGCGTTACAGTGTGGAGGATATGAAATATATGGCTTCGGTTGTCAGAGAATGTGAGGAACGGATATGAAACATAAAGTGTTGATTCTGGGAACGCTCGGAGAATTTACAGAGCTGGTAAAGAAAGCAAAAGAGAAAGGTTATGAGACTGTTGTGTGCGACGGATATGCAGATGGTATTGCCAGAACGTATGCAGATAAGGCTTATACCATTCCTGTAACAGATGTAGATGCTATTGCCCTGATGTGCAGGGAAGAAGGTGTGGATGGGATCATCACATCATTTTCAGATCTGCTCCTGGAGTGTATGGTTAAAATTGCAGACAAAGCAGGACTGCCCTGTTATCTGAAACCGGAACAGCTTTCCTGGTACAGGGATAAATCGCATGCCGGGATGTTCTGGACAAGCTTGGACTGCCGGCACCGGGATTTCGGAAAATATCTGTGGAACTGCTGAAACAGGGATCAGAAGAAGAAATACAACAGAGTATTGCAAATCTGCAGTATCCTCTGATCAGTAAACCTCTGGATAAATATGGTTCAAGAGGAATATTTATTATTCATCATTCAGATGAAGTCAGAAAAAAAAGCCTCGCAGACAGCGGAATATACGGACTGTCAGGAAATTCTGGTTGAGGAATACAATGACGGTTATGAGTTTAACATGATGACATGGGTAATGGATGGGAAAGTCAATGTGATCAGTATTGCGGATCGTGAGAAAACGGAAATGGAAGAGGGAATGCTTCCGCTCAGCACACGAAATGTTTATCCATCCCGTTTCCTGGCGGAGGTCGAAAAAAAGTGCCACAGATATTCTGCAGAATTATATCCGCTATACCGGACAGACGGAAGGTGCATTATCCATGCAGTTTTTCTGGAAACCTGGCAGGGGCATTCAGGTATGTGAGATTGCAGGACGTTTCTTTGGATATGAACATGAGCTGACAGATATGGTTTATGGATTTCAGACAGAGGAACTGCTGCTGGATTATCTTTATGAAAAAGACCGGATAAAGGAGATGTTTGACCGTCATGATATTTATCATCCGGTAAAATATGGGGCTGTACTGTATTTTCAGGGACGACAGCTTCAGATTGCAGATCAGACGGCAGCCTGTGAGCTTGCAAAAGAAAAATGCGTTGTAAAACCCTGGATTTTTTATAAAGAAGGCGAACGTGTGATAGAATATGGGCCGAATCCATATCTTGCATTGTATTATATAGAAACAGAAAACCGCAGGCAGCTGGAGCTGGAGACTGAGAAATTTTTCAGTGAGATGAGTATCCGGGATCCGGAGGGAAGAGAAGTTGCCTACAGAAATAAGATACCGGAATATGAGAAGGAAAAGAAAACAGATGATTGATTTTAACAGACCTGCTTTTACAGGCAGGGAATTTGATTACATACGTGATGCGGTACAGAGAGGAATGCTCTGTGGGGATGGAGAATATACGAAAAGATGTTCTCAGTGGATGATGGATAAATTTCATGTAAATCATGTAATGCTTACCACATCCTGTACCCATGCTCTGGAGATGGCAGCCCATCTTTGCGACATTAAGCCCGGTGATGAGGTGATCATGCCGTCCTATACATTTGTTTCAACCGCAGATGCCTTTGTATTAAAGGGAGCAAAGATTGTATTTGTTGATATCAGACCGGATACAATGAATATTGATGAGAAACTGATCGAGGCGGCAGTGACTGAGAAAACAAAAGTGATCGTCCCGGTCCACTATGCAGGGGTTGCCTGTGAGATGGAGTACTATTATGGAGATTGCAAAAAT
>ENA-OQAX01000017-OQAX01000017.1-human-gut-metagenome-genome-assembly--contig:-NODE-17-length-30412-cov-3.121281_pt1 | contig 30412 bp, 42 predicted proteins | sample MGYA00242741_ERZ504539 | MGnify/ENA primary metagenome ERZ504539 (study PRJEB26092, sample SAMD00036277) | human gut metagenome | host: Homo sapiens | study: EMG produced TPA metagenomics assembly of... | reverse complement strand
ATGATCAATTTTGATTCTTACTGGATTTATGAATGGAATTCCGACAGAATTAGAAGAAGCGATGGTAATTGATGGAGCAAATATTTATCAAGTATTTTTTAAGATGATTTTGCCACTGTCAGTTCCGGGAATTGTAAGTGTTTCAATTTTTTAATTTTTATACAGGTATGGAATAACCTGTTGTTTCCTCTTATTTTTATTTCTGATAAAGATAAAGGTACTATTTCTATGGGACTTCTTGCATTTTTTGGAGAATACAGTACAGATTATAGTTCCAGCATGGCAGGAATTTGTCTTACAACCATTTCCGGTAAATTATTGCGTATATTTTTCTTCCAGGAAAAAAATAGAGAATGGTTTTAATGAGCGGAGCTGTTAAAGGGTGATAAAAAAAGTTGTTGTACTTTTCATTTCCAATATGAAAAGATACAACAACTTTTTTTGTATTCCTTATGTATTAATCCTCAAGCTTAATTTTCTCTTTCAGAACTACACAGCCTGCCATATCGCCAATAACGTTAACGCAGGTAGCACCCATATCGCAGAGTGTATTGATACTGATATAAACACCCATAACACCTGCCGGCAGGCCTGCCATAGTTGCGAGGGCTGCGAAGGATGCGATGGCACCGCCCGGGATTCCAGGGGTTCCGACTGACAGGAGTACGTTTGCCAGAAGGATTATGATCATCATGGAAATGCTTACGTTAATTCCGCATGCATTGGCGAAGAACATGATCATGAATGACATCAGGATGGATACGGCATCCATGTTTACAGTAGCGCCAAGAGGAATGGCAATACTTGTGATTTTGTTGGATACGCCCATTTCGTCTTCCATACGCTGTTTGCTGATGGGAATGGTTGCTGAACTGGAGCAGGTTCCGAATGCGTTCAGAGCTGCAGGAAGCATTGCTTTGAAGAATTTCACAGGGCTTTCTTTGCCGATGAATTTCACGGAGCCGCCGTAAATGACCAGGCAAATCCGAAGAATGCCACATACAGGATGATCAGCTGAGTTGCCAGTGAAATGATGGTTTCTGTACCGTTGGCTTCTACAACAGGAACGATAGTACAGAATACACCGATAGGTGTGAAGTACATAACTGTGCTGATGACTTTCAGACAGACTTCGTTACAGGAATCGATGACTTTCAGAAGTGCAGTACCCTTTTCGCCGATGGCGATAAGTGTGAAGCCTACGATGACTGCGAATACAAGTACCTGAAGCATATTTCCGTTTGCGAAAGCTGCAACCGGGTTGGATGGGATCAGGTTTTTGATGGTGTCCAGAATGCTGGTCATCTCAGTTGCCTGGATGTCGGAAGTTGCCATTTCGAATTTAACACCCTCACCGAGATGAATCAGCCGCGGGATGATCAGTCCTGCCAGGCTGGCAAGTGCTGTGGTGCACAGGAAAAAGATCATGGCGCCGGCTGTGATCTTGCCGGTTGTGCGGGCATTACCGATGCTGGAGATACCCATGATAATGGAACAGAAGACCAGTGGAAAGATCATCATGTTCAGGGCATTCATGTAAATGCTTCCGATAAGGCTTGTGACGGTAAGAACCGGTTCGAACCGGTTTGCCAGAAACAGACCGGTAATGATACCCAGGATCAGTCCGGTAAAGATTGCTGCGGTAATATGTTTTTTATACCACGAATAGAATTTTTTCATTTGTTCCCTCCTCTTTTATTTTCGCTTCCTGATATGGAAAAATAACACGACAATACTTTACCACAATAATGTGTGAATTACAATATTTCCCGCTGTTTTCTTATTTGAGTGGGAGTGTTTCCGAAGTGCTCAAGGAACATCCCGCGAAATAGTTTGTAATTGATAAAGCCATGCCGCTCCAAATTGTAACACAGAAAAACAGGCATCGATGATACAGATATCGAAGCCTGTTTTTCTGCGTTGCCGGAAATTATTTTGTAATATTCCTGTGACATAAAAAGTCCTATGCAGGCTATTATGATTGTCAGGTGCAGGTGAAGAGGGTATAATAGTTGTAATTATTTAACCGAATCAAAGAAGTCCCTGCTTCAATTGTAAAGAGCAATAAGTAGTGGGTGGGGATTTACTTGTATCAGAAGGAGTGTTTATATGAAACCAACTATTTTATTAATAAATTTTCAGAATCAGCAGAAGCTTCGCAAGTTAAAGATGGCATTACTGCCTTTTAAGATTCGTTTTAAAAAACTGTAGAAACTCAGGACTATAGTCAGCCAATCGGATATCTGGCAGGAGTGAAAGAGGTTTCTCAGGTACAGATTCCATCAGCGCTGATCCCTCAGGAGCAGATGGAGAAGGAAATGCTGATTCTTGCAGGAATCACCGGGAATCTGTTTGACCAGGTGCTCTATACTTTGCGGAAAGCAGGTACACCTGTGGATTACAAGGCGGTTCTGACGGAGCATAATCAGAACTGGAACTGTATGCAGCTTTATAAAGAACTGGAGAAAGAACATAATATGTATCACCCGTCTTAAATAATAGAAATAGTTGGAGGTTTTGGCTATGAAGGTTGTAGTTGCAGTTGATTCATTTAAGGGAAGTATGACTTCCATGGAAGCAGGAATGGCTGTCAAAGCAGGTATTCTTGCAGCAAAGAAGGACGCAGAAGTGATCGTAAAACCTCTGGCTGACGGTGGAGAGGGAACTACGGATGCGCTGATCGAAGGTCTGAAGGGAGAACGTGTGGATGTGACAGTTACAGGTCCTTATCATGAGTCGGTTCAGGCATATTATGGATATCTCAGGGAAAGTAATACCGCAGTCATGGAAATGGCAACAGCAGCAGGTATCACACTTTCAGATAAGAAGGAGCCTATGACCGCTACCACCTATGGAGTGGGAGAACTGATCCTTCATGCAATCGGCAGAGGTATCCGCGACTTCATTATCGGTATTGGCGGAAGCGCCACTAATGACGGTGGAGTGGGAATGCTGAGAGCCTTTGGATATAAATTTCTGGATGAAAAGGGAGAAGATGTAGGGGAAGGTGGACAGGCACTTGCAAGGATTGCATCTGTAGAAATTTTCAGACAAGAAGGAACTTCTTTCCCAGTGTAATTTCAGGATTGCCTGTGATGTGACCAATCCTCTCTGCGGTTCTCAGGGAGCTACATATATCTATGGACCGCAGAAGGGAGTTACCCCCGATATCCTTCCGGTTCTGGATGCAGGCATGAAAAACTATGCAGAGGTTACTGCCAAAGTGATTGGTAAAGATAACCAGAATGCAGCAGGTGCAGGTGCGGCAGGCGGACTTGGATTTGCATTTCTGAATTATCTGGATGGAGAGCTGACACCGGGAATACAGCTTATTCTGGATGCTGTCCATATAGAGGATGAGATGAAGGATGCAGATGTGGTTGTGACAGGGGAAGGTCGTCTGGATCATCAGACTGCCATGGGAAAAGCCCCGGTGGGCGTTGCGAAGCTTGGCAGGAAATATGGCGCAAAAACCATTGCATTTGCAGGAAGCGTTATGAAAGAGGCAGTTGCCTGCAATGAAGCAGGAATAGATGCTTTCTTTCCAATTGTACGCGGAATTTCCACGCTGGAAGAAGCAATGGATCCGGACACTGCAAAAGCAAATATGGCTGCAACTGCAGAGCAGGTATTCAGACTGTTGTAATTATTTTTCATAAAAAAATCTTCTGAAGCAGATAGGAAATCGATTTGATATGTCTGCACAGGAGATTTTTGTTTGCAGAAATTGCAATGTTGAGAAACTTCAGATGATATAGTAAAATTATTACAGCCAGAGAAAATACTTTGAAAAAAGTTGATTAAAAAGATCTAAGGATATGTAAGGGAGAGACAACATGACACTAACACAGATGAATTATATCATCACAATTTCCGAAACCGGTTCATTAAATAAAGCTGCGGAGGCGTTGTATATTTCCCAGCCTTCTCTGACCAATGCAGTGAAGGAACTGGAGAAAGAGCTTGGAATCATTATATTCAACCGCAGCGGCCGTGGTGTGACACTGACCAATGACGGGACAGAATTTCTGATGTATGCCCGTCAGATATATGGACAGTATGAGAGTGTGGTTGAGAAATACAGTGAGGGTGGTTCCTATAAGAAGAAATTCGGCGTTTCCACCCAGCATTATTCTTTTGCAGTGAAAGCATTCGTGGATATGGTGCAGAAGTTTGATGTGTCGGAATATGAATTTGCCATCAGGGAGACAAAGACTGCAGATGTGATCAGTGACGTCAGCGCCATGAAAAGCGAGGTGGGAGTACTTTATCTCAGTGATTTCAACAGAAAGGCACTGCTAAAGCTTCTCCACTCTGCGAATCTGGAGTTTCATCATTTGATTGACTGTCAGGCATATGTATATTTGTGGAAAAATCATCCACTGGCAAATGAGAAATCTATCAGCTACAGCCAGCTGGCAAAATACCCTTGTCTGTCCTTCGAACAGGGAGATAAGAGCAGTTTTTATCTGTCAGAGGAGATTCTGTCTACCAATGAATATTCCAGAACAGTTAAGGCTTCAGACCGGGCGACTATGCTGAATCTGATGGTAGGACTTAATGGCTATACCCTGTGTTCCGGAATTATCTGTGAGGAGCTGAATGGCAGTGACTATCTGGCAATTCCCTTTGAAGGAGATGAGCAGAACCAGAACAGCGACATGGAGATCGGCTATATTACCAGAAAGAATTCGATTCTCAGCAAGGTGGGGAATCTGTATGTCTCTTCATTGAAGAAATACCTGGAGCAGAATACTGTTTCTGTGGAGTAATATAACCTGTATATAATCTCACATATCTTCCCGTATATTCTGCTTCCTGTATTTCTGCGGACTGCAACCTTTTACTCTGGAGAATACCTTGGCATAGTAATTGGAGTCTGTGAAGCCGGATTTCTGGGCGACTTCCATGATGCTGTCATCGGAGCTGAGGAGAAATTCAAGGCTCCGCTCCACCCGGTATTCCTGCAGAAATGTAAACAGGGATACGTTCATGTATCTCTTGAATAACCGGCTGCATTCGCTCTCGCAGAGGTGGATTTCCTCTGCGATATCTTTCATCTGGATTTTATTCATGTAATTGTGTTCCAGATAATCCATGATCTCACGCATACGGTTTCGTTCCAGTTTGCTGTGTTCCGTATAGGGGAGGTTCTCCGGGAGATTCTGCAGCATACAGCGCCACAGCTTCTGCAGCGTTCCGGTGATATCCAGTTCGTAAAATTCTTTTTTCTCTTCATACAGAGTTATGATTTCTCTTACATATTCAGAAAAAAACTTCATGCCAGGGCTGCGAATAGTCAATGTAGACTGCGGGAAGGGAGAAATTGTGTAAAAATGGCTCCACATATTTCCTGCGCAGGATACTTCCGTAGGAACCATAGATAATCTTTGGCAGAAAAGTGATGGAAACATATTTGCCGTCTTTCATATCTTCCATGAAGCCTGCGTGGAGTACATTGGCATTTCCCAGAAGGATATCTCCTGCTTTCATGTGGTAAGTACACTGGTTTACTTTATAGAGAATCTGTCCATCCAGGACAAGGGTGATTTCTATCTCAGGATGCCAGTGCCAGAGAAAGGAGCCGGATTTGTAGCCGGAAAGTTTCTCGTAGCTTACCAGCAGCGGAAATTCATCACTGCCATGTTTCTTCAGTTCTTTCTGTGAGCCGTCGGTTATGATCTCTGCCATTATATATGCGTCCTCCATTGAGAATATATGATGATCTTTAATTATCCTATCTTATAGCAATTCCGGAAAATATTGCAGACAACCTGCTGCATCAGAGAAAGACCGTTATGCGAAATTGCTGTTGATGACTTATATAATATATTGTACACTTATATAGATATAAACGCAAGATTTTACTATTTTCCCCTGAGATTATCAAGGAATTTTATGACACAGCAGGGTATACTTTAATTCAAGAGTGTAGCTGATAAGGCTGCTCCCAAACTTTCATACACATATTCCCGTCTGCCGCTGGTTTTCACACCTGCACTGCCACTGTAAACCGTGAAAAATTGTCAGTACATAGTACTCATAAAACTATGTATCAGCGGTCAGACCGGAAAAATGAACGGAGGATTTTTACAATGAATATTCCAAATAAAAATGAATTGACACGTATTTACGGCGAAGCAGAGAAATCAGCAGCACGTTTTCAGGCTGTAGCTGATCATTTCGCAGAAATTTACCATCATGATACAGCAGAATTTTTTACAGCACCGGGAAGAACAGAGATCATCGGAAACCATACAGATCATAATGGCGGTCGCGTAATCGCAGGCAGTATTGACATGGATACCATCGGTGCAGCTTACCCGAACAACAGCAGTGTTATCCGTATCACAAGTGAAAGGATATGATAAGGAAGTTGTCGTAGACATCAATGATCTTGCCAGCGTACCGAAGGCTCAGGGAACCGTATCTCTGGTAGCAGGTATGGTGGAAGCTATTCAGAAATTCGGTTTTAAAGTAGCCGGTTTTGATGCTTATGTGACCACAAATGTAATCCGCGCAGCAGGTGTAAGCTCTTCTGCATCTTTCGAAATGCTGGTATGTTCCATCATTAATTATTTCTTTAATGATGGTGCAATGACATACATCAACTATGCAAAAGCAGGACAGTATGCTGAGAATGTTTACTGGCTGAAGGCTTCCGGATTAATGGATCAGCTTGCATGTGCAGTTGGCGGACCGATCCTTCTGGACTTCTCAGACAGAGAGAATCCAAAATATGAGAAAGTAAACTTCTCTTTCCATGATTATGATCATCATCTTGTAATCGTTAATACAGGAAAAGGTCATGCTGATTTAAGTGAAGAATACTCTGAGATCCCTATGGAAATGAAAGAAGCAGCCAAGGCAGCAGGAGCAGAGCTTCTCTGTGAGACAACTCTTGACAAAGTGCTTGCAAATATGGATAAGATTGATAATGACAGAGCAATCTTAAGAGCGATTCATTTCTTCAAAGAGAACGAACGTGTAGAGAGAGCTGCAAAAGCAGTTGAAGAGAAAGATGGTGAGACTGTACTGAAGCTACTCAGTGAATCAGGAAAATCTTCCTGGGAATTACTTCAGAACTGCTATCCGATCAAAGCATATACAGAGCAGAAGATTTCTGTTGCGCTTGCTCTTACAGATCTCTTCCTTGAGAAACTGGGCAAAGGTATCTGCCGTATCCATGGAGGCGGATTTGCCGGTGTTATCATGTGCGTAGTGCCGGAAGAAGAAACAGAGAACTATGTTTCCTATATTTCTGAATTTGCAGGAAAAGAGAACGTATATCCAATGAATATCCGCGCAGTAGGTGCAGTACATATTGAAAAGTAAATATGCCGCAAAGGGTGTTACTGAACATAAAATTATGAGCAGCCAGCGAAGCGGATTGTGAATATCTGTTTGACAAATATTGAGTTAGATGTTATCAGGAAAACAGGCAGCAGTAAGGTGGATTGGATTGACATACACTTTACTGCTGTTTTTTTGATGGAAGTTTCCTGTTTTGCTTTTCAATGCAAAATTCCTGTATTATAATTGTGATAATGTATAATTATGATAAGAATATATGATGATTTTTTGTAGATAATGCATTTTGTATCTGTTTATCAGAATGTGAAATTTACAGGAATTGCTACAGAATTATCAGGTATCTAACCGAATAAAACTGCGGAGCAGTTATTCGATGTAGAGCCGCATAACAAAGCGGATGATTTTTATCCGCTTGACATGAGGGGGAAGGAATAATGAAAAAAGGTGGACAATGCGGAGGGCACTGCTTGTTCTGTGCATTGCAAGTGTAGTGTTCGCACTTCTTCTGCAGACATTTCTGTTTCATCAGTCTCTGCGCAGACAGATTCGGGCAGAGAGCATTTCAGATCATGAGATTTCTCTGAATAAAATGCAGACAGATCTGTCTAATTTTATCCACACAATACGAGGGGAAATGCTTACGATCTACAGTGAGCAGGATCTTATCGCAGCTATGCGTGAAGCTGCGGAAAAAGATACAGACATGAAGGATTATTACTGGAGAAGCTGGTATTTTGCAAGGAAGCGTTTTACAAAGGAGGATCAGCTTCTTGCCATGTATCTTTATGATACAAAGGATCATCTGATCAGCAGCTACCGCTACAATTCAGTTACATATCCCAAAGATATTTACAAGGCAGAGTATGATGATAATTCAGAACGGGTTTATGATTATGTGCATGGAAAACGTACAGATCTGATGATTTCCGGATATCACAATTCTGCCGCAAAGAAAGATATTGTGCGATTTGTGCTGAAACTGCATAATTATGATGCAGACAGGAATGCCCTGGGGTATCTGGTCTGTGATATTAACAGTGCGGCACTTACTTCTATTATGGCTAAATATGTAGATGTAGAGCAGGTATGTCTGTGGCTGCAGCCATTAAATGACCGGGTGATCGCAATGACCGGGGAGGCTTCAGAGAGTCAGTGCAGAATCCAGAAACAGCTTGCAAAGGTTGTACAAAGTCATTATAAATCCGGTGAACTGGAACAGGAGTATGATGGGAATTATCTGATCCAGGTATCTCAGGAGAATTATAATCTGGAGGCATTTGTGCTTGTCTCACAGTCTCTTCTCACTGCAACGCAGAAGACACTGATCCGAACACTTCTTATTATAATGGGAGCCATGATCCTTGCAATTATGGTGATCGTATTGTTTGTGTCTCAGTGGATGACAAAGCCTGTAGAAGAGATGAGCAGCACTATCACGCGGATCAAGGACGGAGAAACCCAGCTTCGGGTGCAGCCCGTAGGATGGTCCCAGGAGCTGACTACGCTGGGTACGGAATTTAATGAAATGCTTGACCGTATGCAGGTCATGGCGCAGGAAGAACTGCAGCATAAAATGCTGGTAGAGCGGACGGAATATAAAATGCTACAGGCACAGATCAATCCCCATTTCCTCTATAATACACTGGATACCATGAGCGGGATTGCCAATGCTCAGAACTGTCCGATGGTAAGCGGTATGTGTCATTCACTGTCTGCAATTTTCCGTTACAGCCTGAATATGACAGATGAGCTTTCCACTGTGCAGAATGAAATGGCGCATGTGAGAAATTATCTCTATGTTATGGATGTGAGAAATGGCTCAACGATAGCTTACGATTATCAGATTGACAGCGATACACTGGCAGATCAGATGCCGCGTATCTGCATCCAGCCGGTTGTGGAGAATGCACTTACACATGGTCTCAGAAACGTCCGCCGTAAGGACAAAAAGCTTCTAATCCGTTCAGAACATGTGAATGAGAATCTGGTGATCACAGTTCAGGATAATGGTGCGGGAATGGATGCGGAATCTATGAACCGTCTGCTGGATCAGAATGATATGAAACGTGTGGAATCCGGCATTTCCATTGGAATCCTGAATGTTAATGCGCGTCTGAAGAGGCTTTTCGGAGAGAAATACGGACTGCATATTGAAAGTACAGCAGGCGAGGGGACAACTGTGACGATCACAGTCCCGGCTGTTTCTACGGAGAATTCCGGTGATATGGAAAATGTGTAACTGTTCAGTACCTTCACAGTTACGAGCAAAATGCATTAAAAATCACCTGCGGTGATGGCATTTTGGCTTGTATGTCTCGGGATTTTGGTACTTACGTGCCAAAACACCTCGCGGGATAGTAGACTACTGAATAGTTACGAAAATGTTCAAAAATGAGCAAGGAGAGAGACAATGAAAAATATGAAATATAAGGTTCTTGCTGCAGATGATGAATTCTGGAGCAGGGAAAATATCCGGAACCTGATACCATGGGAGGAGTATTCCCTGGAATTTCTGGAGCCTGCATGTGACGGGGAAGAGGTTATAGAGAGGATTGCCGAAGAAAACCGGATATTATTCTCACAGATATTAATATGCCATTTCTGAGCGGTCTGGAATTACTGCAGCGTTTGCAGAATGAATACCCTGAAATCATTACCATTGCCATCAGTGGCTATGATGACTTTGATAAGGTAAAGGGTGTATTTGTTTCCGGCGGTCTGGATTATCTTCTGAAGCCTGTGGGAAAAGAAGAGATGGTAAAGGTTCTTACCAAGGCACTGGGACTTCTGGAAGAGCGGGAGAATACAAAAAAGCAGGATGAGACCAGCAGCTTCAGAAACATAAGCTGTCATCATTTCTGGAAGACAGTGAATACTCGGCACTGCTTTCCGGAAAACTGTACGGGCAGTCAGCATCCCAGACTCATGTATCCAGCACGAATACATTTTCGGAAGTAGCCACACTGATGGTTAAATTTTACAATATTACAGAGATTGCGGAGCAGTTTGAACATGATAATCTGCAGATGTCCTGGAATATCAAGTCCAGATTGAGAGAATTGACCGGTCTGGAGGAGAATGCGATTATTTTTAACAACAGCAATAAGATGAGTGAATTTCTTATTGTAAAGACTGCTGATGCAAAGGAATTCAGAGCACTGGCGGAAAATATTCTGAAGGAGTTTCCGCTGGAAGAATACGGCCCTGTTTCTGTTGTGCTCCATGAGCAGACAAGTTCACTGGATGATATCGGTACAGTTTACAGAGAACTGATCTCAACACTGATTACCCGTCCGTTTAACAGGAAACACAGTATCCTTCCTGTCCGGAAGAGAAAACCGGAGAGCTGCCAAGAAACAGCGAAACGCAGATGGTTGGGAAATCAGCACCTGCACATATGGAGACGGAGTTGTACCATCTGTTGACAACGGGACAGAAGGCAGAGGCAGAGAAGCTGATCTTTAAGACCTGTAATTTCAGACAGTGTGATGATGGAAACTGGACTTACCTAGATGTGAAACAGTATGCGGGCAGGATTACAGGAATCCTTTACCGTTATGTTCAGGAGAAATGCCCGGAGCTTACCGCACAGGCAGAGGAAGCCATGGATAACATTGATTATTATATGAAATGTCTCAATGCACACTCTCTGCTTGTATCCCTGAAAATCCTGCTGGACAGCTTATGGGAGAACGGAGAAGATAAAAGCTCTGATGCAGGTTCTATTATGCAGCAGGTAGAGCAGATCCATAAATATATTGAGCGTTCCTATCATGAGAATATTACACTCACTGCTCTGGCAGAACAGTATCATATGGATGCAAGCTATCTCTCCAGGACTTTCAGTCAGAAATACGGTGAGACAATTATTGCATTTCTTACCAGAATTCGGATGGAGAAAGCGGCAGAGCTTATGAAAGATCAGGACAAGAAGCTGGAGACGATTTCGTTTCTGGTGGGATATGATGATTATAACTACTTCAGCAGGGTGTTCCGAAAGAAGGTGGGATGCAGCCCGAGGGAGTATCGGAATAAATTTGCACAATTATAATATGGAAGAAACTCAGGTAGAATTGAGTGGACAGTAACGAAAGCGGAAGTCCTCTGTATGGCGGTTCTTATCGAATCGAATGGATACAGAGGACTTTTTTGGAAGATATCTTTGCCGTGCGTCAGCACGCCTGCAGGTATCTTCCTTGTCCTTCGCACTCTGCTGAACTGTCTTGATTGCATTATTTTATGGAATTGCTATAATCAATAGAGAAAACATACAAGTTACTGGCATTTTGCCTGACTTGTTCATATTTTATCCAACTTTTATATATAAACTGGTCAAAAATGTGCAACAAAATTTTCCAAATATGTCCTAACTGACCAAAGGCAAAGTATGGTTTAATATAATCACAGAGGAACGGAAAGCCCGGAAAAACTTCCGTTCAAAAAAATAAGAAACTAAGATTTTTCAAGGAGGGTTTCACAACATGAAAAAAAGAATGAGAAAAGCAGTCGCTATCGCAGCAACAGCAGCAATGGTTGGTTCTTTACCGGCAGGTGCAGTTACAGCACAGGCAGCCGATGACGACATCACAATCGGCGTATCAATCTGGAGCTCCACAGACGTACTTGGAAGCCAGAGTAAAAAAATCATTGACAAAGCAGCAGATGCTCTTGGTGTTAATGTAATGTATGTTGACCAGGGCCACGTATCTGAGCAGGTTACAGCTTCTGTTGAACAGCTTTGCGCAGCAGGATGTAACGGTATCGTAATCTGTAACTCTGCAGACTCCGAAATGACATCTGCCATCCAGACATGTGATGCAAATCAGGTTTACCTTACACAGTTCTATCGTATCATCTCCGAAGAGAACAGCCCTGAAGTATATCAGACAGCATGCAACTCACAGTATTATCTTGGTGCAGTTCATGAAGACGAAGTAACAAACGGATATACACTGGTTAACCTGCTTCTTGAGAACGGTGACAGAAACATCGGACTTGAGGCATGGACAGTTGGTGATGCTACATTCCAGCAGAGATGGACAGGTTACAAACAGGCAGTTGACGAATGGAACGAAGCTAATCCTGATGATCAGCAACAATCACAGAGCCTGTATATGCTAACACATCTTCTGAAGAAGGTGCAGCAGCAGCTCTTTCCCTTTACAATTCCAACCCTGATATGGACGCTCTGATCGTTGCAGGTGGTGGCGGTGACCCGCTTGTTGGTTCCATCGGTGCTCTGGCAAACGAAGGACTTACAGGAAAGATCGACGTTGTTTCCACAGACTTCCTTGATGACCTTGGCGAGCAGCTTGAATCAGGCGGAATGTTTGCTGAATCAGGCGGACACTTCTGCGACCCGTTATATGCATTCCTTATCACATATAACGCAATCAAAGGCAACTATGTAAAAGATGAAGGATCCTTCGGATACGAAATCCAGTTCCCATACCTGTATGTATCTTCTTCCGAAGACTATGAAAACTACAAGAAATACTTTGTAGATGACGATCCATACACAGATGAAGAGCTTGTGGAATTAGCAGGATACAGCTTTGATGATCTGAACAAAGCAGCTACATCACTTTCTATTGATGATGTTATTTCCCGTCACAGCAACTAATATGATGAACTTGTGCTCCACTGCCTTTTCTCCAAAGGGCAGTGGAGAAACTTTTAAGAGGTAATTGTCAGTGCCCGCTCGAAGCAAAAGGCCAAACCCTGATGAAGCGTGTGACCTCCTGCTTTTGGCGGGCGATGAATTGGATAAGGAGAATGGTTATGAAAAAACTCAAACAAAGCCAGTATTATGGAATCGGCTTCTGGTTCTTATGCTTGTAGTTTTCTGGGCAGTATTTAAAGTACTTGCACCGACTACTTTCGGTTCCCCGGAGAAACTGGCCACTTACATGAAATCAGCATTAATTTACGCAGTTGGCGGATGTGGCCTCTACTTTATCTGCGTAATGGGACCTTTCGATATGAGCTTGGTGCCAATATCGTACTTTCATCCATTATCGCCTGCAATGCAAGTGAAAAATTCGGTTATGCCGGTCTTATCATTGCACCGCTGATCTGTGGTACGATCATTGGTCTCATCAATGGTATTGTTTATATTAAATTACATATCTCTTCCCTGATCGTTACATGTGCCCTGTCCCTGATATACGAGGCGTTCAGTGTATACGCCACAAACGGAAAGAACGTAATACTTTCAGCAGACTACAGAGCATTTGGTGATTATCCGGTCAACCTGATCCTGGCACTGATCGCATATCTGCTTTGCGCATTCATTTTGAAATATACAAAAATCGGTACTTATACTTACGCCATCGGAAGTAACGAAGTTGTAGCCAAGAACATGGGTGTAAATGTTCCGAAATATAAGATCGTAGCATTTACTCTTGCAGGATTTTTTCTTCGGACTTCAGGCAATCCTGACAATCAGTTTTGGTACTTCCATGACATCAGCTTCCAACCTTTCCTCTATGAGCCGTAACTTTACTCCTCTGATGGGAACATTCTTTGGACTGGCATTTAAGAAATATGGCCATCCGGTTATCGCTATTGTAATCGGTGAAATGATCATTCAGCTTATGTTCAACGGTTTCGTTGCACTGGGAGCTCCGACTACGATCCAGAACGTAGTAACAGGTGTTGCTCTGCTGGTTATCGTTGCACTGACAACTAAACCGGTTAAAGGTCTTGTAGTAAAATAAGGAGAACGATTATGGGTGAAATATTATTAAGAGCAGAAAATATTGATAAACATTTTGGCATCACACACGCCCTGGACAACGTTTCCTTTACCTTTAATAAAGGTGAGATCCACGCACTGATCGGTGAAAACGGTTCCGGTAAATCTACATTAACATCCTGCCTGACAGGTATTTACCAGAAAGATTCCGGCAAGTTTATCCTTGAAGGAAAAGAGATCACCGCAACCAACCAGGTTGAAGCCAACCATCAGGGTGTAGCCATTATCGTACAGGAGATCGGAACACTTTCCGGACTGACTGTAGCAGAGAATATTTTCCTTGGAAACGAGGATCAGTTTACTAAATGTGGTATCAAAAATACCGCAGCAATGAACAAGAAAGCCCAGGAATATCTGGACAGTTACGGATTCAACTATATTGATGCAACTAAGGTGATCGATGATTACAACTTCGAGGATCGTAAGCTGGTAGAGATCGTAAAATCTACCTACTTTAATCCGAAGGTTCTGGTTGTAGACGAGACAACAACAGCACTTGGACAGAAAGGCCGTGAAGAGCTTTTCAAGGTAATGCACAAGGTTCGTGACACAGGAACTGCGTAATCTTTATTTCCCATGACCTTGAGGAGGTTATCGAGCAGTCTGATAATATCAGTGTACTTCGAGATGGTGTGAAGATCGGTTCCATCACAAAGGAAGAAGCTACACCTGACAGACTGAAAGCCTTAATGGTAGGCCGTGAGATCGGTGACAGCTACTATCGTACAGACTACGGTGAAAAAGTATCTGACGAAGTTGTTCTTTCTGCAAAGAACGTGACAGTAAAAGGGCAGATCGAGAACCTGAACCTTGATCTTCACAAAGGTGAGATCCTTGGTATCGGAGGACTTTCCGAATGCGGTATGCATGAGGTTGGAAAGGCACTCTTCGGAGCTTCCTATTTCCGCCAGGGAAGTGTAACTCTGGGAGACGGCACACCGATCAATTCCATTCCGGATGCCATCAAACACAGTATTGCCTATGCTTCCAAAGACAGAGACAATGAATCTCTGGTCATCAATGATACAATTGGCGATAACATCTGTCTTCCATCTCTGGAGGATCTGAAGACTCATGGATTCCTTCGTGCAAAGACAATGAATGAATTTGCCAATAAATTTGCAAAACAGATGAGTACAAAAATGACAGGCGTTGACCAGTTTGTATCCGCTCTTTCCGGCGGTAACAAACAGAAAGTCGTTCTTGCACGCTGGGTTGGTAAGGACTCCGACCTGATCATCCTTGACTCCCCTACACGTGGTATTGATGTCAAAGTTAAAGCTGATATCTACGCCATGATGGACGATATGAGAAAAAGAGGAAAATCCATTATTATGATCTCTGAGGAAATCATGGAGCTTCTGGGTATGGCAGACCGTATCCTGATCATGAAGGACGGTAAGATCAATGGTGAATTCCTTCGCTCTCCGGATCTGAAAGACACAGATCTGATTGACAATATGATTTAAGGGGGTAAAAAAATGAGTACAACAAAAATCAACTGAGCAAGTACCATTTCTGGAACGTCCCATTGTGCGTACGATCCTTCCTATTGCAGGATTCGTGATCATCTGTGTATTATTTGCAATCCTCACAGACGGCAGACTGTTTCAGCCGAAAAATATATCACTGCTTCTGAGCCAGTCATACATGCTGCTGATCTCATCCATCGGCGTGTTCATGGTCATGACAATGGGTGGTCTGGATTTCTCCCAGGGCTCCATGCTTGGTGTTGCTTCCATCGTAGTATGCTACCTTTCCCACTACAATATGGTTCTGGCAGCACTCGGTGGTGTGGTAACAGGTGGTCTCATCGGTTTGATCAATGGTTACTTCAATGTTAAGAGAAAAATCACAAGCTTCATTGTTACAATCTGTACCATGTATCTGTTCCGTGGAGTTTGTGCATATGCAACAACTAACTCACCTGTTTACGCAGTAAGTGATATTTCCAAATACAACACACTGCCATTTATGCTTACTTTCACAGTGATCATCTTCGTAGTGGCATATCTTGTATTTACTTACACAGGTCTGGGCTCCAGACTGAAAGCAATCGGTGCAGGTGAAACAGCAGCAAGATTCGCAGGTATCCGTGTAGAGACTACAAAGATCATTGTATTCGTGGCAGCAGGATGTATCACAGGACTTGCAGCATTTGTAAATGCTATCAAAGTAGGTTCCGTTACATCTACAGCAGGTAACCAGCTGGAAACACAGATCATGATCGCTCTGGTACTTGGCGGAATGCCTGTAAACGGCGGTGCTAAAGTAAGATTCTATAACATCATTCTTGGTGTTATGACATACAAAGTACTTTCCAGTGGTCTGGTAATGCTGATGATGCCGACACAGTTACAGCAGCTGATCCTTGGTATCATCTTCCTGATCGAGGTAGCAATCTTCAGTGACAGGAAGACTGGTATGATCGTGAAGTAATTAATTGTATAATATCGATTATATAACTGGCGTATTCGTGTATTATGTTCATACCTACATAAAATCCCCGGCTCGCAGAATTGGTCTGCGGGAGTTGGGGATTTTTGTCGTTTTTGTGTTCTCGTCACATTGATCACCATAGTATATTTCTGTTGCCTATCCTGTCAGGGCATGATAAGCTAAACATATAAAATCTGGTATTATGGGGTAATATATACAGGAGGGCGTAACAAATGATAGATATAAAAAATATCAGCACACACTGTACGCGCAGTGAATTTGTAGGTAAAGCAGTGCTGGATACGATAGGACTTGTGATTTCCGGAATTGATGATACTTTGCTCAAGGAGATGAACATAGGAACGAAGTATCATTGTCTGGGATTATTCAGTTCCCGTACAGGGGCAGCAGGGCAGCTGACTGCTCTTGATGATGCAGTAAAAGCAACCAACACAGAGGTTCTTTCCATAGAACTGCCAAGGGATACAAAGGGCTGGGGCGGTCACGGTAATTATATTGTTCTTGGAGGAACTGATGTCTCAGATGTGCGCCATGCCATATCTATGGCACTGGAGCTTACCAATAAAAATGCAGGAGAGGTATATATCAGTGAAAGTGGTCATCTGGAGTTTGCCTATTCAGCCAGTGCAGGACAGGTACTGAATAAGGCTTTCGGAGTACCAATGGGAGAAGCATTCGGATTTATGGCTGGCTCTCCTGCTGCAATCGGACTGGTAATGGCAGATACAGCGATGAAGTCTGCCTCTCTTTCTATTGCAAAATATATGACACCTGATAAGGGAACCAGTCATTCCAATGAAGTGATTCTGGCAGTTGCAGGTGATGCCAGTGCTGCGAAAACAGCGGTACTGAATGCAAGACAGATCGGTCTGGAACTTCTGATCGCAAGTGGGCACGGCTATCCCGGGTAGACCCCGGGGGTACCATTATTTATAAAAAAAAATCTTGACTTTTGCATCCGGAATCCATATAATAATCAACGGTAAATTTAAGAAACAGATATTTGGTATTATTGGAAACGGTACATCCTCCTGGATGGTTATGAACAACACAAATCTCTAATTGATGTTATTCATACTATCTAAGGAGGATTTTTTTATGCCTAAAAACAAGTTTCAGGAAGTTATTTTTACAATTATCATGGTGTTTGTAATGGTTTATGCCATGATCTGCTACAACATTGTACTGAATACAGGGACAATGACAAATGAGACATTTCTGTTAGCTTTTCATGAATTAACATTCATGGGACCGATTGCATTTATTCTTGATTTCTTTATCATCGGTGGTCTTGCAAAGACGATTGCATTTGGTATTGTGGATATGAGAAGAGATAATCCGTTCCACCTTGTACTTGCAATCTCAGCAGTATCCGTTGCATTTATGTGTCCATGTATGAGCTTTGCGGCAACTGTGCTGATCAAACATGCACCGGCAAGTCAGATCATTCCCACATGGCTCCAGACAACAGCAATGAACTTTCCGATGGCATTCTTCTGGCAGATCTTTTATGCCGGACCATTCGTAAGATTTATTTTCGGAAAGCTTTTCCCGGAGAAAGAAAAGGCAGCAGCTTCTGCCGAATAAAAAAATATGTAATTTTTGACTGCAGCATTCTGTATTTTCAGGATGCTGCTTTTTTTTGTGTTTCTTTATCTATACGTTACTGTTCACTCCGTTCTCAGTAACGTAGCCAAAATTCATTCCAGATTGCCTGCGGCAATGGAATTTTTGGCTTGTATGTCTCGGGATTTTTGGCATATTCATGCCAAAACACCTCGCGGGATAGTGATGTGTGAACAGTAACATCTATACAACGTAAATTGTACTTATTTTAATACACTATTGACAAATTCTGTCATTTCTTGTAATATCATATAAAACATATCGAATAACTATGAAAAGTAGAGAATGCAAAAAACTACTGGTACTTTAAAGGAGATGAAACATGATCAGAAAATTATTTGCCTTTGGTCTTGCAGTTGTACTGGCTCTGATGCCGGTACAGGTTTTTGGAAAAACGGTGTCTGTCACCAATGTTTCCTATGATCCTACCAGAGAGATGTTTGAACAGTATAATAAAATATTTGAAGACCACTGGAAGGAGAAGACCGGGGAAGATGTGGAAGTGATACAGTCCCATGGCGGTTCAGGGAAACAGGCACTTGAGGTAGCCAATGGTCTGGATGCAGATGTGGTAACCCTGGCACTGGAATATGATATTGAGTCTATTGAAAACGCAGGGCTGATCAAGGCAGGATGGAAAGATAAATTTGACAATGACAGTTCTCCTTATACATCCACTATCGTATTTCTGGTGAAGAAAGGAAATCCCAGGGATATCAAAGACTGGGACGATCTGACGAAAAAAAGGAGTGGGAGTAGTAACACCAAATCCGAAAACCTCCGGCGGTGCCAGATGGAACTACATGGCAGCGTGGGCTTACGCAGATAAAAAGTATGGTGGCGATGAAGCGCAGATGAAGGAATTTATCAAGAAACTTTACCGGAATGTGGTGGTTCTTGACTCAGGCGCAAGAGGTGCAACGACCTCTTTCGTGGAGAACGGACAAGGAGATGTGCTGGTTGCGTGGGAAAATGAAGCTTATCTATCCATGCGGGATTATCCGGATGAGTATGAGATTGTTACTCCAAGCGTAAGTATTCTGGCACAGCCTTCTGTGGCAGTGGTAGATGAAGTGGTGGATTACAGAGATACAAGAGATGTGGCAACTGAGTATTTAAATTATCTGTATTCCGACGAAGCACAGGAGATCGCAGCAGAGAATTATTTCCGCCCCACCAATGAGAAAATCCTGAAGAAGCACAGTGATACGTTTGATCTGAATATAAATCTGGCAAATATCAATGATTATGGCGGATGGGATGAAGTGCAGGAGAAACATTTCACAGATGACGGAATTTTCGATCAGATTTATGAGAGATAAAGGAAGACAAGATGAAGCAAGAGCATAAGCACAGACAGAATATATGAGACAGGAGAGGTGGTAATTGATTATGAAAAAAAGAAATAAACCGGTGATTCCAGGGTTTGGGCTCTCCATGGGAATTACCATTTCCATATTGAGTCTGGTAGTTCTGATCCCCCTGGCAAGCCTGGTGGTCTACACAGCGAAGCTGAGTTTTAAAGATTTTATCGAAACCATCACAAGGGCCAGAGTGCTGGCATCCTTTTATACCAGTTTTGTATGTGCTTTTGCAGCAGCAGTAATAAATGGAATTATGGGAACTATTCTTGCGTGGGTGCTTGTGAAATATGATTTTCCGGGCAAGAGACTTATGGATGGGATGATCGAACTTCCCTTTGCTCTTCCCACAGCGGTAGCGGGTATTGCACTGACATCCCTGACCTCAGATTCGGGAATTGTCGGCAGCTTTTTTGCAGGATTCGGTATCAAGATCGCATACACAAGAATAGGTATTACAGTGGCTATGATATTTGTAGGAATACCGTTCGTTGTGCGAAGTGTACAGCCGGTTCTGGAAAAGATGGATAATTCTTACAGCGAGGCAGCAGGAGTGCTGGGAGCAAAGAAAACAACTATCTTCTGGAAGGTCATTTTTCCGGAACTGAAGCCCGCAATCTTTTGCAGGGACCGGACTTGCGTTCGGAAGATGTCTGGGTGAATATGGAAGTGTTGTATTTATCGCAGGAAATAAACCCTATTATACAGAAATCACACCGCTGGTTATTATGTCAGAGCTTCAGGAATTTGATTATTCAAGTGCAACGGCAATCGCACTTGTGATGTTGGCAGTTTCATTTTTCATTCTGTTCCTTAACAGTATGATACAGCAGAGAAATGCAAGAATTTTAAGAGGAGGAAATGCCTGATGGACAACAATGAAAAGACTTCGGAGAAAATTACAAAATGGCTGCTTGTCGGGATCAGCGTTCTGTTTCTGGCAGTCATGCTCCTTCTTCCTCTGATCACTGTGATCACAGAAGCATTGCGGAGCGGATGGAAGGTCTATGCAGCTGCAGTGACAGATAAGTACACCATCAAAGCACTTCTTCTTACAGTGAAGGCAACAATTTTTTGCAGTTGTTTTTAACACTGTTTTTGGTGTTTTTGCAGCCTGGGCACTGACGAAGTTTCAGTTCAGGGGCAAAAAGCTTCTTACCACACTGATCGACCTCCGGTTACTATTTCCCCTGTTATTGCAGGTCTGATCTTTCTTCTGATTTTTGGACGACAGAGTCCTGTTTACTTTTTTCTCATGAATTTAGGGATTAAAGTTGTATTCTCTGTACCGGGAATCATTATTGCAACTGTATTTGTAACCTTTCCTTTTATTTCCAGAGAGCTGATCCCGGTTCTGGAAGCAGAAGGAAGCGATGAGGAGGAAGCGGCAGCCCTGATGGGAGCAGGTGGATGGACCATTTTCTGGAAGATTACATTCCCGCATATCAAATGGGCATTACTATACGGAGTTGTGCTCTGTACGGCAAGAGCAATGGGAGAGTTTGGAGCGGTATCTGTACTTTCCGGACATTTAAGAGGAAAGACCAATACACTTCCTCTTCATGTAGAGATTTTGTTTAATGAATTTCAGTATGTTCCGGCGTTTGCCGTATCTTCGCTGCTTGTGATCATGGCGGTTATCATTCTGGTAGCCAGAAGCCTGATCGAATATAAAGGAAAGAAGGAAGCCTGATATGTATGTAGAGTTAAAAAATATCAATAAGACATATGGTTCTTACCAGGCATCAAGGAATGTGAATTTCGGAATTGAGAAAGGTAAGCTGATCGGTCTGCTGGGACCAAGCGGAAGCGGAAAAACTACCATTCTTCGAATGATCGCAGGTCTGGAGACCCCGGACAGCGGAGAAGTTATTATTGATGGAAAAGTGGTAAATGATGTTCCGGCCAGCCAGCGTGGGATTGGATTTGTATTTCAGAATTATGCGTTATTTCGCTATATGACGGTTTATGACAACGTTGCATTTGGCCTGAAGGTTCAGAAGGCAGACAAGAAGAAAATTGATACCAGAGTCAGAGAACTGATCAAACTGGTGGGGCTGGAAGGACTGGAAAAAGATATCCAAGCCAGTTATCCGGCGGTCAGAGGCAAAGGGTGGCATTTGCCAGAGCCCTTGCTCCAAATCCCCAGGTGCTGCTTCTGGATGAGCCCTTTGCAGCCATTGATGCAAAAAATCCGTCAGGAACTGCGAAGCTGGTTAAAAGGAGATGATCGGGAAGCTGGGAATTACCAGTATTTTCGTTACTCATGATCAGGATGAAGCCATTGAAGTAGCAGATGAGATTATTATCACCAATGCAGGACGGATTGAACAGAAAGGAACTCCTATAGGGGTTTACAGAAATCCGGAGACTGCTTTTACAGCTGCCTTCTTCGGACAGCCATCTGTGTTGAAAAACGCAGATGATTTCCATACTTTTGCTCAGGCAGAGGGAGCAGACAAGATCATTGTCCGTCCGGAATTTGTAAAAATCTCCAAACTGGATGAGGTGGAGAAGTTCAAAACTTCCGTATCCCGGGGAGTGGTTGAACGGGTTTCTTTCCGGGGAGATAATCTGGAACTTCAGGTGAGAGTCAACAATTCCGTAGTAACTGCCAGAAGAAGTCTGGAGAAAGCAGATATCCGGGAAGGCGAGACTGTGAATGTATTCCTTTACAGGATTTTTGCACTGAGAGGTGACAGTGTACAGTTGATCGAGAATGAAGCTGTAAGGGATGACTTTGTAATTATCTGACAGCGGTGGCTACGGCAACTGACGACAATGAAGAAATAAGAAATTCAGAGGCAAGACTGATCGGAAAATCAACTTGCTGGCACACTGGTATGGAGGAAAGGGTAAGAGAGAATGAGAACAGAGAGAATCAGGACAGATGTGCTGATCATCGGCGGCGGTACGGCAGGATGCTTTGCAGCCTATGTGATCGGCAAAAAAGCGGCAGAAAAGTTCTGATCGCAGAGAAAGCGAATATTAAGCGAAGCGGATGTCTGGCGGCGGGTGTGAATGCATTGAACGCATATATCACAGAAGGCAGAGTGCCGCAGGATTATGTGGATTATGCCAAAAAAGGATGCCCATGGAATCGTAAGAGAAGACCTTCTTCTTACCATGTCAGAGAGACTGAATCATGTGACAAAGGCGATGGAAGATCTGGGGCTGGTCATCCTGAAGGACGAAAACGGAAAATATATTGCCAGAGGAAACCGAAACATCAAGATCAATGGCGAAAATATGAAGCCAATCCTTGCAAAGGCGGCTGATGAGCAGGAGAATGTTACGGTTCTCAATCATGTAAATATTACAGAATTATAAAACAGAAAACAAAAAAAGTCACAGGTGCAGTTGGATTCAGCGTTAATGAGGATATTTTCTATGACATTGAGGCGAAAGCAGTTCTCTGTGCCACAGGTGGTGCAGCGGGACTTTACAGACCGAATAATCCGGGATTTTCCAGACATAAGATGTGGTATCCGCCATTTAACACAGGTGCAGGATATGCAATGGGACTTCTTTCCGGTGCGGAGATGACAACCTTTGAGATGCGTTTCATTGCATTGAGATGTAAGGACACGATTGCTCCTACAGGAACTATTGCTCAGGGCGTTGGAGCCAGACAGGTCAATGCACATGGTGATATTTATGAAACAAAATATGGTCTGACAACTTCCCAGCGAGTTTACGGTACAGTCATGGAGAACAGAGAAGGAAACGGTCCATGTTATCTCAGAACAGAAGGCATTTCAAAAGAACAGGAGCAGGACCTTTACAAAGCTTACCTGAATATGGCACCATCCCAGACTCTGAAATGGATGGAAGCCGGAAAAGGACCATCCGAAGAGAATGTAGAGATAGAGGCACAGAGCCATATATTGTAGGCGGACATACAGCCAGCGGTTACTGGGTAGATAATAACAGAGCTACAACTATTGAAGGTTTATACGCAGCCGGAGATGTAGCAGGAGGATGTCCGCAGAAATATGTAACCGGCGCACTGGCAGAAGGTGAGATCGCAGCAGAGGCGATTTTGGAATATCTGAATGGTAAAGATGATGACCGGAGCGCAGCGGAAAATAAGGAAGAAGTTTTGGAGTGTGGTGGAGAACAGGAGCTGTCTCAAACTGCAATAGCTAAGAAGGCAGAATACGAATCACATTTGAATGCTTCCCGTTCTTTGATGAATGCAGAGCAGCTTGAGGAAGCCATGCAGAAGATCATGGATCAGTACGCAGGAGGAATCAGTACAGACTACAGATACAGCGGGATGAGTCTTGCAAAGGCAGATGAAAAGATCGCAGCATTGTTGCCAGTAGTTGACACTCTGGCAGCAACAGATACTTATGAACTGATGCAGATTTATGAACTTCGCGAACGACTGATCGTGTGCCGGGCAGTGATCGCACATCTGGCGGCCAGAAAGGAAACCAGATGGCATAGTTTCGGAGAGAATACAGACTACCCGCAGCAGAGCGAAGAGTGGATGAAATATGTAAACTCCCGTATGGAAAACGGCGAGATTAAGATCTTATATCGTGACTGATCACAAAGGAAAATACAGGTTTGAATACAGCAGAGAAAGGAGCAGGTGAGAGATGAGCATTCGGATTCAGAAAAGTAAATGTGCGGGATGCGGCAGATGTATCGAAGCCTGTCCCGGAAATCTGATCAAAAAGGATAAAGAGAACAAAGCCTTTATCCGTCAGGTAAGAGATTGCTGGGGATGTACTTCCTGTATTAAGGAATGCCGGCATGATGCCATCCGCTTTTTCCTTGGAGCTGATGTGGGAGGCAGAGGTGCAAGTATGGTTGTATCAGAGAAAACGGATATTTCCACATGGACAGTGGAGAAGCCGGATGGCACTAAGATTACTATTCAGGTTAATAAGAAAGACGCTAATAAATATTAAATATTAGCATGTACTCTCAGAGTCTTTAGAGTGTGATTGCTCAAGTATACGAAAAGATTCCGAGTATAAACAAACAGAGGAGGATAATGCAATGAGTAACTTATCTCATCTTGATGCGCTTGAGGCAGAGGCGATTTATATTATGCGGGAAGTAGCAGCCGAGTGTGAAAAGCCGGTTATGCTCTATTCTATAGGAAAGGACAGCTCCGTTATGCTCCATCTGGCGATGAAGGCATTTTACCCGGAGAAACCGCCATTCCCGTTCCTTCACATTGATACTACATGGAAATTCCATGAGATGATCGAATTCCGCGACAGAATCGCAAAGGAAAACGGGATTGATATGCTGGTTTACACCAATGAAGAGGGTGTAAAGGCAGGAATCAATCCATTTGACAATGGTTCTGCATATACAGATATCATGAAAACACAGGCGTTAAAACAGGCTCTGACCAAATATGGATTTTACAGCGGCATTTGGAGGCGGTCGTCGTGACGAGGAGAAATCCAGAGCAAAAGAAAGAATCTTCTCTTTCCGTAATTCAGCTCAGGCATGGGATCCGAAAAACCAGAGACCGGAGATGTGGAAGCTTTATAACACTAAGATCCAGAAGGGCGAAAGTATGCGAGTATTCCCAATTTCCAACTGGACAGAAAAGGATATCTGGCAGTACATTCAGCGTGAAAATATCGAAATTGTACCGTTATATTTTGCAAAAGAAAGACCGGTCATCTACAGAGATGGAAATATCATTATGGTGGATGATGACAGATTAAAACTCCGTCCGGGTGAAGAGATTGAAAACAAAAAAGTCAGATTTCGTACTCTTGGATGCTATCCGCTTACTGGAGGTATTGAATCTGAAGCAGATACGCTGGATGAGATTATTGATGAGACATTAAGTGCTGTTTCTTCTGAACGTACCAGCAGGGTGATCGACCACGAGGCAGCAGGCAGCATGGAGAGAAGAAAGAGAGAGGGGTATTTCTAGGATGAAAGGATTATTGAAATTTATTACATGCGGAAGTGTGGATGATGGAAAATCCACTCTAATCGGACATATTCTTTATGATGCAAAGCTTCTCTATGCAGATCAGGAGAAGGCTCTGGAGCTGGATTCCAAAGTAGGAAGCAGAGGCGGTGCCATTGATTATTCACTTCTTCTGGACGGTCTGATGGCAGAGCGTGAGCAGGGAATCACCATCGATGTTGCATACCGTTATTTTACAACAGATAACAGAAGTTTCATTGTTGCAGATACACCCGGACATGAAGAATATACAAGAAACATGGCAGTGGGTGCGTCCTTTGCAGATCTGGCAGTTATCCTGGTGGATGCTTCACAGGGCGTACTGGTACAGACAAGACGCCATGCAAGAATCTGCGCATTGATGGGAATCCGTTACTTTGTATTTGCAGTAAACAAAATGGATCTTATTGAATATGATGAAAAAACGTTTCCGCGACATTGAGAATCAGATTGCAGCACTGATAGAAGAACTGAAACTTGCCAATGTAACTATTATTCCGGTATCTGCCACAGAAGGTGACAACGTTACAACCAAATCTGACAACATGCCATGGTATAAAGGTGAGGCGCTTCTTTCTCATCTGGAAACCGTAGATATTAAGGAAGATACAGAGAAGGGCTTTTATATGCCTGTACAGAGAGTCTGCAGACCAAACCATGAGTTTCGCGGGTTCCAGGGACAGATTGAGAATGGTGTCATCAGGGCAGGCGACCTTGTGACTACTCTTCCCAGTAAAGAAGAAGCTCATGTAAAGAGTATTCTTGTTGGCGATAAAGAAGTTCAGGAAGCGGTACAGGGACAGCCTGTTACTATCCAGCTTGACAGAGAAGTGGATGTTTCCCGCGGATGTGTACTTACCATTGATTCCGGCGCAGTTCTTACAGACTCTGTGGAAGCAGATATCCTCTGGATGGATGACAATGCTCTTACAGATGGCAAGAACTTCTTTGTAAAAATCGGTACAAAGATGATACCCGGTCTGGTTACAAAGATTAATTATTCTGTAGATGTTAACACAGGTGAGAAGAAAAACGCATATATTAAAGAAAAATGAGATTGCTTCCTGTACTCTGGAATTCTCAGAGAAGATCGTTGTAGACGAATTTGACAGGCACAGAACACTGGGAGAACTGATTTTGATAGATCGTGTCACAAATATGACCTCTGCCTGCGGTGTTGTGAGAAAAACTTTTGTTTCTCAGGATAAATCCCAGATCAGAAAGGTGGACGAGCAGGTTCGTGCAGGACTGAAAGGTCAGACACCGGTAGTAGTGGAATTCCCGATCGGTAAAGAAGGAATCACTCTTGATTTTGCAGAGCAGGTAGAAAAGGGACTGACTGTACTTGGAAGACACACTTATCTGTATCATCCGGCAGCAAGTGAAAACTATGCAGAAACTGTCCGCCATCTTAAGGCAGCAGGTCTGATCGTACTTCTTGTTCTTGATGAAAATACAGCAAAAGATGAGACATTAAAGAACCTGGATGGTTTCTATGCAAACTGGCAGATTGACGGGATCACTGTGAAAGATGCGATTGATTTCGTGAAAAAGAAATCTGCATTTACAGTGCAGAGTGTACATGATGGAAATTATATCTGATTATAACAGGGCTATAAATCTCCGCAGAGACAAAGAAAGTCTCTGCGGTATTTTGTTTTCTTGACAAGTGTCGTTACGGCGGATTATACTTATTCTCAAATATTCGGAATCCATAATAATACAGACAGGAAAGATAACAGAAATATGCAAACGAACAATGAGAGTAAACGAAAACCCCCAAAAAGAGATGATGCCTGGAACTTTGGTTTGTAATTGCTACAATTCATCATCCTGGCGATACCAAACGAAGAAAAGACAGAAAATAAAAGATGAGTGAATATCGATCAGAATGTAGAATGGGCAATTGGTTACTGTTTACACACCACTATCCTGCGAGGTGTCTTGGCATGAACATGCCAAAATCCCGAGACATACAAGCCAAAATTCCATTGCCACAGGCAATCTGGAATTTTGGCTAAGTTACTGTGAACGGAGTGAACAGTAACGGCAATTATGAAGTGGCATTCAGATTACATATTATGCAGCAGAGTATGATATAATTCGTTTTGTATAATGGCGTCAGGATTAAGAGCTTATGTAGAGCTGTGTAGCGAAGCGGATTGCGAATATCTGTTTGACTTTTGATTATGTAATGGGGTGTACACGAGAACAATTTTTGACAGTGAAAGTTATCTGTATTATATTACAGAGGGTACTGTACAGATAATCAGGAGGTATTTTATGCGTTTGGAAAAAGTACAGGAAGCGTTAAAAACAAAGAAAATTCATTATGAATATACAGAGGAAAACGGATGCGGAAGCATCGACTTTATGTTTCGCGGTCTGAGATTCCATATATGGGAATATGAAGATCGTGTCTGGGGAGCGGAGACAAACGTGTTTGAAGCAGGCAGAAGCCAGGATATTGAGGGAGATTACGAGGAAATTATTTCCGGAGAAATCCTCTCATGGCCGGATATGCTGCCTGGGATGTAAGTATTACTGCAGAAGGGAATGATATTTACGAAAAAATATAGAACCGGACAAATCGTATTAGCCGCATGTATTGTAGCTGTCTGTATGTTTTCAAATGTCCATGGGACAGAAGCGGCAGGTCCGCCGGCACCGAAAAACTCTGACAGTTACACCGACAGAAAAAATCGAAATCAACAGCAAAGTCAAAGTCCACGTCAACATTAAAGTCCAAATCAACACCGAAATCCAAATCGGCACTAACACAAAAAACCTGAAGCAACACCAATACCTGCATCTGCTCCAACACCAGAGCAGGAAGCTGAGACAGATAAACAGAATCCGGCAGATCAGGGAACTTTAAGCAAGCCAGACCATCCGGATACTATCTCCGCAGATAAACTGGTATTTATCGGAGATTCCAGAACAGAGGGATTGAGGGATGCGGTAAACGATGACAGCATTTGGTCCTGTCTTTCTTCTATGGGATATGACTGGATGGTATCTACAGGAGTGCCTCAGGTAGAAGATCAGATTGAGGACAATACAGCGGTTATTATTCTGATGGGTGTTAATGACCTGTATCATGTTAATGACTACATCAGCTATATTAATTCCAAAGCTGCCGAATGGGGAAACAGGGGAGCGCAGACTTATTTTGTGTCTGTAGGTCCGGTGCAGAATGATCCCTATTGCAGTAATGCGGAGATTGAAAGCTTCAATGCGGCAATGCAGGCAAATCTGAGTGGGGTTACCTACATAGACGTATATTCCCATCTGGTATCTGAGGGATTTTCCACCGTAGACGGAACCCACTATCCGGACAGTGTGTCTGTAGATATTTATAATTATATCCTGGATCATCTGGAGGAACAGAGGAGCGGAATCTGGGGGATGATTTTTCAGTTTTATGAAATTGTGATGTTGTATTGAGTTCGATGGAGTTTGGTGATATGATTGCAGAGGAAGAAACGGAATAGAGCGGAAATTCGTTTTTTTTATACAAAAGCTGAAAACCTGGTAGGAGGAAATAATGGGTGGCTGTTTTGCAGCAGAGCCAAAAATGTAAATGATAATTGCCCGATGACTGGACAGTTATCAAAATCCAAAATCAGGAGGAAAGAATGAGAGGACTGTATTCATCCAAAACAGAAATCAGACACAAAATTTTTTACGGAAATTGCGAGGATGGCATATGAAGGCCAGTCTCCGGAGATGCTGGAAGAGCTTCCCTACAAGATTGTACCCGGTGAAATTGCGACTTATCGTGACAGTATTTTTCTGGAAAGAGCGGTAGTTGGTGAGAGACTTCGCGTTGCAATGGGGATGTCACTGAGAAAGGTTACAGAGCATGCGCCAATCTCCAAAGGTGTGGAGGCCAGCGTTATTGAGGAAAAGTATTATGAACCGCCGCTTATCAATGTAATCAAGTTTGCCTGTAATTCCTGCCCTGAGAAAAGGGTAATGATCACAGAGGGCTGTCAGGGCTGTCTGGAGCATCCCTGTGTGGAGGTCTGTCCAAAGAAAGCAGTACATATGGAAGGTGGCAGATCACATATTGATGAAGATGCCTGCATCAAATGCGGAAAATGTCTGGAAGCCTGTCCGTATAATGCAATCATCAAACAGGAACGTCCCTGTTCAAAGGCCTGTGGCATGAATGCCATTGGTTCTGACGAATACGGAAGAGCAGAGATTGACCAGGACAAATGTGTATCCTGCGGACAGTGTCTGGTGAGCTGTCCGTTCAGTGCTATTGTAGACAAAGGACAGATTTTCCAGACTGTTATGGCATTAAAAAAGTGAAACACCGGTGTATGCAATCGTGGCGCCTGCCATTGCAGGCCAGTTCCCGGATATGGAGAATAATAAGATACGGGGTGCATTTCAGGCACTTGGCTTTACAGATGTAAGAGAGGTTGCAGTCGGTGCAGATCTGTGCACAGTGGAGGAGGCAAAGGACTTTTTGGAGGAAGTTCCTGAGAAACTTCCGTTTATGGCTACATCCTGCTGTCCGTCCTGGTCTATGATGGCTAAGAAATTATTCCCGGAACAGGCGAAATGTATCTCCATGGCACTGACACCTATGGTTCTTACTGCCAGGCTGATCAAGCAGAAGGAACCGGATTGTAAGATCGTTTTCGTAGGTCCCTGCGCAGCCAAGAAGCTGGAAGCCAGCCGTAAGAGTATCCGCAGCTATGTGGATTTTGTGCTGACCTTTGAGGAAGTGGCAGGAATGTTTGATGCCAAAGGCGTGGACTGGAAAGATATTCCGGAAGGAGAGCACTGTTTCGTGCCAGTGCTGACGGAAGAGGTTTCGCAGTCAGCGGCGGTGTGGCAGAAGCGGTTGTCCATGCAGTGAAGCGTATTGATCCTGATCGGGAAGTAAAGGTAATGAATGCAGAAAGGTCTGCAGAACTGTAAGAA
>ENA-OQAX01000016-OQAX01000016.1-human-gut-metagenome-genome-assembly--contig:-NODE-16-length-30742-cov-2.522489_pt1 | contig 30742 bp, 35 predicted proteins | sample MGYA00242741_ERZ504539 | MGnify/ENA primary metagenome ERZ504539 (study PRJEB26092, sample SAMD00036277) | human gut metagenome | host: Homo sapiens | study: EMG produced TPA metagenomics assembly of... | reverse complement strand
ACGTTCTGGGCCAGTACCTGTCCGAGAATGGCAAGACTCAGCTGCGCATTGCCGAGACCGAGAAGTACGCTCATGTCACCTTCTTCTTCAACGGCGGCGTGGAGGCTCCCTACGAGGGCGAGGACCGCTGCGTGATCCCCAGCCCGAAGGTCGCCACCTATGACCTGAAGCCCGAGATGAGCGCCCCCGAGGTTGCTGCCGAGTGCGTCAAGCGCATCGAGAGCGGCAAGTACGATGTGGTGATCCTGAACTTCGCAAACTGCGATATGGTGGGCCACACCGGCGTGTTCGATGCTGCGGTCAAGGCCGTTGAGGCTGTGGATACCGCTGTGGATCAGGTGGTGTCCGCTGTGCTGAAGGCCGGCGGTTGCGCCTTCATCACCGCCGACCACGGCAACGCCGAGAAGATGATGAACCCGGACGGCACCCCCTTCACCGCACACACCACCAACGTGGTGCCCTTTGTGGCTGTTGGCTGCGGCGATGTGAAGCTGCGCGAGGGCGGCTGCCTGGCAGATATCGCTCCCACCATGCTGCCGTATATCGGTCTGCCCGTGCCTGCTGAAATGACCGGCAAGAGCATCATTGTGGAGTAATTGACCGTTAAAATGGCCGACGCGTTCGCTTTGGCTATGAATAGCGGAATTGTTATTCTTATATTTACAGCTCTGGAAAATCTGCGGATTTTCCAGAGCTGTTTTTTCACGCGAAAAGCCGATAAGATAAATTGCGTTTTTGGGCTTCGACCCCATTCTAAATCAAAAACTTTTCTTTTTTCCCCATCCGTGCTACAATAAAAATGAATTTTTGATTGTAGGAGAAGCGGATGGAAACAACGCATAAACAAATCGTTCTGGGCATCCTTGCCCATGTGGACTCCGGCAAGACCACCCTTTCGGAAGCCATGCTCTACCGCTCCGGCGCGATCCGCAAGCTGGGCCGCGTGGATCACAAGGATGCCTTTCTGGATACCGACACGCTTGAAAAAGCGCGCGGCATCACCATCTTTTCCAAGCAGGCCCTGTTGACGGCGGGCAATACGGATATCACATTGCTGGACACCCCCGGACATGTGGATTTTTCCACCGAGACAGAGCGCACCCTGCAGGTGCTGGACTATGCTGTGCTGGTGGTAAGCGGCACCGACGGTGTGCAGAGCCACACCGAGACGCTCTGGCGGCTGCTGCGGCGCTACCATGTGCCCACCTTTGTGTTCGTGAACAAGATGGACCTGCCCGGCAAGAGCAGGGAAGAGCTGCTCGCCCAGCTGAACCACCGTCTAGGCGAGGGCTTTGTGGCCTTTGATGTGCCGCAGGCCGACCGGGACGAAGCACTGGCCCTGTGTGACGAAAAACCTGATGGACCGGATGCTGGATGCTGGGCAGTTGACCGATGCGGACCTCATCCCGGCCGTTGCACGCCGGCATGTGTTCCCGTGCTGGTTCGGTTCGGCGCTGCGGCGTACCGAAAACGATGCACTGGAAAGCGTGGACGCTCTGCTGGACGGGATTGACCGCTATACCCGTCCGGCTCCCGCGCTGGATGCCTTTGGTGCCAAGGTGTTTAAGGTGTCGCAGGATGAGCAGGGCACGCGCCTGACATGGCTGCGCGTGACTGGCGGCGAACTGAAGGTAAAGGCCCAGCTCTCCGGCGAAGCAGATGGTGAGCCGTGGGAGGAAAAGGCAAACCAGCTGCGGCTGTACTCCGGCGTAAAGTATACGCTGGCGGAAGCCATCGGCCCGGGGCAGGTGTGCGCCGTCACCGGCCTGACCAAAGCGCGCCCGGGCGAGGGCCTTGGCGCGGAACGCGACAGCGATGTGCCGGTTCTGGAACCGGTGCTGAGCTATCAGGTGCTGCTGCCGCAGGGGGCTGATGTGCACGCGGCACTGGGCAAGCTGCACCGGCTGGAAGAAGAGGAGCCGCAGCTCCATGTGGTATGGAACGAGACTTTGGGCGAGATCCATGTGCAGCTCATGGGTGAGGTGCAGCTGGAAGTGCTGCGCAGTTTGCTGGCAGAGCGCTTTGGCTGAACGTGGAGTTCGGCCCCGGCGGCATTCTGTACAAGGAGACCATCACGGAGCCTATGGAGGGCGTGGGCCACTACGAGCCGCTGCGCCATTATGCGGAGGTGCATGTCAAGCTGGAGCCCCTGCCCCGCGCAGCGGGATGCAGTTTGCCGCCGACTGCCGGGAAGAAGTGCTGGACAAGAACTGGCAGCGCCTTGTGCTGACCCATCTGGAAGAAAAGCAGCACCTTGGCGTGCTGACCGGTGCGCCGCTGACGGACGTGAAGATCACCCTCATTGCGGGCCGCGCCCATCTTAAACATACGGAGGGCGGAGATTTCCGGCAGGCCACCTATCGCGCGGTGCGGCAGGGCCTGATGCTGGCCAAAAGCCAGCTGCTGGAGCATGGTATGCCTTTCGGCTGGAAGTGCCGGTGGAGAACCTTGGCCGTGCCATGACCGATATCCAGCGCATGGAGGCAGCTTTGACCCGCCAGAAAGCGGGGAAGAGGCTGCTGTGCTCACCGGTTTTGCACCGGTGGCCACCATGCGCAGCTACCCCATGGAGGTGGTGGGCTATACCCGGGGCCGGGGACACCTGACCCTGACGCTGGACGGCTACCGGCCTTGCCACAATGCGGTGGAGATCATTGAAGCTGTGGCTACGAGCCGGAGCACGACCTTGACAACCCGGCAGATTCGGTGTTCTGTGCCCATGGCACGGGCTTTGTGGTGCCTTGGGATCAGGTGCGCAGCACATGCATGTGGACAGCGGCTGGGGAAAAAGCAAAAGCCCGGAGCAGGAGACGCAGGCCGTGCCCCAGCGCCGGACAGCGGCTTACCGCGCAACACTGGAAGAGGATGCCGAGCTGCTCAAAATCTTCGAGCGCACCTATGGCCCCATCAAACGGGACCCGCTGGCGGCATTCCGCCCGGTGCAAAAGCGGGAACGCCCGGATTTTGATGCCCAGCAGTGGGAAATCCTGCCCGAATATCTGCTGGTGGACGGCTACAATATCATCTTTGCGTGGGATGAGCTGAACGCCCTTGCAAAGGACAGTCTGGAAGCGGCCCGCCACAAGCTGATGGATATTCTGTGCAACTATCAGGGCTACCAGAAGTGCAATCTTATTCTTGTATTCGATGCCTATCGTGTGCCGGGCAGCCCCGGCAGCATTGAGCAGTACCATAACATCCATGTGGTCTACACCAAGGAAGCCGAAACCGCCGATATGTTCATCGAGCACGTTACTCATGAGATCGGCAAGGGGCGGCGGGTGCGTGTGGCTACTTCCGACGGCATGGAGCAGATCATCATTCTGGGCCACGGCGCGCTGCGTGTCTCCGCCGCATGTTCCATGAGGAAGTGCAGAATGTGGAAAAGCAGATCCGCAAACTGGTGCAGGGGGAAGCATAAAATGTCAACCGAGATCACATCCGAATTTGTCTGGCACAACATCCCGCCGCGCCCGCGCGACAGCCACAAGGGCAGCTTTGGCACCGTATTGGCTGTGGCAGGCAGCGCATATTACCGAGGTGCGGCCCTGCTGGCTGCCGAGGGTGCGCTGCGCACCGGTGCGGGCATTGTAATGCTGGCCAGCGTGGAGCCGGTATTGGCAGCTGCGGTGGCCCGCCTGCCGGAATGCTGCCTGTGTCCCTGCGTGGCGGGGGCCGAAGGCGGCATCTCACCGGAGAGCATTCCACAGCTCCAGCGCCAGAAGGCGACGGTGCTGCTGCTGCGGGCCCGGGCCTTGGCGGTCACAGCCCAGACGCACAGGCCGCGCGGCCGAAACACGCACGCTGGTGCAGAAGCTGCTGCCCGGCTTTGCAGGCAGCGCGGTGCTGGATGCGGACGGCCTGAACGCCGCCGCGCAGCTGCTGGCCGAGGGCAAAACGCTGCCGCACCCGGCGGGAGAGCTGATCGTGACCCCGCACCCCGGCGAGATGGCCCGGCTCACCGGGCTTTCGGTGGCGCAGATCAATGCGGACCGTGAAAATACTGCCTGCCAGTATGCAGAAAAATGGAACGCTGTGGTGGTACTCAAGGGCTGCCGTACCGTGGTGGCTGCACCGGATGGCCGCGTGTGCACAAACCCTACCGGAAACCCAGCCTTGCCCGGGCCGGCGCGGAGATGTACTGGCCGGTATGACGGCGGCCCTGCTGGCCTGCGGCCTGCCTGCATACGAAGCTGCGCCTGCGCGGTGTATCTGCACGGTGCCGCTGCCGACCGTGCCGCTGCTGCGCTTGGCGAGTACGGAATGCTGCCGCATGATATCTTGTCCCAGCTGGCCGGATATTTGCGGAAAACCACAGATAAAAAGAAAAGGGGTGTCTCTCTGTCTGCCGGAGAGACACCCCTTTTAACATTGCATCACATCGCCAGAACTTCGGCCCACTTTTCCTCGGCTATCGGGATGCCAAGCTCCATGTTCTCCTTGCGGCTGCGGTGCTCGCCCATGCCGGGGCAGCGCACCTCACGGCCCGGCTCTGCAGACTCACTGGATGCCACATCGGCGGCAATGGCATCAATGACGGCATCGGTGAGGTCGGCGGACTGGAACTTTGCCGGATCAATGGCGATCATGATCTGGGTCAGGCCCACTTCATCGCCAAAGGTGCCGATCGTTGCCACCGAGTTTGCGCCCGTCAGGATAGTACCGATCATATCCAGCAGGATGGAAAGACCGCTGCCCTTCCAGTAGCCAATGGGGATCATGCGGCGGGTCTCTTCAATGGCAGCGGGGTCGGTGGTCAGGCTGCCGTCTGCATCGTAGCCGCCTACCACAGGCAGCTGTTTGCCGGCCAGACGCATCGTTTCCAGCTTGCCGTAGCTGAACTGGCTCAGGGCACAATCCACCATGATGTGCTCCCCGTTCGAGCGCGGCACGGCCAGAATGAGCGGGTTGTTGCCGATGTGGTTGTCCTTTGCGCCCCATGCAGGCATGTTGGGGCAGGTGTTGGACCAGCAGATGCCGATGCAGCCCGCGTCTGCGGCCTGCCAGCCGTAGGTGCCGCCGCGCATCCAGTGGTTGTTGTTGCCCAGCGCCACCATGCCAATACCGAACTGATGTGCCAGCTCTACGGCACGGTCCATGGCGTGCTTGGCGTTCAGAGGGCCAAAGCCGCGCTTGCCGTCCCAGCGCTCCATGGCACCAAAGCTGGCAATGCACTCGGCCTCAGCGGCGGGATCAATCTCGCCCTTGCGCAGGTATTCCACCACGCGGGGAAAGCGGTTCAGCCCGTGGCTGAACACGCCAGCCAGACTGTTCTGGGCAAAGATCTCGGCCGCTTCATGGGCACGCTTTGGGCTGAAACCGTATTTGGTCAGGACCCGCTCAAATTCGGCCAGCATCGTCTCGTAAGCAATGCGCATGGATTGTACCTCCTGTATGTAAAAAGTAATAAACAGATCGTTACACTTATTATAACAAGCGGCGGCGCGGTGCGCAAGATGTGCGGCCGGCATCAGTGCAGGCGGTGAAAGGAGTATACGAGCACACACCGACAGCTATGTGAAAAAACAAATGAATGTGCGAACTTCATAATTTTTTAAGATTTATTTTGTGAAAAAGTCATATTGAAAAACGAAAAGATGATTGATATACTAATACCACAATATCCAGTTGGACATGTTACTGGTAATGCAGGCAGGATCTGATGGAATGACAAATACCTTTTCTTTTGGGTGAATTGTAGCCAGATACTATGATTCCGGGAGAAATTGTACACGGGGTCATTCTGTTGGGTCTTTTTTCTTTTGTCCGCTTCGGCCGGGCGGCAGGGAAATGCCACCACACACAAGATAAAGGAGAACAAAATGAAGAACTACAAGCAGACTGCCTCCGACGTGCTGCGTCTGGTTGGCGGCGAGAAGAACGTTGTGCAGGTCGAGCACTGCTCCACCCGCCTGCGCTTCACTCTGGCAGACACCTCCAAGGCGGATGCTGCAGCCCTGAAAAAGACTGCCGGTGTTATGGGTGTTATTTCCAGCGGCCCGCAGTGTCAGGTGGTCATCGGCAACGATGTCATCGAAGTGTACGATGAGCTGCTCAAGCTGGGCACCTTCAACGCAGGTCAGGCTGCAGCTCCCGCTGCCCCCAAGGGCAAAAAGAGATCGGCGGCATTATTCTGGACTACATGGTCGGCATCTTCCAGCCGCTGGTCCCCGCCATTGCAGGTGCAGGCGTTCTGAAGGCTCTGATGGTGCTGCTGAGCACTCTGGGCCTGATGAGCAGCGGAGATATCGCCTATAAGGTGTTCGTCGGCGTGGCAGATGCAGCTCTGTACTACCTGCCCGTCATGGTCGCCTTCACCACTGCAACCAAGTTCAACTGCAACAAGCTGGTGTCTGTGGCTCTGGCTGCTGCCATGATCCACCCCAGCGTTTCCGCTCTGCTGGCTACCGAGGGCGGTGCTTACTTCCTCGGCATCAAGCTGCAGAACATCGCTTACGGCGGCCAGGTATTCCCGGCCATCCTGACCGTCATTTTCATGTCCTTTATTGAAAAGTGGGCCAACAAGTGGTGCCCCAAGGCCATCCGCGTGTTCTTTGTGCCCATGCTGTGCTTCGGCATTGGCTTCCCTGTGGCACTGGTCGTCCTCGGACCTCTGGGCTACAACATCGGTGCTCTGCTGACCACCGTGATCCTGGCTCTGTACAACACGCTGGGCTGGCTGGCCGTTGCTCTGCTGGCTGCCGTGCTGCCCTTCATGATCTCCATGGGCATGCATAAGGCTCTGGTCCCCTACGCAGTTGCTTCTATTTCTGACCCCGGCTTTGAAATGCTGTACATGCCTGCTTCTCTGGCACACAACATTTCCGAGGGCGGTGCCTGCCTGGGCGTTGCACTGAAGACCAAGGACGAGAACCTGCGCGCTACCGCAATTTCCGCTGGCATCTCCGGCCTGTTCGGCATCACCGAGCCTGCTCTGTACGGTGTTACCCTGCAGCACAAGAAGGTCATGATGTCCGTTGTGGCCTCCAGCTTCATCGGCGGTCTGTTCGTTGGCCTGATGAAGGTCAAGGCATTCGTTGCCATGGGCCCCGGTCTGGCTGGCATGGCCATGTTCGTTGACCCGGATAACGGCAAGAACATCCTGTGGGCTGCAGTTGGTCTGGTGATCTCCGTTGTTGTTTCCTTCGCACTGTCCTTCTTCCTGTATAAGGACGAGACCCCCGCAGAGGATGAGACCGCTGCACCCGCTCCCGAGACTGCTGCAGACGCAGCAGCTGCGGATTCCACCATCAGCAGCCCCCTGCAGGGCAAGGCCATTGCTCTGGAAGAGGTCAAGGATGAAGTTTTCTCCCAGAAGATCCTGGGCGACGGCATTGCCGTGGTGCCCGAGAAGGGTGAGCTGTACGCTCCCGCTGACGGCGTGATCGAGTCCGTGTTCGGCACCAAGCACGCCATCTCCATGAAGACCAATGCCGGTGCTGAACTGCTCATGCACATCGGCATGGATACCGTCAAGCGCGACGGCAAGGGCTTTGATCCGCAGGTCAAGGACGGCGAGACTGTCAAGAAGGGCCAGCTGCTGATGAAGTTTGACCTTGACGGAATCAAAGCAGACGGTTATGATGTAACTACCCCCATCGTCGTGACCAACGCCGATGAGTTCACCATCAAGACTGTGGCCGAGGGCGCTGTGGTGCCCGGTGCCGCACTGCTGAAACTGGAGGCAAATAAATGAGTTTCCCCAAAGGCTTTTTCTGGGGCGGCGCTGTTGCCGCGAACCAGGTAGAGGGCGCATGGAACGTGGATGGCAAAGGCCCCAGCGTGGCCGATGTTGCCACCTACAAGCCCAACACCGACGTGAAGGATTACAAGTCCCATGTTGCCATGGACGACGCACACATTGCTGCCGCCATGGCCGACCCGGATGATACCTATTATCCCAAGCGCCGCGGCATCGACTTCTACCATCATTACAAAGAAGACCTGAAGCTGTTTGCCGAGATGGGCTTTACCATGCTGCGCGTTTTCATTGCATGGACCCGCATCTTCCCCACCGGCGAGGAAGCAGAGCCGAACGAAAAGGGCCTGCAGTTCTACAGCGACCTGTTCGCTGAGATGCACAAGAACGGCATCGAGCCGCTGGTCACGCTGAGCCACTACGAAATGCCGCTGGCACTGGCCACCAAGTACAATGGCTGGGTGGATCGCCGCGTAATCGACTGCTTTGCAAAGTTCTGCCATGCGTGCTTTGAGCGCTACAAGGATCAGGTCAAGTACTGGCTCACCTTCAACGAGGTGGACAGCGTGATCCGTCACCCGTTCACCACCGCCGGCATCATCCCCAGCCGCGTGCCCGAGGATAAGATGCTGGAGACCTGCTATCAGGCCCTGCACCACCAGCTGGTGGCCAGCGCTATGGTAGTAAAGGACTGCCACGAGATCATCCCCGGCAGCAAGGTGGGCTGCATGCTGACCAAGCTCACCACCTATGCCCGCACCTGCGCACCCGATGATGAGCTGGCTACTCAGGCAAAGAATCTGGAAAACCTGTTCTATGCCGATGTGCATGTCTGGGGCGAGTACCCCCGCCTGATCCTCAAGATGTTCGAGCGCAAGGGCATCCATGTGGAAATGCTGCCCGAGGATGCCGCCACCCTGAAGGCAGGCTGTGTGGACTTTGTTTCCTGCAGCTACTATATGACCATGACCGAGTCTGTGGACCCGAACGCAGAGCGTACCCCCGGCAACACCGTGCTGGGTGTCAAGAACCCGTATCTGCCCTCCACCGACTGGGGCTGGCAGATCGACCCCAAGGGCCTGCGCTACAGCCTGATCGAGCTGTACGACCGTTACCGCAAGCCGCTGATGGTGGTGGAGAACGGCATGGGTGCCAAGGACGTGGTGGAGGCCGACGGCTCCATCCACGACCCCTACCGTGTAGAGTACTTCCGCCAGCACATCAGCGAAATGGGCAAGGCCATCGATGAGGGTGTTGAGATGTGGGGCTACACCACATGGGCACCCATCGACCTGATCTCTGCATCCACCAACCAGATGTCCAAACGCTATGGCTTTATCTATGTGGATCAGGATGATATGGGCAACGGTACTCTGGCCCGCACCGTAAGGACAGCTTCTACTGGTACAAGAAGGTCATTGCTTCCAACGGCGAAGATCTGGACTAAGCGGCAGTCTTAAGGTTTCAACGGAAGGAGGAGGGACCGATGCACATTCAGAAGGTGCTGAACAGCAGTGTTGTGCTGGTGCAGGATGACAGCGGCGAGGAATCCATCCTGCTGGGCAAGGGCATCGGCTATGGCCGCAAGGCGGGCGAGCCCATTGAACGGCAGCCCTCAGACCGCGTGTTCCTTCCATTGTCCAACCCGGACGCACAGCCTATGCTGGAGCTGTTTTCCAGCATTCCGGCATCCTATCTGGAACTGACGCAGGACATTGTGGACGACGCAGAGCAGTCGCTGGGAGTCAAACTTTCGGCGCACATCTATCTGCTGCTGACCGATCACCTGCATTTTGCAGTGGAGCGCCAGCAAAAGGGTCTTGTGGTGACCAACCGCATCTTCTGGGAAATCAAGCATTTTTATCCCAAGGAGTACGCGGTGGGCCAGCGCGGCCTGCAGAAGGTAAAGGCAAAGCTTGGCATTGAGCTGCCGGACGAAGAGGCAGGCAACATTGCCTTCCATATCGTCAACGCCCGGCAGGACCCGCAGGCCGGCTACGATGCCATGCGGGCAGCGCAGCTGATCGGTGAGCTGTCCAACATTGTCACCTACAGTATGCACTGCCCGGTGAGCACCGAGAGCATCCACTATGCGCGGTTCGTGAGCCACCTGCAGTATTTTGCCGAACGGTTCTTCTCCGGCAAACTGATGGACAGCGAAGACGACTTTTTGTTCCAGCAGATGCAGCAGAATTATCCGGCAGCGGTGACCTGCGCGGAAAAAATACGCACCTTTGTGCTGCGCAAGTACGGCGTGTTTTTGCCCAACGAGGAAACCGCCTATCTGGCGCTGCATGTGGCGCGGCTGACGAGCGGCAAATAAAATCAGAAAAAGGGGAGAGCTGCCTTGCGGAAGGCGGCTCGTCCCTTTGGGTTTTGAAAAAGGGAAGGGGAAAGGAAAAAACAATGGAGATAAGTCTGTTATTGATGCAGCAGATCGCACAGCTGTTCCTCATTCTGATCATGGGCTATGCTGTGGTCAAGGTAGGGCTGCTGAAGGCCAGCGACAGCCGGGTGCTCTCGGTGGTCATGGTGTATCTGGTCACGCCCTGCGTGATCATCAACGCATTCCAGATCGACGATACGCCGGAGATCCGCAAGGGCCTTTTGTACTCCATGGCGATTGCTGCGGCTATCCATGTAGTGCTGCTGGTGCTCAGCGCCCTGTTGAGCCGCCCGCTCAAGCTGGATGCCGTGGAACAGGTGAATGTGATCTACAGCAACGCCGCTGCACTGGTGATCCCGTTGGTCAAGGCTCTGATGGGCGATGCGTATGTCATTTACTCCTGCGCATTCATCATTGTGCAGCTGGTGCTGCTGTGGACCCACGCCAGTTCCCTTTTGCAGGGCAGCAGTGCGCTGGACTGGAAAAAGGTGCTCACCAATATCAACATGATCGCCATTGCAGCCGGTGCACTGCTGTACTGGTTCCGTGTGGTGCTGCCTGCACCGCTGCAGAATACCATGAGCACAGTGGGCAACATGATGGGACCGATGGGCATGCTGCTGGCCGGTATGGCCATTGCAGAAAAGCCGCTGCGGGAGGTGTTCTGCACCCGCCGCAACTATCTGCCCACAGTGCTGCGTCTGGTGGTATGCCCGCTGGTGGTTCTGGTGCTGCTGTGGGTCTGCCATGCATCCAGCTGGGTGGCCGACGGCAAGAACATCCTGATGACGGTCTACCTTGCCGCCATCACCCCTGCCTGTGCTACTGTTACCTCCATGGCTCAGCTCTATGACCGCGATGCGGCGCATTCCAGCGCGCTGTATGTGCTGACCACTCTGCTTTCCATTGTGTCTATGCCGGTAATGATCGGCCTGTTCGATCTGCTGCTGTGATGAGCTGCGCTTATTCCCTCTGCCAAAATACAATAGAAAGGAACCAACCTCAATGAATCAACCCAGAGACAAGGGCCTGAACGGCAACGAAAAAGATCGAGCAGGCGGTAGCCGCCCTGCAGCAGGAGCCCACACAGGAACAGCTGGCCCACACCCTTACCGTGATCCGGCGGCGCATAAAGGAGCACGGCCAGCTTGTCGTGGCGGTGGAGCCCAATTTGGGCAGTGAACAGATGCAGCTGCGGGCCATCCGGACGGCCGATGACGCAAGCTGGTGGTATGCATTCACCAGCTTTGACGAGGAAATGAAGGGAGCCGAGCCGGTGCAGTCCACCTTTCTTGTGGATATGGACAAGCTGTTTGATGCAGCGCTTGCCGTGCCGGAGATCAGCGGCATCATCCTGAACCCGTGGAACCGCACCATCCAGCTGGATAAGACCCTCATCCGCATTATCAAGGGTGCATGAGTGCGCACCGCAAACCTGCGATACATGGAGGAAACAAAAAATGTTCAGACCCATGAGAAGAGCCAGCCGCGCCATCCCGGAAGAAGCTGCAAAGCACCTGCTGCAGCAGTCCCGGCGGGGCGTGCTGGCAGTGAACGGCGACAACGGCTATCCCTTTGCGATCCCGGTAAATTATTACTACGATCAGGAGCACGACAAAATCTACTTCCACGGTGCAAAGTCCGGCCAGAAGGTGGACGCGCTGAAACAGAATGATAAGGTATGCTTTACCGTTTACGGCAACGAACACTTTGAGCCGGGCGACTGGGCACCTTATGTGCAGAGCACCGTGGTGTTTGGCCGCTGCCATCTGATCGACGATGCCGCTGCTACCGAGGCCCGCGTGCGGGAGCTTGGCATGAAGTATTACCCCGGCAAGGAAGAGGTGGAAAAGGAAATTGCGCTGGACATCAAGGCCGTGCAGCTTTACGAGATCACCATTGAACACCTCACCGGCAAACAGATCCAGGAAAAGTAAAAATAAAACAGGGGACTGTTGCAAAATAAAAAATGCGATAGCAACTTGCACAAAGAAATAGCACAAAATCAAAAACCCGGAGCCTTTTTTAAGCCGTTTTGGCTGTGAAAAGGTTCCGGGTTTTGTGCATTGTTTTTTCAGAGAGCTATTTTGCAACAGTCCCGTATAGATCAGTTTGCAGGGAAAGGCCCGGCGGTTATCTGTGTTACGGGCGCTTGGGGGCCGCTTTGGTCAGCATCTGCTGGAACTTGCGGGCTGCCGTGTTCAGCGGGCGGTGATGGTCGTACACAAGGCAGATGGAGCGCTGAGGGATGATCTCCTGCAGATGCAGCTGCACGATCTCACCGCGGGCCAGTGCATCCTGTGCCATGGACTGGGGCAGGAACGCAATGCCCAGCTCACTTTTGACAAGGGTCAGCATCTGGTCGGTGGTGGCAGCCTCGGTATCCGGCTTCAGCACCGCACCGTGATCCAGAAAGAACTGCCGGTAAAAGGCGCGGGTCATGCTTTCGTCGCTCAGGGAGATCAGCGGATAATTGTTCAGCTCCTTCAGCGAAAGGTTCTGGCTGGCAAGGGCAGTAAAGGTCCTGCCGCCCACAAGCACCTCATAAAAGGGCTCCAGCTCCACCATTTTCAGGCCACTTTCCACCTCGCAGGGGTGGTGATGACGGCAAAATCCACCTCGCCGTTTTTCACGGCCTGCAAACTGCGGCGTGGAGTGGTTGGAGATGCGCAGGCGGATGCCGGGGGTAGTCCGTGTGGAAGGCACGCAGCTTTTCTGCAAGGTAGATGTTCAGCGCAGTTTCGGTAGCGCTGATGCTGATCGCACCGTGTTCCAGCGTGGCGCTGGCGCTCAGCTCTTCTTCTGCATCCTGGATCTGCACCGCCGCAGATGCAATGCGGGGAGTAAAGCAGTTCACCCTCCGGGGTAAGGGTAACGCCGCGGTTGGAGCGGATGAACAGTACGCAATTCAGCTGGCTTTCCAGCCGGTTCATCGAGTGGGTGATGTTGGGCTGGTTGTTGCCCAGCACCCGCGCGGCTTTGGTGAAATTCTGATATTTCGCGACATAATAAAAGATTTTGTAATATTCCCAGTCCACATACATGGCGGCATGCCCTCTTTCATGTCAATTTTCGTATCGTGATCATGTGCAGGATACTTTTTACACATTCTCTGCTTGCTAGTATAATAACACCGCATCAAAAATTGAAGAGGGAATTCAAAAGTATAAAGTGGTTTGAACGGAGGCGGTTCTTATGTCTGAGATCAAAAAGGTCGTGCTGGCCTATTCCGGCGGTCTGGATACTTCCATTATCATCCCATGGCTGAAAGAGCATTACAACAACTGCGAGGTCATTGCAGTGTGCGGCAATGTGGGCCAGAAGGGCGAGCTGGAAGGTCTGGAAGAGCGCGCCAAGGCAAGCGGTGCTTCCAAGCTGTACGTAGAAGATCTGACCGATGAATTTGTGGAGGATTACGTCATCCCCACCATGCAGGCCGGGGCCGATTACGAGGGCTATCTGCTGGGCACCAGCTTTGCACGACCCATTCTGGCAAAGCGTGTGGTGGAGATCGCCCGTGCCGAGGGTGCAGATGCCGTGTGCCACGGCAGCACCGGCAAGGGCAACGATCAGGTGCGCTTTGAACTGGCCATCATGCACTTTGCACCGGACCTGAAGATCATCACTCCGTGGCGTGAGTGGGATATCCAGAGCCGTGACGAAGAGATCGACTATGCCGAGGCACATCACATCCCGCTGAAGATCAACCGCGAGACCAACTACTCCAAGGATAAGAACCTGTGGCACCTGAGCCATGAGGGCCTTGACCTTGAGGACCCGGGCAACGAGCCGCAGTACGATAAGCCGGGCTTTTTGGAGCTGGGTGTCAGCCCCAAGACCGCACCGGACAAGTCCGAGTTCGTGGAGCTGGCATTTGAAAAGGGCGTGCCGGTGAGCCTGAACGGCGAAAAGATGAAGCCCGCCGTCCTCATTGCCAAGCTGAATGAGATCGGCGGCCGCAATGGCATCGGCCTGTACGATGTGGTGGAGAACCGTCTGGTGGGCATGAAGAGCCGCGGTGTGTACGAGACGCCCGGCGGTACCATCCTCTATAAGGCTCATGAGGTGCTGGAAACTCTGACTCTGGATAAGCTCACTGCCCACAAAAAGCGCGAGCTGGCCATCACATTTGGTGAGCTGGTCTATGACGGCCAGTGGTTCAGCCCCCTGCGCAAAGCTCTGAGCGCCTTCGTCACCTCCACGCAGGAAAACGTTACCGGTAAGGTGCGTCTGGAGTTGTACAAGGGTAACATGATCAATGCCGGTGTCTGGTCTCCGTATTCCCTCTACCGTGAGGACATTGCAACTTTTGCCGCCGGCGGCGACTACAAGCAGAGTGATGCTACCGGTTTTATCAGCATCTATGGTCTGCCCACCAAGGTACAGGCTATTGTAAATAACGAAAAAGAAGGTAAATAAGAAGTTATGCTTACCGCAGTTACTGGTATCAATTGGGGCGATGAGGGCAAGGGCCGCGTCATCGATCTGTTAGCCGAACATGCCGATGTTGTTGCCCGCTATCAGGGCGGCAACAATGCCGGCCACACCGTTGTAACGGAGCAGGGCAAGTTCATCCTGAACCTGCTGCCCTCCGGCATCCTGCACCCGGATGTTGTCTGTGTGCTGGGTGCGGGCATGGTGATCGACCTCGACCATCTGGCCGGAGAAATGGATGCCATTGAGGAGCGCGGCGTAAAGGTAGGCTCAGAAAACCTGAAACTTTCAGATAAGGCCACCATCTCCATGCCGTGGCACAAGGTGCAGGACGGCTTGGAAGAGGACCGCCTTGCCCAGAAGGGTGCGGCCTTTGGTTCTACCCGCCGCGGCATTGCCTACGCCTACAGCGACAAATACCGCAAAAAGACCCTGCGTCTGGGCGATCTGCTGCATCTGGACGAAAAGCGCGTGCAGGACCGCCTGCACATGATCCTGGAATCCAAGAATCTGGAGCTGGGTGGCTGCTATCATCAGGAACCCATGAGCTACGATGCTCTGCTGGAATGGTGCCGGATGCAGGCCGGACAGTTTGCACCGTATATCTGTGATGTGGGTGCATTTTTGAAGCAGGCTCACGACAGCGGCAAGCGCATCGTGCTGGAAGCCCAGCTGGGTGCCATGCGCGATATCGATTACGGTATCTTCCCGTTCACTTCCAGCTCCAACACGCTGGCAGCCTATGCGCCGCTGGGCGCAGGCATTCCGAACTGCCGTCTTGACCATGTGGTGGGCGTGCTGAAAGCCTACTCCACCTGCGTGGGTGCAGGCCCCTTTGCCGCCGAGAACGCCATGAGCGAGGACTGGAATGAACAGCTGCGCAAGGCAGGCGGCGAGTATGGTGCGGCCACCGGCCGTCCGCGCCGTGTCGGCCCCTTCGACTGTGTGGCCAGCCGCTACGGCCTTACCTGTCAGGGCGCAGACAAGATCGCCCTGACGAAGCTGGATGTGCTCAGCAGCATGAAAGAGATCCCGGTGATCACCGGTTACACATTGGATGGCGTGCAAGTCCCCAGCTTCGACCCGCTGTCCGACCTTGACCGTGTAGAGCCGGTGGTCACTATGCTGCCAGGCTGGAACAAGGATATCTCCGGCTGCAAGAGCTGGGATGAGCTGCCCAAAGAGGCCAAGGCTTACGTGGAATTTCTGGAAAAGCAGCTGGGCCATGAGATCCAGTTCGTCTCTACCGGAGCCGAGCGCGAGAAGTTCGTGCTGAAAGGAGAATGGCTGTGAGACACTTTATTGAGCCCAACAGCTTTTCTCTGGAAGAGCAGCTGGCCCTTCTGGATCTTGCCGACCGGATGGAGGCCGACCCGGCACCCTATGCCCACCTGTGCGATGGGCGCATTCTGGCAACGCTGTTCTACGAGCCTTCCACCCGCACCCGTCTTTCGTTTGAATCGGCCATGCTGCGGCTGGGCGGAAAGACACTGGGCTTTGCAGGGGCACAGCTTTCTTCCGCCAGCAAGGGCGAGACGGTGGAGGACACCGCCCGCGTGGTGAGCAACTACGCCGATGTGATCGCCATGCGCCACCCCAAAGAGGGCGCACCGCTGCGGGCATCCCTTTCTGCACGTGTGCCGGTGATCAATGCAGGCGACGGTGGGCACGCGCATCCCAGCCAGACCATGATCGACCTCATGACGATCCGCCAGCGCAAGGGGCGGCTGGATCATTTGACTATCGGCTTCTGCGGCGACCTCAAGTTTGGCCGCACGGTCCACTCCCTGACCGCTGCGCTGAGCCAGTTTGAGGGCAACCGGTTCGTGTTCATCTCGCCGGAAGATCTGCGCCTGCCGCAGTATGTGAAGAATGAATCGCTGGAGCGACCCATCAGATCTATAAGGAAACGGCTGACCTTGAAGCCGAGCTGCCGCATCTGGATGTGCTGTACATGACTCGTATCCAGCAAGAGCGCTTTTTCAACGAGGAAGATACCTGCGCCTGAAAGGCTGCTACCAGCTGGACGAAGCGCTGCTGCAGAAGGCACCGCAGGATATGCCGGTGCTGCATCCGCTGCCCCGCATCGACGAGATCAAAAAGGATGTGGATGACGACCCGCGTGCCGCCTACTTTGATCAAGTGCACAATGGCGTGTATATCCGCATGGCCATCATTCTGGCATTGCTTGATATCCCTGATCCAGTTACCGGCAAAAAGGTGCTGGAAGCATGATATAAACCTCTTTCCCGAATCCTAAAAAGAAAGCCGGGCAGACCGCAGTCTGCCCGGCTTTCTGATATTACTTTAATCCACCACCGGAATGTTCAGCCCGAATTCCAGCGGGCGGAAGCGGGGGCAGACGTTCACGGTGATGCAGATGACCGATGCGGCCAGTCGGCTGCCGATCTCGCAGGACTCGGCCAGCGTTTTGCCGTAGGTCAGGCCGATGGTGGTGCCGGCAAAGAAGGCATCGCCTGCGCCGGTGGTGTCGATCACATCCACCTTCTTGGCAGGCACCACGCCGCACTCGCCGTTGGCGCGGGCATATACGGCACCCTGACCGCCCATGGTGATCACCATACTGGGAATGTTGGCGCTGTGCACATTGGCGGCCAGAACCCTGCACATCTCGTCCGGAGTCAGATGGCCGTAATCATCGGAGTACAGCAGCCCGGCTTCCTGCTGGTTGCACACAAAGCAATCGATCTGCTGCAGGAAATCCCGGCGCTCCATGGCAATACTCATGTTGGAAATGGCCGCAAAAACCTTTTTGTTGTACTTTTTGGCGTAGTGCAGCACCTGTTTTACAGTATCTTTTTCCAGATCCAGCTCCAGCGCAATGGCATCGCAGTCGGCAAAGATCTCGTCGCCCTTTTCCTTTAAAAGGCCGGTGAGGGGAGTGGTGTCCGGCCGCTTGGAAATGGCTGCATGCACATCGCCGTCGTTGTCAAAGATGGCCAGCCAGGTGCCCATGCCGTCCGGCACGCGCTGGATGTACTTGGTGTTCACCTTGTGGTTCTCCAGCTTGTTGATCACATCCTGTCCCATGCCGGTGTCGTCCACCAGACTGACAAAGGTAGGGCGCAGCTCTACATTGGCGATATCCTCCACCACGTTGCGGCTCACTCCGCCGTGTACCTGCTCAATGCGGCCGGCATTGCGCCCGCCCGGAATATAGGCGGAAAGGGGATAGCCTTTGATATCCACAAAAACAGCACCGAGCACAACGATTCCCATAGCAAAAAACCTTTCTGAACAAGAAATATTTACGTCTATTATACCGTATTCTGACACAATGCGCCATCCCTTTTGCGCAAAAACTCCGCAAAGGTCAGGCAAGGGCTGTCTGCGCTGTGCGCACCAGATATTCCATGGCCTGCATCGGGTACTGTCCGGCAGCAGTCTCACCGGTCAGCATCACGCTGGCCGCGCCGTCCAGCACGGCGTTGTAAATATCACTCACCTCGGCACGGGTGGGCACGGCGCGTGTGCACATGCTGTCCAGCATCTGGGTCACTACCATAAAGGGCACGCCTGCAGCCCGGCAGGCGGCGGAAAGCTGCTTCTGGCAGCGGGGCAGCTCCCACAGCGGCATGGCATTGCCAAGGTCTCCGCGGGCGATCACCACCTCATCCACAAGGTGGATGAATTCCGGCAGGGCACGCACACCGGTCATGTTTTCAATTTTGGCAAAGATACGGATATCCGCAGCCCCGGCTTCTTCCAGCGCATGGCGCAGGGCCAGAATATCTGCTTTGCCGCGCACAAAAGGCAGCATCACACCGGTAACACCGCACTGCTTTGCAATTTTCAGGTTCTGCAGGTCTTCCTCCGTCAGGGTAGGCGAGGGCACCGCAAGGCCCGGTGCAGCAATGCTTTTGCGGCTCTGCAGGGTGCCGCCGCGCACCACGGTGCACACAAGGCTTCCGGCAATGCTGTGTGACCTGCACCAGAAGCTTGCGTCGTCCAGCAGAAGCTGCTGCCCGGGCGCAGCCGCCTGTACCAGAGCTGCCGGGCAAGGTACGCCGTCTGCGCCAAGGCGTACAGAGCTGCCCTCAACCAGAGCAACAGGCTCTGCCAGCGTGCCGATGCGCAGTTCCGGCCCCTGCAGGTCGATCAGCAGCTGGCGGATGCCGGCTGCGCGGATCATGGCCAGCCAGTCGGTGTGCGCCGCCAGCGGCCCGTGGGAAAGGTTCATGCGAATGCCGGTCATGCCGGCTTCCACCATGTGCTGCAAGATCGCCGGCTGTGCGCAGGCCGGGCCGATGGTACCATAAAAATCCAAGGTTCATTCCCTCGATTCATTTTTTATTTCTAATGTATATTGTAACATGAACTGTCCGGGTTGAAAAGAGCCGGACGCGGGCAGAATAAGGGGATTGAAAAAATGCGGTAGCAGCCTGCGCAGGAAAATTGCGAAGAATCAAGACCCGGAACCTTTTTGGAGCCGTTTTGGCCCTGAAAAAAGTTCCGGGTTTCGTACAATGTTTTTGGAGAGCTGTCTTGCAACAGCTTTTTCGCATGTTCGGATGCTTTTATCGGCAAAGGCCGAGACGCTTTTTGAAGCCCTCCCACAGGCGCACCACCCGCTCACGCGGCAGGAAATACCCGCAAGGACGGCGATTGCTGGGTGCACTGTGTGCGCGGGTACCGGTACACCTGCCCGAATAACAAAAGAGGCTGCTGCACATCGTTTTAGCCGAAAGTGCAGCAGCCTCTTTTTGTTGTGGGCAATCAGCCCTCCGATGCAAAAAATTCTTTGGTCAGCCTGACCACTGTGCCGGAAAGCAGCAGCAACGCGAGCAGGTTCGGAATGCTCATCAGGCCGTTGAAGGTATCGGCGATGCTCCACAGCAGGCCCAGATCCATCGTTGCGCCCAGAATGGACACAAAGGAGTAGACCAGAAAGAAGGGCTTTGCCACCTTATCGCTGCGGCACAGGAACACCAGAACCGGGAACCATACAGGCCCCAGCCGATGATGGTGGAAAAAGCAAAGCAGCACAGGGCCACGGCGGTAAAGATGGAAGCCCAGCCGCCGTAGGTGGTGGTAAAGCCGCTGATGGTCAGCTCTGCACCGGCAGCGGTGCCGTAGTTCACGGTGGTGCCGCTGCACAGAATGACCATGGCAGTCAGGGTGCAGATGACGATGGTATCGGCAAACACTTCAAAGATGCCGAACATGCCCTGCTTGACCGGCTTTTTGGTGTCGGCGCAGGCGTGGGCAATGGAGCCGGTGCCAAGGCCGGCCTCGTTGGAGAAAATGCCGCGGGACACACCCTTCTGCATACTGACGAACAGGCTGCCGATGGTGCCGCCGGTGAACGCTGCCGGGTTGAACGCGCCCGCAATGATGGACTCGAACACATAGGGCAGGCGCTCAAAGTTCAGCACCATAACGCCCACGGACAGCACGATGTAGAACAGAGCCATAAAGGGCACCAGCTTTTCGCTCACGCTGCCAATGCGCTTGATGCCGCCCAGCAGCACCATGGCCACCAGCATGGCCACTGCGATGCCAACCACGAGGTTCAGGGTAGAAAGCGCACCGCCGCCCACCACGCCGTACTCCAGCAGAGCGGTATCGATAGCGGCAACGATGGTATTTACCTGTGTGGCATTGCCGGTGCCAAACACGGTCAGCACGCCAAACAGGGAATACAGCACAGCAAGAAACTGCCAATGCTTGCTCAGGCCGTTTTTAATGTAGTACATGGGGCCGCCTACCCATTCGCCCGCCTCGCTGCGCTCACGGTAGTGCACCGCCAGCGTGACCTCGGCAAACTTGGTGCACATGCCAAGCAGGGCAGAACACCACATCCAGAACACGGCACCCGGTCCGCCAATGGCGATCGCGCCTGCCACACCGGCAATGTTGCCGGTGCCCACGGTGCCGGCCAGCGCGGTGCACACTGCCTGAAAGGGAGTCATGGCGCCATCGGAAGCGTCTTTTTTGCGGAACATGCGTCCAATGGTGATCTTGATGGCGTAGGGAAATTTGCGGATCTGCAAAAAGCCCGTGCGAACGCTCAGGAGCAGGCCTACGCCGATGATGCACACCATGGCGGGCACGCCCCCAGATGAATTGGTTGACCGCCTGATTGACGGCCGTGATCGTCTCGATCATATTTTTCCCACATCCTCTGTTAAATTGCGCTTTTCCAGCCGAAATGCCGGAAAACAAACACCTTATTTTACCGCAGTTTTTGCGTACTGTCAAATAAAATGCACAAAAAAGAGGGAGGATTTTTGGCAAACTCTCCCTCAACTGCTTGAAACTATTTTATTTTACTTGTCCTTCGCCGTCCAGCGCTTTCAAGAAGGCTCAGCACTTTCCAACTGCCTTGCGGTACACCGGGTAAGCCACGATGGCGGACAGCACTTCGGTGATCCAGAATGCATGCCACACGCCGTTGGCACCAAGGAAATGGCACAGCACAGCGGCCAGCGGCATGATGAATACGATGTAGCGGCACAGCGAGATGACCAGCGATTCTGCGCCCTTGCCAAGGCCTTCCAGTGCACCGGAAGAGGTGGTGGATACGGCAGAAACCACAAAGCCCAGACAGATGATGCGCAGGGCAGTCTGGCCGATGGCGACGGTTTCGGGGTTGGAAGTGAACAGCTGCATCAGCGGGCGGGAAGCGAACAGGCAGATGACCGTGCCCGCAGCCATGATGGCAGCACTCATGATGAGGGTGAGTTCGTAGAGCTTTTTCACGCGGGCGTGCTGTTTGGCACCGTAATTGTAGCCAATGAGCGGGCGCATACCCTGCACGATGCCGTTGGCGGGCAGATACAGGAAGGTCTGCAGCTTGTAGTAAATGCCCAGCACCACCACGTAGCTCTGGGAAAAGCCCGCCAGCAGGCCGTTCAGGAAGGTAACCAGCAGAGAGGGCAGGGCCAGATTGAGGATGGCCGGCACGCCGATGGCATACAGTTTGCCGTCCAGTGCAGCATCCGGGCGCAGGCAGCTGCGGCGCAGTCGGATAGGCAGCTCAGTACGGACGTAAACGAAAAGGTAAACGCAACAGGCTCAGCAGCTGGCCGATGCCGGTGGCAAGGGCCGCACCCGCAATGCCCATGGCAGGCACCGGGCCAAGGCCGAAGATCAGGATGGGGTCCAGAAGGATATTGCACACACAGCCAAAGATCAGCGCCGCCATAGTCACCTTCATGCGGCCCACGGCCTGAAACATCTTTTCAAAGGCCAGTGCCGCCATGTTGATGGTGGCAAACAGGAATACGATGGTGGAGTAGGTGATGCCGGATGCGATCAGGCCTGCGTCGCTGGTGAACCGGCGCAAAAAGCCCGGCATGATGACAATGCTGACAATGGTGATGAGAATGCCGTGCATCAGGCTCAGCGCCATACCGTGGGTGGCGGCAGTCTCGGCCTTTTTGTGGTCGCCCGCGCCAAGGTACAGTGCGATCATGGCATTGATGCCGATACCGAAGCCGATGGCGATGGCGTTGGCAAAATTCTGGATCGGGAACACCAGCGACAACGCAGTCATGGCGTCTTCGCTGATGCGGGCCACGAACAGGCTGTCCACGATGTTGTACAGACTGTTCACCAGCATGGAAATAACATTGGGCAGCGCATGGATACCAACAGCGGCAGCACCGGTTTTTCTTTCATAAAGGTCTCGTTCATAGTGTTTGCATTGCTCCTGTAGAGAAAAGGAATGAATTACTGCAGCCGCGGAATCGTCAGGGCGAGACTGCTCGAAGATAAAAGCAGACGCAAAAAAGCCACACAATGGCTTTTTTGAAGTCATTGTGTGGCGAAAAGTAGCATACTGCTGTAAAAATCCACACGAATTTTATTAACTGTAGGATAACACGGCTTCCGGCAGATGTCAAGAGGTCAAACAGATAAAGTATGACTTTTATAGACTTGACCATTTTTCACCGGGAGGCTAAAATAAAAATAGATACTTTATAAAATAAGGAGAATCCTGCCATGAAATGGATGATCGCATCCGACCTGCACGGGTCGGCGTTTTTATTGCAAAAAAAATGATCAAAGCGTTTGAGCGGGAGAGAGCAGACCGGCTGCTTTTGCTGGGGGATCTTTTGTATCACGGCCCCCGCAACGACCTGCCGGAGGGCTATGCCCCGAAGGAGGTCATCCCGCTCCTGAACGGGCTGAAGCCGGCGCTTTTGTGCGTGCGGGGCAACTGTGACGCTGAGGTGGATCAGATGGTGCTGGATTTTCCCATTCTGGCCGACTATGCGGTGCTGCCGGTGGGCAGGCGGCTCGTTTACGCTACCCACGGTCATGTGCACAACCTGAAAAACCTGCCGCCGCTGGCTCCGGGGGGATGTCCTGCTGCATGGCCACACCCACATTCCGGCGTGGACAGAGTTCGGCGAAGGCAATCTCTACCTGAACCCCGGTTCTGTGAGCATCCCGAAGGAGGGGAGTGCACATAGCTATATGACACTGGAAGGGGAGACTTTCCTTTGGAAAACGCTGGAAGGCGAAGTGTACCGGGAGCTGGAGCTGTGATGGGGGCAATGGAGCTGGAAGAGAACACGGTTCAGATCCGGGATGATTTCGACCCGGACAAAATTCTGGAAAGCGGCCAGTGCTTTCGCCCCCGGAAGCAGGCGGAGGGCTGGTATCGGTTTGTTTCCGGGAGACAGCTGCTTTACCTCAGACCACTGCGCAGCGGAACCTACACGGTGCGGTGTGAGCCGGGCGCATGGGAAACCTTCTGGCACGGTTACTTCGACCTTGGCCGCAGCTATGCCGCCCTGCGCGGAAAGCTGGACAGCCGGGACGACTTTCTGCAGCGTGCCATGGAATATGGCCGGGGCATCCGGGTGCTGCGTCAGGATGAGTGGGAGATGCTGGTCAGCTTCATCATCTCGCAGCGAAAGAGCATCCCGGCTATCCGCAGGGCGGTAGAGCTGCTTTCGGAGCGGTTTGGCGAGCGGCTGGGCAGCGATAGCGAAGGGCCGGTGTATGCGTTCCCGACAGCAGAAGCGCTCTGCTGTGCCGGGGAGCAGGCGCTGCAGGAGTGCGGTCTTGGCTACCGCACCCGCTACGTGCTACATGCGGCGCAGCAGGCGGCAGAGGGCACACTGGACCTGAAGAAGCTGGCTTCCCTGCCCGATGAAGCACTTTTTGCCCGTTTGATGGAACTGGACGGTGTGGGCAAAAAAGGTGGCAAACTGCGTGTGTCTGTTCGGCTATGGCCGTGTGGGCCGTGTGCCGGTGGATGTCTGGATCGAACGGCTCATCCGGGACGAGTTTGCCGGGCAGGACCCGTTCCCGCAGTTCGGGCTGGAAGCAGGCATCGTGCAGCAGTACCTGTTCTTTTATAAAAGAAGCGTGGGATAAGAACCGCGGAGCCGCAGGCAGGAGCGTAGGATTATCCGCTAAGCAAAAAAGGCAACGGCTTCCTCTGTTTGAGGAAAACCGCTGCCTTTTGATCATTTTACTGCCTGCTTTAACCGTTCCAGATCTTCTGCATCCGGGTGAGAAAGGGCGTTGTCAAAATTCTCGATCAGCGCATCCAGATTGGGCAGATGGATCGGCTGCTTTTTCATGCCCTCATACCGCTGGCGTACCGAAAGCGGCATCTTGCCCTGACACATATAACGGCCGAAGACCGTGTTGCTCCTGTCCAGTGAACGCTCCACCTTTTTCAGGATCTTGTTGAAATACTCCTCACTGCCGCCAAAGCCGCGGTGCCAAAAAGGAAGATATTTTTGCCGTGCAGCTGCTTCAAAAAGTCCAAAAGTGCTTTCGTCAGCGTTTCCCTTGTCTGTCCAGAAGCCCACATAGAGGTCGTCCGCTTCCATGGCAGCAGGGTCCGGGGTGCCAAAATAGCAGCAGTTTCCTGTGGCAGACAGGCGTGCAGCGTGTCTGCCAATAATTTTGTGTTGCCTGTTTTACTGCTGAATACGATCGCGTAGCTCATAGTTTCTCCTTTGGTCGGTAACAACAAAAAACACCACACGTTTCCGTGCGGTGCTTTTCCTTCTGGTGGAGAATACCGGGATCGAACCGGTGACCTCTTGCATGCCATGCAAGCGCTCTCCCGAACGGTATCGAAACACACCCCCCACACGAAAAGTGCGGGGGACAGGCTTAATATCTCGTTTGATACGTTTATATCCACCCCAAAAAAGGTTCACAGTTGCATCCCTGCTTTCCCAGGGAATCATGCTCCGCCTACAAGGCAATTTTTACCACCCAATTTTTCAAGTGTGTCAATGGGTTTTGCTCAGAGAGAAGGTCATTTACGAGAAAAGTTTTTTTCTGACAGCTTACTTAGCGCAATTTTGATTTCACACATCAAAGTTGCGCTTTTTATTTTCCCCAAAAGTATTGACAAGGAGGTTTTCTCAACTATGCCGATATATTATCGCTGTTTTTTATCTGTGAACCAACCGCATGACCCTTGACTACTTCTACGGACAGACTGGAGAGCTTTTCTCCTTCTACCGCATTCCAAAGGCTCTTTTTCAGGAGCAGCGGTTCCAGAGCCTGTCCACAGATGCCAAAACACTCTACGGCATCCTGCTCGATCGCATGAGCCTGTCGGCCAAGAATGGCTGGCTGGACGAGCAAGGTCGGGTGTTCATCATCTTCACGATTGAGGATGTCAAGAGGTCATTGTGTTGCGCAGACAACAAAGCGACGAAGTTGCTACGGGAGCTTGAAGAATTTGGTTTGATTGAACGAAAACGCAGAGGTTTAGGAAGGCCAAGTTTGGTGTATGTGAAAAACTTTTCGGCAGATTCTTCAAAAGCACGATTCCAGAATCGTGAAAATCACGAATCTGGAGGCTTCAAAAGCACAAGTCAAGACCCCGCAAAACCACGATGTAATAAGACTGATAAGAATAATAACTGAGATGAATGAGACTTATGAAGAACAGGAAGAAGGCGTGTCCGGTCACAAAGTCCGCGCCGCCGCCCGCGACAAGCTGCAAATCATCAAGGACTATGCACGGAAGGGCAAGTTCGACATTCTGCTGGTGTTCATGTTCGACCGTATCGGTCGTATCGCAGATGAAACTCCCTTTGTTGTGGAATGGTTTGTACGGAACGGCATCCGGGTATGGAGTACCCAAGAGGGTGAGCAGCGTTTCGACAACCACACCGACAAACTGCTGAACTACATCCGCTTCTGGCAGGCAGACGGCGAGAGCGAAAAAAACTTCCGTCCGAACCCGCACCAGTCTGCGCCAGCTTGTGGAAGAAGGTCACTTCAAGGGCGGAAATGCGCCTTATGGCTATGACCTTGTACGGAGTGGGCGTATCAACAAGCGCAAACACGAACTCTACGAACTGCACATCAACGAACAGGAAGCTGCCGTAGTGCGGATCGTCTTTGACAAGTATGTGTATGAGGCTATGGTCCGCAGCACATCGCCACCTATCTGAACAATTCTGGCTATCGTGCAAGGTCTGGTAAATGCTGGCACGTCAAGTATTCGGGGGATGGTACAAAACCTGACCTACACCGGCGTTCTCCGTTGTGGGGATGCACGGTCAGAATTGATGCCGGATTTGCAGATTGTCCCGCAGGAACAGTTTGAAAACGCACAGCGCATTCGGAATGAACGTTCTGTACGCTCAACTGCGGAAGCCGAAAATCGCCTTCCTTTGAACATCCATGGGAAGTCGCTGCTTGCCGGCAACGCTTACTGCGGACACTGCGGTGCAAAGCTGGAACTGACCAGCAGCCGTAAATGGCGAAAAATGGCAGATGGTTCGTTAGACGATACGCTGCGTATTCGCTATACCTGTTACGGAAAGCTCCGCAAGCAGACCAACTGCACCGGGCAGACGGGATATACCGTCCACATTCTGGATGAGATCATTGATAAGGCGGTGCGCCAGATTTTTCCAAATGAGGGGTATCCCGAAAGAGCAGATCGTTACAAAAACGCTACGAAAAAGAAACTACGGAGCGTAAAAACCATCTGCAAGACCTGCAAACGCAGCGAGACAAGGCCGAGAAAGACCTGCTTTCTCTGAAAGCCGAAATTTTTAGCCTGCATCAAAGGCGAAAGTGTGTTGCCGAGAGAAACCCTTGCCGAAATGATTACAGAGCAAGAAGAGAAACTCAAGGAACTGGAAGACCTTTGTGAATCTGCCAGTGAGGAACTGGAGAGAACAGCAGAGCTGATGGATAAAGTGTCGAGGCTCTATGATGAGCTGATTTCCTATGCTGACCTGTACGACAGTGCCAACTTTGAAGCGAAGAAGATGGTTGTCAACCAGCTGATCCGCAGGGTAGACGTTTATCGTGGCTATCAGATCAACATCTCGTTTAACTTCGATCTCACTCCTTACATTGAGGGGGAGTGATACGTCCGCCTGCAAAACAGTCGGGCATCGAACAAGCATTTTCAGAAACAACGAAACAGCAAGAATTGGGGGTTGCCGTCCATGTGCCTGCAAAATCAGGCATTTGGATGATTTTCAGTGCGACCTCCAAGAAAGCAAAAAGAAAAGCACCGTACTTCAAACGAAGTACAGTGCTTTTTTGGTGGAGAATAGCGGGATCGAACCGCTGACCTCTTGCATGCCATGCAAGCGCTCTCCCAGCTGAGCTAATCCCCCATAAAATCCAAGAAGCGAACCTCTTGGATGGAGTTTTTTGTTGGGAATTTGATTGTCGCAGGACTATCTGACTGGGGGTGTGTTTTGATACCAACCGGGCTCCCAGCTGAGCTAATCCCCCAGATGTTCGTGCGTGCCTGACGACGTGATTTATTATATCAGCACATCCGGGAGTTGTCAACTGTTTTTGAAAAATTCTGCAGCAGTTTGTCTGCCATCGGGAAATTGTTTTTGAACGGGTTATTCTCATTCCATCCCTGCGCCGTTTTCCCACAACCTGCTAAGTTTTATGCAAACAAAACCCCGCACAAAACAATTGCTTGTCTTGTGCGGGTCCCTAGCTCTTTTATCTGACACAGCAAGCGCTATGTCAAATCAAACCATCTGTCCTATTCAGGAAAGATTAGTTATTAGAGAGTGGGCAGAGTGCCTTTCTTAGTTTCCAGACCGATGGAGCCGCTGCCCAGGGTGTAGATAGCGGACAGGCCGCCCAGGATCTGCATGCCAGCGTTCAGAGCGCCAACAGCAAAGCCCCAGTTGCCGCCGAAGGTGTTGTAGCCCTTGTTGTAAGCCTTATCCAGATTCTTAACAGAGAAGCCGATCACATCGCCGGGAACGTAGTTGCCATCGAACAGCTGGCCCAGAATGGAGCTGGTGTACGCATCCAGGAAAGAGTTGCCAACGATCTTGATCACGTTAGCGGAAACGTTCTGCCAGTTCTCAGTGGTCATGACAGGAGCCAGGACATCAACCAGGCTACCACCAACAACGTAGGTCATCTCGTTTTCTGCAACAGCAGAGAAGTTTGCAGGCATCATCATAATGAATTTCTCCCTTCAAATTTAGAAAGATATTTGCAAGCCATTTGTTTGGCTTACGTCCCTTACTAGGATGGCAATAATATACCACACTTTCCAGAAATGTTCAAGTACTTTTTTGAAAAAAATGTGAAAAATGTGATAAGACTGTGAAAATCCGGTCTCAAAATTCTTACAAGAAGCCGCTTTTTTGCACACAGCGACATGGTTTTTTGCGGAATTGGAAGATACTGGAATTTGAAAGGGATCGTGTATGAAAACCGTGATCTATCTGGACGAACTGCTGCTGACGAACTTTCTGGCCGCAGCAGCGCTGCTTTTGGGCGCAGGGCTTTTGTGTGCGCGGCAGTGCAGCGCCTGCGGCTGATGGCGGGCAGTGCGGCAGCGGCAGCAGCTTCGCTGGGCATTCTGCTGCCGGAGCTGCCCGGCCCTGCAGCTTTCCTTTATAAGGTGTTCACCTGCTGTGCTGCTGTAGCTGCGGCTTACGGCGTGCCGGGCCTGCGCAATTTTGTGCAGCTGTGTGTGTGGTATCTGCTGCTGAACCTGCTGCTGTGCGGAGCCGTGCTGCTGCCCGGAGTGCAAAGCGCAAATCTCTGCGTCTATCTGCCGCTGTCTCCGGGCCGGCTGCTGCTGTGCTGCGGTGCAGTGCTTGCCGTGCTGCGCGGCGTACTGTTCTGCTTTGGCCGTGCAGGCACCCGCTGCATTGCCGCTGTGCTGGAGCTGGAAGGTGCAGTCCTCTCCGTACAGGCTTTCTGCGACACTGGCTTCTCAGTGCAGGACCCGCTGACCGGGCAGGCAGTGGTTCTGGTCTATTATCCTGCCGTGCGCAGCGCCCTGCCGCAGGAGCTGCGCACATTCCTGGACCGTTATTTTGCCTGTGGCACGGCACCGCCGCCGGAGCTGCGGGTGCGGCTGGTGCCCTGCACCACCATTGCCGGGCACTGTGTGCTGCCTGCCGTTCCGGCCAAGGCCCTGCGCACCAGCAAAGGCAGTGCAGCGGGCATTCGTGGCCGCATTCTGCCGCCCGGAAACGCAGCAGCCATGGACAGCTCTGCTGGGCAGCGAACTGGCCGTACAGCTGGGCATCCGCTGAGAAGCGTTTGATGCGATCGATATCTATAGATGTACAGGAGGGGTATTCATGTTTCATGTTCTGCACCGGTTCTGGCGTTGGCTCCTTGCACGGCTGGGCTATTGCGGCGGCGCACATTTTCTGGCGGGCGCGCCCAGCCTGCCCCCGCCCCTGACCCCGGAACAGGAAAAAGTCCTGCTCTCCCGTATGGCTGCAGGCGATGCCGCTGCCCGGGACGACCTGATCACCCACAATCTGCGGCTGGTGGTGTATCTTGCCAAAAAGTACGAAAGCAGCGGTGTGCCTGCCGAGGACATGATCAGCATTGGCACCATCGGGCTGATCAAGGCGGTGAACACCTTCACGCCGGAGCGCAGCATCAAGCTGGCCACCTACGCCAGCCGCTGCATCGGCAATGAAATTCTGATGTACTTACGCAAAAGCTCCAACCGCCGTCAGGAAGCCAGCATCGACGAACCGCTGAACGTGGATGGCGACGGCAACGAGCTGCTGCTTTCTGATATTCTGGGCAGTGATGAGAACCAGATCAGCCAGCGGCTGGAGCAGGATGCGGAGCGCGCTGTGCTTCGCCGGGCCGTGGACAGCCTGTCCCCGCGGGAACGGCAGATCATGGAGCTGCGCTTTGGTCTGGCGGACGGCATTGAGCGCACCCAGAAGGAGGCCGCCGACGCACTGGGCATCAGCCAAAGCTACATTTCCCGGCTGGAAAAACGGATCATCCATACCTTAAAAGTACAATTGGAAAACGAGTGAGGTGAAAAAACGCGGACTGCCGCCCGCTGGGCTTGACAATCCACGCTGATTTGCGTATAATAAAACTACAAAAGGCGCTGGCCCTGCAAACGGCTAGTTCCTTACCGGATTAGTCAAGAAAAGATGACCGCTCGGATTGGGACTCGAGGCGGTCATTTTTTCTTTTTGTCATCACTGTGAGAAACAGTCCATGTAATTTCAAACGTAACGTAGATTGCTCCGCCGAGAAGCGTGAGCAGAAGCACGACCTGTTCAAACGTCATGGTGCATCCCCCCTTTCCGCCCTTGGGCATCCGGGGAGAACGAGATCTTCAAGAAAAAATCGTCTTTAGCCGGCACCCAAGTACCGGTAAGGACTAGCCGCCTGCGTTTGTGGGCACAGCGCCTGATGGCGGCGTTGCCGCCGCAAATACAGCATATCATAAATCTGCACGAAAAACAATATTTTGCCGCGCTTTCCTGTCAAACGGGAAAGCGCACAGTTTTTCCACGCAGTACAATGCCGCTGCGCATCCCATACTCCCGGTGAAGATCAAAACAGACCGGGGGCGTTTGGATGTACAACAAAGTGGAGCTGTGCGGCATGAACACTGCAAAGCTGCCTGTGCTGACCGAAGCCGAAAAGCGGGAACTGCTGGCCCGCGCCCACGCCGGTGATGCAGCAGCCCGGGAACAATGGTGGAAGGCAACCTGCGCTGGTGCTCAGCGTGGTGCAGCGGTTCGCCCAGCGCGGCGAAAATCTGGACGACCTGTTTCAGGTGGGGTGCATCGGGCTGATCAAGGCCATCGATCATTTTGACCCCGCCCAGCCGGTGCGCTTTTCCACCTACGGTGTACCCATGATCATTGGCGAGATCCGGCGTTTTTCTGCGGGACAACAATGCCCTGCGGGTGAGCCGCAGCCTGCGGGATACCGCCTACCGGGCCATGCCAGAGGCCTGAAGCGCTGGAAAAGCAGCTTGGCCG